>Ga0163144_10030504_pt1 | contig 10311 bp, 11 predicted proteins | sample OliLak19BULKMAT1_FD_123175 | JGI IMG/M metagenome (GOLD analysis project Ga0163144, IMG submission 123175) | Freshwater microbial mat bacterial communities from Lake Vanda, McMurdo Dry Valleys, Antarctica - Oligotrophic Lake LV.19.BULKMAT1 | ecosystem: Environmental > Aquatic > Freshwater >...
AACGCGACGACGCGGTCATCTCCATGGCCATCCTCGGCCGGGTCGACGCCACCCCCGATGAGCGCGCCGCCTATGTCAAACATGCCAATGCCATGCGCCGGGCCACCGACGGCGAGGACGACACCGCTGTGGTCGAGGCTTCGCCGGATGAGGGCGATGAGGCCGAGGGTTCGGGCGACGCCGCCCTGACCGTCGAGCGGATCGCGGCGCTTGGGGCCGCCGAACAGTTCATCCTGACGGTCACGGAAACCGGCTTTGGCAAACGCTCCTCGGCCTATGAGTATCGCCGCACCGGGCGGGGCGGGCAGGGGCTGACGGCCCACGGCCTGGGCGGTCGCGCCGGCACCCGCCTCGCCGCCGCCTTCCCGGTCGAGGAAACCGACGACCTGCTTCTGGTCACTTCCAGCGGCCAGATGATCCGCACCCGCGTGGGCCAGGTCCGTATCGTCGGCCGCTCCAGCCAGGGCGTCACCATCTTCCGCACCGCCGAGGGCGAGAAGGTCGTCTCGGTCGAACGGCTGGCCGACTCAGGCGGCGGGGATGACGCGACGGATACCGATGAGGGCGGCGAGGACTGATTCGATTCCGCTAATCTCCGCGAAGGCGGGGACCCAGGTCTTTGGGTGCACCCGCCGATGCGCTGTGACCGAACCTGGATCCCGCACATCGCGCCTTACGAAAGCACTGGGTCCCCGCCTTCGCGGGGATGAGCGGAAAAACGGGTCATGACGGACCTCCTCATCGACGGCCTTCCCGCCACCGAGGCTGATCTCCACCATCTCGCCGTGGTCAACTATGGGGCTTACACCTCGTTCCGCGTCGAGGCAGGCGGCGTGCGGGGGCTCGATCTCCACCTCGCCCGGCTTGACGCGTCCGCGCTCGAACTGTTCGGCGAGGCGGTCGGCGAAAACCAGCTGCGTTCCCTGACCCGCACGGCGCTTGGCGATCGCCACGAGGCCTGGCTGCGCCTCAGCCTGTTTTCGCCCGATCTCTCGGCCCGCGCCCCGTCCGTCCGCGCCCGGCCGAAAGTCATGACGGCGGTCTCGACCCCGCCACCGCCGCTGGCCGAGACGCTGCGCCTGCAGGTCCAGACCTATGTCCGCGACGCGGCCCACATCAAACACACCGCGACCTTCCCCCTGATCCGCGCCCGGCGGCTGGCGCGCGAAGCCGGCTTCGACGACGCCCTGTTCGCCGACGCCGGGGGCCTGATCTCGGAGGGCAGTCTTTGGAACATCGGCTTTCTCAAGGGCGACACCGTGGTCTGGCCCGAGGCCCCCATGCTGCCGGGCGTGGCCCAGGCCCTGATCGAAAGGGGTCTCGCCGAGGTCGGCCTGACCGGCACCACCGAACCCGTTCGCCTGACCGACCTCGCCCGCTTCGACGGGGCCTTCATCTGCAACAGCGCCACGCCGGCCTGTGCGGTCATCACGATCGGCGGTGAGATCTTCCGCCGGTCTCCCGACCGCATGGATCGGCTCGCTCAGGCCTGGAACTTCAACCCGCTTCAGCCGATCTAGGCCCGGCCCGCCACGCCTGCTAATCAGGCCCAAAGGCGGGACAGAAAACACCATGCGCACAGGGCTTTATCCGGGGACGTTCGACCCGGTCACCAACGGCCACATGGATATCATCGGCCGGGCGGTGAAGCTGGTGGACCGGCTGGTCATCGGCGTGGCCCAGAACGATGACAAGGGGCCGATGTTCACCACCGCCGAACGGGTCGAGATGGTCCGGGCCGAGGTGAGCCGCCTCGGGGCCGATATCGAGGTCCAGGCCTTCTCGACCCTGTTGATGCATTTCGCCGAGCATCTGAACGCCAATGTCATCGTCCGGGGCCTGCGCGCCGTGGCGGATTTCGAATACGAATTCCAGATGACGGCCATGAACCAGCGCCTCAATGACGACATCGAGACCGTGTTCCTGATGGCCGACCCGCGCCACCAGGCCATTGCCTCGCGGCTGGTCAAGGAGATCGCCCGGCTGGACGGGAACATCGACAGTTTCGTCAGCCCCGCCGTCGCCGCCGCCGTGCGCGACCGCGTCAAACGCTAGACACATCAGGACACCGCCTTGAAGATCACACCGCTCGCCCTCACCGCCGCCCTGGCCCTGCTTTCGCCCGGCGCAGTGCTGGCCCAGACTGCGCCGGCTCCGTCCCCCGCCCCCGCCCCCGCAACCGACGACTGGCGCACGATTGCGCCGGAGAATCTGCTGGTGATCGACACGTCCAAGGGCCGGGTCCTGGTCGAGCTGGAACCCCGGGCCGCGCCGCGTCACATTGAGCGGATCCGCACCCTGGCCGACCAGGGCTTCTATGACGGGCTGAAGTTTCACCGCGTCCTGACCGGCTTCATGGCCCAGACCGGCGATCCGCTGGGCACCGGGGCGGGGGGGTCCGACCTGCCCGACCTCGCCGCCGAATTCACCTTCCGCCGGGGCCGGGACGCCGGGTTCGCGGCCATTGAGGGCGGTGCCCCGACGGGTCTTGTCGGCCTGGTCGGCACCCTGCCGGTCCAGACCCAGCCCGATGCCCAGATGATGGTGACGGCGGACTTCAGGACTGATGCCGGTGGCCTGTTCTGCGGCGGCGTGGCCGGCATGGCGCGCTCCGCCGCTCCCGATAGCGGCAACAGCCAGTTCTTTCTGATGATGGCCCCCAACGCCGTGCTGAACGGAAACTACACCGCCTTCGGTCGGATCGTGTCGGGGCTGGAGGTGGTGGGGAGGCTCAGGCCCGGTCCGGAAAGCGCCGACGGCGCTGTGACCGATAACCCGGACACCATGACCCGCGTGCGCACCGCCGCCGCCCTGCCGGGGAGCGAAAGACCTGCCGTGCGGGTGCTGGATGCCCGTTCCGCCGCCTTCCAGGCGCGCCTTGTCGAGGTCCGCGCGGCGCGCGGAAGTGCCTTCACCGTCTGCGACGCCCAGCCGGTCGTTGAGGTTTCAGGGGGATGATCATGAGCCTGCCCGTACGCGAAGCGCGCGCGACCCGGCACATCCGGGGGGGGGTGAGGGCATCTGCGGCCCTCACGCTGCTTCTGGCCCTTGCCTGCGTCCCCGGCCCCGTTATGGCCCAGGTCGCCCCCGTCGCCCCGGCCTACGCCCCTGCCGACTGGCGTCAGGTCCCGGCCGACAACCTGCTGGTGATCGACACCACGCGCGGCCGGATCCTGGTCGAGATGACGCCCGGAGCCGCGCCCCTGCACGTCGAGCGAATTCGACTGCTGGCCCGCCGCGCCTTCTTCGACGGCATTGTCTTTCACCGGGTCATCGACAATTTCATGGCCCAGACCGGGGATCCCCTCGGGACCGGAGAGGGTCAGAGCCCCTATCCGGATCTGAAGGCCGAGTTCACCTTCCGGCGCGGGCCGGAAACGCCGTTCGCCCAGGTCGCCGAACCGGCCGGGGCCATGCTGGGCTTTCTCAACAGCCTGCCGATCCAGACCCAGCCGACCGCGCTGATGGCGACGACGGCCGACGGCAAGGTGCACGGTTGGGCGACCTACTGCCCCGGGGTCGCGGGCATGGCGCGCGACGAGGCCAACGACAGCGCCAACAGCCAGTTCTTCCTGATGCGCCAGCCCTATCCGGCGCTGGACAAGCGCTACACCGTCTGGGGTCGCGTGGTCTCGGGGCTGGACGTGGTGCGGGCCATCAAGGTCGGTGACGGCGACAATGGTGCCGTCACCGCCGAACCGGACCGTATGAACCGTGTCCGCGTCGCGGCCGACCTGGCCGAGGCGGACCGGCCCGTGGTGAACGTGCTGGACGCAGGTTCCGCCGCCTTCCGGACCCTCGCCGCCGGGGTGCGCGCGGCGCGCGGCGCGGACTTCTCGATCTGCGACGTGGATCTGCCGGTTCAGGTCTCCGGGGCGACCGCTCCGGGGGTGTGAGCCGGGCGCCGGTCCCGGCCGCGCCGACGCGGCACGGGCCGTTTCGCCTCGCGCATCTGTTGCAGCAGCAGGCCTTCGCGCAGGCCACGGTCCGCGACCCGCACCCGTTCGCTGGGCCAGGCCCGCTGCACGGCCTCAAGGATCGCCGCGCCGGCCAGCACCAGATCGGCCCGGTCCGGTCCGATACAGGCCTCGGCCGCCCGGCCTGCCGGACCCAGCGCCTTCAACCGGTCCGCCGCCGCCTCGCACTCCGACCGCGTCATCCACAGCCCGTCGACCCGGTCCCGCTGATAGCGCCGCAGGTTCAGATGTACGCCCGCCAGACTGGTGATCGCCCCCGACGTGCCGACCAGATGCCCCCGGCCGTCCGCGAACAGCCGGCGGAACTCTGCGTCCTCGAAGGCACCGACCGCCAAGGCCGCCGACATGTCGGCGATCATGGCCTCGTACCAGTCCTCGCCCGCACCGGTCGGCTCGGGGTGCCGTTCCGCCAAGGTGACGACCCCCAGCGGGGCCGACATCCATCCCATCGTCTTCATCTCGCCGCCGGTCTTGCGCAGCCAGGACAACTCGGTCGATCCACCGCCGACGTCGATGACCAGGACGGCCTCGGCCCGGGGGTCGAACAGGTTCAGGCAGCCCTCGACCGACAGCCGGGCCTCCTCAACCGGATCGATAATCCGAAGCCGCAAACCGGTGCCGCGTTGCACCCGCTCCACGAACTCGGTGCCGTTCTCGGCGGCGCGGCAGGCCTGGGTCGCGACGGCGGAGAGCCGGGCCGATTCGACGCCGCGCCGGATCACACGCTCGGCGCATTGGGCCAGAGCGTCGTAGGCCCGGTCCATCGCCGCAGGGTCCAGCCGACCCGTTCGCGAGAGCCCCTCGCCCAGGCGGACGATCCGGCTGAAGCTGTCCACCACGCGAAAGCCGTCCCGCGCCGGACGGGCGATCAAAAGGCGACAATTGTTGGTCCCCAGATCGAGCGCGCCGAAAACGGGGTGGTCGCGACCCGACCCTTCCCGCATCGACGCCCTGCTGACCCGGGACCGCTCGTCGCGCCGCCGGGGCGCGAGGTCGGCTTCCGGCATGGGCCGAACTTTCACGTGGGCGCAACCGTCACGGGCACCCGTCCGACTCAACCTAGCCCCGTGGATGCATTCGCGCCAAGCCTATATGACGTGAAGATGAACGTGGCGGCGGGCATCCCGCTCACGCGGCGACGCGTATTCATGGGCAATGACCCAGTCCCAGACTGCCAAATTCGGCCTCGGCGAGATCGTCCGCCACCGCCAGGACTCCTTTCGGGGCGTCGTCGTCGATGTCGACGCCATCTACGCCGGCCCGGCCAATGAGCCGGGCCCCGATCATCGCGATCAGCCCTTCTATCGGGTGCTGGCCATGGGCGTCGAGGCGGGCTTCCTCGTCTATGCTGCCGAGGCGGTGCTCGAGCCCGATCCGGATGTCGCGCCCCTGTCGGCCGCCGATCGGGCGCAGTGGTTCACCCTCGACGGCCACGGCCATATCGCACCGCGGGCCCAGCCGATCCACTGATCCGGGCTTGGCGCTTGGACGACGGCCGGTCGGGATCTAGACTGGCGTGACATGGAGCGTGTGATGGCCGATTTCGAACATGTCTTTCAGGCCCCGCCCCCCGGGGCGGCGGCGGACTGGACGATCTCGCAGAACTGGCGCGCCTACACCCAGGTCGAGCACGATACCTGGGACACGCTCTATGGGCGACAGATGGACATCCTGCCGGGCCGCGCCGCCGACGCATTCCTGAAGGGGCTTGGGGCGTTGGACCTGAACACCGGGGGCATTCCCGATTTTGCCCTGATGAACCCGAAGTTGAAGGCCTTGACCGGCTGGACAGTCGTCTGCGTTCCCGGCCTGGTGCCCGACGACGTGTTTTTCGACCATCTGGCCAACCGGCGCTTTCCTTCAGGCCAGTTCATCCGCAAGCCCGATCAGCTGGACTATCTACAGGAGCCGGACATCTTCCATGACGTGTTCGGCCATGTCCCGATGCTGACCGACCGGAACTTTGCCGACTATATGCAGGCCTATGGCAAGGGCGGGCAGCGGGCGCAGTCGCTGGGCATGCTCAAGAACCTGGCGCGGCTCTACTGGTACACGGTCGAGTTCGGCCTGATGGATCAGGGCGACGGGCTGAGGATCTATGGCGCGGGTATCGTCTCGTCGGCCTCCGAGAGCGTTTTTGCCCTTGAGGACCCGTCGCCGAACCGGATCGTCTTTGATCTGGAGCGGATCATGCGGACCGACTACCGGATCGACGACTTCCAGCAGGTCTATTTCGTCATCCCCTCGATCGAGGCCCTCAACGACGCCACGCTTGAGGATTTCGGCCCGATCTATGAGCGGCTGAAGGGCCAGTCCGACATCGGGATCGAGGCGATCCAGCCCTATGACCGGGTAACCACGCGGGGCACTCAGGTTTATGCGGACAAGGGCGGGAGATTCGCGGCATGAAGCGACTACTGGCGATCACGGTATTGGCGGGCCTGGCTCTGGGGACTGCGGGCTGCACCGACAGCGAACGCGCCAGCCAGGCGACGAAGTGGGGCGATCAGGCGGCGGACATCACCTGCTGGTCCTACGGCGAACAGACCTACAGCGGCCGCTCCACTGGCAAGATCGAGTACGATGAGGGCGGTCGCGTGTCGTTCGTCGACGCGGCCAACGGGCGATACACGACCATCGAGGGCGATTGCCGCATGGTCTATCTGGTGGATGACGACGGGGCACCGCCCGCGCCCGCGCAGACAGCCACCGGGCCCGCCGCCTGATCCTCGACGATCAGATTCCGGGCCCGGGCGTCGCGCATCGGTCAAAGGTGAATGGCGAACCCCGGTCATTCGGTCGACTTGGATGAAATTCAGCCACTCGCGCCCGTCCAACCTGAACCTCCGGCCGCCCGAATCAGAAGCCAAGGGCGACGGCCGGAGCCCCGATCTTAGACTCGGACGGCCGGATCATGCAGTGGCTTGCCGAGGCGAGGACAGTGATTTCCATCTGGATCCCGGCCTTCGCCGGGGTGCACGGAAGGGAATGATTTGCCCATTCGGACGAGCGGTACAGGAACTCCGCCGCGATCGTCCTCGAACCGTTCGATCTCAACATAGCCTGCGGACAGGTACAGAGGCTCTCCGCCCAGTGTGGCGACCAGTTCAGCCCGGTCGTAGCCCTCGTCGCCGGCGGCAGTCTCGCACAGATCCAGGATCATCCGGCCGATGCCGCGACGGACGAAATCGGGATGGGTGAACATGGCCCGGACGCGGGCGGCATCGACGCCGGGCTTCAGCAGGGCCGGTTCACGTCCGGACGTATGATCGCCGCCATAGGTCGTGATCCGTCGGGACCAGCCACCGCAGGCGGCGGGTACGCCATCCGCCTTCACGATGAAATAGGTCCGGTCGGCGACCAACTGGCTGTCCACCCCCATGATGATCCGGCTCGCCGCGACCTGCTCCGGCGTCAGGAAGGCGGACAGGGGTCCGGCAATGGCCGCCTCCATCAGGGCGTGCAGCGCCGGGATATCGGCCTCGGTGGCCAGGCGGCGGGAAAGCGTGCCGGTCAACGGCTGGAGAGCCCCGGCCAGGCGATCCAGGTCCCGACCGCGTAGGTGACGCCGTAGACCAGCACGATCAGCGAGCTCCACAGGACGAAGGGCAGGACACCGCCCGGATTGACGATAAAGGCCGGGATCAGAACCAGGCCTCGCAACAGATAGATGGTCGAGATCAGGACCAGCGCCGTGCGCATCAGCGGCAGGCGCGGGATCAGTCCGGCGCCTGAAAAGGCATAGGCGGACCAGATCGCGAGGACGCCCGCGATGCCCAGCGTGACGAGGGTCGGCGTCAGCGAGCCCCGCTCGGCCAACCGCGCCATGCCTTCGCCCGCCCCGAAAAACCGGTACCATGACGGACCGCCGGCGATGACCGCGATGTGCAGGAGCGACGCCGCCGCGCTGAGTGCGCCACCCGCGATCAGGAACGGGTTCTGGGTCATCGCTGGATCCGGTCAGACGCACTGGAACGGGTAGAAGTCAGATCCCAGCCTAAGCATTCCCGTCAGCGCGTCCAGCGCCCCGCGCGTTTCAACGATCAGGGCTGGGTCGGCGAGGTCGGCGGGGGTCAGGGTCTCACGGTACCAGCGGCTGGCCCACTCCGACAGCCGGGCGTGCAGGGTGTCGGTCAGACGCATGGCCGGGTTGGTCGCGGCCAGTTCAGCCTCGGTCAGGACCACCCTCAGGCGTAGACAGGCGGGCCCGCCGCCGTTTCGCATCGACTGGCGCACGTCGACATACTCTACCCGGCCGATCGGACCGTTCGAGGCCACCAGCGATTGGGCGACGGCATGGCTGCGCGGGTTGAGCCGCGTCTCCGTCGGGCAGATCAGGGTCAGGCGGCTCTCGCCGGGGATCTGCACCAGCATGGAGTTGAACAGATAGCTGAAAATGGCGTCGGCCAGCGGCAGGTCGGCGGAGGAAACCTCGACGAAGATGGGTTCGAACCCCTTGGCCGCCGCGCGGATGGCGGCATGGGTGGCGGCCGTGTCCTCGAAGGCAAGGTCGTGATGGAACAGGGTCTCGAGCGCGCCGACGCAGACGACGTCATTGTGGAAGGTGCCGCCGGCGATGGCCGCCTTCGACTGCCGGGCCAGCACCGCGCCGCCGGCAGCGTGGCGCCGGACGATGGCCTCGCTGGCCTGCCGTGTCTGGCGGGCGGGATAAGGGCCGTCCCAGGCCTCGAAGGCGTCGCGGCCCCAGACCAGCAGGTTGACGCCCGGCGACCCATGATCCGCGCACAGTCGGACATGGTTGGCGGCACCCTCGTCCGCCAGATGGGCGACGGGCGACAGGGCGTCCTGGACGGTGAAGCGGGCGCGGTCGTGGAACAGGGCCTGAAGCGACCGCTTTGTCTGGGCGTGCTCTAGGCTGCGATGCAGATTGGTATGCAGGTTGGCAGGGGTGAAATGCACCCGGCCGTCAGCACTGTCGGCGGATGGCGTCACGGTCGCGGCATTGGCGGCCCACATGGGACTGGCCGAACAGGCGGCGGCCGCGAACGAAGGCGCGTCCTTCCAAGCATGTTCCAGTACCCGGGCGTCGGAGCCGGTGAAACCGAGACTGCGCAGGAATCCGATGTCGGGTCTTTCGTGCGGCGGCAGCACGAACTGGGGCAGGCCGAGGTCGGCCAGGGCCTTCATCTTGTCGAGACCCTGAAGGACCGCTGCGCGCGGGTTCGACGCCTCGCCCCGGTTCAGGCTGGAGGCGAGGTTTCCGGGGCTGAGACCGGCATAGGAATGGGTCGGCCCGATCAGGCCGTCAGCGTTCGCTTCAACGGCGGAGGTCACAGCCCTTTGCCCGATTGCGGGGGAAATCGGCCCGTTGCTGGCGCAGCCAGCCAGGGCCGATGGGGGAAGGGCTGTCTCACCATCACGACCTCAACCCCCTGATCTCACCCTCGATATTCTTCACGGCCCCGGCCTCGAAGCTTGCGACCGGATAGGCGCAGTAATCGGCGGCATAGTAGGCGCTGGGGCGGTGGTTGCCGCTGGCCCCCAGGCCGCCGAAGGGCATGTCGCCGGCGGCTCCGGTGGTCGGGCGGTTAAAGTTGACGACGCCCGCGCGAATACGGCGGATGAAATGGTCCCAGTGGGCTGGGTTGTCGCTGATCAGGCCCGCCGACAGGCCGTAGCGGGTGGCATTGGCGGCGGCGATGGCGGCCTCGAACGTCGCGACGCGGGTGACCGACAGGAAGGGCGCGAAGATCTCCTCGTCCGGAACATCTACGCCGGTGACGTCGAGTATGGCAGGTTTGACGAAGGCGGCGGGGAGGTTGTCGACGGGGCCGGAGGCGCGGAGCACTTTGGCGCCCCTGTCAATACGGTGCTGCAGGGCAGCCAGCGCCTGTTCCGCCGCGCGTTTCGAGATCAGCGGGCCGGCATAGGGTTCGGGCGTCGAGTCCCAGGGGGCCAGGATCAACCGCTCGACCAGGGCGTTGACCGCCTCGACGATGGCGTCCCCGGCCGGGCCTTCCGGCACGATCAGACGGCGTGCGCAGCTGCAGCGCTGGCCGGTGGTGACGAAGGCGGACTGGACGACAATCCCGGCCACGGCATGGGCATCGGCGGCGTCCCAGACCACCAGCGGATTGTTGCCGCCCAGCTCCAGCGCCAGGATGACGTGAGGATCGTCGGCGAACTTCTTCCGGAAATGGGCACCGGCCGCGCCCGAGCCGGTGAACATCAGGGCGTCGATCGGCTGGTCCAGCAGGGCGGCCCCGACGTCGCGGCCGCCCTGAACGAGGTTGAACACCCCCGCGGGCAGGTCGGCCTCCTGCAGGCATTCGGCCATCAGCTGGCCCGTATGCGGTGTCTCTTCCGACGGCTT
>Ga0163144_10030506_pt1 | contig 10311 bp, 10 predicted proteins | sample OliLak19BULKMAT1_FD_123175 | JGI IMG/M metagenome (GOLD analysis project Ga0163144, IMG submission 123175) | Freshwater microbial mat bacterial communities from Lake Vanda, McMurdo Dry Valleys, Antarctica - Oligotrophic Lake LV.19.BULKMAT1 | ecosystem: Environmental > Aquatic > Freshwater >...
AGAGCCTACCAGCCGCGCGGGGGCTCGTCAAGGAGGAAACAACCGCTAAGTACCTGCGGGATTTGGGGTTCAGCTCCGCCACCCGGCCTGCACGAGCACTTTGTGCACCTGCCCGAGGTCACGCGCCAACGGTGTGACGATCGTGCGCTCACCGATGAGGATGGTGCGTCCAAGCGCGATGGCCTGCTGGACGTCTTCTTCGCACACGAAGTCGGCGATGGTCTTGGACGCCGTCGGAATCGTGGTTCCGCCGTTTCCGCCGGTGCCGGTCATGCCGGCCACCTGTGCGGTCATCGCGGAGGCACTCAGGCCTGCCGGGGGTGTCGCGGACGCGACCTTCGGCAGCGCCGGCGCCGTTGCGCCACGGCCAGCCACCGGCCGGAGTTCGTACGCCAGCCGTTTCACGTTGAGCAGATGGCGCGGCGTGATGTTGTCCGACGTGATGTTGCCACCCCAACCGCCGCACCCCAGCGTCATGGCCGGGGCGAGACCCGTCGTCAGACCAATGGACCCATGCGTCGTCGGGGTGTTCACCACGATGCGGAACGCGGGTTTTTTGAGGCCGAATTCGAGAATCACGGCGTCGTTGTGCGAGTGAATCGACATGGTGTGGCCCATGCCGCCGTATTTCAAGATTTGTTTGCAGCGTTCGCACCCCTCCTGCCAGTCGTTGACGACGTAGTAGGAGAGGACGGGGCACAACTTCTCGATGGAGAGGGGATAGTCGCGCCCCACACCGGTGAGCTCGGCGATCAGGACGCGGGTTCCCTCGGGAATCGTGATCCCCGCGGCAGCCGCGATCGTGGCCGCCGACCGGCCGACAAATTTGGGATTCGGGAGCCGCTGCGGTGTCACGAGTAATGTGGCCAGCGTGTCGGTCTCGGACGGAGCGAGAAAATACCCGCCCTGTTTCTGAAATTCGCGTTTGGCTTCGTCGGCCACGACCCGTTCCACCACGACGGAATTGGGTGACGAACACAACACCCCATGGTCGAAGTTCTTGCCGGTGAGGATGTCGCTCGCGGCTTTGGCCAGGTCGGCGGTGCGCTCGATAAAACACGGCGCATTGCCCGGGCCCACCCCGTACGCCGGTTTGCCCGCGCTATACGCCGCGCGCACCAATCCCATGCCGCCCGTCGCCAGGATGACGGCCACGTCACGGTGTTTCATCAACTCCTGGGTGGCGTCAAGCGAGACCTGCGTGAGCCAGTTGATCGCGCCCTCTGGTGCGCCGGCCTGCCGCGCGGCGGCGTCGAGCGTTTCGGCGACGTAGGTGATACAGCGGGCCGCCGACGGGTGTGGACTGATCACGATCGGGCAGCGCGCCTTGAGCGAGATCAGGATTTTGTAAATCGTGGTGGACGTCGGGTTCGTCGACGGCACGATGGCCGCGACCACTCCGAACGGCTCGGCAATCTCGATCACCCGGCGCGCCTCGTCCCTGGCGATGACCCCGACGGTGCGCATGGGCCGGATGAACGCGTACACATCCTCGGCGGCAAAGCGGTTCTTCTGAATTTTGTCTGCGAGGACGCCAAAGCCGGTTTCTTCGACCGCGAGGCGGGCGAACGGTTCGATGTGCGCCTGGGCGGCTGCGGCGACCGCGTCCACCACCCGGTCAATCTGCTCCTGGGACCATTCGGCCAGGATCGGCGCCGCGCGTTTGGCGCGCTGGGCGAGTGCGCGAGCCTCTTCACTCATGGCGTGCCCGCGACATCGGTTACGGCTTGGCGGGGGCGCCCGGGCGTGGCAGCAGGCGTTCAACGTCCGGGTGCGGGCGGGCAATCACGTGGACCGAGACCAGTTCGCCGACCCGGCGCGCCGCCGCGGCCCCGGCATCGACGGCCGCCTTGATCGCGCCGACATCGCCCCGAGCCAGGACCGTGACAAACCCGGCCCCGATGTATTCCTTGCCGATAAGGGTGACGTTGGCGGTTTTGACCATGGCGTCGGCCGCCTCAATGGCGCCAATCAGGCCCCGCGTTTCCACCATGCCGAGTGCGTCTGAAGTCATGAATATTTCGGAGGGCTCAATCGCCGCAAGGCTAACATATTGAAGACTATAGGGGCAATACGGTACCATTGAACGGTTGTGATGACTCAAAGCGCGTTTTATCGGCGGGTGTGCGCGGTGGTTGCCGTGATGGTTCTGGGTGTGGCTGCTGGGTGTGGCGAGACCGACGAAGCACCGCCGGTGGCCAGTGTCGCGGTGACGCTCAGCAAGTCCGCTGCCGCATTGGGCAGCCCGATCGACATGACGTACAAATTCGAAGTCGCGCAGGGGCAAGCCCTCGACGGCAAATATCGCGTGTTCATGCACCTGCTCGACTCGGACGGTGTGTTGCGCTGGGCTGACGACCACGAGCCGTCAGTGCCCACCACCGCCTGGAAGGCCGGAGAACCGGTCGAGTACACGCGGACAAGCTTTATCCCGGTGGTCCCCTACCTGGGCGACGCCACGATCCGCGTCGGGCTCTATCGCGCCGACGCCACCGACACCCGCGCCCCGTTGTCCGGCCCCGACCCCCAGGGCCGATCCTACAAGGTCGCCACGCTGGCACTCCTGCCGCAGTCGGAGAATATTTTCGTGGTGTACCGCTCCGGGTCTCACCCGTCGGAGTTCGCGCCTGAGAATCCCGCGCGCGAGTGGTGGTGGACCAAGAAGGAGGTCGTGGCCAACTTCAAGAACCCGAAAAAGGATGCGACGTTGTATCTCGAATATGACGCGCGCCCCGATCTCTTCGACCAACCGCAGGTTGTGAACGTCTATCTGGGCAGCCAGAGTGTGGCCACGTTTGCTGCAGACAACAAAGATCCCCTCCTGCGTCGTATACCTCTTCGTGCGGACCTGCTCGGCACCAGCGACATGGTGGAACTCCGCCTGGTGGTTGAGCCGTCGTTCGTGCCGTCGGCGATTGGTGCCGGCCAGGACATCCGTGAATTGGGCATCCGCGTCTACCATCTCCTTGTCGACCCGTCCTGACGCGCGCGTGCGTGTCACTCTCTGGGGCGTGACGGCAGGCCTGCTGGTCCTGCTGGTCGCCCCGTCGACGGCGTTTGCCGATCTCGTGACGTTCCGGGGCGGTCGAATCCTCAATGTCGCGTCGGTCGCGTACGAGGGCACCGAGGTCATTCTCACGCTTCGGACCGGAGGCCAGATGCGCGCCCCGCGGGCGTTTGTGGTGGACGTCCAGCCGGATGAAGTGCCCTGGCCCGAGCCGGTTCCAGCGCTCGAACCGGTACCGGAGTCAGCCCCCGTGGTGATCGACACACCCGACCGACTGCGCCTGCTCATCGACCGAATGGCCGCAGAGCATGGCGTCGACGTCAAATTGGCGCACGCGCTGGTCAAGGTCGAGTCCAACTACCGCGCCGATGCCGTCTCGCCCAAAGGAGCGATGGGGCTGATGCAGTTGATGCCGGCTACCGCGCGACACTACGCCATCGAAGACCCGTTTGACCCGGTGCAGAACCTGACCGCCGGCCTGCGGCATCTGCGTGGTCTGCTCGATCGGTATGGACGGGGCAAGGAATCGTTGGCGCTGGCCGCCTACAACGCGGGCGAAGGCGCCGTCAGCCGGTACAAGGGCATTCCGCCCTACCGTGAAACCCAGAACTACGTGCAGCGCATCCTGTCGCTCACGGGAAAATAGACGCCGGGGACTCACGTGGAATATCGCTGCAGAGTCGCCACCGCCAACGGGCAAGTCTCCACGGGCACCTACGTGGCGGAGAACGAGGCCCGTCTGAAGTTGGAGCTTGAGGACAAGGGCCTGTACCTGCTGTCGATGCAGCCGGTCGGCGGCGTGGGCGTCGGCGGATTCTCGCTGCGGTTGCCCACACGCAAACAGAAAATCAAGGCCGACGAGTTCCTCATCTACAACCAGGAGATGGCCACGCTGCTGCGCGCGGGCCTGCCGATCGTGCAATCGCTCGACATCCTCCGTCGTCGCGTGCAGAACCCCACGTTCAAGCAGGTGCTCGACGATGTGTATGAACGGGTGCGGTCGGGCAGCGCGTTGTCGGATGCGTTTGAAGCGCAAGGCGGCATGTTCACCGGCATCTACCATGCGTCGTTGATGGCGGGCGAGAAGTCCGGCAGCCTGGAAACCGTGTTGCGTCGATTCGTCACGCACATGAAGGTCATCGCCTCGGTGCGCGGCAAGATGATCTCGGCGCTGATCTACCCGGTGGTGTTGCTGTGTTTGGCGGCGGCCGTGGTCGGGCTGATTGTGTTCAGGGTCGTGCCTGAGTTCGCGTCGTTTTACGCCGGCTTTGGCGCCGGAGCGGAGTTGCCGGCGTCGACCCAGCTCATCGTGGCCTTTTCGAGCTCGGTCGTGAACTACGCCTGGGTCTGGGTCACGGCGCTCATCGTGATCGGTGTCTCGTTCAGCGTGTGGATCCGGCAGCCGGGGCAGCGCAGCCGGCTCGACCGCGCGATCATGCGGCTGCCCTGGTTCGGACCGCTTAGCCGCAAGTTCTCCACCGCCCAGGTGGCGCGCACCATTGCCACATTGCTGGCCGGCGGCATTCCCCTCGTCAACTCGCTGGATATCGCCGCCAAGTCGGTCGGCAATCAGGCGGTTTCGGCGGACCTGGGTGTGGTGGCGCGCGAGGTGCGCGAAGGCTCCAGTCTCGCGCATTCCCTGCAGCGTCGTCACACGTTCCCGGACGTGGCCATCGAGATGGTGGAAGTGGGGGAGTCCACCGGCGCGCTGGCGGAGATGCTCAACAGCATCGCGGACTTCTACGACGAAGAAAACGACACCAGCCTGACGCGATTTACGAATTTGGTGCAGCCCGTGCTGCTCATTGTCATGGGCATCGTGATCGCGGGCCTGTTGCTCTCGCTCTACATGCCCCTCTTCCAACTGTCGAGCCTGGCCCGGTGATGTAATGGCAGCCGAAAACGAAAAGATCTACGCCGAAGGCGAAAACGCGCCTGTCGACCATGCCGCCGAGGCGGCGCGCGCGCGCCAGTTGGCGGCCCGGTACGAGCTGGAGTTCGTCGACCTGACGCAGTTCCACATCAACAATGAATTGTTCCGCAGCATCCCGGCCGATCTGATGCTGCGCTACGGCTTTGTGCCGTATCGCCGCGACGGGCAGACGTTGCTGATCGTCGTCTCGGACCCGAGTGACCTGCAGGCCATCGACGAGATCGGCATGCAACTGGGCACCCCGGTGCGGGTCACCGTGGGCGGGCCGTCTGCCATTCAGGGCATCCTGAAAAAGAGTGAAAGCTCGACGCGCGTGCTCGAGGAGGCCACGGAAGGCTTCCAGATGCAGATCCTGCGCGACGAAGAGGGGGTCGCCGGCGACGAAAATCTGACCGTCGACAAACTGACGCAGGACTCCAGCCCCGTCATCCGGCTGATCGACACGATGGTCTATACAGCCCTGCAACGCCGCGCGTCGGACATTCACCTGGAAACGGGCGATGACGCCGTGCACGTGAAATACCGCATCGACGGCGTGCTGCAGTCGGCCATGAAGCCGATCGACAAACGCCATCACAGCACGCTCATCTCCCGAATCAAGGTCATGTCGGAACTCGACATCGCCGAAAAACGTGTGCCGCAGGACGGTCGCTTCAAGATGCGCGTCCGCGGCAAGACGATCGACTTCCGCGTCTCCATCATGCCCAGCGTCAACGGCGAGGACTCGGTCATCCGCATCCTGGACAAGGAATCGATCAGCGAACAGTTCACCGAACTGAAGCTCGACATCCTCGGGTGGCCTGAGGAGGAGATGCGGCGGTTCCGCAAGTACATCCGGGAGCCGTACGGCATGGTGCTCGTCACCGGCCCGACAGGTTCGGGCAAAACCACGACACTGTATGCCGCCTTGTCGGAGATCAAATCGGTCGAGGACAAGATCATCACGATCGAGGACCCGGTGGAATATCAACTCCGGGGCATCACGCAGATTCCGATCAACGAGAAGAAGGGGCTGACGTTCGCGCGCGGCCTCCGGTCGATCCTGCGTCACGACCCCGACAAGATCATGGTCGGAGAAATCCGCGATCCCGAGACGGCGCAGATCGCGATTCAGTCGGCGCTGACGGGCCATTTGGTGTTCACGACGGTGCACGCCAACAACTGCATCGACGTGCTGGGCCGTTTCCTCAACATGGGCGTGGAGCCGTATCAGTTCGTGTCGGCGCTCAACTGCGTCCTGGCGCAGCGCCTGGTCCGGCGGATTTGTGAACACTGCAAGCAGCCGGCCGTGATCACGGCCGAGATGTTGACCGAGTCGGCCCTGGATCCCGAGATGGCGCGCACGCACCAGTTCTTCGAGGGCGCGGGCTGCATCGAGTGTGGCGGCACCGGCTTCAAGGGCCGCACGGCGATCTGTGAGCTGATGGATTTGACCGATCGCATCCGTGACATGATTCTTGAACGGCGACCCACCTCGGAAATCAAGCGGGCGGCTCGCGACGAAGGCATGAAATTCCTCCGCGAATGCGCCGTCGGCCTGGTCCTGAAGGGTGAAACCACATTGCGCGAAATCAACAAGGTGACCTTCGTCGAATGAGCACCCGTCGTACCTCCCCTCCGCTTGGCCTGACACCGCAGCCTCCATCGGTCGCGTTTGAGATCGCCGCCGGGCGCGTCACGGTGGCGGAAATCAGCACCGGCAGTGACGGCTTCGTGGTGTCGGCCTATGCCTCTGAAACGTTGCCCGACGAGGCGGTGACGCCGCACTTGTCCGGCACCAACGTCCCCGACCCGGCGGTGGTGACGGCTGCGCTCCGGCGCGCCTGCGAAAGGGCGGGCATTCGGCCGCCCAAACGCGCAGCGCTGGTCGTGCCTGATTCGGCGGCCAAGGTGTCACTGCTGACCTTTGAGGAGTTGCCGGTCAAGGCGGCGGACATCGACCAACTGGTCCGCTGGCAGATCAAGAAGTCCACGCCGTTTCCCATCGACGACGCCCAGGTGACGTCGGTGGTCACCCATCAGGTGCCCGGCACGACGACGCTTGCCGTGATGGCGGCACAACGTGACGTCATTCAGCAGTATGAATCGACAGTGGCCGCCCTCGGCACCCATGTCGGTCTGGTCGACCTGGCCAGCTTCAACGTGCTCAACGCAATTCTCGCCAACGGCAACGCCCCGGCCGGCGACTGGTTGCTCGTGTGTCTCGCCAGAGAGTCCACCAGCCTCGCCATCGTCCGACAGGGTTCGCTGATGTTCTACCGGCATCGCCTGGCGGTCGACGATGAGCCCCTCGGGGCGCTGGTGCACCAGACGGCGATGTACCACGAGGACCGCCTCGGCGGCGCGAAGTTCTCGCGCGTGTGGCTGTGTGGGTCGTCGTGGGCAGAGGGCGGTGGGGAAGCCATGCGCCGCGAAATTTCTCAACGGCTGGGCGTGCAGGCCGACGCCGTGGATGTGCGTGCGGCCGCGTCGCTGCGTGATCGCATCACGGCTGGCCCCGACGTGCTGGATGCGTTGGCGGCCCCGCTGGGCGTGCTCCTGCGCGAACGGAAGGTGGCCTGACATGATGCTCAGAGGCAACCTCGCCACCAGGCCGTTTTATAACGAACGCCTTGCCACCCTGGCGCTCGTCGTCTTGGCAGTCATCGTGCTGGCCCTGACGACCTATAACGTCACCCGGGTGCTCGACCTGTCGTCTCGCCGGTCCGCCGTGCGTGCCGAAATCAATGCGGATGAGGCGCAAGCCGCGCAAATCCGCGCCGATGCGACTGCAGTGCAGAACAGCGTGGACCGGTCGACGCTGCTGAACCTCGCGGGCGCCACGCGGCTCGCCAACAATCTGATTGACGCACGCACCTTCAGCTGGACCACCTTCTTCGGCTACATCGAGGAGACGATGCCCATCGAGGTGCGGATGACCGCCGTGTCACCCGAAATCGAAAAGGGCGAAATCATCGTCACGATGTTGCTGCTGGGACGCAGCGAAGCCGATCTGGAACGGTTCTCCTCAAGCCTGGAAAATACCGGTGCGTTTTATGACGTCAAATACACGGTGGCCGACACCACTGAAGAGCGACTGAAGCGCGTCACGCTCACGAGCCGGTATGCGCCGCCCAGGATCGTGCCACGTGCCCCGCAGGACGCGGGAGGTGCGCGATGAGCCTCTGGCGTCGCGTCGTCTCCGAACGACGCATCATCGTCATTCCACTGCTGACAGCACTGGCGATCAATCTCATCGTTATGGTCGCAGTCGTGATGCCGCTCTCGCGCAGCGTGGTCGGGGATGAGTCGCGGGCGCAGGACGTCAAGCTGGCACTGGCCAGTGCGAACCGCATGGCCCGTGTGGCCAATGACACCAAGGTGAGCCAGTCGCAGGCCGACGTCGAACTCAGGAAGTTCTACGCGGAGGTGTTGCCGACCACCCTGGGGGATGCGCGATCGCTCCTCTACGTCGAGTTGGCGAAGCTGGCCGGTGAAGCCGGGGTGCAGCACCAGAGCGGCGTGTTCGAACAGGAAGAAGTCGAAGACAGCCAACTGGTGCGCTATCGCACCGATGTGGCGCTCACGGGTGAGTACGCGGGGATCCGTCGCTTCCTGTATCACCTGGAAACATCCGAACGGTTTTTTGTGGTCGAGAGCGTGAAGCTGGGGCAGAGCGGCCAGCGGCAGGGCGCCACCGGATCGCTGGAAGTGGTGTTGAGAGTCGCGACGTATTATTCGCGACCCACGATTGCGGGAGGCGGCCAGTGAAACTTGCCGCGTCCAGTCCGGCAGAACAGCGCCGACAGTTGATGCTGCTGGGGTTGCTGATCCTCGTGGCACTCGTCGTGTGGTACACCCAATCCGGTGGGGCAGCGACTGAAGAGGCGATCTCAACGTCCAACCCACCGATCACGGCGACGCCACCCGCAACGGCGGCGAGTGGACGCGGAGGTCAGGCCGGCGGCGGGTTGCCGGAAGCCGTGCGACTGGCATCGCTGGAGCAGGTGCCGGAGCAAGGCGCGGCCGCGAGAAACCCTTTCGGGTTCGGCACGCCACCCGCACCGCCACGACCGCCGACGCCGGCCTACGTGCCTCCGCCTCCGGCGCCGGCACCGCCGCCTCGTCCGGTGGGGCCGCCGCCACTTCCGCCGATCCCCGTGAAGTTCATGGGGTTTGTGGAAGACCCGGCGCATCCGGGAAAAGTGGTGGCGCTCGCGCTCAACGGCGGCGTGGTGATCGCGCGTGAAGGGGATTTGGTGGATGGACGGTACCGCCTCGTGAAGGTGGGGCTGGAATCCATCGTCATGGCGTATCCCGACGGTCGGGGACAACAGACAATTCGGTTGTCAGGCTCGTAGTCGGGTAGCAGATGTAAGGGTTTGGAAGGAGTCTCGGTGGTGAGATTGACGATGCAAAAAAGTGCGGCGCTGACGTTGGCCCTGGTCGTGATGGCCGGGTGTGCCACGGGCCGTGCGGTGCGACAGGGCCAGCAGGCCGCCGACAAGGGTGACTGGGACTCCGCGGTGGCGTATTACCGCGATGCGCTGACGAATGATCCTGGCCGGATTGATATTCGCATTGCCTTGCAGCGGGCGACCGCGGCGGCCTCCGCCGAGCACATTGCGCGTGCGCGGGAACTGGAAGCGCAGGAGCAGTGGTCGGCGGCCGCGGCTGAATATCGATTGGCGGCGGACCTCGATCCCGCCAACGTCTTTGCGGCCGCCAAAGCCGTGGCCATTGAACGCAAGCTGCGCGAAGAGATTGAAGCGCTGCGGCCGCCCTCACGCATGGACACCCTGCGCGATCAGGCTCGTCAGGTGTCGCAGGTCCCGGTGCTGGCCGACCCGCGCGCGCCGATCAATCTGCGGTTCACCAACACTGCCGTGCGTGAAATCCTCACCTCGATCGGTTTGTATGTCGGCGTCAACGTCTCCTTTGTCGAGCAGCCGACGATCAACTCGCAGCTGATCCGTCCGTATTCCATCGATTTGCAGGGTGAGACGCTTGAGTCTGCGCTGCATCAGGTGCTGAACGCCAACCAGCTCACGTTCAAGGTCATCAACCCGCGCGGCATTCTCGTGTATGGATCAGACCAGAACGGACGGACGGCGCACGAAGACGTGTTTGTGCAGGTGTTTTATCTGTCCCACGTGGAGGCGACGGAAATGCAGCAACTGCTCTCGCAGTTGATTGCCCAGGTGCCGGGTGTCCGCCCCCAGGTGGTGCTGAACAAAAACACCAACGCGTTGACCGTACGCGCCACACTGCCGGTGCTGCAGGTGTTTGAACAGCTCATTCGCGCCAACGACAAACCCAAGGCCGAAGTGCTCATCGACGTCGAGATTCTCGAAGTGGATCGTCAGCGGGTCAAACAGTTGGGGTTGAATCT
>Ga0163144_10030508_pt1 | contig 10311 bp, 12 predicted proteins | sample OliLak19BULKMAT1_FD_123175 | JGI IMG/M metagenome (GOLD analysis project Ga0163144, IMG submission 123175) | Freshwater microbial mat bacterial communities from Lake Vanda, McMurdo Dry Valleys, Antarctica - Oligotrophic Lake LV.19.BULKMAT1 | ecosystem: Environmental > Aquatic > Freshwater >...
CGGTGCAGCCTTCCCAGTCGCTGCAGCAGCACGTCTACAGGGCAAAGGTCCGTAATCAGAAAATCCGCGTCGATATCCAGCGACTGCTCCAGCGTCTGGGTACCGACCACGATCATTCCGCCCGCCGGTCTCGAGCGGCCGAGTGAAGCTTCAACAGCCCGATCCAACCGTTCCCGGTCCTCTCGTGCAAAGCGTCCGTGGTGCATGGTTGGTGTTGCTGCCACGCTGAATAGCAGTGCGACATCTCCTGAGCCTTCCGTTTCGAGCGCGCGCTGAACGGCCACGGCGCCCGACACCGTATTGCGGACGACGAGCACCTTGGCACCCTGTCTTGCTGCGGATCGTGCCAGAGCCGCGATGCGAGCGGGTTCGTCAATCAGCGGTTCGGCTCTCAGACGAACGGCTTTTGATCGCAACCCGCCAACGCTGCCGACAGGCAACTGACGATGACGATCGATCGAGATTAACGGGTACTCTACCGCCGCAGCCGTCTCGAATGGCACGGGCTCAACATCGCGCGGGCGACCTCCCATCGCCGCTTCCATGAGCGATTGCCGGGCCTCGGCGCCAAGGGTGGCGGATAGCAGCATCGCATATCCGCCCGCCGCGAGATGGTCGCGCAGCAGTTGCTCGAGCAGTCGCTGCATGTACGCATCGGACGCGTGGACTTCATCGACGACGAGCATGTGACGCATGAGGCACGACGCTCGCAGGTGCGCGTGTTTCACGCGGAGCGCCGCCATCAACGCCTGGTCGATCGTGCCCACGCCAATCATTGCAGAGAAGAATCGCTTGGGATGTTCCGCCGCCCAGACAGATTGCGTTCGCGTGTCTGCTTCGGGATTGTCGAGCGGGTCTGCGGCCTTGGGAAGACCTCCTCTCACGCCGTCGCTGAGATAGCCTGGCACCGCCATGACGACCGGTGGCGAGTTTTCGACCCAGAGCGACTGCGCCATTTTCGAAACACGTGTGTGCAACTGTGCCGCCGCCGTGCGCGTGGGAAGGGCGAAGTACATGCCATCGACTTTTCCCGCAACAAAAAGACGGAGGAATCGCCACAACGCCGCCTCTGTTTTTCCCGAACCCGTTTCGGCTTCCAGAATGAGCAAACGTGCCGACCCTTCGCCACTCGCAGCCTGGTGCGGGTAGGGACTACGGACGAACACGCGCTCGAAGGTGATTGCCTCGTCGAGTGTTGCACGATGCGGTGCCGGATCAAGCCCAATATCTTGCAAGACGGACTGCGACCATTCTTCGGTGGCGAGCAGAGAACGGTCCCGAGTCCAGCCAGACGAGCCTATCCAGTCGGCAAGTTGCACCAATCCCGCAATAGCGTGAACGAACTGTTTCGTCGACGGAAGGAGCGGTGCGTAAGGTGTATGCGCGGAAGGGAAAGTGGTGTCGGCTGCAGAGCGTAGCTCGGCGAGCTCGGCAATGGGGTCGTAGTCGAGAACGGCCTGCCAGTACTTCGCCGACAGCCGCCCATCGCCGTCTCGTGGCCACGGCTTTCCGTGATGCGACAGAATCGCGTCGAAGAGCGGGGTAAGCGCCTCACCCCACAGCTCCAGCCTATCCGCTCCCAGAGCGGACAACGCACGGTCGCTCACGTTGCGATCCGCATACTGTCCGCACACCGCAGTCAGTGGGGCGATGTGGCCAATAACTCGCGCTTTGGGATCGACGCGTGCCTGAAACCCCGAGTTCACCTTCCCGCAATCGTGCAAGAACACCAGGTATGCGAGTCGATCCAGTGTGACGTCATTGAGCGGCTCGCCGGCAAGCCGGTCCAGGCGTTGCCGAAACCCCGGAAGGCGCAACAACTGCCGGAAAACCGTGGCGACGTCTCGGGAATGTTCGTCCAGCGACTGCCAGCGAACGATGCATCCCGATTCATCTCGCTCCAGTTTCGCCCACGGTCTCTGTGGAACCTGCTGCATCGCTCTCCGTTGCACAAAATGGCTCGCCGCATACTTCGGAAGGTGCCCGCTCAAAGAGTATCACTCCCGTCTGACAGCCCCAACCAAACGCTCCTCGCGCACGACGGCAACCGATTCCGCGACGTGCGAGACCACGTCCTTTAGCAACGGCCTCCATCCCATCCCAGAGATACGGCGCGTGCCGTCCGCTGCTGTAGGGGTGGTCGCGTTCGCCCGTCGTCTAACTCTGCTTGCTGCTGGCGTTCCGCGGACTTGCAGAGTGGTATAACTTTGGTTATACTTGCCGCATGAAGACTGCTATCTCGCTTCCTGACGCCCTCTTCGAATCTGCGGAGGCGCTCGCGCATCGCCTTGGCGTTTCTCGCAGTGAACTCTTCGCCAATGCCGTCGCGGAGTTCATTGCGCAGCATGAGCGCACTCACTTGACGGAACGCCTCAATGCGATCTACGCGGACGCAGCGCACGACGCGCCTGACTTGGGTCTCGCCGCGTTGCAGGCTCGGTCGTTGGCGCGCGACAAATGGTGAAGCGGCGCGAGCCGCCCACGCCCACTCTCATTCGGCGAGGCACCGTGTGGTGGACCACGCTTCCCGAACCGATGGCCTCGGAACCCGGGTATCGCCGGCCTATGGTGATCGTGCAAACGGACGCGTTCAATGCGAGTCTGATTCGAACCGTCGTCGCTGTCGCTCTGACGTCAAATTTGTCTCGCGCGGACGCGCCGGGGAACGTGCGCATTGCGAAAGGTGAGGCGGGGCTCGCGACCGACTCGGTGGCGAACGTCTCACAAATTATCACGATCGACAAGAGCTTTCTGGGCGAATACAGTGGACGGCTACGTGCTCGCACGATGGCCGCTATTGGGGACGGGATGCGCCTCGTACTCGAGTTGTGATGTCGTCGTGCCCCGTCCGCATCCGAACGAGCGCTGCAGTTGACAATCGCAGTTGCGGTATGCGTCGGCTTCGCCGCCGCATCATTGGACGCGCTTGCAACTGACGTCTCAAACGTGCGGCCTTTGAGCGCGGTCCCTTGGGTGTGTTGAATCGCGCTTTCGACCGTCCCTTTGCGATTCGGATTCTGGATGCGACACGCATCCGCGACGACGCCGTAATGCGCGAGCAGGGCGGCGTACACCGGATTCAAGGCGGGTTCGTACAGGTCCGGCCGAATGACGCCCGCTTTCAAATTGTCGAGGACGACGTACTGCGGACAGCCGCCGAACGCGCGAAAGGCTTCCTCGTGGAGCTGCGCCCACACCTCTTGCGTCGCCTTCCACACCACTTTCCGAAAACTCTTCCCCGAATACTTGAGCGTCCTCACAAACAACCACGGGCGTTTGTATTTGCCATCCGCCTTACACGTCGGGGCGCCTTGTCCGAAATCGACCTGCGCTTCCTCCCCAGGCGGAAACTCCAACACATCGAAGCGCTCCGGCACGCGCCGCTTGAGCCGCGCGACGAACCGTTTGACCGAGTTGTAGTGGTGCAGAAATCCGTGGGCCTCGACCAAGTCCTGATACACACTCACGGCGTTCCGGCCACGCACGACTTGGGCTTCAATCCACGCGCGATGCGGTTCGCACGCTGACGTCGTCGGGGCCCCCGCGATCGGATCTGGCACGGGCGCCTCGTCCAGAGCCGGTGGCCGGGGTGGGGGAATTTGCACGTCGTGGGTGGAACAGCCGGTGGCCACCCCGGGGGAGTTTGACGCCTGCGCATAGCGCCGAATCGTTTTCCGATCCACGCCGGTGCGTTTCTCGATGTCGCGCTGCGACGTGCCGCTCGCCAGCAGCGTCGCAATCGTAATCCGGAAATGGGCCTTCAAGACGTTCACTCCTTCCTCCGCACCAAGGTGAAGAGGACAGCGTAACGTCCCGTCGTACAAGCACCCCGAATTAGGCGCTCAAACGATCACGCCGGGTGGAGGAGTTTGAGGTGGCCACAGGTGGGGGATTTTGGGTGGCCGCCGGGGTTACGCACACCTGTGCAGAGCTTCCCTAGATGGCGACGCACGCTCGCATACCGCCCCGCGAATCCGTCCCGGTCGACGAGGTCTTGCCAGATCGCCGACGTTGCTCATCGCAGGAACACCCCGTCCGGGATGTCCTGCCGTCAACGCCTCGATTCGTCACGCGTGGTGGCCGGTTTTCAGGTGTCCACTGGTGGCCGGATTCGGGTGTCCACCGAGGATATGCCACCATCGCGATCGGATCGCCTGCGGCGACCCATACCCCAAGCACGGCGAGCGAGGCAGGGCCACTCACTGTATCCAATTTTTGGAGAGTGGCTGGCCACGGTGTGTGGTTCTGTTTGGCAACGACGGCTATGGCACGAGCATTCCTAATCAGATCAAGCTCTGTTATCTGAGCAGATCCAGTCTCCCAATTGTATGCCGGCTGCGAGTCGTGCCATCTACGCGATTGATAATCAACTCGCCACCAATGCTGGTACTGAGAATTTCGATCGCAGCCGCGACAGCTTCAATCTGCGTTCTGTGAGAGGACAGAATAGATTCCGCACCGTCAACCGCGAGCACCCACATCTTTGGGTTCTTGCCGTGGGATACAACAATACGAGTGTCACTCATCGTTCAATGACGAAATCCGGTTCAAACGCAGCCATGATGCCAGCAAGCAGCAAGAACACCTCCGATCCGAACCCTACTTCGGATTAGGCTGGGTGTCCATCAAATCGGGTCAGCTCCAGTTTTGCAGTGCAGTACAAACCGTTGAGACGTGAGTTTCGTCACGACAAAGCAATGTTGTCGCAGATCGCGTACACGGACTTAAGGATCAGACATGCAACACACCGCGAAGAAGCTACCATCTTGCCCCTCACTTAAACCGATACGCGCGAACATGCTCAACATCATCCTCATCGCGCCACGACCCTAGCAAGTAGTCGACACCAACTTCAACGAGCCGAAATCGATCAGGAAGTACGACATTTGCCACGGCAGCCCCATCTTTTCCAAGGACGGTCCATCGGGAAACTGTGACCCAAGGTGCTTGGTACTCCTGAACCCATAGCCGATCATAGGCATCAACAAGGAGTTCACATGTGGCTGGAAATACATCAGGATATTTCAGCCTTCCATACACGTCGCGAATCCGCTGAGCGCCCGCGTTTGAGTTGCGCTGAATCAAATGATCTATATACCTCTGGACATCCGGTATTGCCGCAAATGTCCCAGCTCGCGGGCTTCCGCGAGATCTTCGATGAGTTGATGCGCTTCGCGGTACAGCACTTTGTAGCCGCGTTGCACGGCGAGCAGCGCGAGCGCTTTGGCACAATGACTCTTGCCGGTACCAGCGGTTCGACTCACGCAATTCCTGTTCTCACACCATATTGGCAGGGGGGGCGCACGTTTTTGTGCGAAGCCGGCGCGATTTCGTGCGTCAGATCGAGCAGGGCGGCATGCCGCGCTGCGGTTTGGACGTTCAGGGACACACGCCGGCTCGGATGAGCGTGCGTATGCGGACGAGATTGTAAGCGGCGTTGGTAAACGGGAAGATCCATCCGACCTTGGCGGGTCCGCGGTGATGCAGTTGGCGCAAGCCGCCAATCACTTTGCCCCACCCAAATCCTTCTTCAATGAGTTTGCGCTTCACTTGACTGAGGTCGTATCCCGCATGCCGCGTCGTGCGTCCATCGATCGCACTCGTCGGCTTTTTCGCATGGATATTCTGCGCGACGTGGGGCGTCACGTTACAGGCGCGTGCGCCTTCGACCAGCTCCGTTCGATCATAGCCTGTGTCGCCGCCCATCGTACGACGCGTCGCGCGCGGTTCGAGCGTCGTCAGCATCTCCACGGCCGCGTCACATTCCGCCGTGTACCCCGGGGCGCGCACATCCGTGGCGACGATCAGGCCGTGCCGGTTGTCCATCAACACGCTCCCGAGATGGCCCAGGATCGTCGCCGTGCCCGCACTCGTCCGCGTGAGGCGTGCGTCCGGATCCGTCACCGACTCATGCGTCGCATTGGCGCGTTCTTCCTTGCGAAAATTGATCGTCGGATTCTTCGCATCGCCAACCGAGGGCGGCGGCGACGGATCGTCTTTCGGCCGCACGCTCTTATGACTCGCCCACGCTTCCAGCAGCGTGCCATCAACCGTGAAATGCTCGGGCGACAACAGGCCGCCCACACCGCGTCGTCCGGATTCAATCCGACAAACCAGCGAAACAGTAAATGGTAATTGCGCTGCTCCATCAATTGCCGCTCGCTCCGGACGGTGAACAACACCTGCACCAACAACGCGCGCCGCAAGCGCTCCGGCGGCATCGACGGGCGTCCCATCGTGGAATACAACGCCTGAAACCGCGGTGACAACGCGGTCAGCACCGGTTGCACGAGCGCGTGGATCGTGCGCAACGGATGGTCGGCCGGAATACGGTCTTCGACCGAGAGATAACTGAACAACGCCGTCGGTGGTTGATCGGCTCCGCGCATTGCAACACTCCCAAAAGTGCCTGCGCCAACCTACACCATTCGAAGCAGAAAGCCAGGAACATTTCGCGACGGTTTCAGCACCCTGCTAATGCCTTGCCGAAGCCCGAGCATCGGTACGAATTGATCGTGTATTGGAACGATGCGGACGCCGCATTTGTCGTCGAAGTTCCGGAGCTCCCCGGTTGCATGGCGGATGGATCGACGTACGCCGAATCCGTCGCCGCGGCCGAAGTCGTCATCGCCGAATGGATTGCGACTGCGCGTGAACTCGGCCGCGCGATTCCGGAACCGCGTGGTCGGCTCTTGTTTGCATGACCGTTGACCGACGGAGATCCACGACGGCCAGCTAACGATAGGCGTTGGACAGCCACCGGTTACCATCGTAGTTTCATAATGTCCTTTGCCTGAGTCTGATGAGCCTACCAGCGACGTCTGTCATCCATAGCGATCCGGGGATTTTGGGAGGCACTCCAGTCTTCTGCGGGACACGTGTGCCCTTTCAGGCCCTCATCGACTACCTCGAAGGCGGGAATCGAGTTTCAACAAGAAGTCGCGAGACTGCCGTTCGGAGTGGTTGCCCTCCGTGCGCGGAGCAACGACATCGTGGATCTGCGGCGCCTGATGCCCGCCGTGCTGTCCGCGTTGGGCAACATCGCTCCCGGTCAGCTGCTTCGAATTCCGTGATCTAGCTGCCCAACAAACGATTGCAGCAGACACCCGAGCTATTGAATGCGCGCTTCGCGCGCACTATTTGATTCGGCTGCTGCGGAATCGTAGGCGTTGGTCACACTAGTCCGCGTCTATCTGCCGTCCAACGTTTGCCGGGTGGAAAAATGTTCAGTGGAGCCACGCTTGTTCCGAACACCGTAATTTTGATGGTTGGGCTCGGAGTTTTACTACTCATCGCGTTTCTCGTCGTCCTGATCACCGACCGGAACCCTCTGCCTTTTCCGGATCGCGACTACCACGTCTTCTCGGCCAGTTCCCGGCCGGCGCTCGCAGCGCTCGAACGGCTCATGCAAACGTTTGGACATCGTCCGCGCTTCCGTATCGATTCAGACGAGGTTGATCGCACAGTCTTCAGTAACGGCACGATTATCAACCATCCACATTCACAAATATCAGCTGCCTTGGGCTCACCCGGTGGCGCCCTTGGTTTCGTCGTCCGCGATCCGGATCGCGCGGCTCGTGAGTCTGCGCAACTACTTGAGGCTGCAGGGTTGCAGGCGGAGGTCATTCTTAACGCAGAACCCGGACTTCCGATCGCGTTCGTAAAGACCAATGCTCTTAGCAGCGGGGCGCTCGTGTTCCGTCGGCACATTCTAAAAATGGGAAAGAAACCGCCGGCGTGGACACCGCGCTCTGAGAGCTCAACATCTCCGCATCCGTTGGCGAACGGTGTCTAACATCGGATGAAGCTGACGAAGCCCTCGCGTTGCTCGGTCTTCGCAGCTTATCCTTGATGCGTTATACGCACCACACCATTGCGCGTATGGCCGAGCGCGCGAAATGACCTCCGCCGTCGGCGCCATACCATAGACGGCGAAAAGACGCATGGCGTCGCCGAGCAGAGCGTGTGCTTCCGCCATCTTGGGGTCGAGGGTGAGCGCTCGTTCGAAGCACTCGGCTGCCGGACGGATGGACGGGTCCCGTTGCGCCAATAACACCCGGCCCCGCAGCAGCAACGCATACGCCTCGATGTTGCGCGGTCCCGCGCGGTTGTCGCGCGACGCCGATGCGCGACCCAGCGACAGCGCGAGCCGCGCTCCACTCGCCTGCGCAATCTCATCCTGCAACGCGAAGACGTCCGTCATCTCCCGGTCGAATCGCTCCGACCACCAGTGACATCCGTCCGACGCGTTGATCACTGCGCCGTGACGCGCAGTCGCGTGCCAGACTTGCGCACACTTCCCTCGAGCACGGTGCGCACACCGAGCTTGTCGGCGACGACGCGGAGATCCTCGTCCTTTCCCTTGAAGACAAAGCAAGAGGTGCGAGCCGCGACGCGAAAATCCTTCAGCTGTGACAGCACGTTGATGATTTCCTCGGTGATGCCATCGGCGAAATATTCGTCATCCGTGCTCGCGCGGTACTGCGCGCGGAATCCCGTCGCCCTGGAACGGCTCACCTACGACCAGACGGCGAAAGCGGTGACCTATCGGTCGGGCAAGTCCGAAGGCCCGACGGCGGGCACCGAGACCGTGGACCCGCTTGAGTTCCTGGCCCGGGTGCTGGTGCACATCCCCGACCAGGGGCACGTCACGACACCGTACTACGGCTGGTATGCCAACCGCCCGCGCGGGATGCGGGGCAAGGCGGCCACCGCGGCGGCGGTGCCGCCCGCCATCGTCCCCGCGCCACGACTGGCGCCCACCGAGGCCACCCGCCGCTGGGCGGCGCTGCTCCAGCAGATCTTCGAGGTCGATCCGCTCGCGTGCCCGGCCTGCCACGGTGCCATGCGGATCGTGGCGTGCATCACCCAGGCGTCGGTGATCGACCAGATCCTCGCGCACCTCCGCACGCGCGCCACCCGCGAGGCGCACGCCGGCCCCCCCCATCGACCGGGGCCCCCGCGCGCTCGGGCGCGTCACGCCGCCCCCGCCCCGGCGGTCCGCTGAACACGGCCCCGACGCCCCGCCACCACGCGGGGATGGTCGGTGTGCGCGTCAGTCCCACCGGGGCGTCCGATCGGTCCCCGCTGCGACCGAGCGCCCACGGGCAACGCCGTCCGGACGGCCATCGAGGCGCGGCGGCAGGCGGACATCAGGCCGCCGCGCGCCCGGCGGCCCTCGCGGGGTCGGCGATCGCGTCGTCCGTTCGCCGGATACTCGACCGAGCCCAATTGAAATTCCTATTCCGCAAATTCCTATTCCGTGAGATCACACTCAGACCTGACGTGCGCAACAAGTGCCATCCATCGCACTGGTTGCCCCACACGCAGTGCTCGGCGACACTGGTCGTGATTTTGCGCAGCTCGGGATCGGGCGTGAACGATTCACTCATGGTTGTGAAGTGGCAGTCCGCATCGCGCGCACTGATGCACGCACCATCATGAATGAATCGGAACACGCCTGCGTACAAGTCCGGTACTTCATCGCGGCTAACGCCAACGACCCTCAACCCAGAAGTACCCATTGCGGTCGTGATGCCACTTGCCTGGTTCCCAGCGACGCACGTTGTCAAAAGCGGGACGTTCGTATCGGCCACCCACCCACACGTACGCGCGATCCCGATATTGGTAGTGGCCGGGAATCCACACGTAGCTACGACCCGGCGATGCCGGTCGGACTTCGCGAATAGCGCGCGGCGGCGCATCGGTTACGTACACCACTCCACTGCGTGGACGCACCGTGGCCATGCAGCCACTTGAGCCGGTGGCAAGTACTACAACAGCGGCGACTGAGATCAGCGCGCGCAGTTTTGAGTTCGTGTACATCAGCATCTCCGAGTGGGTTGTTACTTGTGCGACGCTCGGATTTCCTGGCTGTTAAGTACTGGTCCCTACACTATTCGGTGGAACAAAAGACGATTCCTTTGGGCTGCCCAGTACGATCACAGTGCGCGTGCGGGCCACTTCGTCGTTCTGCTTGATTTGTTCATTGAGCAGTTGATCAATATGCAACGGGTTGCGACAGGCGATTTTCAGCAGGTAGTCGTGATCGCCGGTGACGTGATGGCACTCAAGAACCTCCGGCAATTCGCTCATGCGCGCGAGAAACGAGGCGCGGTGTGATGCACTGGCGAGGTCGACGGCGACAAAGGCCGTCAGCCCGTAACCCAGTGCATCCCGGTCAAGCAGTGCGCCGTAGCCGCTGATAAATCCGCGTTCTTCCAATCGGCGCACACGCTCGGCCGTTGCGGGTGCGGAGAGTTCGAGATGCTGAGCGAGTTCCGCCCACGTCATGCGGCCCTGTCGTACCAG
>Ga0163144_10030511_pt1 | contig 10310 bp, 10 predicted proteins | sample OliLak19BULKMAT1_FD_123175 | JGI IMG/M metagenome (GOLD analysis project Ga0163144, IMG submission 123175) | Freshwater microbial mat bacterial communities from Lake Vanda, McMurdo Dry Valleys, Antarctica - Oligotrophic Lake LV.19.BULKMAT1 | ecosystem: Environmental > Aquatic > Freshwater >...
ACGCCCTGGCGCAGTTTGCTGAGTACGAACATGGCGGGCGTTTCAGCAAAAATCCACCGACGCGCCTTCTCTCGCCCAGGAGGAGGCCGTGTTGCTTTCCCTCACTCCGCCACCCTTCCGAACACCGATTCGCTGGTGGATGGCTTCGGCGGGTTTCCTGGTTCTCGCGCTCGCGTTGCTGTGGGCCTTCCGCCGCCAACCCCAGCGCCTGCGCTACGGGGCCGTACCCTTCGAGCCAGCCCGTAACGCAGGTAAAGAGTAGAGATTTAACTACGCTATCCTCTGTCCTCTCGACTCTATCCCCACTACCTTTGGGCCAGAACGTCTTCCTTTGCCCGTGAACACCGCTGCCGACAGTCCCTACGCCGCCTTACGTTACCCCGAATTTCGTCTGTACGCCCTCGGTAGTTTTCTCTTCACCGCCGCCCTGCTCATTCAGGAAGTCGTGCTGGGCTACGAATTGTACCGCCTCACCCACGACCCGCTTACGCTGGGCTTCATTGGCCTGGCCGAGGCCGTTCCGTACATCGGCGTGTCGCTCTTCGGCGGGCACACTGCCGACAACCGCGACAAGAAAACCATCATTCAACTCGCCATCGGCGTGGTACTGATCGGCTCGCTGATCTTAATTTGGGCCACGCTTCCCACGGAACGACTCCGGTTTTCGCAAACTGAACTGCTCGCCCTGGTTTACTTCGTACTGTTTTTAATCGGCCTGGCGCGGGGCTTTTTCAGCCCGGCGGCGGCTTCGCTCAAGGCGTTTCTGACCCCCCGCGAGGTGTACGCCAACGCCTCGGTCTGGTACAGCATCGCCTGGCAGGGTGGGGCCATCATCGGGCCGGGCATCGCCGGGTTTTTGCTGGCCTACCTCGGCCTGACCACCACGCTGGTGGTGGTGACGGGCTTGATCGCGCTCGTGTTTTTACTGCAAAGTGTTATTTCGAGAAAACCCATCCCCGCGTCGGAATTGCCCAAAGCGGGCCTGCGCGAAAGTTTGAAGGAAGGGCTACGCTACGTTTGGAACACAAAAATCCTGCTCTACTCCATCTCGCTCGATTTGGCGGCGGTGCTGTTCGGGGGCGTGGTGGCCATTTTACCCGTTTTTGCCGAAGACATTCTCAAGGTAGGCCCCGAAGGACTGGGCGTGCTGCGGGCGGCTCCCTCGGTGGGCGCACTCCTCACCTTTGCGGCACTGGTCTATTTTCCGGCCACCGAAAACGCCTGGCGAAATATGCTGCTGGCCGTGGCCGGTTTTGGCGTGGCGACGCTGGTGTTTGCCGTTTCGACCCACTTCTGGCTTTCCACCGCCATGCTGTTCCTGACCGGCGCCTTCGACGGCATCAGCGTGGTGATCCGACAAACGATCATGCAGGTGATGCCGCCCGACCACCTGCGCGGGCGGGTGTCGTCGGTCAACGGGATGTTCGTGAGCGCCTCCAACGAAATCGGGGCCTTCGAGTCCGGGGTTGCGGCTAAGTTGTTCGGTACGGTGCCCTCGGTGCTGCTGGGCGGGGCGCTCACGATGGTGATCGTGGGGTACGTGTGGGCGAAATCGAAGGAATTGTTTGGGATGAAACTAACGTGAAAGAGCATCACAGACGCAAAACCAACTGCGCTCCGCCCGTTCCACGGCGGTTATCAATCGGGGCGAGCAGTCAATCCGGAAAAAACGGTTTCAGGTAGGCCAGACTTTCCTCAGCCCAGGCTTTTTCTTTGGCAATCGTGACCATTAGGCTGGTTTCCGGCACCACCCACCGCTCCAAAATGGCGCTCTGGCAGCGGCCTTGGGGCGCGGGGGTGTCGAGCAAACAGGGCAAGTTGGTCTGGCCCCGACCTGCCGGAACGCCCGCAATAACGAATCCCATCCCGTGGGGCAGGCGCTCAGCCCGGAAATCTTTCACGTGCAGGTTGACGGTCTAGGGCGCCAGCACCCGGCCACCCACTCCAGACCCTCACCCGCCCTATCGAGTTGACGCAGTCGAAGCAGATGCCCACGCGGTCGAGCAGGGCGGCCAGTTCACGGGCCTTGAAGCGATCCTGGAATCGCAGTTCGTGCTGAAGGGCGACGCCATCGCCAGGAACAACCCTTGACAAAACCCTCCTGAAGGGGAGGGAAAAAATTATTGTTTTATCAATAAATTTAGTTCTCCGGTTTACATTAGGGGGCTGAACACTTTACGCCCTAACCATGACGAATACCTTACCCAAAAACAGTGTCAACTCCGACTTTTACGAGCGGCTATACCAGCAACACGCTGACCCCTGGAATTACGAACTGGCCGCCGAGCAGGCCAAGTATCAGATCAGCCTCGACGCCGCACAGCGGTGGCAACCCACGCCCCATCGGGTGCTCGAAACGGCTTGCAGCCTGGGCTACCAGACGGCCCTGCTGGCTGGTTACGCCCCGGAGGTGTACGCCTACGACCTGTCGGAGACCGCCGTGGAACTGGCCCGTCAACGTTGCCAGGCTCTTGAAACCGACACGCGGTTTGATCTTCGAACCGGCGACGTGACGGAGCCAGGGTATCCGAATGGCTTCTTCGACGTGGTGTTTCTGCAAGACGTGCTGCTCATTCTGCCGGGTCTGGGCCTGCGCAAACGCGCTCTGCGTAAGGCCCTGGAGATGCTCGACGAAGATGGCGTGCTGGTGATGACCGACTACCAGCGGGCCGAACACCAGGAAACCTACTGCCGCCTGGTGGAAAACGCCGGGGGACAGATTCTGGAGAAAATCTACTTTCATGACCGGGGCTGGTTTCGGCTGAAGAGCGTATTGCGGGAAGTTCGGCGCACGGCCCCGGCCAAGGCGCTGCTGCGAAGCCAGCGGGTGTATCGCTTGCTGAGGTGGCTGAGCAGCCGGCGAGGCCCGGAAGGATCGAAGCACTTCGGCTTGGTGGTGCAGCGGGCGGGGTAAAAAATGCCTACCCGTTAAAAAGCCGCTTTTTCGTACCGTGCGAAAGAGCGGCTTTTTAACGGGAAAGAAAGGCCAAACTGCTTAATCGGGAATAGTAAACGCCTTTTTCACGGCGGCGTAGTCTTTGAAATCCCCGTTCATCCGGCCCGCCGCGCTGCCGTTGACAATGACGTGGCGGAACTGGGGCATATCTTTAGCCAGATCGCGGAAGAACGCAGCCGACTTGCCGAGTGCCTCTTCGAGGAGCACGTATTTCTGCTGGGTCTGGTCGTAGCGCTCGGTGAAGAATTGCAGGTAAGGGTCGAAGAAATTCACCCCAACCGCTAGGTTGAAAGACACGTTCACGAACATAAAATCCTGGTAAGTGTTAGTGGTTCGTCCTGGAATTTTCACGGTTGTGAACGCCTGTTGAGGGGCAATCCGCTCCACGAGTTTATACTCTTGGTTGGCGTTGTCGTAACTGTGGGCATTGTGCTTGATGTACGTGTAAATAATGCCTTTGTTAACGGCATCGGCGGTAAAGGCCGGGTTGGCCGTACCCGCCTCATTCACGTTTAGATAGGCTCGCAGGTTGTCCTGCTGGCGACCGTAGTTTGCCCAGGTGGGCGATTTCCAGGCTGTGTATACTACGTTGGCGTTGCCCGTTGGGCCTTGCGCGCCGATGGTACCCGCCGGGCCGGTTGCGCCGTTGGTGCCGTTCGTTCCAGCGGGACCGGTTGCCCGCCGTGCCGGTAGAACCGGCGGGGCTGATGTCGCCCTGCGGGCCTTTACACGACGAAACGGAGAAAAGAAGGAACGCGCTTAGCAACGCGGCATACCGGGAGAGGGGTGAAAAAAAGAGCCTTCACCACGAGAGAGCTTTGGGGGTGAAAAATGAGAACGACTTACGCCCCAAAGGTCACGCCCATCAGCCCCGGAAATCAACGGGAAAAGCACAGAAATCCGCCGGGTATTTTCACTCCCCGGAGCGGGGCATATTCCCCGTTTTTACGAAAAGGTTTGGGTTTGGAAAAACCGAAAATCATCACTTCGAGAAAACCCCTTTGGCGATCAAATACGGAATCAATAGCCAGAGGAGGCCCTTGACCAGAAAAAATAAAAAGCCCAGCCAGCCCACGCGCTTGAGCCAGGTTTTGAAGCGGGGAGTCATGGATAGGAATTAGGTAAGTGGGTAAATAAGGTAATTGGGCAATCAGGTTGGGGCTTACAAGAAGTTAAAATTACCCAATTACCTTATTTACCCTCCTCCCAAAAGCGCCCGCTCCGCTCGCCCGACGGCGGCGAAGGGAAAGCGACTCAGCACCTCGTCCATCAGCCCGGAAATCTCGGGGTTGTTCAGGTTGCCGAGGCTACCCTCGTGCGTATGGTTCAACCCGTTCCGAAAGGGCGCGGCGTCGAAGCTGCTGTCCTGCACTTCGTCTTTCACGCGCTGGTACGCTTCGCGGAAGGGTACGCCCCGCGCCACGAGTTCGTTGGCCCGTTCCACCGAAAACAGCAGGTCGTACTTCGGGTCGTCGAGCAAGGCCTTTTTCACCCGGATGTTTTCGAGCATGAAGTGGGTCACGTCGAGGCAGTTCAGGATTTCATCAAAAGCCGGAAACAGCACTTCCTTCAGCAACTGCATCTCGCGATGGTAGCCGCTGGGCAGGTTGGTCAGGAGCATTTGCACCTCGGTGGGCAGGGCGCGTAGGCGGTTACACTTGCCGCGCAGCAATTCGGCTACGTCGGGGTTTTTTTTGTGCGGCATGATGCTGCTGCCGGTGGTGAGGTCGTCGGGAAGGCTGAGGAAACCGAAGTTCTGGGAGTTGTACAGGCACACGTCCATCGCCAGCCGGGCCAGGGTGCCGGCCAGTTGGCTGATTGCCGTAAGCGCCACAAGTTCGGTTTTTCCCCGGCTCATCTGGGCGTACACGACGTTGAAATGCAACGTGTCGAAACCCAGTAGCTGGGTGGTCAGCGTTCGGTCGAGCGGGAACGAGGAGCCGTAGCCCGCCCCGCTGCCGAGGGGGTTTTTGTTGGCGAGTTTGTAGGCCGTCAGCAGCATTTCCGTGTCATCCACCAGCGCTTCGGCCCAGGCCCCAAACCAGAGGCCGAACGAGGAAGGCATGGCGATTTGCAGGTGCGTGTAGCCGGGCAGCAGGTCGGCGGAGTGTTCGTCGCTGCGCACAATCAGCAGGTCGAAGAGCCGCCGGGTGGCTTCCGCGACCTGTTGCAGGCGGGCGCGCGTGAAGAGTTTTAAATCCACCAGCACCTGGTCGTTGCGCGAGCGACCCGAGTGGATTTTCTTGCCCGCCTCGCCGAGCCGCTGCGTGAGCAGTAATTCGACCTGCGAATGCACGTCTTCCACGTCGTCGGCGATGGTGAAGGTGCCCGCTTCGATTTCCCGGAAAATAGCGTTCAGTTCCCGCTGCACGGCGGCGAGTTCATCCGCCGTGAGCAAGCCGACGGTAGCCAGCATCCGGGTGTGGGCCAGCGAACCGAGCACGTCGAAGGGCGCGAGCTGGAGGTCGAATTCCCGGTCGCGGCCCACGGTGAAGGCTTCAATTTTTTGAGAAATGGGCGAGCGGTCGTTTTGCCAGAGTTTCATGGGGAGTTTTGAATTGTTGGATTGTTGAATTGTTGATGGCTTTCATCGACAATTCAACAATCCAACCCTCAACAATTGATTTTCTCCAGCATTTTGATGTATAACCCAATCCCCTCCTCGATTTCTTCCAGAAAAATAAACTCGTCCGCCGTGTGCGAGCGGGCGGAGTCGCCGGGGCCGAGTTTGAGCGAGGGGCAGTCGATGAGGGCCTGATCGGAGGTGGTGGGCGATCCGTAGGTGGTGCGGCCCAGTGAAATCCCGGCCCGCACGATGGGGTGGTCGGCGGGAATGCTCGACGGTCGCAGCCGTACCGAGCGGGGCTGAAGTTCCGATTTCAGGTTCTGCCGCATGGTTTCGAGCACTTCTTCCAGCGTGTACTGCTCCGTCACGCGCACGTCGACGGTAAATTGGCAGTGGTCGGGCACCACGTTGTGCTGGCTACCCGCCGCGATGATGGTGGCCGTCATTTTCACCGGCCCCAGCACGGGCGACACTTTCGGAAACTGATGGCTTCGAATCCAGAAAATATCGTCCAGCGCTTTGTAAAGCGCGTTTTCGCCCTCGTCGCGGGCGGCGTGGCCGGATTTTCCGTGGGCGATGCAATCGACCACCATCAGCCCTTTCTCGGCGATGGCGAGCTGCATCTGCGTGGGTTCGCCCACGATGGCGAAGTCGATGGGCGGCAAATCATTCTCGCGCACGAGCAGTTCCAGGCCCTCGGTTCCCGAAATTTCTTCTTCCGCCGTGGCGGCAATCAGAAAGTTGTACTTCAAATCCGTCCGGTAGAAGAAATGCCAGAACGTGGCCAGCAGGCTGACCAGACACCCGCCCGCGTCGTTGGAGCCAAGGCCGTAAAGCTTGCCGTCCTGTTCGAGGGGCTGGAAGGGGTCGAGCGTCCAGCCCCGGTTCGGCTTCACCGTGTCGTGGTGTGAGTTGAGCAGGATGGTGGGCAGGTTGGGGTTGAAGTGCTGATTCCTGGCCCAGAGGTTGTTTTTCTTCCGGCGGTAGGGCAGGTTACGTGCGTGAAAAAACTCGGCGACGAGGTCGGCGGTGCGGTCTTCTTCCCGGCTGAACGAAGGGGTAGAAATGAAAGCTTTCAGCAACGCGATGGCGTCGGTGCTGAGGGTGGTGAGGTGGGTCATTGAAAAAGTGTAGGATTTAGCGTTTTGGGTTCAGAACCAACCCTGAACCCAAACGCTAAACGGTTTTCAACCAATCAGCAAACCGCCCCGCCAGGTCGCGGATGTCGTCGTGCCGGGCCAGGACTTTACGCCAGGCAGCGGGGATGCTTGCGGTGCCGTAGGCCACGGCAGCCAGCAGGCCCGTCAGCGCCCCGACGGTGTCGGTGTCGTCGCCGAGGTTGACGGCGCGGAGGGTGGCGGCTTTGTAATTAGTGGTGGTCAAAAACGACCACAACGCCGCTTCGAGCGTGTGGACGACGTAGCCGGAAGAGTAAATTTCAGTTTCGGGTAGTTCGGCGATGTTTCCGTCCAACACCCGGCGGAATAACTCCAGTTCGTCGGCGGGCACGGGCAGTAAGGTCAGAAATGCACTCGTTTCTTGGCGAGCCAGCCGGTACGCTTCGGATTTTTCCACCCCCAGAAGCAACTGCCGCAGCACCTCGGCGAACAATAAACTGCCAATGGCCGATCGGACGTGTCGGTGGGTGAGGTTCGACACCTCCCGAATCCAGCGGTAACGAACGCTCAAATCCGGTTCGTCCAACAGCAGAAAGGCCAGGGGCCAGACCCGCATCAGCGCCCCATTGCCGTTGCTGTACTCCCCGTTCTCGCCCGCTTCCCGCGCCGGAATACCGTGCTCGATGCGGCGGAGCGCCTTGCTCGTTGAAACGCCGATGTCGAAGCAGTGTTCGTGCGCCGACCACTCGCCACGCAGGTACCAGCCTACGAAGCGTTGGCCGAGCTTTTCCGGGTCGTAGCCTTCGATGAGGTTTTCGATGAGTTGAAAACTCAGCGCCGAATCGTCTGACCAGGTACCAGGCGGCTGGCAGTGAACCTGGAAACCGCGCATGTCCTTCACCGGGTCGCGGCGGAGTTCGGAGCGGTGTCGAAACTCGACTGGCACACCGAGGGCATCGCCCACGGCAAAGCCTAGCAGGGCGGCTTCGAGGAGTTTGGTAGAAAGTGTGGGCATTGAAAAGAATGCTCAATGCTCAATGTTCAATGCTCAATTTTCGAGGATGACTTTTTTGACTTTGAAAATTGAGCATTGAACATTGAGCATTCTTTAAAGAATTAACGTCGTTCCTGCTCCGCCGCCTTCTATCGCCTGCCGCAGGTCGGCGGCGTGGCAAATCGTGACGCGGGCCACGCCCGCCCGTAACGCGGCGAAGGCGTTTTCGAGCTTGGGAATCATGCCTTTGTGGACGGCTCCGCTCGTCATCATCGCTTCAAACTCAGCCGGGCTGAGTGAGGAAATCACCGAAGCATCGTCGTCGGGGTCGGCCAGAACGCCGCGTTTTTCAAAGCAATATACCAGGTTCACGGCGAATTTTGGGGCCATCGCCACGGCGATGGCCTGCGCCTGGGTGTCGGCATTGGTGTTGAGGATGGAAGCCAGCGCGGGGTCGTAGGTGAGGGGGGCGAACACCGGCGTGAGGTGTTGATTCAGTAGATTTTCCAGAAAATCGGCGTTCACCGCTTCCACGTCGCCCGCGAAGCCGTAGTCGTGTGCCCAGCCGCTGCGTTTTTTAGCCCGAATCACGCCACCGTCGGCCCCGGTGAGGCCCAGCGCATTACAACCAAGGGCTTGCAGCGCCGCCACGAGTTGCTTGTTGACCAAGCCCCCGTACACCATCGTCACCACGTCGAGCATGGCCTGGTCGGTCACGCGGCGGCCTTCAATCATCACCGTTTCCACGCCGAGTTTTTCGGCCATCTGCGTGGCGATTTTACCCCCGCCGTGAACGAGGATTTTCGCGCCCTCCAGCGCGGCGAAATCAGCCAGAAATTGCTGTCGGGCGGCGGAAGAGTCGATGACGTTGCCGCCGATTTTGACGAGGGTGAGGGGATTCATAAAAAACGGCCTGTCATTCTGAGCTTGCGAAGAACCTTTCGCGGTAGGGAACAAATTACTTGGTTGACAACCGCAAAAGGTTCTTCGCAAGCTCAGAATGACAAGCTACAATTGTTCCAACATCCGCTTCAACACCGCCTGCGCGGCCCAGACCCGGTTTCCAGCTTGCTGAATTACAATGGAAGCGGGCGAGTCAAGCACGGCGTCGGCCACGACTACGTTGCGGCGCACGGGCAGGCAGTGCATGAATTTGGCGCTGTTGGTCAAGGCCATTTTCTCCGGCGTCACCATCCAATCCGGGTCGCGGTTCAGGATTTTGCCGTAGTCTTCGTACGACGACCAGTTTTTGGCGTAAATAAAATCAGCGCCCGCGAAGGCTTCGCGTTGATTGTGAGTAACGGCAGCGGCGCCCGCGAAATCGGGGTGTAGCGCGTAGCCTTCGGGGTGAGTGATTACAAAATCGACCATGCCGAGGGCGTGGGCGGCGTTCATCCATTCGGCGAAGGAATTGGGCACGGCCTGCGGCAGCGCCTTCACGTGCGGTGCCCAGGTGAGCACCACCTTCGGGCGGGCATCGGTCTTGAATTCTTCAATCGTAATCAAATCCGTCAGCGATTGCAAGGGGTGGCGCGTGGCCGATTCGAGGCTAATCAACGGTACGCCCGCGAAGCGCCGGAATTGGTGGATGACCGTTTCGGCGTAGTCACTTTCGCGGTCGATGAGGCCGGGGAAGCTGCGCACACCGATGAGTTCGCAGTACTGCCCGATGACGGCGGCGGCTTCCTTCACGTGTTCGGCCTTGTCGCCGCTCATCACCACGCCGTCTTCCATTTCCAGCCCCCAGGAATCCTGGGTGACGTTCATTACCATCGTTTGCAGCCCCAGGTTTTGCGCCGCCCGCTGGGTGCTGAGCCGGGTGCGCAGGCTGGCGTTGAAAAACAATAGTCCGAGGGTGCGGTTCTGGCCGAGTTGCGCGTGGGCAAACGGGCTTTTTTTCAAATCGAGCGCTTCCTGCACCAGCGTTGGGAGGTCGGGAACGTCGTGGATGGAGAGGAATTGGGTCATGGGGAAGTGGGCATCAACTTCCCGAAAGTTTTAAACTTTCGGGAAGTTACAAACCGCTCCGTAGCGTAGGGTTTAAACCCTACGCTACGGAGCGACAAACTAAGTTTTAACTCAAACAGCTTCTAAACCGCCACACTCATCACCGTGCTAAACGCCTCCAGAAAGCGGTCAGCTTCGGCCTGACCGAGGGCCAGACTGGGCAGGAGCCGGAGCGTGTTCTTCCCGGCGTAGCCGCAAAAAATACGGTGTTCAAACAAGAGCGCGTCGCGGATTTTGTCAATCGGCTGCTCCACCTCGATGCCAATCATCAGCCCGCGCCCGCGCAGTTCTTTGATACCGTCGAACTGCCGCAGGTTTTCAAATAAATAGTTACCAATTCGCGTGGCGTTGTCCATCAGGTTTTCGGCTTTGATGATGTCCAAAACGGCCACGGCGGCGGCGCAGGCGAGGTGGTTGCCGCCGAAGGTGGTGCCGAGCATTCCGTGCCTGGCCCGGAACTTCGGTGCGATGAGTACCCCGCCGATGGGAAAGCCGTTGCCCATGCCCTTCGCGGTGGTGATAAGGTCGGGGCCAATTCCCGAAAATTCATGGGAGAAAAAGCGCCCTGAGCGTCCGTAGCCGCACTGCACCCCGTCGAGAATAAGGCAGGCTCCGGTTGCGTCACAAAGGCGGCGGGCGGCTTGCAGGAATTCGTCGGAGGCCACGTTG
>Ga0163144_10030512_pt1 | contig 10310 bp, 7 predicted proteins | sample OliLak19BULKMAT1_FD_123175 | JGI IMG/M metagenome (GOLD analysis project Ga0163144, IMG submission 123175) | Freshwater microbial mat bacterial communities from Lake Vanda, McMurdo Dry Valleys, Antarctica - Oligotrophic Lake LV.19.BULKMAT1 | ecosystem: Environmental > Aquatic > Freshwater > Lake...
CGGCGGAGGGAACTGGGGAGGGCGGGGTGCGGATCGGATGGACCTGGGTGGGGGCTTGTGGGTGGGTTGACGTGGGTGTGCCGTCGCTTGCCTGAGGTTTGTCACCCCTGTGCTTGGTCCATTCCGGCGTGGCCGGGATGGGTTGAGAGCGGGAAGTTAGCGGCTACGGAATCTGGGTGACGCCTCGTGAGTAGGATTATTGATGGAGCGGGGAGTCCCCGCCCGAGCGATGAGCGAATCTGACCGTCCCAAGCTGTTGATTCTTCGCGGGCGGCACGTGCGGCCCGATGATGCACGCTATGCCCTGAGCGATCGGTACGAGGTCGTGACCGGCGCGGGTGGGGCCGGTGTCGGCGGGGTGGCGGGCGACACGACGATCGGGCAGGGGCAGGTGGATGCGGTGCTGGTGGACGCCGAGGCGTTGCCGGCGGTGCGGACGCTCGCCGGCGTGCCGATGTCGCAGGTGCTGCTGGATTCGATCGGGGAGGGCGTGTGCTTGGCGGGCTCCGACGGGCGGCTGCTGTGGTCGAACCGGTTTTACGAGTCGCTGCCCGAGGACATCCGGCGTGGGATGGCCGGGGTGTGCATTGAGTCAGCCGCGTGGCTGCACGACCACCCGATGGCGAGCGGGCCCAGCGGGCCGGCGCCGGCGTCGTGCAAGTTTGAGTTGACGTCCGGGCAGGTAGGCGGGGCGTCGTCGGGAACGAGCGGGGCGGGGGCGGCTGGCGCGCTGACGCGGGTGTTTGATGTGTTCGTGTCGCCGGTGATCTCGGCGGGGACGAATGCCGGGACGCGGGTGGAGCGGCTGGCGGTGGTGGTGCGGGACGTGACGGCGGCGGCGCGGATCCGCTCGAAGATGGACGCGATCAGCCGGGCCGGCGCGGAGCTGGTGCGGATCGAGGCGGACGCGATCCGGAAGATGAACGTGGTGGAGCGGCTTGGATTGCTCGAGCAGAAGATCGTGCGGCACACGCGCGATCTGCTCCAGTTTGATCGCCTGGTGATCCGCCTGATGGACGAGCCGACGCGCCGGCTGGAAGTCGTGATGTCGGCGGGGCTGAGCCCGACGGTGCGCGAGGTGGAGTGTTACGCGGAGCCAGACGGGAGCGGGATTGCCGGGCGGGTGGCGAGCACGGGCTCGGCGTACCTGTGCCGTGACACGCTGCTGGACGACACCGCGACGGGTTCGTGCGAGGAGACGCGCAGTTCGCTGACGGTTCCGTTGCTTCTGCACGACCGGACGCTGGGGGTCATGCAGCTGGAATCGGCCAAGGCTGCGGCGTACACGGAAGAGGACCTGCAGTTTCTTGAGATCTTCGCGCGGCATATCGCGGTCGCGCTGCACATGCTCGACCTCTTGATTATCGAGCGGTCGGCGGTGAACCAGAGCGTGACGGGGCGGGTCGAGGGCGAGCTCAACGAGCCGCTGGCGGACCTGGCGGGTGAGATTCGCTGGCTGGATGAGGCGGCGGGCAAGGCGCCGGAAATGGCCAGCCATGTGGCGCGGATCAAGGCGGATGTCGAGGCGATTCGCAAGCGCGTAAAGGAGTGCGCCGGCGGGCCGCAGACGCTGCTGGGCGTGGATCGGGCCTTGGCGTCGCGCCAGAAGGACCCGGCCCTGATCGACAAGCGGGTGCTGGTGGCGGACAACGAGGAGAAGATCAGGCGGATCATCGCCGACGTGCTGACCAATCGCGGGTGCAAGGTGACGGTGGCGGGCAGCGGCGGGGACGCGATCGCGCTGCTGATCAAGGTGGCGGCGGGCGAGGGCGAGGGGTTTGACCTTGTGATCTCGGACATCAAGATGCCGGACCACAACGGGTACGAGGTGTTCGCGGCCACGCGGCTGTCGGCGATGAAGCCGCCGGTGATCCTGATGACGGGGTTCGGGTATGACCCGCACCACTCGATCGTGCGAGCAAGCCAAGAGGGTCTGTCGAGCGTGCTGTTCAAGCCGTTCCAAGTGGAGAGGCTGGTGGATGAGGTGAAGAAGGCGGTGGGGGGCGTGGGGGGCGTGGGGGCGGCGGCGGGGGCGTGAGTCCGGGGGAAGGGTTCTATAGTTCTGGCATGACGACCGAAGCGATCTCGGACGTGCTCAAGGCCGAGCCGTTCCATCCATTTCGGGTCTACACAGCCGCGGGAAGCACGACGACGTGACTAATCCAGGGCTGGTGGTGATGATGAAGAATCGGCTGTGTATCGCGATGGACGACCTTGAGCACAGCGCGATGGTTTCATACCTGCACATCACTTGGATTGAAACCTTGAACGGGCACGCCAAGCCGTAGACTCCACCGAGGGGTGGTGACCGCTGAGCTCGCTACCTCCCGGTTTTCCAATGCTCCAGCTCGCGCGGGTCGGGGAGCGCGGGCAGGTTGGCCTGGGCGCGGGCGGCATTCTGGAGGGCGAGCTGGCCGGCGGCGTCGGCGGGGCCGACCAGGATCGCATCGCCATCGACATGGATGGCCCAGAACGCGACGACATTGGGCAGGACCAGCGCGGGTTCAGGGTCCTCGGCGATGATGAGGACCCAAAGCCTGAGCTCGCGTGCCTGATCGATCGTGGCCGTGCCCATGAGCGGCAACACCAGGTCGCCCAATCGGCGCGCGGGCGCGTCGCCGTCGCGGCGTTCGGCTGCGATGGCGCGCTGGAAGGCTTCGAGGCGTTCGCCGGGGGGGAGCAGTTCGAGGTCGCGGAGGGATTGGCCGCCCACCTTGGCGGTTTCATCGGTCGAGCGTGACACGCCCCCGCCGAGGACAAGGCTGGGCTCGATGAGGTGGAAGGCAACGAGTTCGGCGGGGTGGGCGGGGAAGCGGCCCATTATGGCGCTCGCGCGGGCGACGATGGCGTCGCGGACCTGGGCGGCGTTGGCGCGGGCATCGGCGGACATGACGACGGCGTTGCCCGTGTTGGGCCCCGGGACGGTGAAGCCCGGGCCGGTGCCCGCAGTGCGCCCCGCGACAACGACCATGGCGCCGATGAAGTAGATCCAGATTGCGACCAGACCGCCGACGACGAGCATCGGGGGCACCAGGGCGGCGGCCGACGCGCGGAGTCCGCTGACGCGCTGGGTTTCCTTCAGCATCATGGCCGCGCTGATCATCCACCAGATCCAGCCGAACATGAAGCCCATGCAGGGGATCGCCGAGAGGGTGTTGGCGCCCGCGGAGTAATAGAGGGCGAGGTAGGTGTGGCGCATCGAGCCGGAGGTGCGGCCCGTGAGTTTGAGGATGACGTGGGCCAGCAGGCCCCAGAGCCACATGCCCACGATGGAAGAGACGAGGATGAAGCCCATCATGGCGCCCATGGTGCCAACTCCGCCTGCGCCGCCGCCCAGGAGCACGATGAGCAACTGGGGGCCGAAGCAGATGGTGTAGGCCGACCCGTTGATGAGCATGGCGAAGACGGCGGCACGGCCCAGGGAGGCGTTGACGGGCGTGCCGCGGGCCATCATGACGGGCTTGGTCATGGCGTAGCCGATGGCGGAGAAGAACCTGTTGAACTGGCCGCGCTGGGGGTCGAGCCACGGGTTGAGGCCCTGCAGGGTGCGGTCCTCATGGATGCCTGCGGTGGGCAGGACCACGGTGTCGTCCATGTGGACGTGCTGCTGGCAGCGGACGCAGGTGAACTCGATGGGCTCGAGGTGGCCTCGCCAGGTGGTGCCGTAGTAGGGCTGCATGCACGCACGGCAGCAGAACTGGCAGGCGGAGGGGACGAACTCAAAGTTGGAGGGCTTGAAGCCGGTGCCGCACTCGGGGCAGACGCGCTCGGGCAGGTTCCAGAGCGGGTAGTTGCAGGTACGGCACCTCATTCGGAGGGGAGGGTATCAGGGATGGGGCGGAGCAGGCTTGCAGCCTTCGCTGGCCTGTGCCCCTGCTCTCGTCACCGTCGGCGTCGCCCGCCGGTCAGGAGGAACGCCGATGCGAGGGTGATTGCGGAAGCCGGGGCGGGGATGACGGTGAGGGAGGTTCCGAGAGAGGAGGTGGGGACGAAGGTTGGAAAGGGGCTCGCGCCGAGATAGAACGACGGGTTTGGCTGACTGAGCGAAGGCACCCAGTCGAACTCCACGCTGCCGGGGAGTGCGGTTGCCCAGGTCCGGTGGACGGGTCGAGTGTATCAGGCCCTCATGCTTGCCCCGAACGCTTCGGGGCTGACCTAGCCCAGGGAACTGTGCGGACGCTTGCGGTTGTAGAAGGTCTCGATGTAGTCGAAGATCGCGGCCCGGGCCTGCTCGTGGGTGGCAAAGGTCTCGTGGTGGACCAGCTCGTTCTTGAGCGTGGCCCAGAAGGATTCTTTCGGGGCGTTGTCGTGGCACTCGCCCCTTCGACTCATGCTCGCGATGGCGCCGAGTTGATCCAGCGGTGAACGGAACTCCTGACAGGCGTACTGCACGCCCCGATCCGAGTGGAGCATCAGGCCCTTGGGCGGGTCACGCCGCGTGCGGGCCATTTCCATCGCGTCCATCACCAGACTCGCCCGCATGTGCGCGGCCATGGACCAGCCCACGATCCTGCGGCTGCACAGGTCCATCACCCCCGCCAGGTACAGCCACCCCTCGCCGGTGGGGATGTGGGTGATGTCGCGGAGCCAGACCGTGTCGAGCGTCTTGACCGAGAAGTTGCGGTCCAGCAGGTTTGGCGCGATCGGATGCTCGTGCCTCGAATCGGTGGTGCTGACGCGGAACTTCCGCTTCACTTTCGAGCGGATCTGGTGCTTGCGCATGAGCCTGGCGATGGTCTTGCGGTTCCTCTTCACGCCCTGGTGGACCAGCTCCGACCGCACACGCGGCGAGCCGTAGGTGCGCCGGCTCTCCTCATGCACGGCCTGGGTCTTCCCGACCAGTTCGGTCTCAGCCGCCTCACGCTTGCCGACGGGGTTCCTCAGCCAGCGGTGGTAGCCGCTGAGGCTCACCCTCAGCACGCGGCAGCGGTCGGCGACTCTGAACTCGGGGACCAGATGATCGCGGATGACCCGCAAGATCATGGGCGGTCTCCTTCCTTCACGAAGAAGGCCGTCGCATTTCTCGAAATGTCCCGCTCGAGCTTCAGCCGCCGGTTCTCCGCCTCCAGCTCGCGCATCCGGGCCGCCATCTGCGCCTCCGTCGGCGGCGTGAAGGGCCCGCCGCCGCCCGACAAGTTCCGCCGCGCCTTGCTCACCCACGCCATGAGCGTGTTGACCGGCATCCCCAGGTTGGCCGCGGCCTCTTCCGGCGTGAGCCCCTCGGCGATCACCAGCTTCACCGCCGACTCACGGTACTCCTGCGTGTACCTTTGCTTCCTGCCCAGATGAACGTGCGCCTTCCGACGGGAAGTATCCCATCGATCGGACCCGTCCACCGGACCTGGGCAACCTCAGGTGCCATGCGTTCCATTCCGAGATCTGGGAGCTTGGAGCAGCCTCACCGCCATACCGATTGCAGCGTTCAAGCTCCTACCCGGTTTTGTCAAGCTCCAAGTTGGGAATCCGGGCACGTTCTGTGCGTGCTTTGTGCGAAGGCTGCGCGAGATGTCGTGGGCTTCACGGCACCGCCGTGTTCACATACCACGGGATGGACCGCCCCATCCATGTTGTGGTCTGGCGGCGGAAGGTGGTCCATTTTTCCATGGGGACGAGCGGGGGTTCGTCGTAGCCTTCGAGGTAGGTGCGGATGAGGTCGTTGCGTTTGACCCAGCGGGCCGCGCCGTCGGCGAAGGCCATGTTGAGGCCTGATTCTTCGTGGTTGTTCCACCAGTCGGGCCACTGGTTGGTGCCGTCGGGTCGTCCGATGTTGAGGGTGACACCGACCGGGGCCGTCTCGTCGTTGTCGTTGTCCATGAAGAGAAATGTTGTGTTGGGGAAGGTGACGGTGCTGACGGTCTTCACGAGGTTGCCGGTGTCCTGGGTGAGCGGCTCTTTGTAAGGATCGTCGGGGTCGTAGTGCCAGCCGAGTTGGGTGCCGATCGCGCCGCGGCCCCGGCCCGACATCACGATGCCGTCGGGATACTTGCCCTCGGAGTACCAGCCGAAGACTTCATAGGAATGGCCGCCGGTGTCGTCGGCCGCGTCGTTGGCGGTCCACATCAGGTCCCAGAGGAAGTCGCGGCCGTACATCTTTGTCAGGTCCTCCAGCGGCGTGCCCTCGAGCATCTGGTTTGGATCGACGCGGTTGCGGGTGGCGGGGCAGAGGGCGGCGTCGGCGTTCGAGAAGACATCGGGGTAGTACCAGCCGACGGAGTCCTCGAACTGGAGCACCTGGGGGTTGAACACCCCACGCTCGTTGTCGGAGGCGTAGGCGGTGGCGGCGATGGCGAGCTGGCGGAGGTTTGACGCGCAGACGGTGCGGCGTGCGGCATCGCGGGCGGCCCCGAGCGCGGGCAGCAGGATCCCGACCAGCACGGCGATGATGGCGATGACAACCAGAAGTTCGATGAGGGTGAAGGCGCGGCTACGGCGTGGCGGAGCGGCGGCTCCGAGGCGCGGCGGGACTTCGGGGAGGGTGATTGGCACGCCGGGACATCTCCAACTTCCGCTTCCTGCGCGGGCCGGGGGTGTGGTACCGTACCACAATGCCCGGCGTGCCGAAAGCGGCTCGCCGGACCCGAACCCGACCCATCCCCTGCTTGCGACCGGAGTTGCCCATGTTGACTCGCTCGGATTCACTCTCGGTCGTCGCCCTTGGCGTGGCGTTGCTGGCGCCGGCGGCGTCGGGGCAGTTCTCGACGGTCAACATCAACCTGACGGGCGTGAAGATCGAGAAGCCGTTGTTCGGACCGATTCCGAACCAGTTGCGGGATTCGGTCGCGCACCCGATCCCGGCGGGGACGCCGCAACGGCTGAACGCGGCAGCGGGGTACTCGTTCAATCTCGACGCGGTTCTGAACACCACTGGCTTTCTGGCGACGGTCATCCCGCCCGGCTCGACGATGGGGGATGTGATCGACCTGCTGGTGCCGGGCAACTCGAGGCTGCTCACGGGGCATGTGCGGAACCACTCGGGGACGCGGCCCGCGACGATCATCCAGAACCCGTTCACGGGCGTGCTGCCGGTGCTGGAGCTGGATGCGTACCTGATGCTGCGGATCGACCAGGCGGCGGATGGCAAGACGACGTTCGGGCTGGTGGACATGAATATTCCCGGGCTGGCGCTCTTGGGGTCGGCCACCGCGACGAGCGGGAACTGCGTGGTCTCGACGTGGGTGCCCAGCGCGCCGCAGGCGTCGGAGTTCCACTTTGATCAGGCGCCACTCGCCTTCTCGCGTGCGTCGGGGTCGACGGGTCAGGCGGTGATCCGGTATCTGGACGACCCGGCGTTCGGCGCGGTGCTGGGGGGGCACGGGTCGATGACCACGCCCAACCCGGCGACGCCGACGGGGGTGACGCAGGCGCAGTCGCAGTTCACGACGACGGCGGCGCTGGGAATCCCGGGGCCGGGCGGGCAGAACGACAGCGTGTATGTGACAAGCCCGGCCCGGAACATCGCCAGCAACACGAACGCGAACCGGCGGGGGATCGGGCTGGCGGTGTACCCGAACCTGAAGCCGTCATATCCGTCGGGCTGGTTCGGGCAGTGGACGGTGGTGTGGGACGTGTACATTCCGCCGCACTCGTGGTGGGCGGATTATCCGGCGAACACGGTGCCGCGAGAGTGGGTGGTCGCGCCGCTGAACACGAACCAGAACAACGACTCGACGGCGGACCTGTTCATCAGGAACGATCCGACCCGCGGCCCGACAATCGGCTGGGGAATCACGGACCTCGGTTCTTACATCTCGACGGGGCTGATCGCGCCCGGGACGTGGATGCGGCTGGCGGTCGTGTCGAACTACTCGGTGAACAACACAACCCGGGTGTTCATCAACGGGACGCTGGTGGGCACGATTCGGGGGGACTGGGTCTACAACGGGGTGGATCGGAGCGCGCCCGCGTACGGTGATGGCGAGGCGGTGCCGCCAGCGACGTGGAGCGGGTGGGGGCAGTTCCCCTCGCCTTGGGCGTTGTCGAGCGGGACGGTGAATCCGGAGGCGGGGCCGACGCCGCTGGCATCGACGTTCTCGCTGTTCGCGGACTTGGGAGATGAGGCGATCGGGGATGGCGGCAAGTCGGAGTCGGTGGTGCTGGCCAACTATCTGTTCGTGGATGACGTGCTGACCGATGCCCAGATCGCCGGGCTGGGGTCGTCGTCGGCGGCGGGGATCCTGTTCACGGGCGTCGTGTGCCGCCCCGACCTGACGGCGTCGGCGATTCCCGGCACGCCGGGCTATGGGCAGCCCAACGGGACGCTGAACAACGACGACTTCTTCTACTACCTGTCGCAGTTCGCGGCGGGGAACCTGGCGGTGGCGGACATGACCACCACGGCGATCCCGGGCTCGCCGGGATATGGCGTGCCCAACGGCTCGCTCAACAACGACGATTTCTTCTACTACCTGAGCCTGTTCGCGGCCGGATGCTGAGGCACGGAGGACGGCACGTCGGCTCGGGCGCAGAGGAGTGCGTGCCGCGGGTATCGCTGGCGGCCTACCTGCCACCGGCGGCGCTGGGCCGCGCACCGTTGAGAATTCTGCTTGCGGCACCCCCGACCGCGCGGTAGGCTGAGTGCTTCCGCTTCACCGGGAGGGTCATCATGCGCACAATGCTCGGGCTCGCGATCTGCGTCGGCGCGACGAGCGCCGTGGTTGGCGGTTGCAAGTCGGGCGGCGAGCGTGAAGACGAGGACCGGTCGGTCCCCCACGCCGCCATGGCGCGCCACATGGCCCGCACCGGCCCGAGCGGAGACGTGCCCGCCGACGCGATCTGGGACGCCAAGTTGCGGCGCGACGAGATGCTGCGCACGGCGATCGCGCGGGGCACGCCCAACGATGGCCCCACCGTCGAGTGGCTCGGCCCGGGCAACGTGGGCGGGCGCATCCGCTCCATCCTGATCCATCCGACCAACCCCAGCGTGATGTGGGTGGGCGGCGTGACCGGCGGCGTGTGGAAGACGACCGACGCCGGCGCCTCGTGGCTGCCGCTGGACGACTTCGTGCCCAGCCTGACCATTGGCTGCATGGCAATGGACCTCGGCAACCCGGACATCCTGTACGCGGGAACCGGCGAGGGCTTCTTTGAGACGATCGAGGGCACGTCCAACACCGCGGCCCCGCCGGGCGCGGGCGTGTTCAGGTCGATCGACGCCGGCGAGACGTGGACGCAACTCGCCTCCACCACGGGCCCGGACTGGCGGTGGGTCAACCGCCTCGTCTTCGCGCCGGGCTCCAGCACGGTGATGCTCGCCGCCACCTCGGCCGGGCTGTTCCGCTCGACCGACGCCGGGACATCATGGACGCAGACGGCGGTGGGGCAGTACTTCGACGTGGACTTCCACCCGACAGACCAAAGCCGGGCGGTGGCGGGCGGGCATGATTTCACGCCGCGGTACTCGCTGGATGGCGGGCAGACATGGCAGGCGGCGACGGGCGCGTCGGGCCATCGGGTCGAGTTGACCTATGCGCCCAGCAACCCGGCGACCGTGTACGCCGCGGTGGCCGACCACTCCAATCGCCTCCGCCTGCATCGATCGACCGACGCCGCCCAGACGTTCACGCAGCAGCCGGCCACCACGGTCATCAGCACGCTGGGGGCGTACACCGGCGTGCTGTGGGTCGACCCCTTCAACGCGGACATCGTGCTCATGGGCGGCCAGCAGATGTTCCGGACGCTCAACGCGGGCGTGTCGTTCGGCGGGACATTCGGCTCGGTCCATGCCGACCATCACATCATCGTGAACCACCCGCAGTACAACGGCACCACCAACAAGACCATCTTTTTCGGCAACGACGGGGGCATCCATCGGTCCACGGATTCCGCTGGAAGCACGGCCATCCCGCTCAACAACAACCTCCGCATCACCCAGTTCTACGGGGCGGCCAGCCACCCCGCCACCGGCTGGGTGCTGGCGGGGGCCCAGGACAACGGCACGCAGAGGTACACCGGGAACGCCAACGGGTGGGCCAGCGTCATCGGCGGCGACGGAGCCTTCTGCGCGTCGGACCCCACCAACTCCAACGTCTGGTATGGCGCGACGCAGCGACAGGCGATCCGGCGCAGCACCAACGGCGGAACCTCGTTCAGCTCGATTACCTCGGGCCTCACCGACGCCGGCACGCTCAACACCAACTTCATCCCCTTCTACACGCTCGACCCCAACGAGTCCAACCGCATGCTCGCGGCCGGGCGCCGCCTGTGGCGTTCCAACAACGTGCGGACCGGCGCTCCCCCGACCTGGAGCATTATCAAGCCCAGCATCGAGGTTCCCGATCCCCCGCCCCCGCCGCGCGACCCGGACCCGGACC
>Ga0163144_10030513_pt1 | contig 10310 bp, 9 predicted proteins | sample OliLak19BULKMAT1_FD_123175 | JGI IMG/M metagenome (GOLD analysis project Ga0163144, IMG submission 123175) | Freshwater microbial mat bacterial communities from Lake Vanda, McMurdo Dry Valleys, Antarctica - Oligotrophic Lake LV.19.BULKMAT1 | ecosystem: Environmental > Aquatic > Freshwater > Lake...
GATGCCGCCCACTTCTACTATTTCAAAGAGGAGCCACCGACTTACGGTGCATTGGACAAGAAGCGTGATTGATCTCGTTCACAACAACTTCCCCTGGCCCCAAACGCCGACCGAGGCGCAGAAGGCGGCGGTGGAAAAGGCCGCGCAAGCCGTGCTCGATGCGCGCGCGCAATTCATGTCCCCGGTAGGGCGAGACTCGGTCAAGCCCACTTCCGAGCGGAGCGAGGCGAGACAGGCGAGCATTTCAGGAATCGATCAGGGTTCGACGGAGTCTCACCCCACCAAACAATGCACGCTGGCCGACCTCTACGATCCCGTCGCCATGCCGCCAGCGCTGGCAAGAGCCCACGCCGAACTCGACCGCGCCGTGGACCGTTGCTACCGCAAGGAACCCTTCCCCAGCGACCGTGCCCGCGTGGAATTTCTCTTCCAACTCTACGAGCAACTCACCGCGCCACTGTTGCCAACCACCAAAGCCAAGCCTGTTCGGCGCCCGGCGACGCCACGACGGTCCCCTCAATGACGTCCGCAGCGAGACTGGGCAGCCTGCAAAAGAATTGGAACGCAGTTGACGTTTGACCTCCGAAATCAGAGGCGCGGATTGATTCATCCAAACCCGGTTTTCAATAGGCGTTCCAGCCGAACCTAAAACCTGCCCTCCCGATGAACCTCCCGTTGGTAGCTGCCGAGCTGACGAGGCGGACTCTCGTGCATCAAAACACGTTCCGCCTTTTCACTTCGGGGCCACGGTTCAAGAGGTTAAAGCGCGAACTTTGGTTGCGAGAATTCTCCCACGGTGGGTTCAATCCATTGAATCACGGACAGAAACCGGACAGACAAATATCTTTGAAGCAGAATCGAGCACGCGAATGAAAGGTTTAATACCGATTAAACCCCCGTATTCATTAAGCAATTAAGCATTGGTGCACCCAGGAAGAGTTGAACTTCCAACCTTCTGATCCGTAGTCAGATGCTCTATCCAATTGAGCTATGGGTGCAACCGAGGCATCCCAAAGCTACAAATCGCACCCGCACCGCGCAAGTCATTTCACGGGTCCGACTGCGGTTCAGACTGATCTTGGCTCGCGAACCGGGATGAACTTGCCAGATGCAGAGGTGGGCGGTTGCGCCTCTTGCGGGCGCACGATTCCCTGTCCACAAAATGTCGAGGGCTTCGGATTCGGGTCAGAGTTGTGCATGTTCCCGTGAAACTGGCTCCCCCTCATAACCACAGCGTCGGCCCACATCGTCACGACGACTGGATTTATTTTTCTTTCGTGCCCGCTTCTAAATCTTCAGCATCTCTCCATTCGCTTCGCTTCATCTTTCGATGGTGAATTTGCAAGATAAAGCCCGCTGCGGAAGATCGGTTTCTTTCTAATTGCCTCGAATTTGCCATGGGGCGAATCCCTTATAGACCAAAAATCCCGTGTCACGCATTTTAGATGCGACCGAAGCCTTGGATCACTGCACAAGGATTGGAGCGAAGAAAATATTTTGAAAAAATCTCCAAAGTCTGACGGACATGAAGCAATCAATTGGCGGACGCTCGGGCCGCCTCGACCAGGGTCCGACGGTCTATGGAATCGCGGGAGCAAGTTTCAAATTCTAGCGAGCCAACGATTGGACTTGTTGAAGTTTGACGCGGACGGCTTTTGCTGCGGTTGCAGCAGGTAGTTTCGAATCCGGGAAAATGGGGTCGAACAGTTAACCGGCGGATCGCCGCCGGCTTGTGCGCGGATGCGTGCGAGCCGACAGCGCACTGCCATAAATAGAAAGAAAAACATATGTTGTGGACGATTTGTGTAATCCTAATAATTCTTTGGGTGCTTGGTTTGGTCACGAGCACCACGATGGGTGGTCTGATTCATATCCTGCTGGTCATCGCGATCATCATGATCCTCGTCAACGTCATTTCTGGCCGCAAGTGAGGGTGCCTGCTCGAATCAAAAACATTCCCTTAACCTCGCCAATCGGAAATTTTTTAACAAATCGTTATGAACAAAATTGTTTCTCTCGCTCTGCTCGTCGGTGGAGTCGTGCTCATTATCATTGGCGTCAACGCGATGAACTCCTTCAGCTCGGACGTTTCCAGGTTTTTCACCGGGTCGCCCACAGATAAAGCCGTCTGGATGCTGATCGGAGGAGTTGTCGCTGTCGCCGTAGGATTGGGGGGAACGTTGCGCGGCTCGAAGTAAACGATTGCCGCAGGCCCAGCAACGTTGCCACCGCCTCGCTGGCCTGGCATCGGACCACACTGGTAATGGCGGCAACAAAGGACGGCGCTGCGGCATCCATGAAACGCGTCAATCCGCAGCAAATTATGAACTGTCAAAATAAAAGCACTACATTCCTTTCGGCTGCAAGCCGCGCTCCTCTTGCCTTGCTCGTTGCAATAATCGCATTGCCATTTATCACGCCCACGCTGGTGGAAGGACAATTGCCGCCCCGGAATCCGCCGGTGGACATTCAGGTCTTCGAGCCAGATGCTGAGCCGCAAGCGGTCGTCGTCACGGTGCGGGGAAAATGCGACTATTCCGAGGATGGAAACACTTTCGCCGAGTTGAAAACCGAGCAGGTCTTAAAAGAAGGAGCCGTTGTTCGGACGGGCGAAGATGCGCGGGCGGATATTTTTTTCCGGCGAATCGGCATCACCGTGCGCCTCCAACCGGACAGCGAAATCAAGCTTGAAAAAATGACGCGCCGAATGAAGGACGGTAACGCGGAGTTGAACACGTTGCTGGATCTGCGAAAGGGCAGGATCTTCACCGTGGTGCGCTCCTTTATTCACGGCAGCACGTTCGAAGTCAGGAATGCTGCAGGGCGTTCGGTGATCGAAGGGGGCGGCGTCAAGGGCCGGTATATTATTACCGCCGACGGTACACATGTGACGGATAAGAATTCGGATGTTCCCATGAAGGTGGTTGGCGAAACGGGAGTGACAATTGTTGCGCCCGGGAAAAAATACTCGGCCAAAGATGGCAAATTCCTGCCGCTCGACACGCCGGAATCCGTGTTGTTGCTTATCGAATTCGACGAAATACACGCTTTGGCGGAAAAGTGGGATCAGCCGCAAGCACGAAAAGACCTGCCGCAGAAAAAATGAAAATTTCCCTCCCGGCTCAGGGTTGCCCGCGAGAAGCGCGTCTATCTGCCTCCGCCTGCCAATGAATTAGCATGCAGGTCGGTTCCATGCCGCGCGGAATGATCGCATGCGGCCGGCGCTCCTGGAACCTGCTGGAAATTCTTTTGTCGGTGAGCGCTGTTTGCAAAAGCGCATCGGGCGACTTAGATTCGCGCATGGCTGAGTCCAAGAAAAAGCCGGCACCCCGTGCGGCACCCGAACCACCTCGCGAAGTTCCAGAACCATCCTCGACGCTCGGAGATTTTCTCTCGCGCGAGCAAATGGATTCCCTCTCGACGTTGCAATTGGTCGATCTCATCGCCCAAAAGCTTCCGCCGCGCCACGCGTCGATCATCGACTTGATTTACCTTCGCGACCGCATCGCCGAAATCGAGGAAATCAATGAGCAGGCGCGCCAGGCAATCGAAAAACTCGACGCCATTGTGGAGAAACTGCGCGCGCCGGCTTTTCGGGTCGGAACGTTCATCATGCCGATTGATCCGGACAAGGCCCACGTCTGCATTGGCGGCTCCGAATATGTTTGCCGGATCGATCCGCAGATTCCCCTGGCCAGTTTGCAAATTGGCCAACGCGTTCTCTGCAACGAAGCGTTCGCGGTGGTGCAGGGGCTTGGCTTCGACCGGAATGGCCCGATCGTTCGCATCGACGAACTGCTTTCGGATGGACGGTTGCGCATCGGGCAGGAATCCGGTTTCTCGCCGCTGGTTATTTTGCGTTCCTCACTTTTGGCCAAGGAAAAGCTCAAGCCCGGGATGGACATCCGGCTGGATGCGAACCAGCGCGTCGCCCTTGAAGTCATCGGCGTCGGCAAACGCATCGAACGCTCGCTTGAAACGGTCGATGAACTTCCGTGGGCCGCCGTCGGCGGACAGGAGGAAGCGGTCCAGGCGATCCGTGACACGATTGAACTTCCATTCCTGCATCGCGATTTGTTCAAGCGTTTCGAGCACACCGTTCCCAAGGGTTTTCTGCTGCACGGCCCGCCCGGGTGCGGAAAAACGCTGCTCGGCAAGGCAACCGCTTTCAATCTGCGCCAGCAGATCAAATCACAGACGGGCGTCGATCATCCAGAGTTCTTTCTACACGTCAAAGGCCCGGAGATTTTGAATATGTGGGTGGGCGAAAGCGAACGGCAAGTGCGCGATTTGTTCACGCAATGCCGCGAACGGGCCAATGACGGCGCGCTGGCGTTCCTGTTCATAGACGAGGCGGAATCCATTCTCGGCACGCGTCGCGCCGGACGTTATTCGAGCATCCTCAGCACGCTGGTCCCAATGTTCTGCACGGAAATGGACGGACTCGAGGCATTGCATAACGTCGTCGTAATCCTCGCCTCCAATCGCGCGGACCTGATCGACCCGGCGATTTTGCGTCCGGGCCGAATTGACCGGAAGATCAAAGTGAACCGGCCCGACAAGGCGGGCGCGCAAAAGATATACGAAATTTATTTGCGCGATTCATTGCCGCTGGCGGAACCGAAAGCCGACCTGGCCGGCGTCATCACCGCTGCGCACTATGCGCGCACCCCTGAAAATCAGTTCCTGGAAATTGATTATCGCAGCGGCAAAAAGGATTTTCTTTACCGCGGCGACCTGGCCAGCGGCGCGATTATTGCCGCAGTCGTGGAACGCGCTAAAAGTTTTGCAATTAAGCGCACGATCGAGACGGGCCAGGAAACACACTTGACCCGAGCAGATCTTCTCGCCGCCTTGCAGAAGGAATATCAGGAGAACGACCTGTTCCCACCCACGGACATCACGGAGGATTGGTTGAAACTGACCGATTTTGATCCGGAGAATGTGATCAAACTCGGCCCGATTCGCCCGGCAAAGAGGGGTTCGCTCGGCAAAGGAATTGTTTAACCTGTGACGGCAGACTCAACAAGGGTAGGGGGGGTCAGTCCTCTGCCCGCCGTTGCCGCTCACAACCAAAACCGGCGCGAACTAAGTGAGGCGCCATTCCAGGAATGATTCAATTCGGCATCGAAACGGAGATCGGAATCGCCCGCGACAATGCGGAGAACCTGGATGTGGTGGCCGAATCGATCGCGCTGGTTCGAAGTGCGACGGAGCCGGGCGTCCGGATGCGGTGGGATTACGGAAGCGAAGATCCGCACGCCGACATGCGCGGGTTCCATGTTGATTCCCTGCGGCAGGATTCGGACGAAGCGAATTATTTTGCCCAGGACACCCAACGCGAATTGACCTACGTCGAAATCAAAAGTGATCTCGTTTTGGGCAACGGCGCGCGTTTTTACAACGACCACGCCCATCCCGAGTATTGCACGCCCGAATGCAGCACGCTCGATGAACTCGTTGCGCAGGATCGCGCCGGGGAACGTATTCTTATGCGTTGCGCGCGGAAACTTTCAGAAGACCGTGGCGAAACCGTCCGCCTCTATAAGAACAACACCGACTTTTTCGGGCATAGCTACGGTTGCCATGAGAATTACCTGCTACCGCGCTCGCTGCCCTGGGAGAAATTGGCGCAGGGAATTCAAGCCTTTCTCGTCACCCGCCAGATTTTCGCCGGCGCGGGAAAATTCGCCATCGAGGCAGAGGACAGATTTGTTTCCCCGGGATTTCAAATTGCGCAGCGCAGCGACTTTTTCAGCGAGCTGCAAAGTGTGGACACGATGCAGCGCCGCCCCATTGTCAATACACGGGACGAACCGCACGCCAATTCCAATCTTTATCGCCGGTTCCACGTCATCATCGGCGACGCCAACATGTCTCCCTTCGCCACGCGGCTGAAAATCGGGACGACCGCGCTGGTGCTCGAAGCCATCGCACGCGCTCCGTCGAGAGTCTATCCGCTTCTGGGTGACCCGCTCGGCGCGCTTCCGGCAATTTCGCACGACAAAACTTTCCGTTGGGAGCTGGTCTTGCGAAGCAATCAGGTTTCGACGGCGATCGAGGTGCAACAGAAATACCTTCAGGCCGTGCGGGAACTTTGTGATCTGTCCGATCCTGCGAAATTGCAGTTAACCCTCGATTGGGAACGAGTCCTTCAAGATCTGGAAACCGATTACCTTTTGTGCCGTGATCGACTCGATTGGGTCGCCAAGCTGGCGTTGATTCGTGAATTCCAGGCCGCGCAAGATGTCGCGGACGATGATCCGTGGTTGCGAAGTCTGGACCTCGAGTATCATCGGCTGGATCTCGAGGAGGGCCTCTATTACGGCCTCGAGAAAACAGGCGCATTCATCCAGGTTCCCGGCGAAGCGGCTGTGCGCGCGGCGATTTGCGGTCCGCCTCTGACCACCCGGGCGCTTGTTCGAGGAAAATGCATTCAGAAATTTCGCGACTTTATCCTGTCCGCCCAATGGGATCACGTGACGCTTCAGGGCGAGAAGGAGCCCATCAAAATTTCATTGCTCGATTTATTTGCTCCGACGCAGATCTCTCACTACGCCCAGATTATCGACCAGGCGCAGAGCCCGGAGGATTTGCGGCAATTGGCTGGATAACTCTCGCGCCCAAACTTCGAGAATTTTCTCGCCGCTAGACACTCAACCGGCTTGTTGGCATTCTGCCGCGAGATGAACCGAATCGACGCGCGCTTTGCCCTGCTCAAAAAAAATTCCCAAAAAGGTTTCGTGGTTTATATCGGGGCAGGGGATCCAAACTTGAAGGCGACCGAGGAACTGGCGCTCGCCTTTGATCAGGTTGGCGTGGACATCCTGGAGTTGGGCGTCCCGTTCAGCGATCCTCTGGCGGACGGCTTGGTCAACCAACTCGCGGCGCAACGCGGTCTGGCTTCTGGCACGACACCTCCCAAACTTTTTCAAACCGTCGCCTCCATTCGCAAGCAGTCCGAAATCCCGATCGTCTTCTACGTCTATTTCAATCTGCTCCATCGCTACGGCGTAAAGAAGTTCATCGACGACTCCGCGAAGGCGGGTGTCGATGGGTTGCTCGTGCTCGATTTGCCGCCGGAAGAATCCGAAAACTACGAAACGCTCATGGCCGACGCCGGGCTGCGCGTGATTTACCTGATTGCCCCGACCACGCCGGAGGCGCGCATCGAACTCATCGTCAAGCGAGGCACCGGTTTCATCTACTACGTTTCGCGCATTGGGGTCACTGGAATGCAGGCGAAAATATCCGACACCATTTCAGAAATGACGGCAAAGATTCGCGCGCATACCGATTTGCCGATCGCGGTCGGCTTTGGAATCTCCAATCCAGCACAAGCGAGGGAAGTGGCCCGCCACGCTGAAGCCATCGTCGTCGGCAGCGCGGTCGTGAACCAGATCGCGGAACTTGGCAAGTCGCCTGAACTGGTAAAGCGAGTCGCGGATTTTGTGAAATCCCTGGTTGATGCGGTAAAAACCAATTCGTAGGTCACGTCGTCGGATTGAAGCAGTCTGAATCGGCCCTGTGGCGCGAAGAGCTGTATAGTGATGACGGCCGCGAAACCCATGTTCGGTTGCAACGGGTTTACGTTTTGACGCTTTCAATTCCGTCCGCTAGGTTTTCCCCATGATCAGGCAAGTTACAGTTGAGGTTCCGGAGGCCGCTCTCGCGGTCTTGCGCGAAGAACCAGCCCAGTTCGGCCGCAACATGTATGAAACGGCGGTTGTAAAATGGTTTGAGGAAGGACGGCTTTCGCAAGGACAGGCTGCGGAAATCCTGGGGCTGAAACGCGGCGAGTTTTTCGACACGCTTTACAAACACCAGGTTTCTCCAATTCAGATGAGCATCGAAGATTTGGAAAAGGATTTCCGGCGTGGCTGACCATTGGGTCATCAATGCTTCGCCCATAATTCTGCTCGCAAAAGCAGAGGTCATTCAGTTTCTTCCCGGTCTGTGTGATGAACTGGTGATTCCCGCCGGGGTCGTGGATGAAGTTCACAATGTTTTGATTACCGATGCGGGAAAAATCTGGCTTGCCGGCGAAGGTCGCCAATTCGTTCGCCCGTCTCCAGAAATTCATTCTGCGCTCTCAAGCTGGCGTGGTGGCACTGGTGAAGCCGAAGTCATTTCCTGGGCGCTTCACGATCCGCGCTTTACTGCCGTTCTCGATGACCGTCGTGCTCGCGAACTGGCGACTCGGAGTAAAATTTATGTGGTTGGCTCACTTCGGGTCATCGTAATCGCAAAGGAGCGTGGTTTCATCCTGAAGGCGAAACCCGCACTGGATCGATTGCGCGGCAGCGGCGCTTACGTTACCGATGAACTTATTGACCGTGCAGTTGCATTGGCGGGTGAAAGCTAGAATTGTTCAAATGAAAACCAAACCAAACATCAACGACCGTTTCGTCATCATCATGGCCGGCGGGCGCGGCGAGCGCTTCTGGCCGGTGAGCCGCGAAAAAACGCCCAAGCAACTCATCACGTTGCTTGGCGGAAAATCGTTTTTGCAGCAGGCCGTCGATCGCGTCCTGCCGCTCGTGCCGCTGAAGAATATCTTCATCATCACCAACGCGGTCCAGGCGGATGCGGTGCGCAAACAGCTTCCGAAATTGCCCAAGGGAAATGTCATCGGCGAACCAGTTGGCCGCGACACTTGCGCGGCGGTGACGCTCGGTGCGGCGCTGGCCGGGCAACGTTCGACCAACGCCGTCATGGCCGTTCTCCCGGCGGATCACGTCATTCCGGAGGAAAAGAAGTTTCAACAGGTTCTCAATGACGCTTTTGACCTGGCGAGCCGCGGACAGGTGATCGTCACCATCGGCATCAAGCCCACCGAACCCGCGACCGGCTACGGTTACATTCGGACTGGAGTCGCGCTGCCGCCGCCGCACGGACTGAAGCCCTACAAAACGACATTCTTCAAGGCCGAACAGTTCGTCGAGAAACCGTATTACGAGCGGGCCATCGAGTATGTGAACAGCGGAAACTACCGATGGAACGCGGGAATGTTTATCTGGTCGTTCGTCACCATCACGCAAGGTTTGGAAAAGCATCAGCCGGAAATGGCCGAGGCGTGCCAGCGCTGGTTCAAAGCCGCTGGAACTCCGAAGCTGGAAAAAGTTCTCGCCAAGGAATACCCGGAGATCAAAAAGATATCGATCGACTTCGCGCTCATGGAACACGCGCAGAATGTCGTCGTCGCGGACGGGAGTTTTGATTGGGACGACCTCGGCTCCTGGACCGCGCTGGGCCGGCACTTGAAAGCCGACGCGGAAGGGAATTGCGCGGTAGGCGACTTCATTCACGTGGATGCCGCACGGAATATTATTTTTGATGCGCGCACAAAAAATCGGACACCGATCGCCGTGGTCGGTTTGCGGGACTCCATTCTTGTCCAGACGGACGACGCCACGCTGCTGGCCCACAAAAGCCAAGCGCAAAAGGTGAAGGAACTCGTCAAAAAAATGTCCGAGATCAAGGAATACAAAAAGCTGATTTAGAAATTTGAGGCGTGGATTGGCTTTGAAATTCCTTTTAACCAAATGCCATTTCTTCCGATTGCGGAGCGAGAACTGCGGGTCGCCGCTCGAAAGGGGGCGACTTATCACACGCGCTTTTGGGCGGTGTTGATCATTCTGGTTGTATTCATCTGGCAGTTTCTCTGGCTGGCTGGTGGCCTGATTCCGCCCGCCATGCATGGCAAAACCATTTTCGTCACCCTTTCCACCTTTGCGTTTTTCTATTGCCTGCTCATTGGCGCCCGTGTGACTGCGGATTGTTTGAGCGAAGAAAAGCGGGAAGGAACTCTCGGTCTGCTCTTCCTGACCGATTTGAAGGGATACGATATAGTCTTCGGAAAACTGGTCTCCAGTTCCATCAACGCCGTCTATGGATTGCTTGCCATTTTTCCCGTCCTGGGGGTCTGTCTGATGCTCGGCGGGGTTTCGTTTGGGCAATTTGCCAAAACTGTTCTGGCGCTTTTGACCACGCTGTTTTTTTCTCTTGCCGCGGGGATTTTCGTTTCGACCTACAACCGGCAGGAGCGCGTGGCGATGTTCTTTACCGTGGTCCTGATAATCCTGTTCGCCGTCGGGCCGGTTTTTTTGGTCGATCAGGATTTATGGCCGGTTTGGCTGCTGAGTCCCGGGCTTGCTCTGCTGCTGGCCATTGATCCATCGGGCGGTTTCTCCGGGATGGTTGGCGCGAACGCGTATTGGCTTGGGCTCACCGTGACCTGGTCCATCACCGCGCTTTTTCTGGGTCACGCCAGTTTGAAATTGCCGAACTCGTGGCAGGAGAAAGAACCA
>Ga0163144_10030514_pt1 | contig 10310 bp, 6 predicted proteins | sample OliLak19BULKMAT1_FD_123175 | JGI IMG/M metagenome (GOLD analysis project Ga0163144, IMG submission 123175) | Freshwater microbial mat bacterial communities from Lake Vanda, McMurdo Dry Valleys, Antarctica - Oligotrophic Lake LV.19.BULKMAT1 | ecosystem: Environmental > Aquatic > Freshwater > Lake...
CTGGCCTCCTCCGCTCCAAGTTGGTGTGGGGTGCGTTGGGGTTCCTCGTCTTCGTGATCATCGCTATCCCGTTGTGGTCGCGTACCTACTGGCACGTAGGGGTGTCGGAGAGCGGCAACGTCGCGATCTACCACGGGATGCCGTTCTCGATCCTCGGGATCAAGATGTACGGCCTCGATGAGGAGACCGCTATCCCCTACGACGCGGTGAACGCGGCATCGCCGGGGATCGTCGCGGGAGTGGGTGAGGGCGTCGTGATGTCTTCGCGAGAGGAAGCCGAACAGATGGTCGCTGATATCAACGAGCAATACCGGCTGATCACCGAGGGCGGGGCGCCGCTAGACCCGGCAGAGGCCGGTGTGTCCCCCACGCCTTCGCCGACGGCGGGGGCCGCTACGCCCGCCGGGAGCGGTCCATGAGTCAAGCGGCCGCAGCAGCCCCGCGTGCGCGCGGACGCGGAGGTATCGCTCTCGCACTGACGATTGTGGCGCTCGCGCTCTCGATCAGCGCCTACGCGTTGGTCGGCCTCGGGAAATCGGGCCATGTACCGGCGAACCTGTTGCTCTACGGGATCCTCTTCAGCGCCGGCATGCTCGCCGCCTGGGGATTGATCCGCGTATTGGCACCGGCAGCGGATCCCGTGCTCTTTCCGGTTGCTTCGATGCTCGCCGGGCTCGGCATCGCGATGATTTACCGCCTAGACGGGGCGCTCGTGGCCAGGCAGTTCGGGTGGCTTGGGTTCGCGTTGCTGCTGTTCGGACTCACGCTGTGGCTCGTGAAGGATCACCGGCAACTCAACGGCTATACCTTCACGATCGGGCTCGCGGCACTCGTGCTGTTGCTGCTGCCCGCCGTCCCCGGCATCGGTCGCGAGATCAACAACGCGCGACTGTGGATCGGTATCGGCCCCTTCAACTTCCAGCCGAGCGAGATTGGCAAGGTCTTGATCGTCGTCTTCCTCGCGTCGTACCTGAACCGCAAGAAGGAGCTCCTCCAGGTCGCACCCACCAAGATCGGCCCGCTGCACTTGCCGCAGGCGCGGGCGCTTGGGCCGGTGCTCCTCGCGTGGGGCGTGTCGCTGGTGATCTTGTTCATGGAAAAGGACCTCGGTGCCTCGCTCCTGTATTTCTCGCTGTTCGTCGTGATGCTCTGGGTGGCCACCGCGCGTGCGTCCTATCTGTTGATCGGACTCGCTCTGTTCGTCGCCGGTGCGTTCGTCGCGTGGAAGACGTTCGATGTGGTGCAGTTGCGGGTGGAGGTATGGCTCCATGCGCTTGATCCCAAGTTCATCCAAGATGCGGGCGGGCAACTCGCCCAGTCGCAGTTCGCACTGGCGTCAGGAGGCTTGGTCGGCACGGGGCTCGGGCAGGGTCAGCCCTATCTGATCCCGTACGCCGCGACCGACTTTATCTTCTCGGCGATCGGGGAGGAACTCGGGTTGCTCGGCGCCTGCGCCACCTTGCTGCTGGCGTTCACGTTGGTCGTGCGTGGATTCCGGATCGCACTCGCCCAGACCGAGGGGTTCGGGAAGTTGCTCGCGGCCGGACTCGCAACCTTGATCGGGCTTCAGGTGTTCGTCATCGTTGGAGGCGTCACCCGATTGATCCCGCTCACCGGCATCACGTTGCCGTTCGTGTCTTATGGCGGCTCGAGCCTGGTGTCCAACTTCGTATTGCTCGCGCTTTTGATACGGATCTCCGCTGGTCCGGCCCCTCGTCGGTCTCGCGCCAGAGCCGGCGCGGGCCCGACGCCGATCCCGCCATCGCTCGCCTCCGTCGGCGCTCGCGCCGCCGAGGACGGGGAGGACTAGGCGCCCGTGGATACCCAGATCAGGCGGCTCGCGTTCGTCATCATCGGACTCTTCGTGTTGCTGTTCGTGCAGGTCACGGTCTTGCAAGCCGTTCGCAACGACGAGCTGGTCGCCAACCCCGCCAACGCCAAACGCCAGATTATCCAAGAGTATGAAACCGACCGTGGCACCATTTTCGCCAGCGACGGGAAGACCGTCCTGGCTGAGAGCGCGATCAGCCCTGGCGAGCTTCGCTTCCAGCGCCACTACCCCAAGGGTGAACTGTTCGGTCACGTCACGGGGTTCTATTCTTTCGTCTACGGCACCTCCAACCTCGAGCGCTCGTACAACCCCGCGCTGGCGGCCCGCGACGAATCGCTGCTTCCACAGAACCTGCTGGATCAACTGGCGGGAAGGCCAAAGGTCGGGGCCTCGATCGTGACGACCATCGATCCCAAGGTGCAGCAGGTTGCGGTCAAGGCGCTGAAGGGGCGCGAGGGCGCGGTCGTGGCGATGGACCCGCAGACCGGCGACATCCTGGCGCTCGTCTCGCACCCGCCGTATGACCCAAATTCGCTCTCCTCGCATGATGGCACCGAGATCCGCCGCTCGTGGGAGCGCTACGAACGCGACCCCGCGAAGCCGTTGCTGTCCAAGGCAAATGAGGAACTGTACCCACCCGGCTCCACGTTCAAGATCGTTACGGCGGCCGCCGCGCTCGAAAGCGGCTACGCCCCGGACTCGATGTGGCCGAACCCCCAGACGTTCGATCTGCCGCAAACAGACAACGTCTTGGAGAACTTCGGCGGCTCCCATTGCGTGGGCGGCGCCGCGGAGATCTCGCTCACCGATGCCTTCACCACGTCCTGCGACGTGACGTTCGCCGAGATTGGCATGGACCTCGGGCCGGACGCGATGGCTGCGCAGGCCCAGGCGTTCGGGTTCGATCAGGACATCCCGTTCGATGTCCCGTACGTGGACGGGCATTTCCCCGAGGACCTCGGGACGGACGACCCGCTCCTGGCTTACGCGAGCCTTGGCCAAGGCGACGTCGCGGCGAATCCCCTGCAGATGGCCCTGGTCGGCTCCGCCGTGGCCAACGACGGCGTGCTGATGCGGCCACGCCTGGTCAGCCAGATCCTGGCGCCCGACGGGGCCGTGCTCCAGACCATCGAGCCCGTGGAGCAACAGACTTCCGTGTCTTCCCAGACCGCGGCCGAACTTACTGTCATGATGGAACGCGTTGTCAGCGAAGGCACAGGGACTTCGGCGCAGATCGCGGGCGTGGACGTTGCCGGCAAGACCGGTACGGCTCAACACGACCTCCGCGAACCGCCCCATGTCTGGTTCGTCGCGTTCGCCCCGGCGAGCGACCCGGAAGTGGCCGTGGCCGTCGTACTCTTAAACGGCGGCGGCGGCGGCGATGAAGCCACCGGTGGCGCGCTCGCCGGTCCCGTTGCCAAACAGGTGATGGAAGTAGCGCTTGGAGGGAAACGCGGATGAAGGAAGTACTGGGCGGGCGATACGAGGTTGGCGAACTGATCGGCCGCGGGGGGATGGCTAACGTCTATCGCGCCACCGACACCACGCTCGGGCGCACCGTGGCCATCAAAGTGCTATCCGACCAATACGCCAGTGATGCCGAGTTCGTGGCTCGCTTCGAACGCGAAGCCCAGTCCGCCGCGCGCCTCAACCACCCCAACGTCGTCAGTGTGTACGACTCGGGGGCCGATGGCGGGACCCACTACATCGTCATGGAGTACGTGCAAGGCCGCACGCTCGCCGAGATGCTCGCGCAGGATGGGCGGCTCCTTCCCGAGCGAGCGATCGACATCACCGCTTCCGTCTGCGACGCGCTGGCGTTCTCCCATGACAACGGCATCGTCCATCGTGACGTGAAGCCGGCCAACATCATGATCACCACCGCTGGCGACGTGAAGGTGATGGACTTCGGCATCGCGCGCGCGGCTTCCCAGGACACCGTCGCCCAAACCGCTGCGGTGCTCGGTACGGCCGCCTACCTCTCGCCGGAGCAAGCGCGGGGGGAGCCGCTGGACGCGCGCACCGATGTGTACTCCCTGGGCATCGTGCTCTTCGAACTGCTGACGGGGCGCACGCCGTTTACCGCCGACTATCCCGTGGCCCTTGCGATGCAACATGTGCAAGAAACCCCGGTCGCTCCTTCCGAGGTGGTGATCGGGATCCCGATGGAACTCGACGCAGTCGTGCTGCGTGCGCTGGCGAAGAATCCCGCCAACCGCTACGCCTCCATCGGCGAGATGAAGCAGGACCTGGAACGCGCCAAGATGGGACAGGCTGTCATGGCGCCGCCGGTCGCTCCCACGCAGGCCATGTCCCCAACCACCGCGATGCCAGTGGGCACCGCCGCAAGCGATCTCATCGAGCCCGGCATGAGCCCCGGCGCGAAGTGGGGCATCGGCTTGTTGATCGCCGCCATCGTCATCGGTCTCGGGGTGCTCGCATTCCTTCTCTTGGGGAACGGGGGCGGAGGCGATGAATCGTCGCCAACCCCGTCTGCCTCGCCAAGTGTGACCACCGTCTCGGTGCCGAACGTCGTCGGCGAGACCCGCGGGAACGCCCAGCAGTCACTGGAAGCGGCCGGTTTCCTCGTCCAAGTCACCAAGACCGAGGGGGACGAGGCCAATGTCGGCCTCGTGATCTCGCAAGACCCCAAAGAGTCCACCGAGCTCGAGAAGGGCGAGACAGTCACGATCGAAGTGGGCAAGGCGGCCGCGGTGGAAACGACCCGAGTCCCGTCGCTGTTCGGCATGACACAAGCCGACGCCGAGAACGCGATTGTCCAAGCCGATTTGGTCAGCAACGTGAAGTACCGCAAGTCCGATCAGGTCGAAGACGGCCAGGTCTTCTCACAGAGCCCGGCCTCCGGCACTGAAGTGGAGCCCAACTCCACCGTCACCATCACCGTTTCCTCTGGCTCCGAGAAGGTCGAAGTGCCCGACCTGGAGTGCATGACCCTCAGCCGAGCCACCTCCACCCTCGAGAATCTCGGGCTGGTGGCCGACAACGACCCCACGGAGGCACCGAATCCAGGGTGCTCGAACGCCAACCATGTTGGCGCGCAGGACCCGGAGGCAGGTACCCTGTTGCCTCCGGGATCGAGCGTCACCATCCAGCCAGCCGGTCCGTAGGCAGAAGCGAGAAACGATGAGCGATCAGACTCCAGGCGACACCAGCGGCGCGCCCATCGAGCCGTCCGACACGCCGACGCCTGCTTCCGCAGCGTCGACCGCAGGACTCCTCGGCGAACGCTATGAGCTGGGTGAGGTCATCGGCGCTGGCCGGATGACCAAGGTCCATCGCGGCATCGACACCGTTTTGAACAAGCCGGTCGCCATCAAGATCCTGGATGAGGACTTCGTCGAGGATCCGGTATTTGCCGACCGCTTCGTCCAAGAGGCACTCGCCTTCGTCGAGCAGTCCAACTCGGGCGACAGCACCGCCAACGCCCACCTGGTCGAGCTGCTCGATGCGGGCCAGGACGGCGACACCTTCTATGTGGTCATGGAATACGTCCAGGGGTCCACGCTCGCCCAGGTTCTCCGCGAAGAAGGCAAGCTCCCCCGTGATCGCGCGCTCAAGACCACAGAGGCAGTGTGTCGCGCTCTAGAATTCGCGCATGGACACGGAATCATCCACCGAGACGTCACCACCGCCAACATCCTGATTGGTCCCGGTCCCGACGATGTGAAGCTGATGGATACCGGGGTCGCCCGCCCGACGAGCGCCACGACCGCAGCGCAAACCTCCGCTATGTTGGGGGCGGCCACCTATATCTCCCCTGAGATTGCGCGCGGCGGCGAGCCGTTCGCGCGTTCGGACCTGTACTCCCTCGGCATCATCCTGTACGAGATGCTCACCGGCCGGGCGCCGTTCTCGGGTGAGTCCCCGGTCGCCGTCGCGATGCAGCACGTGCGCGAGACTCCGAAGAAGCCGAGCCAGCTCAACCCCGAGATCACCCCCGAGCTCGAAGCCGTCATCATGAAGGCGCTCGCGAAGAACCCGGCGGACCGCTATGCGTCGGCTGATGAGCTTCGCACCGACCTCGAGAAGGTCCGGGTCGCCCAACGTCAAGAGGAGCCCGGCGCGCCTGGCGACCCAACCGTGGTCATCTCCCCACTCTCGACCGCCGACACGATGGCGTTCACGTCGGCCGGCGCCGCGAAGGAACGCCGGGTCAACCCGCTGCTCGTGGTCGCCGTTGTGGCCGCCGTCGTGCTCCTGCTCGCGTTGGTCTTCATCTTCGTGGGGCGCAAGCCCTCGGTCATCGTGCCCAACTTGGTGGGGCAACCGTACGCCGTCGCCAGCAACGCCCTCTCGGATGCCGGACTCCGAACCGTCATCATCAATTCCATCGTCGAGGATCCCGCACAAGCGGGCCTCGTCATCCGGCAGGCCCCGAGTCCGGACACCGAACTGGTCGAGGGTGGCACCGTGACGCTGACCGTCGGGGAAGTAGCTGCACAGATCGAAGTACCGAGCATCGCGGGGCTCAATCAGGACGCCGCAACCGCCTCGCTCACGAGCGTCGGCCTCACCTTGGGTACGGTCACGACGCAAGCCGACAGCACCGTCGCGCCCGGACTCGTGATCTCCCAGCTTCCCGCCGCCGGCACCCTGGTCGGGTCCGGAGCTTCGGTCGACGTCGTGGTGTCAAGCGGCGTCAGCATCGTCGAGGTTCCCGATATCTCGTGCGCGCCGATCAACGTGGTCGCGCGTCAACTCGCCGAGCTTGATCTCCAGATGAGCGTCCAGGGGCAGGAGACCAACGAGCTCTGCGGCACCGGCAACCGGATCGCACGCCAGCAGCCACTCCCAGGCAGCGAAGTGGACGCGCAGTCGGTCGTAATCGTGTGGACCACCGAAGGCGCACCGGTGACCTCGCCGACGCCGAGCGCGAGCGTTCCCCCGCCTGGCACGCTCCCGGCCCCGGCGACCCCCTCGCCTGCCGCCTAAGTCAGGGCAGGCGAACGGCCGATGACCCTGTGGTTCGCTGAGGACTCCTTCACCCCCGAAGAACGCGAACTCCTCAGCCACCACGTCACCGACCCCGACGGGCCGGTGTTCGGACTGGTCAACCTGCCAGAGGTCGTCAAAGGCGCGTTGTTCGCACGCTACTCGCGCACACCGAAATCGCTGAAACGCTTGTTCCTTGACGAGTTCGCCGATATCGCCTCGCAGGGGCGCCTCGGCGACGTCGGGGTCGCGCATGCCGAGCAGATCTATGAGCGGATCTTCTTGGAGTACGGGGACGACTCGGTCGCCCAACTTGGCGGCGTCCACCTGGCATGCGAGCAGGCCTCGCAACTGCTCTGTAAGCAACTGGAGTGGGGACGATTGGCCGCTTACCTGGAACAGTCCACGCGCTATATCCCCTACGACGACAAGCCCGGAGGTCGCTATCGCTACGCAATCCCTCCGGAGATCGAAGGCACCTCGCTCCGCGAGCGATACGTGAGCGTGATGGACGAGGCGTTCTCGCTCTACGCAAAGTGGCTCGAACCCATGCAGGCGTTCTTCCGCGAGCGGCACCCGAAGGATCCCGCCGATCCCGACGGCGTGTACCGGGCGACGATCCGCGCGAAAGCTTGCGACACATTGCGCGGGATGTTGCCGGCCGCCACCCGCTCCAACGTCGGTATCTATGCGACCGGCCAGTCCTACGAACAGTTGCTCTTGCGTCTGCGCGCACACCCGCTCGCGGAGATGCGCGACTACGCGGACCTGATGCTTCGCGAACTGCGCAAAGTCATCCCGGCATTCCTGGTCCGGGTCGATGCCGCCGACCGTGGCGTCGCCTGGTCGGACTACCTGGCGGAAACTGCCCTCCGAACCTCGCAGGTCACCGGCGAGATTTTGCGCAGCGCCGGCGTCACCCCTGCCGAGCGCGCCGAGGTGACGCTCACCGACTTCGACCCCGAGGGCGAAGCCAAAGTCGTGGCTGCGGCGATGTATGCGGTGAGCGATCTGCCGGATGATCAGCTGCGTGCGTTGGTGGGGGAGATGCCGGTGGAGGAACGGTCACGGATCTTGGAGGCCTATGTCGGCTCTCGTCACAACCGCCGCCACAAGCCTGGCCGCGCGTTCGAACGCACCGACTACCGGTTCGACATCCTCTGCGACTACGGCGCGTTCCGCGACCTCCAGCGCCATCGCATGCTGACCATCGAGTGGCAGCCCCTCAGTACCGCCCACGGTGTCGAACGTCCGGCCGCGATCGATGAGGCCGGTGCCGGCAAAGACTGGGATCGCGTGATGAACTCCTGCGCCTCCCTCAGCGAGCACCTCGCGGCCGATGGACTGGCCGAGGCTGCCCAGTACGCCGTGCCGATGGCCTATCGCATCCGGTTTGTCCTGCAACTCAACGCCCGCGAGGCCGTCCACCTCTGCGAACTCCGTAGCTCCCCTCAGGGGCACCCCGCCTATCGGCGGATCGCTCAGGAGATGGCGCGGGCGATCGGCGAGACGGCTGGGCACACCGGAATCGCCTCCGCCATGACATTCGTGGACCATTCCGATGTCGACCTCGAGCGTTTGGACGCGGAGCGACGCACCGCCGCCAAGCGCGTGGCCGCCGAAGCCGCACAAGCCAGCGACGGGGCGTAGCCGCAGAACCCCCACAGGCGAACCGCGCCACTTTCGACCCGGTAGGCTGTCTCGTAGACCTATGGACCAGCCGACGTTGTTGCTCGTTGCCCTTTGGCTGCTCGCCGCAGCCGGTTGTTGCGTGTCTGCGACCGGGTTCGTGCTCTTCTCACGTCGGCGCCGGGACGGCGGATTCGTTGCGGACTCGGACGCGGGCTCTCCGTCATCCGAGGACACCGACGAGCCGGCCGCCCACACGCCGGCGGGTCCGTGAGCGGCGCCGCACCGCGGCCGGGACTGCGTGACATCGAGGCCTACGGTGCTCCCCAGCTCGACGTTCCTGTTCGCCTGAATACCAATGAGTGTCCTTATCCCCTGCCACAGGCGTTCGTCGAGGATCTGGCCGAGCGCGTCCGCGCCATCTCGCTCAACCGCTACCCCGATCGCGAGGCACGCGAACTACGTCAAGCCCTATCCGCATCCACCGGTCACCCGATCGACGGGTGCTGGGTGGCCAACGGCTCGAACGAAATCATCCTGCAGCTGCTCCAGGCGTACGGCGGGGTGGACCGCGCCGCGGTTGTCTTTCCCCCGACCTACGAGATGTACACGCGGATCGCGGGCGTCACGCAGACCGCGCTGATCGCCGTGGACAACGCCGAGCCGTGGGACATTGGATCGGCAGAGCTGACCGCTGCCATCGCGATGCAACCGAACATCGTCTTCGTCTGCTCGCCGAATAACCCCACCGGCAACACGCAGCCGATAGGCGTCATCCAGGAGCTTGCCGAGGCGCTCCCGGAGTCGCTGATCGTCATGGACGAGGCCTACATCGAGTTCGGCGGCAAGTCCGCGCTGCCGCTGGTCGCCACCCACCCGAATGTGGTCGTTGTCCGCACGATGTCGAAGGCATTCGCGCTTGCGGGGGCGCGTGTCGGGTACCTGCTCGCCGATCCGGCGGTCATCGATGACCTTCGTCGCGTGCGCCTGCCCTACCACGTGTCGGCGCTCACCCAGGCCGCAGGACTCGTTGCGCTGCAACATGCTTCCGATGCGCTGGCCATTCTGGATGCACTCCGCATTGATCGCGACCGTATCGTCGAAGCGCTCGGTGCTCGCGATGACCTCGTCGTGTGGCCATCGGACTCGAACTTCGTCTTGTTCCGTCCCTTGCCGCCGCACGATGCGGGCGAGGTCTGGCAAGGACTGCTCGATCGCGGCGTATTGATCCGTGACTTCCGCGCCACCATCCCGGGATGTCTCCGGGTGAACGCCGGGACGCCCGAAGAGACCGGGGCGTTCCTTACCGCACTCGAGGAGGTACTCGCATGAGCATGACTCGCTCCGCCACGATCGACCGCAAGACCAAAGAGACCGAAGTCAAGGTCGAACTCACACTCGAGGGATCGGGCAACGCGTCCTCGGACACGGGCCTGCCGTTCTTTGATCACATGCTCGAGCAGCTCGGTAAACACTCCGGGTTCGACTTCGCGATCACGTGCAAGGGCGACCTCGAGGTGGACGGTCACCACACGGTCGAAGACTGCGGCATCTCGGTTGGCGAGGCCCTCAACGAAGCGCTCGGCGACAAGCGGGGCGTGCGCCGGTTCGCGTCCGTGGCGATTCCGCTGGATGAGGCGCTCGTGGAGGTCGCGCTTGACCTGTCGGGTCGCCCGTTCCTCGTGTGGGAGGTGGATGTACCTGCGGAGACCATCGGCTCCTTCGACACGGGGCTCGCCGAAGATTTCGTCCAGGCACTGGTTACGACTGCGGGCATCACCATGCACGTTCGCCTGATTGCTGGCCGCTCGCCGCACCACGTGTTGGAGGCGGCGTTCAAGGCCATGGCGCGAGCGCTCGGCGATGCCGTGAAGGTCGTTGGTGACAGCGTGCCCTC
>Ga0163144_10030518_pt1 | contig 10309 bp, 7 predicted proteins | sample OliLak19BULKMAT1_FD_123175 | JGI IMG/M metagenome (GOLD analysis project Ga0163144, IMG submission 123175) | Freshwater microbial mat bacterial communities from Lake Vanda, McMurdo Dry Valleys, Antarctica - Oligotrophic Lake LV.19.BULKMAT1 | ecosystem: Environmental > Aquatic > Freshwater > Lake...
AGAAAAAAACGGCGGGGGCGGGGTTCAGGCCGGAGGTTAAACTCAGCACGAAGCGGACCGGCAACTCCGTGGAAATCCGCGTCCGGGACAACGGCAAAGGCATTCCGGCGGCGGTGCTGGAAAAAATCTACCAGCCGTTTTTCACGACCAAACCCACCGGCCAGGGCACCGGCCTGGGGTTGTCGCTGAGTTACGACATCGTCACGAAGGGCCACGGCGGAACGCTTACGGCAACGACGCACGAAGGAGAGTTCACCGAGTTTGTCGTGACGTTACCCGCTTCGGTTTACCAGCCGGGGGTAACACGGGCGGCGTGACCATTTTTAAAACGCCGTTGCTTACCTTTGCTTCCGCATTTTGTCGACTGCTATGAAATCCCAAATTCCCCTCCGCTACGGCGTCCTTACCGCGATGGTGCTGCTGGCAGCCTTCAGCCGCTTGATTCCCCACGCGTCTAATTTCACGGCGATCGGCGCGATGGCGCTGTTCGGCGGAGCGTATTTTACCCGTAAATCCTGGGCCTTGCTGGTGCCGCTGCTGGCGCTCTGGCTGAGCGACATCGTACTCAACAACGTGGTGTACCGGCCGTATTACCCCACGTTTACCCTCGAAGTAAACCCCTGGACCTACGGCACGTTTGCGGCCATTGTTTTGCTGGGAGCGGTGCTGCTCAGGCGGGTAAAACCGCTCAACGTATTGCTGACCAGCCTGTTGGCCTCGACCCTGTTTTTTGTCGTGACCAACTTTGGCGTTTGGATCGGTAGTTCGATTTATCCCCAGACTACCGCTGGATTGCTGACTTGCTACACGGCGGCGCTGCCGTTTTTTGGCAACACCCTCGCGGGCGACTTGTTCTGGAGCACGGTGCTGTTTGCCGGGTTTGAACTCGTGCAACGCCGTTTCCCCAGCCTGACGCCGGAGCGCGCCTGAGTTGGCCTGTGCTTAATAAAAAGCGGTGAGTCCCTGGGATTCACCGCTTTTTTGTTGCCGGGGTTTGTATTTTTGACCAAACCTTCCGCATCGCATGACCTCCCGACTGCTCACCCCCACCCTACTTGCCCTGGCCCTGCTTACGGCCTGTGGCGGCAAAAACTCCGCCGACGAAGCCACGCTGAAAGAAGCGGGCGAAATTCACCTTCAGGCTTCGGAAATTCAGGAAGCCCTCGAACCGCAGGTGGATAGCCTGGCCGCGCTCAAAACCAAACTCGCCGCGCTCAAAACCTCGGCGGCAACCCAGGCGGTGGCCGACATCGACAGCGTGGTAAGCCGCTTCGAAGCTTGGGAAAGCAATGTGGTGGAAGTACCGGGCATGGAGCACAAACACGAACATGCCGAGGGCGACAGTGGCCATCACCACCATCACGACCACAAACCTGCCCCGCAGGTGACGGCCTCCGAGATGCTCGACATTCAGAAAGAAATGAAATCGGAACTGGAAAAAATCAGCACCGACGCGAAAACCGTGCTGGAATCGGGCAGGAAAGCCCTTTAAAAAACTTCCCCAGACCGCATTCTTCCCTGACTGTATGTACCTGAAAATTCTTGGCCTCGTGCTGGGTACCGTCGTGGTATTCGTCCTCGTAGCTGTAATCATCGGCTATTTTTTCCTCTCGGCTCCCAAGTACCGGGGGCCGGTGAGCGACCACTTCGACGGCAAGCAATTTTTTAACCCCAGCGCCACGGCTCCCGGCGGGCGTATCTCGGCCAGCGGGTTTGCGGCCCTGCTCAAGTGGATGACCAGCCGCCAGCCCGGCCCCTGGGAAACCGTGACGGAGGAACGCTACGGCCCCAAACCGCCCGAACGCGTGGGGCCGGGCGAGTTGCGGGTGACGTTCGTCAATCACTCCACCTTTCTGATTCAGTACGACGGGCTGAACATCCTGACCGACCCGATTTACCTCCAGCGCGTCAGTCCGTTTCAGTGGGCCGGGCCAAAACGCACCCGCCCACCGGGGATTCGATTCGACGATTTGCCGAAAATCGATGTACTGCTCCTCAGCCACAACCATTGGGATCACCTCGAAATCAGTACGGTACGACGGATGGTAAACCGCGATCACCCACGGGTTCTCGTGCCGCTGGGCGTGAAGCAGTTTCTGGACGAAAACGGTGCCCCCGGCGCGACTGAACTCGACTGGGGCGGGAGTGTGCCGGTCAGCGATTCCCTCACGGTGGTGTTGGTGCGGGCGCAGCACTTTTCGGGGCGCGGCATGGCCGACCGCGACGCCACGCTCTGGGGTGGCTACGTACTCAAAAGTCCTCACGGCAACGTGTACTTCGCGGGCGACAGCGGGTACGGGCCGTTTTTCAAAGAAACGGGGTCCAGCTATGGCCCCTTTCGATTGGCCATTATCCCGATTGGCGCTTACAAGCCGGCGTGGTTCATGTCGCCGATTCACTGTTCACCCACCGAAGCCGCCCAGATTCACCTCGACGTGCGCTCCAACCAAAGCCTGGCCTGCCACTTCGGCACCTTCCCCCTGGCCGACGACGGCCACGACGACCCCATCACCGATTTGAAAGCCGCCCTGCGCACGAAAGGAATTCCGGAAGAAGACTTTTGGGTGCTGGAGGAAGGCGAAGGAAAGGTGGTGAAATGAAACTGGAACTGAATAAAAGTCAGATGCTGGATAGTGGATGCCGGATAAATCAATGTACATCCAGCATCTGACTTTTATTCAGTTCCCAGTATCTTGTCTTTCATCCCCTATCCATGATTTCCATCCTTCACCTGAGCGCCGTGCACGGCGGGCACGATTCGCGGGTGGTGTACCGGGAGGGCTTCAGCCTGGCTACCCGCTACCGCCTGACGATGGCCCTCACCCGCACCGACGCGTCGGTGCATCCGGGCATACGCTTCGTGGAGCTGCCGCATTTTCCCCAACTTTGGAAACGGCTGCTGTTCGTTCAACCGCGCCTGTTTTTCCTGGCGCTGCGCCATCCGGCGCGACTGGTTCACCTCCACGATCCCGAACTTATTCCCCTGGGTTTGCTGCTGCGCTTGCTCGGAAGAACGGTGATTCTCGACCTTCACGAAAACCTGTACCGGCAGTTTTCGGCCAAAAAACTCAATTCCTCGGCGCTGTACCGGTTTTTTTTTCGCGCCTTTGACCGGCTGGCCCGGCGGCAGTTTCATTTTATTTTTGCCGAAACGGCCTACCCTGCCTCATATCCCGGCTTGCGCCATCCCTCAGCGATCGTGCTCAATTACGCTCCGCTGTCGCTGCTGGAGCCATTTCGCCGCCAACCCGGCCAAATGCCCGACCCGGCCCAGCCCGAATTTTTTTACATCGGTCAACTCAGCTTTGCTCGCGGCCTCGACGTGTTGATCCAGGCATTGGCCCGGTTGAGCATTGATTACCCGACGCTGCGCGTTCACCTCTTCGGTGCCCCCGGTTTCGATTTGTTCGACCTCGGCGAATTGATTCGGGTGCCGGGTTACGAAACCGCCCGAAAGCACCTTGTTTTTCAGGGCTATACTGATGCTCGCCGGGCGTTTCCCTTCGCAGCCCGCTGCGTGGCGGGGCTGGCCTTGCTCAAACCCGTGGGCGATTTTCCCGACTCCTACCCCACCAAATTGTTCGAGTATCTGGCGCTGGGATTGCCCGTGGTCACCTCTGATTTTCCGCTGTACCGGGCGGTAGTGGAAAGCAATACCTGCGGGATTTGTGTGGATGCTACTTCGCCTGAGACCGTTGCCCAGGCCCTGCGGACTCTGCTCGAAAATCCTTCCCTGGCAGGCCAATTGGGGGAAAACGGCCGCCACGCTGCGGAAAAACACTACGCCTGGGCGAGCCAGGAGGCAGCGTTGTTTCAGTTTTACGAACGCCTCTCGCCCGGATTTGAAATCCCGGCGGAGCGAGTGGCGGATTTAGCTTCCCTGGACAATCGTTTGTAATCCGCGCTTCACCGGCACGACTTTTTAAAAATTACTGGTAATCCACCAATCTTTTTTTGAATAATTCGCCGAATAAGTTGCAGAGTCGCAACGGATGTATGTCCTTCGCATAATGCAACAAATGGCGGCATAATGCAATTCGAGGCGATTTCCGTAGCACCATGTTTATCAACGCGTTAAGTCATTACCTGCCCGAGACGGTGGTTCCCAATGCTCATTTTGAAACGCTAACCGGCCTTTCAAATGACTGGATCGTAGAAAGGACGGGCATCCGGCAGCGCCGCAAGGCATCGGTTCAGGAAAATACGAACACGATGGCCGTGGAAGCCGTCCGTCAGGGACTGGCTACCTTGCCCTACGACGTGCAGGAAATCGACCTCATCGTCGGTGCCACTTACACGCCTTACGATACCATCGTGTCGCTGGCCCACGCCGTGCAATACGATCTCAACATCCCCGAAATTCCGGTGATCTCGGTTTCGACGGCCTGCTCTTCGCTGCTCAACGCCATCGAACTGGTGCAGGGGTATTTTTGCATGGGCAAAGCCCAACGGGCGCTCGTGGTGGTGTCCGATCACAACACGGCCTACGCCGACGAGAACGACAAAATGGCCGGGCACCTTTGGGGCGACGGCGCGGCGGCGCTTTTTATTTCAAAAGAGCGAATCAGCGACAGCGACCTTTTCATCCGCGACATCCTCACGGGCGGCGCCGCCACGGTGGGCAAGGCCACTGAGAGCGTTACGATGCGCCCGCTCGACGGTGGGATGAGTATGCCTCACGGCCGCGACGTATTCCAGAATGCCGTGACCTACATGCCCAAAGCCACGCGGAAGTTGCTTCATCGCAATGGAATCATGCTCGACCAGGTGGATTGGGTGTTGCCCCACCAGGCCAATTTCCGAATCAGTAAAAAAGTAATGGAAGAACTGGGCCTGCCGATGGAAAAACTGCTTTCCAACATCCAGTACCTCGGCAACACCGGCTGCGCGGGCTGCGCCATCGCCCTCGACGAAAACAAATTCCGCTACCAGAAAGGCGACCTCATTGCCATGACTACCTTCGGCGGGGGGTATTCGTACGGGGCGATGCTGGTGGAGGTGTGAATAAATTAACCCCGCAAGAGTTTTAGAACTCTTGCGGGGTTTTTCGTTTCACACCAGTGCCTCATACAAAATCTCAACCGGGTGTTTGGCCACGCGTCCGGTGCCGTCGTGAATCTGGTGGCGGCAACTCGTGCCCGGCGCGGCGATGATGACTTCGGCGGCTTGCTGCCGCACCGCCGGAAACAGCACCAGTTCCCCGATTTTCATCGAAACGTCGTAGTGTTCTACTTCGTAGCCGAAACTACCCGCCATGCCGCAACACCCACTCGGGATCAGTTGCACTTCGTAATTTTCTGGTAAACTCAGCGCCTTTTTTCCGGGAATCAAACTCGATACGGCTTTTTGCTGGCAGTGCCCGTGGAGTTTGATCAGGCGCTTTTCCGTCGTGAAGGCGGCTTTCGTGATGCGTTTAGCATCGAGTTCGCGAGCGATAAATTCTTCAAACGTCAGCGCGTTGATAGCCAGTTTCTTCGCGTCGGCCACCAGGTCGTCGCTCACCAGGTCGGGGTATTCGTCGCGGAAGGTCAGGATGGCCGAAGGTTCGATGCCCACCAGCGGCACCTGGTCGGTGATGATGCCCCGGAGCAGGCGCACGTTGGCATCGGCGACTTTCTTCGCATCCTTCAGCAACCCCTTCGACAGCGCCGCCCGGCCCGAATCGAGGTTATCGGCGGGAATCATCACGTCGTAACCCAGTTTTTCGAGCAGAAACACGGCTTTTTTACCGATTTCTACGTCGAGAAAATTCGTGAATTCATCGGCGAACAGGTACAGCGCTGGACGGCGCACGGCCACGTCACGCACCACCTGGCGCTCCAGGCCCAGGGACGTATCTTTCCACCAGCGAGTAAACGTTTTCGGGGCCATGAGCGGCATCGTGCGGTCGGGGTGGTAGCCGATGATCCGGTTCGCCAACTGCCGCAGGGGTTTGTTCCCGAAAATAAAATTGTACGAACCCGGCACCATCCGCGCCCAGCCAGCCAGCCGCGTGAAATGCCCCGTCACCCAACTTCGGAACGGTATGCCGTGCACGTCGTGGTACTGCTGGAGAAATTCGGCCTTGAGCTTGGCCATGTCCACGTTGCTGGGGCACTCATTTTTGCAGCCTTTGCAACTCAGGCAGAGGTCCATCACGGCCTTCACTTCCTCACTGTCGAAGCGGTTGGGCTGTTCCGAGCGGGTCAGCACTTCGCGCAGGATGTTGGCCCTGGCCCGCGTGGTGTCTTTTTCGTCGCGGGTCGCCATGAAACTGGGGCACATCGTGCCGCCGCTCAGCTGGGTTTTGCGGCAATCGCCCGATCCGTTGCACTGCTCGGCGTGCTGGAGTACGGTTTGGTCGGGGTATCGGAAGTAGGTTTTAAATTCCGGCGTTTGCTGCCCCGGCGTGTAGCGCAGGAATTCGTTCATGGGCGGCGTGTCCACGATTTTACCGGGGTTGAAAATGCCGTTCGGATCCCAGATGCGCTTCACGTCCTGCATCAGCCCGTACACCGTTTCCCCCACCATCCAGGGGATGAATTCGCCGCGCAAGCGCCCGTCGCCGTGTTCGCCGCTGAGCGAACCGTCGTATTTTTTCACCAGCCGGGCGATTTCCTCGGCAATGACCCGAAACTGCCGGTTGCCTTCCGCCGTCTTGAGGTTGATGATGGGCCGCAGGTGCAGTTCTCCGCTACCCGCGTGGGCGTAATGGACGGCATTGAGGCCATGTTTTGCCAGAATTTCGTTGAATTCGCGGATGTAAGCGGGTAAATCTTCGATGTCCACCGCCGTGTCTTCGATCACGGCCACCGCTTTCTCATCGCCGGGCAGGTTGCTGAGCAGGCCCAGGCCCGCCTTGCGGAGCGTCCAGATTTTTGTGGTGTCTTCGCCCGTAAGCAGTGGAAAATGATAGCCGAGGTTGGCGGCTTTCAGATCGGTTTCGACCGCCGCCGCCGCCGCCTGCACGGCTTCGGGCGTGTCGCGCCGGAACTCGATGACCAGGATCGCGCCGGGATCGCCCTGCACAAAAAACCGGTTCTTCCGCTGTTCGATATTTTCCTTCGTGCATTCGAGGATGTAGTGGTCGATCAACTCGCTGGCGCTAGGCCGGTGCCGCATCGCGATCACGTTGGCCCGCAGGGACTCGTCGATGGTGTGAAAATGCACGCAGAGCAATCCCGAGTGCTCGGGAGGCAGCGGGTCGAGGTGGAGTTTGATTTCGGTCAAAAAACAAAGGGTTCCCTCCGACCCGGCGATGAGTTTGCAGAAATTAAACGCTGCACCACCGGGCGTGAATGGCTCGCAGTCAATCAATTCGTCCAACGCGTACCCCGTATTCCGCCGCTCGATTGATTTTTTCGGAAACTGCCGCCGGATTTCGACCTGCGTTTCGGCGGGGGAAAGCAACGCGTGGGTTTCCTGATAAATCCGTTGTTCGAGTGCGCCGTGCGTTTCACCCCCCACCCCCTGAAGGGGGCTTTTTTCGATACGCAACATGCCAGGCAGGAAAGCTCCCTTCAGGGGGTGGGGGGTGAAACACGCTTCACTCCCATCGGCCAGCAGCGCCTTCACGTCCAGCAAATGCTCGCGGGTGGACCCGTACACGACTGAATTGGAGCCGCAGGAATTATTTCCCACCATGCCCCCGATCATGGCCCGGTTGGCGGTACTGGTTTCGGGGCCGAACAGCAGGCCGTAAGGTTTCAGAAAAAGATTCAGTTCGTCGCGCACCACGCCGGGTTGCACCCGCACCCAGCGCTCGTCGGCGTTGAATTCCAGAATTTTTGTGAACTGTTTCGACACGTCCACCACGATGCCGCTACCCACCACCTGCCCGGCCAGCGAGGTGCCCGCCGTGCGCGGAATCAGGGAAGTTTGGTGCTGATTGGCGAAAGCAATCAGTTTTTTCAAATCGTCCACCGAGCGCGGTACCGCCACGGCCTGGGGTTGCTCACGGTAGGCCGAAGCATCGGTGGCGTAGAGCGTGCGGGTGGTGGAATCGCGGTAAAATTCGCCTTCGAGCGCGGCGGCGAGGGTTTCAAAATCGGCGTCGGTGGGAATGAGGCGAAGGGGGGCAGCAGCAGGCGTATCCAAAACGGGCGTGGTTGCGGTGGTCAGGCTGCAAAGGTAAGTTCCGTGAAGTAGGAATTGTGAAGCTGTTTAGGATTTCAAAAACTGAAATACTAAACAACTTCTGCTCCAAACCGCAACTCACCAGGTTCGACGTCAGCCAATCCGCCTTCGTTCGTTTACCAAATCTCCAGGCCACTCTCGCGGTAATCGGCCAGTTGAGCGCTGGCGGGGTCGAGACTGGTGATGAGCAGGTTAATGTCGGTCAACCCGCAGATACGATGCGGAGCGGGTGCATACAGTTTTTCGGTAGTCAGGCACACGGCCACCTGCCGGGCGGTTTGCATCATGCGCCGTTTGAGCAGCGATTCTTCGTGATTGCGGAGCGAAAACCCTTCTTTCGGGTCGGAGCCGACCACGCCCATGAGATACCAGTCCACTTTCAGGTGCCCCAACTGATCGGTCACGGCCTGACCCATCGTGATCTGGTACCGTTTGTAAAAACTGCCGCCCAGGATCATCACCTCGATGTGCGGGTGTTCGGCCAGGGTGAGGGCCAGGGGCAGGTTGTTGGTGACGATGGTGAGTTCGAGGTCTTTCGGAAACTGCTCGGCAACGTACACCGGCGTGGTGCCACCATCCATCAGAATGGTCTGTCCCGGCTGCAGCAGGCCGGTCACTTTCCGGGCCAGCGTGACGAACTCCGGGTTGGGAATGCCCATGCGCTGGCGCACGGTCATGGGGAGGTACGAATTGATGATGGCACCACCGTGTACCTTCCGCAGCAAACCCCGCTCTTCGAGTTCGATCACGTCGCGCCGGATGCTGTCGTACGACACGTCGAGTTCCTTGCTCAACGCTACCAGCGTTACCTTCCGGTCGGCATCGAGTTTGCCGAGAATCCATTGCTGGCGTTCTTCCTTGATCATTGGGTTGATGGGGGCGAGGGCTGTGGTTCTGCAAATAAATGAATAAAACTACCCCATTCTACCCAACCAGTTTGCAACATCATGCAACTTTTCTGCAACCTTAAGAATAAATATTGCACTTTGGTAAGATTTTTCAAAGAAGCCTTTGGCAGGAAAAAATAGTTCAATCAGTTGATGGTAAAACATTTACATACTATACGTTTTTTATTTTTTCTAAGAATTAAGGTTTAAGATTTTTTAACTTGACCCCTCCTCAATTGCATTAAAAAAATTTATTCTTGTAATTTGCTCAATGGATTGTTATCAGGATACCAACTTGGCTGCTTGTAGTACTACAAAAAGCCCCGGTGTCTCTTTAAAACCACCGGTTTGCAAAGTTTTGCAAGTATTTCACTGATGCCGTTTTCCCGATAACGTCTGCTTAACCAACACCCAATCTTTTTTTACTCAACTTAACCTTATGATGCAACCGTACAGATTGCTTCGCAACGTGGCGGCGAGCCTGTGTTTGCTGGCCATTGCCCTACTGGCGAGCCTGGGCGCTTATGCCCAAGATCGGCAGATAAGCGGGAAAGTAACCGATGCCGGGGATGGCAGCGCCGTTCCGGGTGTAAACGTGTCGGTGAAAGGTACCACCCGGGGTGTGACCACCGACGCCGAGGGAGCGTACCGGATCGCGGCCTCCGATGGCTCCACCCTGGTGTTTAGCTTCGTGGGCTACCTCTCGCAGGAAGTGCCCGTGGGTAGCCGAACCAGCATGGACGTGAAACTGGCTACCGACGTGACTTCCCTCCAGGAAGTTGTGGTAACGGGCTACGGCACGACCAAGAAAAAAGACCTGACCGGAGCTATCACCCAGGTATCTGCCAAAGATTTTAACCCTGGGGTGAACACCAACCCCCTGCAAGCCATTCAGGGCCGGGTAGCCGGTTTGAACATCACTCAAACCTCAGGCGACCCTAATCAGGCACCTCAGGTGCGTTTGCGAGGGATCACTTCGCTCACCGGCAACGCCGACCCCCTCACCGTGGTGGACGGCGTGATTGGTGTACCGCTCAACACCATTTCACCGAACGACATCGAGACGATCGACGTACTTAAGGATGCCTCAGCGTCGGCCATTTACGGCTCAAGGGCGGCCAACGGCGTGATTCAGATCACGACCAAGCGCGGGAAGGAAGGCCGCTCGTCCATCTCGTACAGCAACTACTTCGCCCTAGGTACCATTGCCCGCAAGCTTCCCCTGCTCAATGGCGGTGAGTACCGCGAGCAGGTGCGCCGCATCAAGGGCGACGCCTCGCTGACGGGTATCGATGCCGGTGGTAACA
>Ga0163144_10030523_pt1 | contig 10308 bp, 6 predicted proteins | sample OliLak19BULKMAT1_FD_123175 | JGI IMG/M metagenome (GOLD analysis project Ga0163144, IMG submission 123175) | Freshwater microbial mat bacterial communities from Lake Vanda, McMurdo Dry Valleys, Antarctica - Oligotrophic Lake LV.19.BULKMAT1 | ecosystem: Environmental > Aquatic > Freshwater > Lake...
AGCCTTGGTGCCGGCAGCGAACTTCTCGAACTCAAACACGCCGAGCGGGCCGTTCCACACCACGGTCTTGGCGCGGGCGATGACGGCGGCGACGTTGGCGTTGGTCGCGGGGCCGCAGTCGAGTCCTTCCCAACCTTCGGGAATACCTTGGGCGACGGTGACGGTCTGGGTGTTGGCGTCGGGGGCGAACTTGTCAGCGGCGACGAAGTCGACCGGCAGGTGGATCTGCACGCCCTTGGCTTTGGCCTTGGCGAGCAGTTCGCCGACGATCTTGGCACCTTCGGCGTCGAAGAGCGACTTGCCGATTGCCATGTTATCGCGCACCTTCAGGAAGGTGTAGGCCATCCCGCCGCCGATGATCAGCTCATTGGCCTTGTCGAGCAGGTTGTTGATCAGCTGGATCTTGTCAGCGACCTTGGCGCCGCCGAGGATGGCGAGCAACGGGCGCTTGGGCGATTCGATGACGGCGGCGAAGGCGTCGAGTTCCTTCTTCATCAGGAAGCCGCTCGCCTTGATCGGGAGGTTGATGCCGACCATCGAGCTGTGGGCGCGGTGGGCGGTGCCGAAGGCGTCATTGACGTAGATGTCGCCGAGCTTCGAGAGGCTGGCGCGGAATTCCTCGACCTTCTTGGGGTCGGCCTTGATCTTCTCCTCGGTTCCGTCTTCTTTCTTCTTGGTGACCTTGCCTTCTTCCTCGATGTGGAAGCGCACATTCTCCAGCAGCAGGATCTGACCCGGCTTGAGCGCGGCCGCCGCACCTTCGGCCTTGGCGCCGACACACTCGTCGACGAACTGGACTGGCTTCTGGATCAGCTCGGCGAGCTTCTCAGCGATTGGTTTCAGCGAGTACTTAGCCTTCACTTCGCCATCCGGGCGGCCGAGGTGGGACAGCAGGACCACCGAGGCGCCCTTGTCGAGGGCGTACTGGATGGTCGGGATGGCTGCAGCAATGCGCTGCACGTTGGTGATGGCACCGGTCTTCTTGTCCTGCGGGACGTTGAAGTCGACGCGCATGACGACGCGCTTGCCGGAGAGGGCGACCTGATCGATGGACAGCTTGGCCATGTGATGCTCCTGAGTGGGATGGGCAGCGTGAGGACCTGACCCGGGTGGCAAGTGGGGGATCCGGCGGACTGTCTGTGATTCATCGTGCTGCATGCCGCTGCTGTGTTCTGGGCATGGACCGCGGCATCCCAGACGGTGGCAATGGAAATTCCTCCCCCATCCTGCCCGCCCATGCAGCAGCTCTCTTCCATCTCGTTCATCGGCGGCGGCAACATGGCCAGCGCCATGATCACGGGTCTCGCAGCCCTCTCGCCTCGCCCCCGCCTGACCGTCGCTGAGCCGATGGTCGAGAAGCGAGCTGCCCTGGCCGCTCTGGGTGCCGAAGTGGTGGTCGACAATGCAGTCGCAGTCGCAGCCGGAGCGTTGGTGGTACTGGCCATCAAACCGCAGATGGCAGCCAGCGTGGTTCCTGGTCTGGCCGCGGCCTGGACGCCAGACAAAGTCCTGGTCTCGATTTTGGCGGGCACCACCACGGCGAAGCTGGCTGCCATGCTGCCAGCTGGGGCACGCATCATCCGCGCCATGCCTAATACGCCGTTGGCGATCGGCCAAGGCATGGTCGGCCTGTGCCGTGGCGCCCACGCCGATGTCGAAGACCTGGCGCGCGCCGAATCCCTCTTCGCCCCCAGCGGCAAGGTCCTGCGCCTAGCCGACGAATCACGCATGGATGCCATCACAGCGGTAAGCGGCAGTGGCCCCGCCTACGTCTTCCGCATGGCCGAAGCGTTGATCGCAGCCGCCCAGGCACGCGGATTCACCCAGGACGAGGCCGAGATGCTGGTTGGACAGACCATCGCCGGCTCGGTCGCCTACCTCATGCAGCAGGGCGTTGGCCAGGCCGGGGCGCTGCGTCAGGCGGTCACCAGCCCGGGCGGCACCACGGCTGCGGCCCTCGCGGTACTTGATCAGGGTGATTTCTCGGCCCTGTGGGTGCGCGCATTGGCTGCTGCCGAAGCTCGCGGCCAGGAACTGGGCAAGGGTTGAAGTCAGCGATCTCACGCTTGCTTGCGGCCCCCAGGCTCGCCAGACTTACTGCGCATGATCGGAGCCCTTGACGTACTAGTGGTGGACGACCGTCCTGAGACGGTTCGCTTCCTCACCGAATTCCTCCTCCAGCGTTGCCGTCGCGTCGATGTCGCGGCCAGCGTCAAGGAGGCCATGGTTCTCATCACCCGGCGCAAGTCGGCAGGTGAGTCCTATCATCTCATCCTCAGCGACTTCGTGATGCCCGAAGCGGACGGTCTGTCTTTCCTGCGTGAACTGCGCATGCGTAAAGAAGACATCCCGTTCGTCTTCATTACCGGCTATCGCTCGCTGAACCCCTCCCTGGAGACCGAGGCCAAGCGTTTGGGTGTGGTCGCCATTCTCGACAAGCCTATCGAGCTCAAGGAGATCGAACGCCTCCTCGATGCCACCACCTCGACCTTCCGTAAGCAGACCGAGAAGTCAGGGGACCAGCCGTTTTTTGGTACCTCGCGCGTCATGCGCCGCACAAGCACACCATCAACCAGCGAGCCAGCAGAGCCGTCGCGTGCGCTGGAGCCGCGGGCCGTCCCGCAAGCTGCAACACCGGTACCGCTTGTGGCAAACGCAGCGCCGATGCCGGCTGCCTGGTCGCCCAAGAACAACATCGCCCTCGAACCGCGCATACCCGACAGTCTCAAGCCACAGCCAGCCGCGCCGCCCGCTCCGGTGCAACCGAACCAGCCGCCGAAGACGGGCTATCAGAAACGGCCCAGCCAGATCATTCCGACCGCGATCACCACGACCTCACGGCTGCGCCGCTCGTTAGATGGCGGCCTGGGTGGCGGCACCGCTCGGCTGTCTCGCACAACCACGCCGCAGCCGCCGACCACCTTTACAGCGCGCACTCGACGCGGCGTTGAAGGCAGCGCCGCCTTCGCCCGTCAGCCGTCTGGCACCGAGACGGGACGCATGGTCACCTGCACCAATTGCGCGAAATCGTTCCTCGCTGCGGCGAAGGCCGAAGCCTACACCACGGTGTGCGTGCATTGCGGCCAGCTGCAGAAAATCTACCCGGCGTGAGGCAATCGGACGTGGCGGGATACGCCACCTGATGCCGCTCGCCGCCGACGTCGAGGCCTTTCTCGCGACCCTGCGTGATGCCCGTCAGGCCAGTCCGCATACCCTGCGTGGCTACGCTGCCGAACTGGCCGGCGTGGTCGCGTGCTTTGGCGCCGAGACGCCGGTTGCCGATCTCGACGCTCGCCGACTGCGCGACCATGTCGCGTCGCGTGCCGCCCAGGACCTTGCGCCTGCTTCGGTCGCCCGGCTGGTCGCAGCAATCCGCTCCTTTGGGACGTGGTTGGCACTGACCGGACGTCTCGGGGCCAGTCCGGCCGGACTGCTGCGCGCTCCGCGTCGCGGCCGCAAGCTGCCGCGCTGGCTGGAACCCGACGAGATTGCCCGCCTGCTCGCGGCGCCACAGGGCGAGGCCTTCGCGCCTGCCCGGGCCCGAGCCGTGCTGGAGACGCTGTATTCCACCGGTATGCGGGTCGGTGAACTGTGCAGTCTGGACGAGGCACGACTGGATCTGCTGGGCGGCGTGGTGGTGGTGCGCGGCAAGGGCCGCAAGGAACGGCTCGCGCCGCTTGGCAGGCCAGCGATCCAGGCGCTTGAGCAGTGGCGTCGAGCACGCGATGCCACGTTCGGACGCAGTGGCCGAGATGCGGCGGTGTTCCGCGGCAGTCGAGGTGGACGACTCGACCAGCGTGAGGTGCGCCGCATGCTCGGCGATGCGATCGCCGAGGCCGGTCTCGCCGGCCGGACCACACCGCACACCCTGCGGCATAGTTTCGCGACCCATCTGCTGCGCGCCGGGGCTGATATCCGCAGTGTTCAGGAACTGCTCGGCCATGCCTCGCTCGCGACCACCCAGATCTATACGCATCTCTCGATCGATGATCTGCGCGAGGCCTATCAGCGAGCGCACCCGCGCGCGTAGCACGTTGGCTTCGCTGTGTCCTGATTCAGCTCCCGGCGAGGGCCCGCGCGACGGCGTTGGCGAGATCGTCACTGCGGAACGGCTTCTGCAGGAAGCCGGCAGCGCCTTTGGCGAGCAGACCGTCGGCCTTGGCTCCATGCAGGTTGTAGCCGGACATCAGCAGGATGCGCAATTCGGGGTGGATACGCCGCAGTTCGGCGAAGAGGTCCGCCCCCGACATTCCGGGCATGACCAGGTCGAGCAGCACCAGATCTGGCCGCTGGCGGCGGCAGGCGGCGATGGCGGCGAGATAGTCGGCAGCGGTCTCGACCTGCCATCCATGGTCGTCAAGAGTGACGGACACCGTCTCGCGGATCGCCGGCTCGTCGTCGATCACCAGGATGCGTTGGCCGCTGCCGGTCTCGCGCACTGGCTTGGTGTCGCTGTCGTGGGCCGGACGCAGCGGCAGATACATGGTGAAGATCGAGCCGTGTCCCGCCTCGCTGTCCACCGTGACCGCTCCGGAATGGGCCGAGGCGGTGGCGAAGACCGAGGCGAGGCCGAGACCGGAACCCTGGCCCGCCCCCTTGGTGGTGAAGAACGGCTCGAAGATCCGCTCAAGGAGGTCCGAGGAAATGCCGCAGCCGGTGTCGGTGACACTGATCGCGACATACGTGCCGGGTTCGATGTTCCCGACGACGGAACGGCACGGCGGAGTCGCGGTCAGCTCGGCCTGCGACATGGTGATGCGCAACTGCCCGCCCGAGGGCATGGCGTCCCGCGCGTTGATGCACAGGTTGAGGACGGCGCTCTGCACCTGCGACGGATCGCCCAGCATCCATAGTGGGTTGACCGGCACCTCGACGCGCAGGTCGATGCGGCGGTCGATGGTGTGTTCGAGGATCGAGGCCACCTGGTGCACGGTGGCGACGACATCGAAGGACACGGTCTGACTTTGCGATTTGTGCCCGAATGCGAGCAGTTTCTGGGTCAGTTCTGCTGCCCGTGAGGCCGACGATGAGATCATCTCGACCCAGCGCTGCGCCCGTGCATCAAGCGGTTGCTGGGCCAACAGGTCGGCCCCGCCCATGATGCCGCCGAGCAGATTGTTGAAGTCGTGGGCGATGCCCCCGGTGAGCTGGCCGATGGCGTCCATCTTGCGCGTATGGTGCACCTGGCGCTGCAGGGCGTACTCCTGGGTCACGTCGCGGAAAACCAGAACGACGCCGGTGATGCGGCCGTCGGGCAGGCGGATTGGCGCGCCGCTGTCGGCGATCTGCAGGCGCGAGCCGTCGCGACGGACCAGGGCAGTGTGGTTGGCCAAACCGACGACCTGTCCCTCGCGCAGCACACGTTCGACCGGACTCTGCACACGGTGTCCGGTATCGGCATGGACGATGCGGAAGATCTCGTCGACCGGTCGGCCCATGGCTTCCGCCACGTCCCAGCCGGTCAGCTGCTGCGCCACCGGGTTCATCCGCACGATGCAGCCCTTGGCGTCGCTGGCGATGACGCCATCGCCGATAGAATCGAGGGTGATGCGCAGGTCGCGCTCGGCAGTCAGACGCGGGGTGACTTCGATGAAGAATGCTGCGGCTTTTCGTCCCGGGACCTGGAACAGCCAAACATCGAAATATCCATCAATGCGGCCGTCGCGGTAGGGGATGCCGTCGAGGCGGAACGGCTGCTGCTGACCGAGGGCGACGGCGCGGTAACGCTCGGGCAGGCCATGCGGAATGGTGTCGGGGAAGGCCTCTTCAATGGTCTTGCCGATGAGCGGTGCGGTCGTGATGCCGGTGAAGCGGTCGGCTGCGGGATTCGCTGCGACCAGGACCAGGCGTCCATCCGACTTCGCTTCCCACAGATGCAGGCCCATCGGGGCGTGTGCGAGTATGGCATCAAGACTGGATTCGGCGGCACGGAGGCGCTCGTGCAGGCGGCGTGTCTCGGTTATGTCGCGGGCGATGCCGACGACCCGGCCGTCGGGCGTGACTGAGAGGTTCCAGCTGAGCCAGCGCCAGTCGCCGGATACAGTGCAATAGCGGTTCTCGAAGGCGACCGGCGCCTCACCGCCGTGGAGTCGGGCGCGGGCAACCAGGGTTGCACTGAGGTCGTCGGGGTGGACCAGCTCCGCCATCGGTCGGCCGATGAGCTTGGCGTACGGCCAGCCCAGTACGCCCGTCCAGGCCGGGTTCACTTCGATGAACGTGCCGTCCCGGCCGGCGATGCACATGAGGTCGAGCGCATACTCGAAGAGCAGCGCTAGGTGTCCGGGGTCGGTCACGCAGGTTTCTCCGCTTGCAGTCTACGTCATTTGGTGCGCGTTGCCAAGCGGAAGCAGGCGATGCGTGAAAGTCCTCAGGCCGCACGCTCGCGGCGCAGCTGCCAGGTCGCCAGTGCTACCGAGACGTCATCAACGGAAGACAACTATGTGTGATGCGCCACTCCAGCTAAGTCGCTTGTCCGGCATGCGCCCGGTTCCACGCCAGGCAATCGGTACAGGCGACGCCACTGCCCCCGAAGATGTCGAGGGCGCTGCCGATGGTGACATCGACGCGGCCGCGCGATTCGCGCTCGACCAGTTCGAGGTCGGCGAGTGATCGCACGCCGCCGGTGTGGAGGCCGCATCCGGGCGTAGTTTGTGGTCAAGGGGAGCGGGCGAGTTTCACAACTTCGGAGCGCCGGTCATGGTCTGTCTCTCCCCAACACCGATCAAAGCCCAGGCGTAAAAAATGGAACAATCGGCATGAATTCGCCTTGTTTATCGACGGATTTTCCGGTGCCGTTCCTTTATATTTCACCGTTTCTAGCCTGCCGTTCATGGTGCGTCGTCACCGGTTTCTCTAGGTATGCCGGTATTCACGCCCCGCTGTTGGCGTCTCAAAAGATCGTTGTGGTTGCGGACGGCGAGCGCGGTGTTTGGGTCGTTCGCTGCCGTGGTCCTTCTTAAGATGGCGATAAGATGATCGTTGTGCATGATCGCGCTATCTAGGTCGTTCATGGCCGTACAGAAGACGATCTGCCTGTTGAGGGTGCCAAGGTAGTCGGCATTGTCGGTACCTTGGCTTTGCCGAATTAGGTTCATGGCTCGTTCGTTACTTGTACGGGCTTGATTCCACAGGTTGGTCGTTGCAAAAATCTGGGACTGAGCGTCGAGGAGCGGAATGAGTGTCGGATGTTCGGCCCCGTACCTGTGTTCGCTTATGCTCAGGGCTTGCGCTATGGTGGTCGTGGCTTCGGGGATTCGCCCTAGAGCGGCCAGCACCCGAGCCCGTGCATCGAGAGCGGGCACAAGTTCGATGGCTCCAAGTCCGTTCGTCACCTTGATGGCAGTGATCGTTTCTTTGGTGGCCTGTTCGGCACCAGGCAGGTCACCGGCTTGGATAAGCAACATGGCCAACTCGCTGAGCACCTGTATCCCGGTTGACCGATCCACCGTGTTGGCAGTTGTTGCACGGATCGCCCGCTCAAGCGCTTGGCGGGCTCCAATGTAGTCTTCGCGGTCAGCGAGGACGTGCGCCAGTCCTCGTTCGGCTGATATGCTATTCTCGGCATTGCCTCCGAGTTTCTGCCAGGTTGCCAAGGCTGCACGATAGAGCGATTCGGCTTGGCTGCCGCGTCCGGCGGTCCTCAGAACATCGGCCAGCATCGCCTGGTTGTATGCCGTGTCGCCGCCTTCGGGTCCGCAGGTCCGTGTCCGGATTGCCAGCGTTTCTCGGAGCGTGATTTCAGCAGAACTAAAATCACCACGGCTGACCTGGAGCCGAGCCAGGCTGTCGCGAATGGTGAGTACATTGATGTCTTCAGGTCCGAATGCTGCAGCGCAGGCGGCGATCGCCTGAAGGCAGGTCGCTTCGGCTTGCGCATCGCCTCGTGCGGACAGCACGTTGGCCAGCGCAGCCAACGTGGAGGCGCGTTCGGGATTGTCGGGTCCCAGGGCGTTGGCGCGGTCGAGGGCGGTCCGCAGTTCACGCTCGGCGTTGATAGAGTCACCGGACGCAGCCGCCCGGGCGCCAGCGTCCATATGCATACGCCAGTCGGCATCCGGCCCGGTGCGGGTGGCACACGCCGTCAGAGCAAGCGTAATGAGCAGGATGATAGTGATTGGTGGGGTCATGGGGTCGCGTAGGGGGTGCTGCCACCGAAGCGCAGGGCGCCCCAGGCGGCATAGGAAAGGCTAGTGTGCTGTTCACGATCGCAGTCGCGCCCGACCAGGCCACCGAGGATCTGCCAGCGGGTCGGAGCGTTGGCGCGGTGTTCGGACCACCAGAGCGGCCAGATCATCATCTCGGTGGAATCGCCCTGGGTGCGCAGGTGGAAGATCCGCCACAACAGATTGATCTCGCTGCCGTTGGGGGCGTTTTGCACCAGGAAGGGGAACAATTGTCGTCCCAGCGACGTGTCGATCTGTGGTCCCTTGTGGTAGTTGAACAACAGCGGCATCGCCGTGGCGGAGAATTCGCCGTCCGGACCTGCATACTGGTACCACAGTGGCGCCAGCACCATGCGCCGCCCACCGTCATCGCTGCGCCAACTCCAGTAGACTGGTGCAACCGCCTGCAGTTCCTGGGTGGATATGTAATTGAGCAGATGCATATGCGTGGTGATGCCGGCCCTGCTGGTGCGGTGATAGAATGGGGTAACTAGGCTGGTGTCGCTGCCTGCGCTGCTCCAACCGGCCGATAGGGCCAGGGGCGCGGTCCACCAGTTGGGACCCGTGAACCAGAGCGGAATCAGTCCGCTGTGCCGGCCCTGAGGACTGTCGGTCCGATAGTACAGCGGTGCCACCACCAGATGATCGCGGTTCTGGAAGTATAGCGGCAGAATCACGCGTTGGCGGTTTTCGGGAGGTCCGCTCGACCAGGCCAACGGGGCGAAGATGTCAGTGTCGCCCTGGTGGATGATGTTCAGCAGGTGCCAGTCAGTGATCGTGCCGTGGGCGTCGCTGCCGGTATGGAACAGTGGAGTGATCCACGTGGCATGGCCGCCATCGTCGCGACGCCAGCGGGCGCTTAGCAGTGGTGGTGCCACCAGCCAATCCTTGCCGCGCATCCACAGCGGCAGCAGGCCGCTCTGGTGATCTCCATCCAGCCAGGTCAGGGCATGCATGCTGTCGACGTGCCCATCGCGATCGCGGCTCAGGTGGAACAGCGGGGTGACCCAGGTGGTCGAGCCACCGTCGTCGCGTGTCCAGCCACCCGACAATGCCAGAGGCGCGGCCCACGAGTGCGGCCCGGTGAACAGCAGGGGGATGATGCCCTGGTGACGTGCCCCGGGGGCGCCGCCGCGATAGGCGAGCGGGAAGAGCATCTGCCAGTCGCGACCCTGAAACCAAGGCCCGGCGTGCAGAGAGTCGATCGAGCCGTCGGCAGCGCGGCTGGCATGAAACAGCGGTGTGACCCAGGTGGTCATTCCGCCATCTGCGCGCTTCCAGCCGGCGCTCAGGGCGGGTGGCACACTCCACGCGTTCGGTCCGCTGAAGGCCAGCGGGATGATGCCCTGGTGTCTCTGCCCTGGCGGACCGCTGCGGTAGGCGATCGGGAACAGGAATTCCCAGCCGTCGCCCTGGATCCAATTCAGCACATGCAGGCTGCCGATCGAGCCGTCGGCCCGGTGGCTGACATGCGCCAGTGGCGTCAGCCATGTGGTGTCCGAACCGTCGGCGTAGCGGCGATGCCAGGACAGTGCGGGTGGTGCGGTCCAACCCTGGCGGTTGGCCAGCCACAGCGGCAGCACGCCGTAACTCCGGTCATTCGCTGGTCCGGTCCGATAGAAGAATGGCAGCAGCATGCGATCGTCACCCGCCTGGAACCAGGTCAGGGCATGTAGGCTGGTGATAGTGCCGTCGCCATCGCGGTTGCGGTGGAACAGCGGTGTCACCCAGAGTGAGGAACTTCCGTCCGGACGTTGCCGCCACCATGATAGCAGCGGTGGCACGACCGTCAGGTCTGGGTCGGCGTACCACAACGGCAGCAGGGCCGAGCGACGCCGGGTCACCCCGTGGACGGTGCTGTCGTGCTGCCACCACAGCGGGAACAGCATGCGCGTGGTGCTGTCGTTGGCCGAGCCGTCCGCGTCGGGCGCTTCGCGCCGCTGGTCTTCATACCACAGCCCGGCATGGCGACTGCGCAATGATCCGTCAGCAGCATTAGTGCGGTGGTAGAGCGGGGTGATCCACGTCGAGATGCCGCCATCGTCGGTCCGCCAGCGGCCGCTCAGCGCGGGCGGCACCACGGTATAGCCTGGGCCATCGACCCACAACGGCAGCACAGCGGTATGGGTGGCGATCGCGCCGTCGA
>Ga0163144_10030524_pt1 | contig 10308 bp, 12 predicted proteins | sample OliLak19BULKMAT1_FD_123175 | JGI IMG/M metagenome (GOLD analysis project Ga0163144, IMG submission 123175) | Freshwater microbial mat bacterial communities from Lake Vanda, McMurdo Dry Valleys, Antarctica - Oligotrophic Lake LV.19.BULKMAT1 | ecosystem: Environmental > Aquatic > Freshwater >...
ATCGCAAGCTACCTGAGCTACTGCGTCAAAACTACAATCAAGAAAGCCGAAAACTGTCCGAGACTTTGCATCAATGAAGAAAGCAAGCAAAGTTGAGTTTTTGAGGCTGTTGTAGGCTTTGACGAGCAGTAGCATCAAGTAGCTTGTGACCCCGGAGTGCTTTGCCTACTTTGGGCGCTTTACCAAAGTAGGTCGAACAGAACCCGCAGGGTTCGTCGAAAACGTATTTCGCTTTCAAGCTATAATAAAGTCACATGGAAGGACTTATATTTTCGCCAACAGATTTTGTGGCGGTCTTTAACCAGACTGTTGGTTCTGCATATCCGCTCGTCGTAATCGAGGGCGAGGTTAGTAACTTTAGAATTGCCAAAGGCCGATGGGTCTATTTTGATATTAAGGACGAGTATTCGTCACTGAGAGTTTTTGGGACTGTCTTTCAGCTCAAGCACGCCATCGAAGACGGAATGTTAGTGCGCCTGAATGCTAGGCCAGAGCTACATCCGCAATATAATTTTTCGCTGCAAATGGTCGACATTGTCCCGAGCGGTGAGGGCAACATCAAGAAATCGTTTGATATCTTGTTCGCTAAGTTAACCCTCGAAGGATTGTTTGACCCTAGCCGTAAACGTAGCTTGCCGTACCCGCCGAGTAAGATCGGTTTAATTACATCCAATGAGGCGGCAGCGTATGGTGACTTTATTAAAGTTTTGACCGCTCGTTGGCCTCTTATGGGGATTGACCTTGCCAATGTGCGGGTACAGGGTAACCAGGCAGCAGCGGAGATTATAGCTGCGCTGCATTATTTTAATCTTAAACCAGAGCCGGTTGAGGTCATAGTTATTATTCGCGGTGGCGGTAGTGCTGAAGATCTGCTGGCCTTCCAGGACGAACATTTAACAAGAGCGATTGCAGAGAGTCGAATACCAACTTTGGTAGCAATTGGTCATGAGCGTGACGAAAGTCTGGCCGAGCTAGCTGCCGACTTGCGGGCTTCGACTCCGAGTAACGCCGCCGAGCTAATAGCTCCAGCCAGAGGAGAGGTATTAGAGAATTATAAGGAACGTCTACTTCGATGTTCGACGGTTATTTCGAGTCTAGTTTCAACCCGCTACGCCGACCTTCGTGAATCTGACCAAAGTTTGCGGGCAAGCTTTAAACAACTGATTCTAATTGAGCGGCGCGATCTCAGGCGCATTAGTGAGTTGCTGGCTGCATTTAATCCTAAGGCGATTCTGACGAGGGGCTACGCTCTAGTCCGTTCGGGTGACAGTTTGGTGCGATCGGCCAAACAAATGAAAACTGGCGACGAGATAAAGTTAACATTCCACGACGGTGAGCGTCAGGCTAGCGTGATAGGATAAAGATATGGCAACCAAAGAAAAAACTTACACCGAGCTGAAAAATGAACTTGATGAGTTGCTGGACTGGTTCGAATCATCCGACGTTGATGTTGACGAGGCTCTCAAAAAGTATGATGAAGCCGCCAAGCTAATTACTGAGCTAGAAAAAAAATTGGCTGACGCCGAGCTAGTCGTCAAAAAACTTGCCAAAAAGGCATGAACGTATCTGTAATCATAGTTACGATCGTAGTCATATTGCTTTGCGGAATAGTGCTGTTTGGTGCGCCTTTCCTGCCCACCAAGCGTGCGCAAATTGCGACCGCGCTTAATCTACTTGACCTAAGAAAAGGTCAGCTTCTTTATGACCTTGGTGCCGGCGACGGGCGAGTGGCGCTGGCGGCTGCTAAAAAAGGCCTAAGGGTAGTTGGCTATGAGATGAACATACTGCTGGTGATCCTAGCGCGTCTAAAAACCAGAAAATACAAAAGTTTAGTATCGATTCGCCTTCAAAGTTATTGGAGCGCAGATTTTAGAGCGTGCGACGGAGTGTATACATTTTCGTCGAGTCGATACATGAAACGGCTAGATAAAAAACTTAGCGGTGCCAAAAAGAGCATTAAACTAGCCAGTTTTGCTTTCGAGATTCCTAACAAAAAGTGTTTGAAGCACAGTAATGGGGTTTTTCTCTATCAATACTGACGTGCTAAGATAGGCTTATGCTTAAATCTACAGACTCCGAGGGTTCTATCAGAAGTTCGGTGCTAATCGGCGTGTTTGTTTTGCTACTGGTTGGTAGCACGGTATTTGGCGTGTGGGCTTTTATGAGCCGTTCAGATTATAAAAACAACAGCGACAAAAAATCTGCCACCGCAGTTGCCGCAGCCAAAGAAGAACAAAAAGCAATCGACGAAGCCGCATTCTTAGAAAAAGAAAAGCAGCCCAACGAGACTTTTAATGGGCCGAGCGAATTTGGCAGTTTAAAAATTGTTTACCCTAAGACCTGGGAATTATATGTAGATGTCAAAACAGCCGGCAGTGGCACATCTGTTGATGGCTATGCTCATCCGGGTTATGTGCCAGGGGTGCAGTCGGACACGGCTTTTGCGCTCCGTTTTCAAGTCATTTCCAGTGATTATGTCTCATTACTGAAACAGTACGAAAGCTTGACAAAAAACGGGGGTGTAACAGTATCTCCGTTTAGGGCTGAACTTGTTAATACAGTACTTGGTTCAAGAGTTGATGGTCAGATCACGACTAAACGGACTGGCTCGGTAGTATTTTTGCCGCTTCGCGACAAGACTCTCAAAATTTGGACCGAGAGCAATACCTACACAGCTGATTTTGACGCCGTGCTTAAGAATTTGTCATTCTCGCCATAGCCACACATCGTGCATAGAATCAAATGTTCAATGCTCAAGAGTCAATTGTCAACGAATGGTCATTGTATTAATGCATTTAATCATTTAGTACATTCATTGAACATTGCGCATTGATACTTGAATATTATTTCTTGCCAGCAGTTGGTTGTATAATAGTTTAGGTAGTGTAAGTGGAGGTATGGCGTACGGTGCAAACACCGGATTTTATCAATAATAGTCTGCTTGATAGTATTGTCGAGCAGCTAAGAACTCCGCTTTTAACGATCAAGCTTATGGTTGAAGCCGGCGACACCAGCCAGCTGGGGCTAATCACTAGTTCGTCTATCCAGCTACTAGACGATATAGCTTATGTCCGCGAACTCACAAAAGGGAACCCTAGTCTCGATCTGTCTCCAATCAACATTGCAGTTTTGAGCGACGACATAGCGCACGCCTTAACGCCTTTTGCAAGCGCTCGAAACGTTGCTATCCAGCCGGTTTCGCTCTGCAATCGTCCGGTTCTTGCGCATCGCTACACGCTACTTCGTGCTTACGAGAATATGGTTAAGGGTATTTTGAGTATGAGTAGAGGCGAGAAGGCGTCGACGGTTGTTTTATCGACTAGCAATCAAAATGGTGGAGTAAGGTTTGGCGTTTATAGTTCTGAAGTAAATCTCTCGGCACGTGATTTAAGCCAGATGCGCAAATTATTTGGTGCCTCCCGACGGCCGGCATCGTTAGTAACAACCAGCCCGGTGACAGAGCTGTACATCGCCGACAAACTACTTTCGATATTGGGTCTTCGGCTTCGGACGGCTATCTCGGCACGCCAACATGGTTTTGCAACGAGTCTGACGCCTAGCAGTCAATTAACATTCTTGCGATGAGCCGGATATTAATTATTGAGCCGGATGTTGTATTAGCTCGATTATATAAATCAGCCTTGGTTGCCAGTAGACACGAAGTCGGCCACAGCACTACCGCCCAAGAGGCATTACACGCCGTAGAAAAATTTCGGCCCGACACCATAATTTTAGAGATTGATATGCCCAACCACAACGGCTTGGAATTTTTGTATGAATTCTCGAGCTATAGTGACTGGGTTGGTATAGACATAATCATCCATACATCGTTAAGACCCAGTTTATTCCAGCGAATGAAGGTCTCTTGGCAACACCTGGGAGTAATCGAATATTTGTATAAGCCAGATACAACTCTAGCTGCGCTCCAGCAGACTGTCGCATGAGAGTAGCAATATGAACCAATACGTTACCACCGGCATAGTTATTAAGCGCGTGAACTATGGCGAAGCCGATCGGATTATTACATTCTTGACTCCGAGGCGCGGTAAAGTACGCGGAATCGCTAAGGGAGTACGCCGCGAGAAAAGTAAGCTCGCCGGCGGGATAGAACTATTTAGCGAAAGCGACCTAACACTAATAAAGGGCAGGGGAGAGATTGACACCATAATCTCAACCAGGCTAAAAGTACACTACGACAGTATAGTGGGTGACTTAGTAAGGACCGGTGCTGGCTATGACTTCCTTGGTATTGTCGATGCCGTAACAGAGGATAATTACGAAGAGAACTACTACTCGCTAATTTCTATGGCGTTTAAGTTTCTAAACGTTAAGACACTAGATGCAGAACTGACGAGATGTTGGTTTTACACCAGACTGCTGGACATCACCGGCTATACTCCAGAACTTAAGCTAGATGTGAACGATGAGCCGTTAAGAGAAGATGAGAACTACTTATTTGATTTCAGCGCTGGTCGATTCCAGCTATCACAATCAGAAGGCTTCTCGACAGACGTTATTAAGCTCATGCGCCTGCTTCAAAAACATACACCCGCCCAGATAGATAGGGTTGGGGGTACGAAGGAGGCATTGCCGGCTGCTGCACAGATTCTGAGTCGCCTAGCGGAGTACTACCTTCAAATTAAGAAGTAGAGCATCGTATATACTTGACAAAAGTGCTAATGTTTGCTACAATACTAAAGTATTAATTAAAATAAAACAAAAATATATGAGCAATCCAAATAAACTAACACATGCACAATTAACAGACCCGGGGTTTAAAACCTTTCTAGTTGCACAGAATAAAATGCCAGAAACCGGCATAGAACTTGACGCAGATACAGTTGCAGATAGAGCGTCAGAACAAGCATGGGACAGCAGCCTAACACTAGCCTCGGCTTTGGGCAAAGAACGAAAAGAAAGATTTCATGGAAAAGCAGGCAAGCATGGATCTGGAGTAATAACGCACGATCCTTATAGAACCTATAGAGAGCACGCCGCTAGCGTTAAGACATCTGACGCTCCAGCACCAGAGCTTAGGTTAAACCAAGGGGTATTTCATCCTCTAGAAGTAGCTAATATTGAAGCGGCAGAAAAATCTGCACTTTTAGGCTAAACAATAAGCATTCTACAAATAGCCGTCTCTTGCGAGGCGGCTATTTGATTGGAGTATAATTTGAAATAGATGGGGAAGTTATTAAGCAATTTTAGCCGACCGGCAATTAGTCTTGCGGCTTTTGCTATGAGCCCAATTCCCGCAAATTTTGAGTCAGTAGAAGTGGCTCGGCAAGCTGTAACTTGCGAATTAGAAGTTGGTCGAGTCGGTTTGTGCGAAGAGGTTTATGTAGAAGAACCTCTTTTGGTAGGCCATAGCGCTATAGAAGATCCTTGGCTATGGATTATGGCTGCTGGGGCGGCTACGGTTATTGGACTGGGTGCTGGGGCGGCGCTTTTATCTTTTGATAGACATACTAGAAACTTAAAGTCCGACTCCGATCCGGACAATGTTGCTATGTGGCGGATACGTGAGCAGGAGTCTGAGACTCGCGCCGAAGAGAATAAGATCATTAGGCGAGAGGCTAGGAACTCTAAGTGGAAAGCCGAATCTAGAAACTAGTACGGCGGTTAGCATTTAATCAGGTTAGTTACTATAATGTCTTTTGATATGACAACAATGGAAGACATCGTTTCTCTATGTAAGCGCCGCGGGTTTATTTTTCAAGGCTCAGAGATATATGGCGGCTTGGCTGGGACATGGGACTACGGCCCGCTTGGCGTAGCCTTAAAACGTAACATCCAAAACTTGTGGTGGAAGACTTTTGTAGAGGATCGCGAAGATATGTTTGGGCTTGATTCGGCAATTTTGATGAATCAAAAAGTCTGGCAGGCGAGCGGACATGCCACCGGTTTCAACGATCCACTAGTCGAATGTAGCGAATGCAAAACGCGTTTGCGCCAAGATCATATAAGAGACAATAAGTGTCCAAACTGTGGCAAAGTCGGCAAATTTAGCGAACCTCGTCAGTTTAATATGATGTTCAAGACTTCTGTTGGACCAGTGGAGGACGAATCGAGCACTAGCTACTTACGGCCAGAAACGGCCCAGGGCATATTCACAAATTTCAAAAACGTTGTTGATTCGATTTATCCGGACTTCCCATTCGGCATAGCACAAATAGGGAAGGCCTTTCGAAACGAGATTAGTCCTCGCGACTTTGTCTTTCGTGGCCGCGAGTTCGAACAAATGGAGATCGAGTATTTCGTCGAAGAAAAAGTCTGGGAAGCAGAGTTTGAAAAGTGGAAAGCTGAGTTTTATAAATGGTTTGAGGCAATTGGTTTGCCTAAGAGCATGGTGCATGAACTTGACGTAGGAGAAGGCGACCGTGCTCACTACAGCAAAAAAACCATCGACTTTGAGTTTGATTTTCCGTTTGGAAAAAGCGAACTCTACGGTTTGGCGTACCGCACCGATTTTGACTTGAAAAATCATGAGAAATCATCTGGCAAGAAGCTAACTTATGTTCCAAAAGATGGCGGACAGCCATTTGTGCCACATGTTATCGAACCGACCTTTGGAGTTGATCGAACAATCTTAGCAGTACTAGTTGCTTGCTACAAAGAGGACGAAGTTAATGGCGAGAAGCGAAGTTACTTAGCTCTACCCGATGCGCTTGCGCCAGTAAAGTATGTTGTTAGCCCGCTCGTCAAGAACAAGCCAGAACTTGTCAAAAAAGCAAGAGAAGTCTTTGCGCTTGTAAAGAAAAAGTATGGAGCTGTAATGTGGGACGACAATTCAAACGTTGGGAAGCGTTATCGCCGTGCTGACGAAATTGGTGTGCCAAAATGCATTACCATAGACTTCGACACTTTAGAAGACGACACAGTGACAGTCCGCGACCGCGACACAACCAAACAGGTCCGTGTCAAAATCAGTGAACTAGACGAGAATTTTGCAAAAAACATTTCTGCGGTGTAATATTTGTACAGTTCTTTCATATAGGACTCGAGTTCGGTTGCTGGCCTTATGGCCCATTCTATTCAGGCAATGAGCCGCGAGTAGGTAACTAGGATTCCAGGGTAGAGGCTTAGAAGTAGCCTCTGCATAGAGAGTGTGCAACAGCTCACTGGAGGAGTAGCAGCCGAACGAGATTAGTAGGCCATACAAGGAAACTTTGTGGTACTGCGGCTAAGAACGTGCTGAAACAAGTTTACTAACGGGTAATGCCGAGAAATTGTTTTGGGGAAACCGTTCTTGGTGGGTGAGTTTGCGGAGAGGTGGTGATTTGCCATTATAGGCGACGTAAGTCGACTGTGCCTTCGGGCAATGGAACAACAAACCACACACCCCGCAAACTCACTCGACACACTATTTATACCTGGATTTTTGAGAATTATCAGAGCATAATAGATTTATAACAAATTACTTTTTATAAGGATATATGACACAAAAAGGTAACTACGCTTTTATCGATAGCCAGAATTTGAACCTCGGCATCCAGAAGAGGGTTGAGTGGTTTTAGCTTTGTTCGTGTGCCCTTTAATGGCAACTAGTAGTGTTTCTAGTCTCTCAATCTCATCGGGTGCGCGTCATAGCCTAAAAATTTTGTTTCTGTCTCATCTTCTGGACCTTCCGTAACGCCGCTATTCTCTAGTAGACATAGTTGTACGTCGTGAACGACACCTGCTTGGGTTAAAAATAGTCTCCACGCCACTGGGCGTTGAAGTTTTGCGAAAGTGCCGTAAGCCAATTAATCCTGGCGCACTCCAGTCATAAGAGATTTCGTGTAAATAGGGCATGAAAAACACCGTAGTATATCGATAACCAAGAGGTCAAAGAACACTAGCTTGCTTCTGGCGGTCTATAAATCGGGAAGGTAGTAATGTTGGCGTTGTTGAAAGGGTATCTCTTGATGTAGGGCTCTTTTTTTTGGTCCTGATGTTGTAGCCATGCAAATACATCAGTAGGCGTCAGCACTCCACCCAAGCCTCTGGGAAGATAGGTGCTCCGCAAAATAAAGCGGGCTGGCTCCAGATTAACAAGGACCAACCCTACAGCATGGCAATAATCTCCTCCGGGTGCGTCGTAGTTTGGATCGAAAGCATCAATGTCTAGAACCACGCCAATATCTCTTCGAAAGCACATTTTAACAAGTTGGCCTAACTGGCGCGCGGTATTGACATTGTCGAAGCCAAAATCTTTATGTGTGTCTAGACCCAAGTCAGGTGCGAGGACGTTCAAGATATCAATGTATGCGGGGTTTCTAGCTTTCTTGGGCATATTGTCATGAGTTTCGACGTAGCCCGTGTAGAGTAAATAAGTCATTGCTTCTACTCGCGCCGGGGGGGCTATTCGATCGCACGCAGCAATAAAGCAGGTAGGCGTATCTCTACCTGTAATCCCAAGCTTTCTTAAACGACGGTAGTTGCTTTCACTCATTTGCGATATAGAAATTATATAACAATTTGCCGCAAAACCCTGCAACTTACCCGATCTGCGATATGCCTGGATTTTTAGGAACTAACATAGCATAATGGGGCTATAACAAACTACTTTTTATAAGGATATATGACACAAAAAGGTAACTACGCTTTTATCGATAGCCAGAACTTGAACCTCGGTATCCAGAAGATGGGCTGGAAGCTCGACTGGCGGAAGTTCCGCGAGATGTTGGCTCAGGACTATGGAGTCTCAAAAGCCTTCATGTTCATAGGCTACATGCAAGAGAACGAATTCTTGTACGAACAAATGCACGATCTAGGATACTTGATTGTTCTCAAGCCGACGGTTGAGTCGCACACCAAAGAAGGCGATGATAAACGAACGAAGGAACAAAAAATCCAAGAACCGGAGAAGAAAACGGTGAAGGGTAACATCGATGCCGACCTTGTTTTGTATGCCATGAAAGAGATCTTAAACTATGACCAAGCCATAATTGTGTCTGGCGACGGCGACTTTTATAGCTTAGCCGAGTACCTCATAGCCGAGAAAAGGCTACTCCACATAATGACTCCAAACTGGCAGTATTCGAGCCTATTAAAAGAATTCGAGAGTCACATCGTGAGGCTTGATCAGATGCGACGTAATTTGGCATATCGAACATTCAACCGTAGTGGGCCTAAGAAAAACGTAAAATAAGTAAGGGCTTTGGGTCATGACACAGGCACAGGTGATGGCGATTTTAGAATCCGGTGCGTCGGTACTGCTGACTGGCGCCGCCGGAACAGGCAAGACCTATGTCTTAAACGACTTTATAAAACGGTCCCAGGGGAATGGTAGGTCGGTGGCTGTGACAGCAACCACGGGACTCGCAGCCACACACTTGAGTGGCTCGACGATTCACTCGTGGTCGGGGATTGGCGTCGGCGATGAGCTACATAAATACTTTTTTGATAAACTCGGGAAGAGCCGTCGCGATACGATCGCTAAAGCCGACATTCTGATTATCGATGAAATTAGTATGCTGCATGATTTTCGCCTCGATATGGTTGAGGAAATTACGCGGAAGGTAAGGGAAGTTGACGAGCCCTTTGGTGGTCTTCAGGTTGTGCTATCAGGTGACTTTTTTCAACTGCCACCGATTAATCGTTCGGACGCACGCGAAGGGAGCTTTGTTACTTCATCTAACGTATGGGCGACTGATCATTTTACGGTTTGTTATTTGTTACAGCAATATCGTCAGGCCGACGATGATGCTTATGCAGAAATACTAAATGGTATTCGGGCCGGTTTTTTGAGTGGCCGACAACTGGCCGCTTTGCAAGCACGAACTGGCTCGTTTGTAGATCCGTTTGCTGCAAAAACCAAGCTGTTGACAACCAATGCCGACGTTGAAGAAATTAATCTCGAGCATTTGTATCGGCTAGAAGGCAAGACTCATGAGTTCGAGATGGAAACAGCCGGGTCGAAGCGCTACGTTGATCAACTAAAAAAATCTTGCCTAGCGCCAGAAACGCTTAAATTAAAGGTTGGTGCTCATGTCATGTGCATCAAGAACTCACCGGACAAAAAATATGTGAACGGCTCTCTTGGGATTGTGACTTATTTTGACAGCGTAACTGGATATCCGAAAGTTATGCTTAATACTGGGCGCGATATTACTCTAAAACCAGAAACTTGGGAGCTAAATGATGGCGACAAACGCCGTGCAATGCTAACGCAATTGCCACTGCGCCTTGCCTGGGCGATCACTGTGCATAAAAGCCAGGGGATGACGCTTGATGGGGCGCGGGTCGATTTGCGGCGGGCGTTTGTTGAGGGGATGGGCTACGTGGCACTGAGCCGTGTTAAGAGTTTAAAGACCTTAGTGCTTG
>Ga0163144_10030525_pt1 | contig 10307 bp, 9 predicted proteins | sample OliLak19BULKMAT1_FD_123175 | JGI IMG/M metagenome (GOLD analysis project Ga0163144, IMG submission 123175) | Freshwater microbial mat bacterial communities from Lake Vanda, McMurdo Dry Valleys, Antarctica - Oligotrophic Lake LV.19.BULKMAT1 | ecosystem: Environmental > Aquatic > Freshwater > Lake...
CGGGCGCACCCAACCGCCGCTGTTCACCATGCCCGAGGCTTCAACCGTGAGCCGCGCGGGCTGGATTTCGAGCGTCTTCACGGTCACCTCATCCACGCTCATCACTTTTCGCTCCGCACCGGCGGCGACTTTGGCGGCGGGTTCGCCAGCCGTGCAGACGAGGCCGAGCAGGCCGGTGAAAAGGAGGGCGAGAGGGACGAAGGGAGTGTTCATGGAGTTGGGGTTGATTTCGCTCGGAGCAATAGGCAGCGCGACTGTTCCGGGCAAGGGGCAAATGGCTGACGCCAAGCCAAAGCCCGCACGCGCCATTGCCGAACGCCCCGCCGCTGTGCCAGTTTTCGGCCACGTCCGCACCCATGCCCGCGACCTCTTTCTACAAGCGCTCCAACTTCGTCACGCACCTGCCCGAGGGCTGCCTCTACAGCCCGTCCCATTTCTGGCTGCGCGAAATCGCACCCGGCTGCTGGCGCGTGGGCTTCACGAAATTCGCCACGCGCATGCTCGGCGAAATCGTGGAGGTGCAGTGGGAAAAGGTGGACTCCGCACCGGTGGCGAGCGGCGAAATCATCGGCTCGATCGAGGGCTTCAAGGCGATCAGCGACCTCTACTGCGTCGCCGACGGACGCTTCGCCGGCGGCAACCCCGCGCTCCGCGACGCCATCGAACTCGTCAGCCGCGCACCGTACGCCGAAGGCTGGCTTTACACCATCGAGGGCCGGCCCGATGCCAAGTGCGTCGCCCTCGACGCCTACCGCGCGCTCCTCGACACCACCATCGACCGCATCCTCGAAAAACAAGCCCACGAAGAATGAACCCGACATCCGACATCCGAATCCCGAACTCCGCGAAAGCCCGCTACATCATGCTCGGCGGCTTTCTCGGCGCGGGCAAAACGACCGCCGTCGCCGCGCTGGCGCAGCATCTCACGGCGCGCGGCCTCCGCGTCGGCCTCATCACCAATGACCAGGGCAGCGAACTCGTGGACACCGCGATGCTCCGCGCGCGCGGTTTCGCGACCGAGGAAATTCCCGGCGGCTGTTTCTGCTGCCGCTTCAATTCGCTGGTCCATGCGGCGCGCTGCCTCGACGCCGCGTCGAAGCCCGACGTTTTCATCGCCGAGCCCGTCGGGAGCTGCACCGATCTCGTCGCCACCGTCACGTATCCGCTGCGCCGCATCTACGGCGGGGAGTTCGTCATCGCCCCGCTCAGCGTGCTCGTCGATCCGGTCCGCGCCGAGCGCGTGCTCGGCCTCGCGGAGGGGAAAAAGTTTTCCGACAAGGTGCTCTACATCTACCGCAAGCAGCTCGAAGAAGCCGACCTCATCGTCGTCACGAAAAACGACCTGCTCCCCGCCGACCGGCTCCAGTCCTTGCTCGCGCGGCTGACGGCGGAGTTTCCCCACGCCGAAGTCCTCGACGTATCCGTCCGCGAAAACCGCGACCTCGCCGGGTGGTTTGCCCGCCTCGAAACCGGCGAACAGCGCCCGCGCGCCACCATCGAAGTGGACTACGCCCTTTATGCCGAAGGCGAAGCCCTCCTCGGCTGGCTCAACGCCACCGTGCAGCTCGCGCACGCCGCCGGCTTCGACTCCGACGCCGTCCTCGCGCACCTCGCCCGCGCCATCCAGCGCCAGCTCGCCGGGTCCGAGATCGCGCATTTGAAAATGACCCTCAGCCCCGACGGCGGCCTCGGCGACATCGCCGTCATCAATCTCGTCCGCAGCGATTTCGTCCCCGAGCTTTCGCTCCGCTTAGAAGCCCCCGTCCCCGCCGGCCAGCTCATCATCAACTGCCGCGCCGAAGCCGACCCCGACTTGATCCGCACCGCCGTCCGCGCCGCCGTCGCCGACCTGTCCGCCAGCTTCCCCGGCCTCACCGCGCAACTCGAGCACCTCGAATCTTTCCGCCCCGGCAAACCCACGCCCACCCACCGCGACATCACGGCTGCGCCCGCGGCCGGCCACTCCCCGCAGCGGCGCTAGCGGCTGGTGCCGACTTCGCGCACATGTTCCCCGAATCCACCGCCACCCTTGGCCCCGCATGAGCGAGGCCGCCGATGCCGCGACGCCCGCCAAGCCCCCGCTCTGGCTCGTCCTCTCCGCCTACGCGGTCGTCTATGTCCTGTGGGGTTCCACCTATCTCGGCATCCGCATCGCCATCGAATCCATCCCGCCGCTGCTCATGGCGGGCGCCCGGTTTTTCCTCGCCGGCATCGTGCTCTACAGCGTCATGCGCCTGCGCGGTGCGCCGCGTCCCCGGCTCGTGCATTGGCGAAACGCGGCCGTCGTCGGCGCGGGCCTGCTGCTCGTGGGCAATGGCGGGCTCACTTGGGCGGAACTCACCGTCCCGTCAAACATCGCCGCCCTCATCATCGCCAGCACCCCGCTCTGGATGATCCTCTTCGACTGGCTCCGGCCCGGCGGTCAACGCCCGCAGCGCACGGTCTTTGCCGGCCTGCTCCTCGGCTTCGCCGGCGTCGGCCTCATCATCGCCAGCAAAGACCACGCGGGGCACCACGTCGCCGAACCGCTCGGTGCCTTCATCCTGCTCGCCGCCGCGCTCTGCTGGGGCGCCGGCTCCGTCTTCTCGTGCCACGCCGCGCAATCCCCCTCCGCCCTGCTCGCCGTCGCCATGCAGATGCTCACCGGCGGCGCGCTCCTGCTGCTCGCGGGCTGCTTCCTCGGCGAACCCCATCGTCTCGATCTCGCCGCCATCACCCCAGCTTCGCGCCTCGCCTTTCTCTACCTTTTCATCTGCGGCTCGCTCATCGGCTTCACCGCCTACGTCTGGCTGCTCCAAGTCTCCAGCCCCGCGCGCGTCTCCACCTACGCCTTCGTGAACCCGCTCATCGCCGTCCTCCTCGGCCGCATCTTTCTCCACGAAACCCTGACCGGTACCGTCATCTTCGCCGCGGCCTTGATCATCGCCGCCGTCGTGCTCATCACCCTGCACCGCGGCCTGCGCGCAGCGCGGCGCTAGACAAGGCGGGGCTCAGTTTGGAAAATCCAAAACCCGTCATCCTGAGCGGAGCGCCGGCTTTGCGGAGCGCAGTCGAAGGACCTCCGTCGTTCCGTGAGCGGAGGCGGCGCGGAGCACCTCCCACCCGCCGGAATCACCCGCGTCCATAGCCGCCGTGAGCTTCGCCGTCGGCGAAACCGAAGACGCGCCGGACGCCGGCCATTTCCTCCGTGAGACGCCCGGAGGCCAGGCGGACGGTGAGCGGTGCTTCGAAGATCGTCCCGCCGGTGCCAGCGGTCGCGTGCTGGCAGGCGAAGAGCGTGAAAAGCGGTGGCAGAGTTTCGCGCGGAATCACGTCGCGCAGACGCACGGTTTTGAGACCGGCAAGCGCGACCGCATCGAGCGCGCGTTGTTTTTGCGGAGTGGGGAAACAGAGGACCAGCCAGCCGCCCGGGCCGAGATGAGCGGCGGCGGTTTTGGCGTAGTCGCGCACATCGCCGCGCAGTTCGAAGCGGGCGTGGGCTTTTTGCGAATCCTGCGGGAGCACGCCGGAGCCGGGCGGGAAATAGGGCGGGCTGCCGGTGATGAGCGGGAAGGTGCGTTGTAGGGCCAACTCGCGGAGATCCCCGTGCGCACACACCACGCGGTCCCGCAGACCGTTAGCGTCGCGGTTCACTTGGAGCAGGCGGTAGCTAATTTCCTGCGCCTCCACGCACGTGAGCCTCGCGGTCGGGCCCAAGCCCCAAAGCGTGAGTAGCCCGACGGTCCCGATGCCCGTGCCGAGGTCGAGCGACTCCGCCACCGGCGGCGAGACTCGGAGCGCGTACCACGCGGTGAGCACGTCATCAACGGAATGGCGGTGCCCGCTTTTCCGTTGCGCGATGAGCCAGCCCGCGCGCCCGCCGGCATCATCCATGCACGGTTCGCGTCCGGTCAAACCGCTGGGGCCGGTCAGCGCGTCGAGCGTGATGCGCTCACCGAGTGCGCGCTCCAACCGGCGTCGCTCTTCCTGCCAATGCTCCATGCTCGAGACCGTTTCCAGAGTTCTGCCAGCAGCGCCCAAGTCAGGGCTTCACGCTGGGCGCGATCTCCACCGGATGGGACTGCATGACGAGCACTTTGCGGATGGCATCGAACAACTCGGGCATTTTCTCCATGCGCTTCTTGAACGCTTCCGTCCGTTTCGCCTCCAGCATTTCGGGAGTGATTTCGAGGAAGTCGGGAACACCGCCGGCCCGCAGGACTCCGTGAAAAATCTTGTCGTGGAAATATTGGTTCTTGGCCCGAATCGCGGACCAGACCGCTTTGACTTGGTCGGCGATAGGACCAGCCCCCAGCACTGCCGGAGCCAGATTGACCCCGGCACCCAAAACCTCAGCGGAGTAATCACCGACCTTCACCCCACCGAGACGCAGTTCGTATTGCCCAGCTTTGAGCCCGGTGATCTTGAGGCGGTAGTCGTTCATTTCCTCCAAAATAGGAGCCCACGCCAGGATGCTCTTGGCCTCCTCGGGGAAGAACGGGAGGGCGTTGTCCTTTTGCTGAAACTCGATCTTTCCGTCCGCCCCGATCTTCAAGCCTTCCACCGTGCAATTCCGGCTCGCGACTAACTTGCCAGTGCTCGCGTCAATCTCGACCGCCGCCACCAACATCGGAAAGCTCAGGCCTTTGAGGATGCTGGCGGCCATCAGACTTTGGCCGGGAGGTCCGGGATGCACCGGGTCACCGCCGCCGATGCGGTTCTTCGGGTTCGCCGCGCGAGCCTTATCCACCACCGCCGCGAACGGATGAAACTGGTCAACGAACAGCGCGTTACCGTTGGTCGCCGCGATCTCCTTCACGCCAGCAGAGAACTTCTCCAGGTTCAGGTTGTCCGGCAGAATCGACGGGCCTTCCGCCTGAATCTCCACCGGCTGCGGCGTGAGCCAGGTCACGCGGATGCCGGCGGTCTTGGCCTGGTCGGCGATGCCCTGCTGGCCCTTCATGTAGTTCCTGAATCGCGCCTCATTCCAGTTGTTCCCCGGCCCGCCCGCGTCGTTCATCCCGAAGTTCACCGTCATGGCCGTCGGCGCATAGGCGAGGACATCGCGCTTGAAGCGGTTGTTACCACCAGGCGCGGTATCTCCACCAATCCCCGAATTCACAAACTTCAAGTCCCATGCCGGGAACCGGGTCAGCGCCCAAGCCTCGACATAGCTGCTATGCAGATGCTGCTCGGTAATGCTGTCGCCGATCATCACCACCTTGTCGCCATCCTTGAGGGCAAAGTCAGCGGCTTCTCCCGGCAACAGCGCGAGGAACAGGCAGACGGCGGCAATCGAGGGTTTGTTGAAAGTCATCATCGTAGGTTGGTTTGGAGTGAGCAGAACGCCGAGTGGCATCATGGCCGGCTTCCATCCGCTGCGCGTCACCGCCGGTGACGCGCCAAAAGTCTTACTTGCCCTTGGCCTGCGCCTCGATCGCCGGCCATTGTTTGAGAAAGGCCTCAGCCATGATCGAGTGACCGAGCCCGTTCGGATGAATGGGATCGCCACCGTGGGTCTCCTTGACCTTCGCGAGCATGGGTGTGCGCAGGTCCACGACCCATACATCCTTGCGGCCGTTGAGGGTGAGCAGCCACTTGGAGTAACGGGCCATCACTTCATCGTAATATGCGTAGGGTGTGCGGTAGCCGAACTTGTTCGGGTCTTTCTCCGCCTCGACGTCCGCCGCCGCGTCTGCCTTCTTTACGATCTCCTCGCGCGCCGCCGCATCGGCTCCCTCGGGAAATGCGCCGGTGCGGGCGTACGGCGGCGGCGTGAGCAAGATCACCTTCGCTCCAGCGGCCTGCACCTTCTTGATGAACGACTCGATGCCGGTCTGGTACGCCGCGAAACGTTTTTCATTGAAGGGATGGTAGATGCCATCGTTGATGCCGTAACAGGCCACGACCCAGGTGGGCTTGGCGTCCGCCAACTCCTTGTCGAGCCGCGCCAGCACGCAAGGCCGGCGACCCGGGTGATAGGCTTCGCTGAGGTCCGAAGCGGTCTCGCTGTTGCGTCCGCGATTAACGACCTTCGTGGCGGGGTTCTGCTTGGCCAACTCCGCGCCGATCTGCCGGACGTAGCCACCCGCGGCGGTGACGCTGTCCCCGAGAAACAGGAATGTGGGTGCTGCGGGTTGATCGGCTTTCGGTTCCTCGGCCCGCAAGCCTCCGAGTAAGGCGAATCCGACGACACTGGCGATAACAGTAAGTTTCATGGTGGTAGTTAAAAGCGTGCTGGTTAGCTCAACTTGCGCAGCTTGGTGATGCGCCCGGTGTTGACCCATTCGGCCACAAAGATGTTACCGGTGGCATCGAAGCAGGCGTCGTGTGGGTGGAGGAACTTGCCGGAGACCCAGCCTTCGCCCTTCGCGGCGTTGCGGAGCCTCATGCCATTTTTGAGCACGGCAGCACGCCACTCGGGATCTTCGCCGAGGTGGGTGATGACCTTGTCGTCCTTGTCCAGCAGCGTGACCCGCGCGCTCAGGTCGGGCACGAGCATGACATCGCCGCGGATGTCGGCGTTCGCGGGCAGGATGAAGCCATCCAGCGTCTTGAGATGCTTACCTTCCAGCGTGAACCATTGCAGGCGCTTGTTCGCGCGGTCGGTCACGACGAGCGATACGTCGCGGCCGGGGCGGTTGTCGATCCAGAGCCCGTGCGGCGTATCGAACTGGCCCGGTCCTTTACCCCGCTCGCCGAACATCGAGACCCACTTGCCGTCCTTGTCGTAGCGATGAATGCGGAACGAGCCGTAGCCATCGGCGAGAAAGAAGCCGCCGTCGGGCAGGAACGCATAGTTAGTCGGCATGAAAGCGTTGGCGCCCCAGCGCTTGGTCGGCTTGGTGTCCTCTTCCGGCGCATAGATGCCGGACTCCATCGGCGCGCGTTTTTCCCAGACCAACTCCCCGGTCAGCGTGAGCTTGGCGAAGTTCTTCAACTGCTGGTAGCCGGTCACGTAAAGGAACTGCTCCTTGCCCTCGGTGCGCACTTCCAAGCCATGCCCGCCGCCTTGGAACTGGTTGCCAAAGGCGCGCACGAACTTGCCCTCGGCGTCGAACACGAAAATGGATGGGTGATCCTTCAGGTTCTCGCGGCCTTCGTGGATGACGTAGAGCAGCCCCGCCGCGTCCACGGCGACGTTGTGGGTGGTCTGGCACGAATATTTGTCCGGCAGTTGCGGCCAGTGGTGCAGCACCTCGTAGCGGTGCTCGCCTTCGCCGATGACGAACTGGGTGTCGCTCTTCTGCGCGGTGAGCACGCGCGGCGCGAGCACGGCAGCGGCGGTGGTGGCGAGAAAGCGGCGGCGGGTAATGGTAGATGGAGTCTTCATAGGGTTAGGGGTTGAGAGGCGCGTATCCACGCCTTCCGCCCCGGCGAATGCAAGAGCCGACTTTGCGCGGACCTCCCGCCCGATTACGGCAGCGCTTCGAGCGCGGGGAGCCAGGCGGCGTGGGCGGTGTCGATGAGGATGACTTCGTGCGCGGCGGTCTGGCGGAGGCGGAGGGTGCGGGGGGCGTCGGCGGCGTAGCTGCCGGGCGCGGTGCGCGGGTCGCGGGGGGCGTGGCGTTTGGCCAGGAGCTGCTGTTCGGCGGCGAAAAACTCGGCGGCTTCCCCGGCGCTCGACCACACCGTTTTCCAGACGAGCGCCTGCCCGCCCGCGAAGTAGAGATAGCGGTCACCGCGCCAGCCGGCCGCGGCACGCTCGGCGGTGGCGGCATCGAGCCATTCGGTGAAAAGGATGCGGATGCCCATCTCTCCCACGCAGTTGTCGGCGATGGGCTTCTCGCCTTGCACCAGGGTGTCGGGCCACACGATGGCGATGGGCTCCTCTCGCGGATCGGCGAGGTATTTCTGCGGATGCAGGATCTGGGAGGTGGAGCTGGGCGGGTCGGCGTAGGCGCGAGAGACGGCGGCGTAGTCGCCCGCGCCGAAGAGGCTGGCGCAGAATTCCTGGCCGCGCAGATAGGGAAAGACGAGCATCTCGCGCAGGTAGCGGGGCGCGGTTTCGAGCTGCTTCATGTTTTGCGTGAAGGAGGAGACGACGCTGTCTTTGACCATCTGCCTGGACATGTTTTTGAGCATGTATTCGCTCATCACGAGCGTGGCGTCGCCCTCGACCAGCGCGCTGGCGGCGGCGGCGCGGTCGTCGTTGGTTTTGATTTCGAGCGGGAGCGCCTTCAGCCCGAAGTGCTGGTCCTGCAACGCGTGCGTCAGCTCGTGGGCGAGGACCACGCGGTTCTGCGCGTTATCGAGCGAGGCGTCCTCATACATGTAGAGCTTGTGGGTGTGCTGGTCGTAAAAGGCGGCGATCTGTTCGCCAAGGAGGTCGATGTATTTCTCGCGCAGCGGGAAGCCCGCCGGCAGCAGCCCGAGCGCGGCCATGGCGGCGGTCATGTCGTGGAATTCCTTGGCGGAATACACGTCGTTGAGTTTGCCAGCGACGGTCTGCTTGATCTCCTTCCGGTTGAGCACCTGGTAGTCCACCGGCTGCTTGAATTCGAGGCCGCGGATGGCGGCGACCTGCCGCTCGATTTCCGCGCGCACGGTTTTATTCGCCTCCAGCGCGCGCGCCCGATCGCGCCCGGCGAGGATGGCGCGCAGCCGGTCATTCTCCGCCGCGAGCTGCGGGGCGGCGGCGGGAGAAAAGCGTCCGCCCGGCGGCTGCGCGCCCGCCTGGGTGGGGTCGCTGGCTGCTACTGCGTCGGCGAGGCGCGCGTGTTCCTCCACGAGCAATTGGAACTTCCGCGCCTCGACCGGCTCCTGCCGCTCGCACCCCGGCCCGGCCAGCACGGCGGCGAGCACGGGGAGGACGAGGATTTTCGACCAAAGACGAGGCGAGAAAGACATGCGAGCAGGCGAAGCTAGAGACGCGCCAGCGCCGGGGCAATACCGCAGGCTCGGAGGGCACGACCGGCCCGGAAAATGAGAAATTTTTGATCTATCCAAACCGCCGGGGCCGCATTATCAAATTGCCGCATTCTACCCCGCCCATGAAAAAACTGCTCCCACTTTTCACTCTCTGCGCAGTGGCTGTGATGATGATCCTGACCTCGGGATGCGTGCAGGATTACGACACGCGCTATCGCAGCGGCTACCGCGCCGTGCCGCGCCACCCGGAGATCGCCACGCCGGCCTGGGTGGACTGGGTGGATAAGAAAGTGGACACGCGCTATGCCAATAACGTCCGCCCGGAGCCCGGCTCGCAGGAGTGGTACGCCATCGTCGATTACTATGTGCTGCGCGGCGACAACTTCGACTACTACCCCACCGGCTACTACCGCGATCATCCCTACCGTCGGAGCGATTACTTTGGCGATCCCGATGGCGTGGGTTACTCCGATGGCTACCGCGCCAACACCGCTTACGAACGCTCGAACGTGGACTACGGCGGCTACCGGACTGGCCGCCGCACGAGCGATTATTACCGTACGCCTTACAAATACCGGGATCGTTACCCAGACTCCACCACCGTCCGCAACGTGGGCTACTACCGCCGCGATTACGCCTCGGGCGACACCCGCGACCGCTACACCGGCCCGGCGCGGTTTGGCCGCCGGACCTACGCCTCCAGCGATCACCGGAACCGCAACCGTCGCGAATACAAGCTGGGCTCACTGGAGTGGAAGCACGCCGTGACCGCCGCGCTCCTCAGCGGGCGGGTGCCGAAGCCGCCGCCGCGTTCCGATCCGTGGGACGCCCCGCTCTCGCCCACGCACTGACCGGCGCGGCGCGCGAAAAGCGTGCGTCATTCGTCATTCTCCAACCGTCATTTTCCTCATGGCCGTCTCCTCCACCATGCTCGCCCTCGGCACGCTGGCGCCGGATTTCGCGCTGCCCGCCGTGGCCGATGGCCGCATCGTGACGCTCGCGGACTTTGCGGAGAAAAAGGCGCTGCTCGTGATGTTCCTCTGCGCGCACTGTCCGTACGTGGTTCACGTGCAGCCGGAGCTGGCGCGGCTCGCGCGCGATTACGCGGGGCAGAGCGTGGCGCTCGTCGCCATCACGGCGAACGACGTGGAGAACTATCCGCAGGATGCGCCCGCGCCAACTGCCGCGATGGCGCGCGCCGCCGGATTCACGTTCCCGTTTTTGTATGACGAAACGCAGGCCGTCGCCAAAACCTTCACCGCCGCCTGCACGCCGGACTTTTTTCTCTTCGCTGCCCCGCGCCATCTCGTCTATCGCGGCCAGCTCGACAGCTCGCGCCCCGGTCGCGGCCAGCCCGACGGGGCCGATCTCCGCGCCGCCCTCGACGCCGTGCTCAGCGGACAACCCGTGGGCCCGGACCAGCAGCCGAGCATCGGCTGCAACGTCAAATGGAAGCC
>Ga0163144_10030526_pt1 | contig 10307 bp, 6 predicted proteins | sample OliLak19BULKMAT1_FD_123175 | JGI IMG/M metagenome (GOLD analysis project Ga0163144, IMG submission 123175) | Freshwater microbial mat bacterial communities from Lake Vanda, McMurdo Dry Valleys, Antarctica - Oligotrophic Lake LV.19.BULKMAT1 | ecosystem: Environmental > Aquatic > Freshwater > Lake...
CGCCGTTCGTCCCGCCGGCGAGATGTTTGAAGATGTTGAGGGACGTTCGGAGGGCCGGGACTTTAGTCCCGGCCGCGCCGCCGAATCACCACTCGCCGAGATGACCGTTTCCGAACGCCTCATTGCCGACTACTCCGGCACCGGCCTCACCGTGGGGCCGCATCCCTTGACCTTCCGCCGCCACGAGCTGTCGATGCGCGGCGTGCTGCCGGCGATCGACCTGCCACGGGCTTGCGCCGGACGAAGGGTGCGCACGGCCGGCATGGTCATCACGCGCCAGCGCCCCGGCACCGCCAAGGGCTTTGTCTTTCTCACCCTCGAAGACGAAACCGGCATTGCCAACATCATCGTCCGGCCTGATCTCTATGCCAGCGATCGCCTGATCATCGTCGAGTCGTCTTTTCTGATGGTTGAGGGGGTGTTACAGAACCAGGACGGCGTCACCTCGATCAAGGCCGAACGGGTGTCGAAGCTGGCCGGCTTGCCCGACAGCGCGGCCATCGACTCGCACGACTTTCACTGATCGACCGGCGCCCGTGGAGCTGAACCATTGATGGGCATTTCGGCGCCACAATAGAAGCACGCCCATGCCGACAGCCCCCCTCATCCTCCTGACCGGCGCCACCGGCTACGTCGGCGGCCGGCTGCTGCCGGCGCTCGAGGCGAGCGGCCACCAGGTGCGCTGCCTGACACGCCGGCCCGATGTGCTGACCCACGACCATTCCGCGCGTGATGTGGTCCGTGGTGACGTCCTCGAGCCAGCGAGTCTCGACGCGGCCATGCGCGGCGTCGACACGGCCTATTACCTGGTGCACTCGATGGGGGCCACGGGATCCTTCGAAGAAGCCGACCGGCAGGGAGCCCGGAACTTTGGCGCGGCGGCCACGGCGGCCGGCGTCAGACGCATCATCTACCTCGGAGGGCTGGGCTGTGAAGATGAAGACCTGTCGCCGCATCTGCGCAGCCGGCAGGAAGTCGGCCGCATCCTGAAAGAGTCGGGCACTCCGGTGCTCGAGTTCCGCGCCTCGATCGTGATTGGCGCGGGCAGCCTGTCGTTCGAGATGATTCGCTCGCTGGTCGAACGGCTGCCGTTCATGATCACGCCGAAATGGGTCCGCGTGCCGGCACAGCCGATTGCCATCGACGATCTGCTCGCCTACCTGATCGCCGCGCTCGACCTGCCGGTGTCGGCGTGCCGGGTCTACGAAATCGGCGGCGCCGACCAGGTCTCCTACGCCGAGATCATGAAGATCTACGCCCGCCTGCGCGGCCGTCGCTTGCGAATGCTCACGGTGCCGGTCCTGTCGCCGTACGTGTCGAGCCTGTGGCTGGGGCTGATCACGCCGCTGTACGCCCGGGTCGGGCGCAAGTTGATTGAGAGCATCGTGCACACGACGGTGGTGCACGACGCCGCCGCCCTTCGCGCGTTTGCGGTGCGGCCCATGGGCGTGGAAGAAGCGGTGAGACGCGCGCTCGGCGTGGCGACGGGCGAGTCGGCCGAAGAGCGAATCGCCACGCGCTGGACCGACGCCGTGTCCTCGGCGCGCGTGCCGCCCTCCTGGGACGGCGTCAAGTTTGGCGCCCAGTTGAGTGATGCGCGGTCCCTCACCGTCAGCGCCACGCCGTCGGCCGTGTTCAAGTGCATTGAACGGATTGGTGGCGATACCGGCTGGTACGCGTGGAACGGGCTGTGGCACCTGCGTGGCCTGATCGATCTGTGGACCGGTGGCGTGGGCATGCGACGGGGCCGGCCGTCACCCGGGACACTGCGCGTCGGCGACACGCTCGACTTCTGGCGGGTCGAGTCGATCGAGCCCGATCGCCGGCTGCGCCTGTCGGCGGAGATGCGATTGCCCGGACGGGCCTGGCTCGAGTTCGAGGTCGTGCCAGCGGCCGGCGGCACGCTCATCCGCCAGACGGCGACCTTCGATCCCGATGGCATACTCGGGAAGGCCTACTGGTACGGCATCAGTCCCCTGCACTACCTGGTGTTCGGCGGGATGCTGCGCGGCATTGCCCGCGCCTCGCTCAACGCCAAGCCATAGCTTGCATCCATCCGCATAACGAGACGGCGTGGAGGAATAGAATAGAGACGCATGCGCGCACTCGTCCTGTTTGGCGTCGTCGTCGGGGCGTTGGTGGCCTTGCTGTGGGCCAGGCCCGCGATGGTGCTGGGCGGTGAGCCGCCGCGACTGACCTACCTCGCCACCGCGCATCAACTCGGTATCGTCGGCTACCGCGATCCGGTTGGCGTCATCTCGCCCGATGCCTCGCGGCTGGCCTACACCGAAGGCCGATACATCCGCGTACTGCCCATTGCCGGTGGCGTGCCGCTGACGCTGCCGGCGGGTGAGGGGCAGATTCGTTACCTGGCGTGGGCCGGCAACCAGGTGCTGGTCGCCGAAGATACTGGCGCGCCGATCCGCTGGCAAACCTATAACTTCACGGCCGACGGCGTCGTGCGCCAGCCGCTGTGGGACGGCAAGGACGTGAATCACCTGCGCCAGCTCGCGTGGAGCGCGGACACGAAGTCAGTGGTCGCCCTGGCCACGGGCAAGGAAGGCGCGGGGCTGTGGCGCATCTCGGCCGATGGCATGACGCGCGAGCGCACGCCACTCGCCGGCCGGCCTTCGTCGCCGGCATGGGCGCCATCGGGAGAGATCGCCTGCATCACCAACGAGGGCGGCCCGCCGCGCCTGTCGATTCCTTGTGGCGCGCCCGCGCTGCGCTTCGATCCCGATCTCGACGTGATCGGTCCGCTCGGCTTCTCGATCGATGGCCAGCAGGTCTTCTTCGCGTCGCCCAACGAGCAGGGGATGGTGGAACTGTGGTCGGCCGACCCGGCGAAGAGCCGCGCGCGCCGCCTGACCTCGTTCTCGCGCGATGCCTATGCGCCGTCGGTGGCCGCCAACGGCCACGCGATCTTCAAGGTCCAGTCATATCGCACGTTCCTGGCCGATGTGCCGGCGGCTGGTGGCGTCACGCGCCAGCTCACGACGTTCCAGTCTGAAACGCCGTCCTTCCATCCGTCTCGCCGTCGTCTGGCCTTCACCTATGGCACCTGGCGCCGGGTCGTGGACGATGCGAAGTATCCGGATATCGCGCAGGAGATTGGCGTTATCGATCTCTCGCAGCCGATCCCCGCCGATAAACCAGCGGAGGTGATCGCCCGGTCCGACTCTGAAGACCAGGCCATGGCGTGGTCGCCCAACGGCAAGTGGATCGCCTTTCACACGCATCGCGAGATGTCAGACGATGTGTGGCTGAGGCCGGCGGATGGGAAGGGGCCGGATCGCCGCATCACCTTCCTGGGCCGTGGTGCGGAAGTCGGCTGGCCGCGCTGGTCGCCCGATGGGCAGACGGTGTTGCTCGACGGCGCGCGCAAGGGCGATGGCCGCTCGGTGGTTTATGCCATTGGTGTCGACCAGGAATCAGGTCACGTGACGTCCGATCTGCGAGAGGTCCGCGCGGAAGGATTCGACGGCGAGATCACCCACGCCGAGTGGTTGCCGAGCAGCGCCACCGCCATCGCCATTGCCAAGGTGGCTCCGGGCCGCCACGCCATCATCACGTTGCCGATTACCGGTGGCCGTCCCCACCTCGTCTACGAGTTCGAGACGGAACACGACTTCCCGGGCCTGGCCGTGTCGGCCGACGGCCGCACGGTGGCGTTCACCGCGCCGGCGCCGGACGGGTTCTTCCAGATCTTCCTCATCCCGGTCATTGGCGGCGGCACGCCCGTCCAGGTGACCAGCGATCCGTCGCACAAGACCCAGCCGGCCTGGTCGCCGGATGGCACCCGCATCGCCTTCACGGTGTGGAGCTACGACGCCATCTTCTACGCCATGCAATGAAGCAGCGCCTGCCAGGTTGGTTGCCGCGGTCGGTATTGACCCTGTCCGAGGGCTACGACGCGACCGCGTTCACGGCCGACCTGATTGCCGGCGTTACCGTCGGCCTGGTCGCCCTGCCGCTGGCCATGGCGTTTGCCATCGCCTCCGGTCTCACCCCGCAGTCGGGCATCTACTGCGCGATCATCACCGGCTTCATCATCTCCGCGCTCGGCGGATCGCGCTTCCAGATTGGCGGCCCGACCGGCGCCTTCGTCGTGGTTATCTCGGGCATCATCGCGAAGTACGGCGTCGATGGCCTGTTCATGTGCACGTTGATGGCGGGTGCGATTCTCGTCGTGATGGGGCTGACCGGCACCGGCACCGCGGTGAAGTACATCCCGCGGCCGGTGATCATCGGCTTCACCAACGGCATCGCCCTGGTCATTACGAGCACGCAACTGAAAGACTTCCTGGGGCTCGCGATCGAGGTGCCCGGCGAGTTCCTGGCGCGCCTGGAAGTGATCGGCGCCGATCTAGGCTCCGTCTCGCCCGACTCGCTCGCGCTCGGTGCGGGCACGTTGCTGCTGCTCATTCTGTGGAGCCGCTACGTCAAGCGCATCCCCGCGTACATCGTCGCGCTGTTTGCCGGCACCGGCGCCGCGATCGTGTTCCAGCTCGACGTCGCCACGGTGGGGTCGCGGTTCGGCGGCATTCCCGCGGGCCTGCCCGCGTTTCACGTCCCGGCGTTCAGGCCCGAACTGGTGCTCGACTTGATTTCGCCGGCGGTGACCGTGGCCATGTTGGGCGCCATCGAGTCGTTGCTGTCGGCGGTCGTGGCCGACCGCATGGGCGGCGACCGGCACAATCCGAACACTGAGCTGTTCGCCCAGGGCATTGCCAACATCGTGTCGCCCTTGTTCGGCGGGCTACCGGCGACCGGCGCGCTGGCCCGCACCGCCACTAACATCCGTTCCGGCGCGCGCTCACCGATGTCGGGCATCATCCACGCGATCACGCTGTTGGGCGTGCTGATGTTCGGCGCCAACCTCGCGGCCTATGTCCCGTTGCCGGTGCTGGCCGCGATCCTGTTCGTGGTGGCCTGGAACATGGGCGAGTGGCTGGAGATCGGCGAGGTCTTCAAGCAGTCGTACGCCGATATCGCCGTGTGGACCGCCACGTTCCTGCTGACCGTGCTGGCCGATTTGACGGTGGCGGTGGAAGTCGGCATGGTGCTCGCGGCCCTGCTGTACATCCGCCGCGTGGCCCAGACCACCACCGTCAGCCGCGTCACCCACGAATATGTCGAAGCGGGCCGGCCACACATCCTGCAGGACAAGAAGATCCCCGACTACGTCGCGATCTTCCGCATCCATGGTCCGTTCCTGTTTGGTGGGACTGACAAGCTGCGTGAGATCTCGGACCACGCCGAGGCCTTGCCCCGGGTCGTGGTCCTGCGGCTGCGGAACATGACCGCCATCGACGCGACCGGTCTCAGCGCGATCGAAGAGCTCGCCGACGAGTTGAAGGCGCAGGGGCGCACCCTGGTCTTATGTGGCGCGCCGCGACAGCCGATGGCGGCGCTGCAGAAGGCCGAGTTGCACGCGCGCCTGGGCGATCAGAACATCTGCGAGAGCGTGCAGGCCGCGCTCGACCGCGCCGCAGCGATCGCGGGATGATTGGGTATCATTGACCCCAATCATCCCCTCTACTTCGCGGCGATGAACATGATCTCGACCAGCCCGTCGGCGCCGACCAAACCCGTCTTGACGGTGGCGCGAGCGGGGAAGTCTTTCGTGAGCACCGAGCGATAGCCCGCGTTCATGGCGTCGAAGCCGGCGAGGTCCGTGATGTAGACCATGCCGTCAACCAGGTCGCTGAAGCTGAAGCCGGCGGCGGTCAGCGTGCGGCCGACGCGCGCCAGCGTTTCCTTGGTCTGCGCTTCCATGTTGCCCTTGTTGTCGGCGTTGTTGCCGAGCAGGCCGGCGACGTACAGCGTGTTGCCCACCTTGATGGCGCTGCTGAGTGTGGCACTGGGGCGGCCCGGCGTGCCATCGGCGTTCGGCGTGGCGAACGCCTGCTTCGGCCGCTTGTTGGCGACCATGGTGATCTCCACCTGGTAGGTGGGCCCGGGCAGGCCGACGATCACGGTGGCGCGGGTGGGCGGGTCTTTGGGGAACATCGGCACGTAGGCCTTGTTCATCTCCCCGAACTTCGTCCCATCCGTGATGTAGACGCGGTTGGCAACGACGTGTTCAAAGCCAAACCCGGCGGCCTTCAGCAGCTCACCAGCGTTCGCCATGATCACGTTCATCTGCGCGGTCATGTCCCCGTCGATCGGTTGGTTGTCCTTGACGCCGCGCGACACCAGGCCCGACATGAACAGGCTGTCGCCTGACGTGATGGCGTAGCTGTAGGGATTGGCGGTCGACCAACCCGCTGGCGTGACGACGACGCGTTCGCCGCCGGTGGGAATGGCGACGGCCGAGATCTCGATCAAGGCGCCGGGGACGACGAAGTCGGAGACCACAGTGGTCCGCACGGGCGCGTCCTTGGGCCAGGTCTGGCGCCAGACTTCGGTCATGGCGGCGGCGTCCGCCGCGTTCTTCAAATAGACATTGGCGCTGGCCACCATCGCCAGGCTCGAGCCGGACTTGGTCAGCGTCTGGCCAATGCTGTCGAGCACCGCCTTGGTCTGGGCCTTGATGTCGCCCTGGGCCGCGATCGTGCCCGAGACGTAGATCAAGCCGTCGCCTTTCGCGGCGGCGCTGAACGGCAGGTTGCCGGCTCCAGGAAACAACTGTCGCTGGCCTTGCACGGTCACCCCCAAGCTCACTACGGACACAATCACGAACGTCGTCAAATAGCCTCGCACGGTGCACCTCTCACGCGACAATGTATCATTCCTCTTGCTACACTGGCTGAATCGTCACCAGCCCGTTCCAACATCCGTTATCGCCTGTCCAGACACCCACAGATGCCCAAAGCGACACCTCTTCCGAAAGTTCGACGTAAGCGCTCCAAACTGCACGGCTTCGGCGTCTTCGCCATGGAGCCCATCAACAAGAACAAGCGCATCATCGAATACGCCGGCGAACTGATCACCAACAAGCAGAGCGAGAGCCGCGAAGACCGTTACCTGTCAAAGGGCTGCATCTGGGTGTTCCGGGTCAACCGCAACTGGAGCCGGGATGCCCATGTCGGCGGCAACGACGCCCGCTTCATCAACCACTCCTGCAACGGCAATTGCTGGATCGACGTGGACGGCAAGACCAAGACCATCTGGATTCGCGCCTCGAAAGCCATCGCCAAGGGCGAAGAGCTGTGTTACGACTACAACACGGAAGGCGACAAGGTCATTCCCTGCCTGTGCCGGCCGGGTTGCAAGACCAAGCTATGACGTGGCGGCGGGGCGCAGTGGCGCTGGCGATCCTCGCCAGCGTTGGCGTCACCGACGCTCGATCACCTCAAGGCCTGTCGGCCGAAGCGTCTGCGCGAAGGCCGGCCTACTTCGTTCGCAGTCTGGACAATCCCCGCGAACGCCGTGAGGCGCGTGCCGACATTCTCGACACGCAGGTCCTGCCCGGCTCCATCGTCAAGGCCGTCGCCCTGGTCGCGGCTCTTGAAGATGGCGTGATTCGCGACACCACGAGCCACATGTGCCGTCGCACCGTGACGGTGGACGGCCAGACATTCGTGTGCGCGCATCCCGACCTGAAGCGCCCGTTGTCACCAGCCGAAGCCCTGGCGTACTCCTGCAACGACTTCTTCGTCTCGCTCGCGCCACGGCTGTCGCGCGACACCTTGAACCGCACGCGCCTGGCCGCCGGCCTGGCGCCGATTGCCGCCGGCACGGCCCTGGCCCCGGCGCTGGTCGGCCTCGCGGGTCCGCGCACCAGTCCGCGCGCGCTCGTGGACGTGATGGCGCGGCTGGTTGGTGCCGGCAAGGACAAGCCGGTGCCGATGAGTGCCGCGACGCGGGCGGTGTTGCTCGACGGCTTGCGCGGTGCCGCGGACTACGGAACCGCATCGGCGCTCAAGGCGGGTGGCGTGTCGGCGCTGGCGAAGACCGGGACGATCCTGATGCCGAACGGCGCGGCGCTGGGCCTGGTGGTGGCGCTGACGCCGGCCGATCGCCCGACCCACGGCATTGTCGTCGCCGCGCCAGGCGGCGCCGGCGTCGATGCGGCGGCGATCGCCGCGGACCTCTTGTCAACGCAACCAGCCCAACCAGCCGCATCCGCCTCCGCCTCCGCTCGCGATCAATCAGGCGAGCTACGGCGAGACCTCGCCGTAGCGGCCTCCGGCCGCGAAGGCGGGCCCCTGCCGCCGATCAGATTGGGTCGCACACTGGCGAATGGGACGACTCGCATCGAGACCATTCCGGTCGACGACTACATCGCCCAGGTGCTCGCCGGCGAAGGCCAACCGCGCGCCGGTGATGGCGCGCAGCAGGCGCTGGCGATCACGGCCCGGACGTTTGCCATGGCCAACCGCAATCGGCATCGTCGCGAGGGCTTTGACCTGTGCGACACCACGCACTGCCAGGTCGTGCGCACGGCGACAGTCAGGACGGCCCGCGCGGCGCAGGCGACCTCCGGACGGGTGTTGCTCAGTCAGGGCCAGCCGGCATTCGTGTTCTATTCCGCCTCGTGCGGCGGGCGCACGGAGGCGGCCTCCGCAGTCTGGCCTGGCGCCATCGACTATGCCGGCGGGGCTTCGGTCCGTGATGATGCGGACGAGCACGAGGCGGGCTGGGAGAGCGACGTCCGCGTGCAGGACATCGAGCGCGCATTGCGCGGCGCGGGCCTGCGCGGCGATCGTCTCCGCGACCTTCGCGTCGTGGCGCGCAACAAGTCGAACCGCGTCTCGAGGGTCCGCGTGGACGGCTTCACGCCAGCGGAGATGAGCGGACACGAGTTCCGGATGGCCGTGGGTCGCGTCGCCGGCTTCCAGGCCATTAAGAGCACGGCCTTCGACCTCAAGCGCACCGGCAATGGCTATCACTTTCGCGGCCGCGGCTTTGGTCACGGCGTGGGACTGTGCGTGATCGGTGCCGGCACCCGTGCCGCTCGCGGCGCCACCGCCGACGAGATCCTCAAGTTCTATTACCCGGGCCTCACGGTCGGCGCTGGCCGCGAGCCGGGACTGACGACGTCCGCCCCATCCGCCTCCGCTCGCGAGACATCAAGCGAGCTGCGGCGAGACCTCGCCATAGCGGCCTCCGGCCGCGAAGGCGGGCCCGCCCTACCTGCCCCAGACATCGTCCTGGCGTTGCCGGGAACCGAAGAAGGCGAGCGCGCTACGCTGATGACGTTAATCCGGCGATCACGCGACGAAGTGACCAAGGCCACGGGCACCATCCCGCCGGCTCGCTTGCGGGTGACGGTGCACCCCACGGTCGACAGCTTCGGCCGGGCCACTGGCCAGCCCTGGTGGGTGTCGGGCGCCACCGATGGTCTCGCGATCGATTTACTGCCGCTCACCACGCTCAAGCAGCAAGGCCAGTTGGTTCGCACGGTTCGCCACGAGGTCGCGCACGCGTTGCTCGATGGCGCGTTGTCGAAGCGGCCGATGTGGGTAAGGGAAGGGGCGGCGGCCTACTTCGCCAGCCCGCCGGCTTTGCGGCCGTCAGGCTCGCGCGTCACCTGTCCGAGCGACGCCGAACTGCTGCGTCCAGTCTCTGCCGGCGCACAGCGCGAGGCTTATGCGCGTGCCGAGGCGTGCTTTGCGAGGGAGATCGCCAGCGGGAAGCGGTGGGATCAGATTAAGTAGGTGCTCGGGGGTGCTTGGGTGCTGAAGTGCTTGGGTGCTCAGGTGCTCAGGTGCTCAGGTGCTCAGGTGCTCAGGTGCTGAAGTGCTGAAGTGCTGGAGTGCTGAAGTGCTGGAGTGCTGGAGTGCTTTGGAGGGCTGGCACCGTGATTGCTCCCATCCGCGAGCATGGGAGCCAAGACCTTCAACGAACTAGCTGCCTGGCAGCGCGCCGATGAAATCCGTCAGTTTGTATTGGAAGTAACTGCACGGCCGAATGTTGCTCGGGATTTCAGATTTTGCGATCAATGCAAAGCGGCGGCCCGTTCGGCGCCGAACAACATCGCTGAAGGCTTTGGCCGCTATCACCACAAGGAGTTTGCCCAGTTTGTCAGAATCGCACTGGGCTCCATCCAGGAGTTGCGAGACCAGATGTCCGAGGCTCACAAACTACGCTACATCTCAGAGGCGGAGTTGCTGGGCGTCGAAACGACGATCAAACGGGCCATCGCATCATGCGCGGGCCTTGAGCGGTACCTACGTGCGACGTCGGCACCACCATCTCGAAGCACTTAAGTACTTAAGCACCTAAGCACCTAAGCACCCAAGCACCCAAGCACCGAAGCACCCAAGCACCCAAGCACCCAAGCACCTAAGCACCCAAGCACCCAAGCACCTAATTAGTGGCTTGACGGATGATCAGCGCGACGCCGGTGGCCATCAACA
>Ga0163144_10030527_pt1 | contig 10306 bp, 9 predicted proteins | sample OliLak19BULKMAT1_FD_123175 | JGI IMG/M metagenome (GOLD analysis project Ga0163144, IMG submission 123175) | Freshwater microbial mat bacterial communities from Lake Vanda, McMurdo Dry Valleys, Antarctica - Oligotrophic Lake LV.19.BULKMAT1 | ecosystem: Environmental > Aquatic > Freshwater > Lake...
GTCTTGATGGCGGTCACCCGACCCAACCAAGTCCGGGCATTGAATACGACCTACATTCCGGTGGCCAGGGGGTTCGTGTATCTCACCGCTGTGCCGACGCGCTGCTGGCGTGCGGCCCAGTCGCGTCCAGGAACTGCTGCCGCACAACTGGTTGCCGCCAATCATCGCGGCTTGAAATCACCGAGCGTTAAGACAGGTTCGCCGCACGGATACAGCGTGCTCACCTGGGGATGAACTTTCTGACAATGGACCACGACTCAAAATCAACCGAGAAACGGCAACCGAACGGCAACCACAACCCAAAATCGACTCGTAAATGACAAAAGGGTTAGCAGATGCTTACCTGCTAACCCCTGTCGATTTTGGTCGGTGTGAAAGGATTCGAACCTTCGACCCCTTGCACCCCATGCAAGTGCGCTACCAGGCTGCGCCACACACCGAAGTCAGCGATTATAGCGCTGCGCCAAGGGCCCTTGGGCCGCGCATCAGTACGTGGTGGTCAGCAGTTCGCGGATTTCCGACAACTCGCGGCGTACCATCAGCAACTGGCCGGACGCGGGCATCGCGTGTTCGGCTTCGAGTTCGCTTTCGGTGAAGTCGTCGAGATCGGCGTCGCCGGTTTCGATGACCTCGACGCCGTCGAGCAGCACTTCGCCGTTCTTGCGCCGGTCGCGTTCGATTTGCAAGATCTCCTGCATCTTGTTGCGTGCGCCGCTGATGGTGAAACCCTGGTCGTACAGCAAGTCGCGTATGCGCCGGATCATCAACACTTCGTGGTGCTGGTAGTAGCGCCGGTTGCCGCGCCGCTTCATGGGGCGCAACTGGGTGAACTCCTGCTCCCAGTAACGCAGCACGTGCGGTTTTACACCGCACAGATCCCCCACCTCCCCGATGGTGAAATAACGTTTGGCCGGAATCGAAGGGAGATTTTTCCCCATTGAAATCAAAGCTGTAGGCGTGAAAGCTTCGAGGTTACTCTAAGACGTGCGGGATGCCTAGCACTAGCTGTGATCCGCAGTACAAAAAGTACGTCCGGTGTCGCTTATCGTGCGATTCGCACGTCGCCCGCGTCGGTGTCCGAGTCGCTGTCGTCGCCACCAATCATCACGGGCTGGGGTTGTCCCGCGTCCTGGATCTGCTCCTTGAGCTTGTGGCTGGCATGGAAGGTGACGACCCTGCGGGCGCGGATCGGGATCGCCTCTCCGGTGCGCGGGTTGCGCCCGGGGCGTGGCGCCTTGGTGCGGATCTGAAAATTGCCGAAACCGGAGATCTTGACGTCCAACCCCTCGACCAGGCTGGTCGAGATCAGGTCGAAGAAGGCGTCGATCATGTCCTTCGATTCGCGCTTGTTCAGCCCGATCTGCTCAAAAAGCAATTCGGCCAGTTGTGCCTTGGTCAGTGCCGGTGTTTCCAGGCTTTCAATCGCGAGTTCCATCTCTCTCCTCTTTTTGCTCGGCAGGTCGCGCGTATTGCGCATCAACACTCATGACGAACCGCCGGGCCGCTCCCAAGTTTCCTCGCACCCCCTCGGGGGGCCTGGCCAAGCCAGGGCCGGGGGTGCTCTCAAGCGCGTTGCCGCGCCCCCAGGTCGGTGGCCAGCTGGCCCAGCACCGCCTGCACCGCCTGCTCAATCTCCTCGTCGGTCAGGGTAGCGGCGTCGTTATTGAGCGTCAAGCGAACCGCCAGGCTTTTTTCCGCTGGCTGCGCAGGAACAACAACACCAGCGTCATCCGCAAGCGGCTGAGCCTTCGGTCGGTAGACGTCGAACAGGGTCGCGCTGCGCAACAGCCCCTTGGTGGGCGCCGCGTGCACCGAGGCCATCAGGGCCGCATGGCTGACCTGTTCGGATACCAGCACCGCGATGTCGCGTTCGACCGGCTGGTTTTTGAACACCGGGCAGAACACCGGAATCGGGCGCTGCAACACCGCGTCCAGGTCGAGCTCGAACATCACCGGTGCATGGGCCAGCTCATAGGCCTGGCGCCAGCGCGGATGCAGTTCGCCGACGAAGCCGATGGACTTGCCGTCCAGCTCGACCCGGGCGCAGCGGCCTGGGTGCATGGCCGGGTGCTGCGCGGCCACGAAGGTGGCGCGTCGTGGCGCCAGCAGGGCCTCGACCTCGCCCTTGGCATCGAAGAAGTCGGCAGCGCGGTCCTTGCCGGACCACTGCGGTGGATCAGCGCTGCCCGCGGCCAACGCTGCCAGCCGCATCGGCTGGTGCAGGCCGGCCACCGCGCGGTTGCCATCCTGCACCGATGCGTCGCGCAGGAACACGCGGCCCAGTTCAAACACCCGCACCCGCGCGGCCCGGCGGTCCTGGTTGAACTTGAGCACCTGCAACAGCGAACCGAGCAGCGACGAGCGCATCACACCCATCTGGCTGGCTATCGGATTGAGCAGCTTGACCGGGTTGTCGTTGCCCGCCAGTTCACGCTCCCAGCGCGCCTCGACGAAGCTGTAGTTGATGGTCTCCTGGTAACCCAGGCCGGCCAGCTGACGGCGTACGGAGAATGCGCTGCGCTGCGCCTCGGGCCGAATATGGGCGGTGATCGGGCCTTGCGGCGGTGTGCTGGGCAAGGCGTCGAAACCGACCATGCGCGCCACTTCCTCGATCAGGTCTTCCTCGATCTGCAGGTCGAATCGGTACGCCGGCGGCGCCACGGTGAGCGTGCCCAGGGCGGCGTCGCTGGCCGGTGCCAAGCCCAGGCGCGACAAGGCCGCCTGGCATTGCTCCAAGGTCAGCGGCATGCCGATGACCTTGGCCGCACGCGCCACCCGCATCGTCACTGGCCCGGGTTTCGGAAGGTTGACCTGCTGGTCGTCGATCGGGCCACAGACCGTGGCGCCAGTGCCGCAGATGTCGATGATCAATTGTGTGATGCGTTCGACGTGATCGACGGTCAGGCTCGGGTCGACACCGCGTTCGAAACGATGTCCGGCGTCGGTCGAGAAGTTGTAGCGGCGTGAACGGCCGGCCACGGCCTGCGGCCACCAGAACGCAGCCTCCACATACACATGGCGGGTGTCGTCCGACACCGCGGTCGCGTCACCTCCCATGATGCCGGCCAGCGACTCGACCTCGCGGTCGTCGGCGATCACGCCCACCGCCTCGTCGATGGTTACGGTGTTGCCGTTGAGCAGCTTGAGTTGTTCGCCGGCTTTGCCCCAGCGTACGTCCAGGCCGCCGTGGATCTTGTCCAGGTCGAAGATGTGGGACGGCCGGCCGAACTCGAACATGACGTAGTTCGAGATGTCGACCAGCGCGTTGACGCTACGCTGGCCGCAACGTGCCAGGCGCTCCACCATCCAGGCGGGAGTTGCGGCCCGGGTGTTGACGTTGCGCACGATGCGGCCGGTGAAGCGGCCGCACAAGTCGGGCGCGCTGATATGCACCGGCAGCTTGTCATCGCAGCCGGGGCGCACGGCCGCAATGGCGGGGCTCAAAAGCGGCGCCCCGGTAAGCGCAGCCACTTCGCGCGCCACGCCGAACACGCTCAGGCAATGCGCCAGGTTGGGCGTGAGCTTGACGGTCATCAGGCTGTCGTCGAGCTTGAGGGTCTCGCGCACGTCCTGGCCGAGCACCGCGGCGGCATCGAGTTCGAGCAGACCACCGTGGTCGTCGGAGAGTTGCAACTCCTTGGCCGAGCACAACATGCCGCGGCTTTCGACTCCGCGCAGTTTGCCGACATTGATCACGAAGGGTTTGCCGTCGAGACCCGGCGGCAACTCGGCGCCCACCAGCGCGCACGGCACCTTGATACCCACGCGTGCATTGGGCGCGCCGCAGACGATATCGAGCCATTCGCCCTGCCCCACATCGACCTTGCACACGCGCAGTCGGTCGGCGTTCGGATGCTGGACCGCCTCCTTGATCTCGCCCACGACAATCAGACTGAACGGCGGCGCCACCGGCTGCACGTCTTCGATTTCCAGCCCGGCCATGGTCAGGGTGTCAGCCAGCTGACGGGTGTTCAAGGGTGGGTTGCAGAAGGTCCGCAACCAGGATTCGGGGAATTGCATGAATCGGGCTCGAGATCGGGTTCGGGTTCGGGTTCAGTCAGGCTTGCTGGAATTGCGACAGGAAACGCAGGTCACCGTCGAAGAACAGGCGCAGGTCGTCAACGCCATAACGCAACATCGTCAGGCGGTCGATGCCGGAGCCAAACGCAAATCCGATATACCGCTCGGGGTCCAGTCCCATGTTGCGGATTACCTGCGGATGGACCTGGCCAGAGCCGGACACCTCGAGCCAGCGGCCCTTGAGCGGACCGCTGCCGAACATGATGTCGATCTCGGCGCTGGGCTCGGTGAACGGGAAATAACTCGGCCGAAAACGGATCTGCAGGTCGCGTGTCTCGAAAAACGCCTGGATGAAATCCAGGTAGACAGCCTTGAGGTCCTTGAAGCTGACGTTCTCGCCCACCCACAGGCCTTCGACCTGGTGAAACATCGGCGAGTGGGTGGCGTCGCTGTCAACGCGGTAGGTGCGGCCCGGGGCGATGACGCGGATGTCGGGCATGGGCTCGCCGCGTGCCATTCGCTCGGCGTATTTGGCGGCATGGGCCTGCGCGTACCGGATCTGCATCGGCGAGGTATGCGGGCGCAGGTTCAGCCAACGGCCCTCGGCGTCCTGCATGTCGACGTAAAAGGTATCCTGCATCGAGCGCGCCGGATGGTTCTCGGGGTTGTTCAGCGCGGTGAAGCTGTACCAGTCGGTCTCGATCTCGGGGCCGTCGGCCACGTCAAAACCCATGGAGCCGAAGATGGCCTCGATACGCTCCATCGTCATCGCGATCGGATGCAGGCCACCGCCGCCAGCGCGCTGGCGACCCGGCAGGCTGACATCGAGCGCCTCGGCCTGCAGCTGCTGCTGCAACTCGGCCTGGGCCAGCGCTTCGCGCCGGGCCTGCAAGGCGGCCTCGATCGCCTGCTTGGCCAGGTTGATCTGCGCGCCTTGCGCTTTCTTCTCGTCGACCGGCAACGCGGCCAGGCCCTTCATCCGTTCGGTGATGCGGCCCGTCTTGCCCAGGAACCGCGCCTTGGCGTTCTCCAGTTCGGCAGGCGCCTTCGCCAGTGCGAATGCGGCAACGGCGGCGTCAACAATGGCGTTCAGTGCGGTCATGGTGGAGAGGGGAATTCAGAAAAAAGAACGGGGGCTAGCGCTGGTCAAAGCTCTAGCCCCCGCATCTGGGCTCAGGCCGAGGGGCACTGATGGCGCCCGCACTGCCTGCACTTGCCGGTCAAGCCGCCAGCTTGGCCTTCACTTGCTCCACGATACCGGCAAACGCCGGCATGTCGTGCACCGCGATATCGGACAGAACCTTGCGGTCGATTTCGATACCGGCCTTCTTCAGGCCGTTGGCGAACTGGCTGTAGGTCAGGCCGCACGAACGCGCGGCGGCGTTGATACGGGCAATCCACAACTGGCGGAAGACGCGCTTCTTGGTACGGCGATCACGGTAGGCGTATTGGCCTGCCTTCATCACCGCTTCCTTGGCAACGCGGAAGACGTTGCCGCGGCGGCCACGGAAACCCTTGGCAAGGGCGAGAACTTTTTTGTGGCGGGCGCGAGCCGTTACACCACGTTTGACGCGAGGCATGTGTTACTCCTTGTCCGTCGTGAATCAGATACCGAAGCCGGGCAACATCTGTGCCACGTGACCCATGTTGGTCTCATGTACAGCTGTCATACCCCGCAAATGGCGCTTGTTCTTGGTGGTCTTCTTGGTCAGGATGTGACGTTTGAAGGCTTGACCGCGCTTGACGGTGCCACCGGGACGAACGCGAAAACGTTTTTTCGCGCTGCTCTTGGTCTTCATCTTGGGCATTGAAATGCTCCTTTTTCGCTTGTGCTCGTGAGGCGTCTGCAAACAGTTTGCAGCCTTGTTGGCCCCGAGCCACTTGTGTGGCGAGTGTTGAGTTCGCCACTTGTGTGGCGAGTGTTGAGTTCGCCACTTGTGTGGCGAGTGTTGAGTTCGCCACTGTTGCGGAGAGTTTTCAGGCTCGCCGACTTGACAACCGACCGGTGACCAAACCGGCCGATCGCAATCACTTGTTTCCGTTTACGAGGTCGCCGTTGCCGGAGCGTCGGCCGCAGCCTTGGCTGCGGCGGGCTTCTTCTTGCCTGGAGCGATCATCATGATCATCTGGCGCCCTTCCAACTTCGGAAACTGCTCCACGATGATCGTGTCAGCCAGTTCGGCACGAATACGGTTGAGCAACGCCATCCCGATTTCCTGGTGCGTGATCTCGCGTCCGCGGTAACGCAGCGTGATCTTGCACTTGTCGCCATCAGCGAGAAACCGCTTGATGTTGCGCATCTTGATGTTGTAGTCGCCGTCGTCCGTGCCAGGACGAAACTTGATCTCCTTGATCTCGATGACCGTCTGTTTGGATTTCGCCTCCGCCGCCTTTTTCTGTTCCTGGTACTTGAACTTCCCATAATCCATCAATCGACAGACCGGCGGATTCGCCGTGGGGGAAATTTCAACCAGATCGACGTCGTGTTCCCCAGCCATACGGAGTGCATCCATGAGGCTGACGACACCCAGGGGTTCGTTTTCGGGGCCAGAGAGTCGGACTTCCGGGGACATGATCTCCCGGTTGAGGCGGTGTTTGCGTTCTTCGCGGTGACGACGGTCACGATATTCAGTAGCGATGGTTCATTCCTTTTCAATGATTTGCCGCCCGAAGGCAGCCACAGCCGACGCACCACGAGCGGCACCGAAGGCCGCCGTGGTGAACCACGGCAGTTCAGTGGGTGATGCCGGCGGCGATCTTTTCCAGGAACGCTTGCTGAGACATCACTCCGAGGTCAATATTGCCCCGAGCTCGCACTGCAACAGCGCCAGCCGCCTTTTCCTTGTCGCCCACGACAAGGATGTAGGGCAGCTTTTGCAATGAATGCTCGCGTATTTTATACGTGATCTTCTCGTTACGGAGGTCCATCTGCGCCCTAACCCCCTGGTTTTGCAGCGCTTTGACCACATCACGCGCGTAATCGGCCTGCGCATCGGTGATATTGAGCACCGACACCTGCACCGGTGCGAGCCAGGTCGGCAAAGCGCCGGCACTCTCCTCGATCAGGATGCCGATGAAACGCTCCAGGCTGCCGACGATGGCCCGGTGCAGCATGACCGGGTGCTCACGGCTACCCGCCTCGGTAACATACTCGGCACCCAGCCGCTCGGCGGTATTGAAGTCCACCTGCATCGTGCCGCATTGCCATTGGCGGCCGATGGCGTCCTTGAGCGTGTATTCGATCTTCGGCCCGTAGAAAGCGCCCTCGCCCGGGGACACGATGAACGCGCAGCCAGAGCGGCGCAAGGCCTCCATCACCGCGAACTCGGCCTTGTCCCAGAGTTCGTCGGCACCGACCCGGTTGTCCGGCCGGGTCGCCACCTTGTAGATGATCTCGTTGAAACCGAAATCCCGGTAGACCTTCTGCAGCAATTGCGTGTAGGCGACACATTCGTCGAGGATCTGGTTCTCGGTGCAAAAGATATGGCCATCGTCCTGCGTGAAGCCGCGCACCCGCATGATGCCGTGCAAGGCACCACTGGGTTCGTTGCGGTGGCACTGGCCGAACTCGCCATACCGCAGCGGCAGGTCACGATAACTCTTGATACCCTGCTTGAAGATCAATACATGGCCGGGGCAGTTCATCGGCTTGAGCGCATATTCACGCTTCTCCGACTCGGTCGTGAACATGTTCTCACGGTAGTTGTCCCAATGCCCGGTCTTCTCCCACAGGCTCTTGTCCAGAATCTGCGGGCCCTTGACCTCCTGGTAACCGTTGTCGCGGTATACCGCTCGCATGTATTGCTCGACCTGTTGCCAGATCGTCCAGCCCTTGGGATGCCAGAACACCAGGCCGGGAGCCGCCTCCTCCATGTGAAACAGGTCGAGTTCGCGCCCGAGCTTGCGGTGGTCGCGCTTCTCGGCTTCCTCGAGCATCGTGAGGTATTGCTGCAGATCCTCCTTGCTGGCCCACGCCGTGCCGTAGACGCGTTGCAGCATCTCGTTGCGGTGGTCGCCACGCCAATAGGCGCCGGCGAGTTTCATCAGCTTGAAGTGCTTGAGTTTGCCGGTGCTGGGCACATGCGGGCCGCGGCACAGATCCTCGAAGTTGCCTTCGCGATACAGCGACACGTCCTCGTTCGACGGGATGCCGGCGATGATCTCGGCCTTGTAGTGTTCGCCCAGGCCCTTGAAATAAGCCACGGCCTCGTCGCGCGGCAACACGCGGCGCGTCACCGGCTCGTCCTTGGCGGCCAGTTCAGCCATCTTCTTCTCCATCGCCACCAGGTCTTCAGGGGCGAAGGGCCGCTTGTACGAAAAGTCGTAATAAAAGCCGTTCTCGATCACCGGACCGATCGTGACTTGAGCCTCGGGAAACAACTCCTTGACCGCGTAGGCCAACAGGTGCGCTGTGGAGTGGCGAATCACCTCCAGGCCGTCGGTGTCCTTGGCGGTGATGATGGACAAGGCGCTGTCGGCCTCGATGCGGTGGCTGGTGTCGACGACCTGGCCGCCAACCTTACCGGCCAGGGCCGCCTTGGCCAGACCGGAGCCGATCGATGCGGCCACCTCGGCCACCGTGACCGGGCCGGGAAATTCACGTTGCGAGCCATCGGGCAGTGTGATGTGGATCATGGTTCAGTTCAGGATGCGAAGCGCGCACAAAAAAGCGCGGGACATGCCGCGCTTGCTTGATGAGAGTGAAAACAGCCGGGCGCACGGGGCGCGCGGACGTGGCCCCGTGAGTTAAGGAAGACCGGCGGTGCTAGTTCGCGGTGTCATAACCAACAATGCCTTTCTCGCTCTTACATCCGGGTTTAAGGTGTCCCGAGTGTAACCCAGGGCCATCCGGTGCCGAGAGCGTGAGAGCCAATCGCTTGAGGCCGTTCAGTGAAACTGCTCTTCCTCGGTCGAGCCGGTCAGCGCAGTGACGCTGGATTTGCCGCCCTGGATCACCGTGGTGACGTCATCGAAGTAACCGGTGCCCACTTCCTGCTGGTGCGACACGAAGGTGTAGCCACGTTCGCGGGCACCGAATTCAGGCTCCTGCACCTTCTCTACATAGGCCGACATGCCGCGCTTGACGTAGTCCTGCGCCAAGTCGAACATGTTGTACCACATGGAGTGGATGCCAGCGAGCGTGATGAACTGATACTTGTAGCCCATCGCGCCGAGTTCGCGCTGGAACTTGGCGATGGTCGCGTCGTCCAGGTTCTTTTTCCAGTTGAACGACGGCGAACAGTTGTAGGCCAGCATCTTGCCCGGGTGCACCTTGTGCACCGCGTCGGCGAACTTCTTCGCAAACGAGAGGTCGGGTGTGCCAGTCTCGCACCACACCAGGTCGGCATAACGCGCATAGGCGATGGCGCGCGAGATCGCCTGGTCGATGCCCTTGCGGGTCTTGTAGAAACCTTCGGCGGTACGCTCACCGGTGATGAAGGGCTTATCGTTTTCGTCGTAGTCGCTGGTCAGCAGGTCGGCGGCTTCCGCATCGGTACGGGCGATCACCAGCGAGGGCACGCCACACACGTCGGCCGCCATGCGCGCGGCGATCAGTTTCTGGCAGGCCTCGGCAGTGGGCACCAGCACCTTGCCGCCCATGTGGCCGCACTTCTTGACCGATGCGAGCTGGTCTTCCCAGTGCACGCCGCCAGCGCCCGCCTTGATCATGGCCTTCATCAGTTCAAACGCATTGAGCACGCCACCGAAGCCGGCCTCCGCGTCGGCCACGATGGGCGCGAAGTTGTCGATATAACCCTTGTCACCGGAGTCGATGCCCTTGGAGTGCTGGATCTCGTCGGCACGCCGGAAGGTGTTGTTGATCCGCTCGACCACCGTGGGCACCGAGTCGACCGGATACAGCGACTGGTCCGGGTACATGGACGCATAGGAGTTGTTGTCGGCGGCAACCTGCCAGCCCGACAGGTAGATCGCCTTGATGCCAGCCTTCACCTGCTGCATGGCCTGGCCACCAGTCAGGGCGCCAAGACAGTTCACATACGGCTCGGTATGCAGCAGGTTCCACAATTTTTCGGAGCCGCGGCGCGCCAGCGTGTGCTCGATCGGGAAGGATCCGCGCAGGCGGACCACATCGGCAGCGCTGTAGCCGCGCTCGATGCCTTTCCAGCGCGGGTTGGTGGCCCAGTCTTTTTCCAACGCGTCGATTTGCTGGGCGCGGCTGAGTTGCTCCGAGAGGCTTTGTGGCATGGCTTCACTCCTTGGTTGATTGAAAGACGACAGAAACAGGTGCACGGATCGACGGGTTGGCATTCGCATCAATGGCCAA
>Ga0163144_10030528_pt1 | contig 10306 bp, 7 predicted proteins | sample OliLak19BULKMAT1_FD_123175 | JGI IMG/M metagenome (GOLD analysis project Ga0163144, IMG submission 123175) | Freshwater microbial mat bacterial communities from Lake Vanda, McMurdo Dry Valleys, Antarctica - Oligotrophic Lake LV.19.BULKMAT1 | ecosystem: Environmental > Aquatic > Freshwater > Lake...
CCGGGGGGGGGGGGAAAGGGTGGGGGGGTGGGGGGGGGGGGGGGGGCGAGGATTGCGCAGAGCGCGAGGGCATACGGAGATCGCATGGGCGGTAACGAAGAGGTGCGGCGCGGGAACGACTCCTCGCGCGATCCCTCAGCGTGGCAGGCCTGCGACGGGTTGTCAAGCCAGGCCCAGGCGATCGTCACCGGTTGACGCCCCGTCGAACGCTCGCCTGGCGGGCCTGCCCGCGACCCGCGCGCCCGTCGGCCTACGACCCGGCCCTCGCGCGAGCTCTTCGCCCGACTCCTGGACCGATTCCGGCCGGAGTACGTGAACCTGTCCATCCCTGCCCGCCCATCCTCGAGGTGGGGAGTCGAACTCAACCCGGAGGACACTATGAAACTCAGCTGCCCCCCTGCGGGGCTCGCTACCGCGCTCTTATGGAGCGTGGCGGCGTCACCGATGGCGTTCGGGGCAGACCCGTACGCCAGCCCCTCCACGACAGGCGACCCCGTCGCCCAGGAGGAGGCCTCACTCGAGCACCGCAGCATCACGGACTTCAACGTCGTCCTGCTCTCTATCCGCTCGCGGATCGAATCGAAGTGGTGCCGGTCACGCAGTTGGCGAGCGACTCCTGGGCGCTGGGCGGCGGCGTAAGTTGAGCTCGGAGTGGATCGGGCGGGAGGACATCCAAGCGGGCAGTTCTGGCGCTCGACGTCCGATGCGAGCTCGGGATGACCGGGAGTGACCGCCCTCGGGCCCAGTTCCGGAATGGCGCGCAGGGCGGCGCGTTCCAAGTGGTTGAAAGTTGGCCATGCGCCGCCGCCGTGTTCGTGGTCATGTGCCGGCGCTGAATCGGCCACTCTGTGGCGGATGTCGCGGCCGCCGTTGGCGGCGGGGCGTGGCTCACGCCTGACCAGCGCGAGGTGGTCGAATCAACCCCTCGCCGGAGAGGAGCGCGCGCTGGCGGCGCACGAAGTCGTCGCCCGCGGGCTGCTTGCGATCCGGCACACACTGGCAGCCGGCGGCGAGCAAGACGTCCTGCAGCGTGTGCACGTCGACCTCGCGCGGTTCGCGACGCGCGCGGATCGCGAGCGCCGCCGCAGCGCCGGCGGCCTGGCCGATCAGCATCGCGACCGGCTGCAAGCGGGAGCAGCCGTTCACGATATGCGTCACGCCGATCGATTTCTCCGCGGCCAAGAGGCCGTCGATCGACTGCGGCACGAGCGCGGAATAGGGGATCTGAAACGGCGCGTTGGCCGGATACCGCTCGTTGAGCCGCGGCCCTTGGCTGCCGTCGAGTGGCCGGTGGTCCTCGGAGTGATGATGATCGAGGTAATAGTCACCGACCGCGATACCGTCGGACAACACGACGTTGTGCCCTGCGAGGTCGCGCAGCGTCTCGCGCGTGCTGCCCACGGGGACGACGTCCTGCTGGCGCAGCCATCGCACGGGCACGATGCGCCGGCTCTCGCGCACATAGGGAATCAACGGCAAATGATCCGCGGTCGGGTACACACCGCGGGCGAGTGTCCATTCCGGATGTCCGAGCTCGGCCTGCATGTAATGCACATACTCGCGCGTGCGCTCTTTGGCTGCGGCGATCGTGCGCGCGCGCTCTTCCGGGCTACCAAAAAGACCCTGCGCTGGATAATCGTTGGCGTGGAACGGCCAATTCAGCATGAAGTGGTCGTTCGGCAGGAGCGCATACGTCAAGAAGCTCTGCCAATCGTGCAGCTTGTGATTCCAGCGCAGCGGATCATCGTCCGTGCAGCGCTCGGCGGTCGAGCCGTCGAAGCGCGCCGGGTCGTACCCGACCGGCGGCGGACCCTCGGGCGCGCGCGCCCCCGTGCGCCGCAGCGTGGCGACCAGCGTCAGGTCTTGGATCGCGTCGTCAGGTGCCGCGGGTGCGTCGGGCTCGCCCGTTTGTTCGAACGACTCGCGACCGAGTCGGTAGGGGACCTCGCCGAGCGCGAGCACGTCGCCATATTCGGTCGCTTCGATTGTGACGCGCGCGCGGACCTCGAGCGGTCCCTCGTCCGTCTCGAACACCGCGCCTTCGATGCGCTCGGCGTCGCGCAAGACGCGCACGAGCCTCGCGCCGCAGCGCACCTCGGCGCCGCTCGCAGCGCAGCGCCGAGCGAACCAGGCCGCGCCGACCTGGGGCTCGAACAGCGTGTTCGAGACCCACCCCGTGCGCACGCCTTCGGGTCCGCCGTAGTGGCCCTCGAGGGCGCTCCGGAACGCGCCGAAGAGGCCCCCGCCGAGGGGCCCCTCGTTGCCGTCGATCGCCGAGACGCCGGCGGCCGTGACCATGCCGCCGAGCCAGGGGCTCGGCTCCGCGACCAGCACCGACGCGCCGAGCTCGGCCGCCTGGATGGCCGCGGTGACGCCGGAACAGCCTCCTCCGACGACGAGGACGTCGACCGTACGCTGAGCTGGGGATCTGACCATGGGCGGCGAATCCTAGGAGCCTGCGCCACAGAATCCAACTCACATCGCGGCGCCCACGCACGCCCGCGCTGCGTTGCAGCAAGGTTCCAAATAGCGTGAAGCTATGGGGAACTCGCTGCGTCTTGCTGGGACGCACGTGGACACCACGCTGCGAGTTGGCTTCTGTGGCGCAGGCTCCTCGGGAGACCGGCCTCGTTGTCCAGCGCATCGCCCGGCGTGCCGATCCGGCCTCCATGGGAACCTTCTGTAGAGGAACCCTGAGTCGCGCCGTCGCAGGAACGCGAGATCTTAGGCATCCTTGGGCCATGGCGGCCCTGCGGATCCACAGCTCGATAGCACCCTTCGAGCGATCGTGCGCTGCGCTCCTGTCGTTCGCCGCGCTCTTGTTTGGCTTCGCGCTCGCCAGCGCGCCGACTGCGCTCGGGCAGGGCGACGTGCTCGACGACGAGCCGGCGCCCGCTGAGGCCGAGGCGCTCCTCGCCGTCAAGGCCGGCCCCGGCTCGAGCCCAGAGCCCGAGCCCGCGGGCGTCGCCACCGAGCTCCGCGGCGTGTGGATCCCGAACAGCCACACCTCGTTCTTCGATTCGCGCGAGACCGTCACGGCCCACGTGCAGCTGCTCGCCGAGGCTGGCATCAACGTCCTCTTTCCCGTCGTGTGGAGCAAGGGCCTGACGCTGTTCGACAGCGAGGTCGCCGAGGCGGTTACAGGCCACCGCTCCGATCCACGTTACGGCGACCGTGATCCCTTGGCCGAGGTCCTCTTCGAGGCTCACCGGCACGGCCTCGAGGTCGTGCCCTGGTTCGAATACGGCTTCGCCGCTGGCCACGTGACGTACCCTGGTCAAGCGCTGCGCCGCCGCCCCGAGTGGGCCGCGATCGGGGGCGATGGGGCGCCTGTGGTCAAGAACGGCTTCGAGTGGATGAACGCTCTCGATCCCGAGGTGCAAGCGTTCATGACCGCGCTGATCGTCGAGGTCGCCGAGCGTTACGACATCGACGGCGTGCAGGGTGACGACCGTTTGCCTGCGCTTCCCGCGGAGGCTGGTTACGACGCCAAGACCATCGCCCGGTATCGCGCGGAGCACCACGCCGATCCGCCGGCGGACTTCCACGATGACGCTTGGACCCGTTGGCGGGCGGGGCTCTTGACCGACTACCTCGGCGAGCTGCGGCGCTCCGTGAAGGCCGTGAGCAGCGAGCTCGCTTTTTCGATGGCGCCCGGCGGACCCGCGTGGTCTCTGCGCGACTATCTGCAGGACCAACGTACTTGGGTCGAGCGTGGCCTCGTCGACGCATTGCACCCGCAGCTCTATGCGCGGGACCTCGCGGGTTACGAGGACCAGCTCGATGCCGTGCTCGGGATCGATTGGATGGCGGGTTCACCGACGGTCGTGTCGCCGGGCGCCCTCGCGAGCTTCCGGGACTACGTCGCGAGCGAGGCGACGACCCTCGGCATCGTCGCGACCAATCGCGCGCGCGGCCTCGCTGGCGAGGTCTGGTTCTACGGCGAGGGCCTCGTCGCGCACGACGGCGCGCTCGCGAAAGCGCTGCGCGCCGGACCGTACGCCGCGCCCGCGCGGCCGCCCTGGCGGGCGAGCCCCGACTGGCGGCCGGGCGAGATCGTCGCGGAGCGTGTCGTCGAGGAGGACGGCGGGGGCGTCGTCTTTCGCCTGCAGCCCGCCGTGGCGGGTGTCTACGAGGTCTATGCCGAGCTCGCGAGCGGACCGGCCGCGTTATCCGGTGAGGCCCTCTCCGTCAGGGCTCTCGGCGTCGAGCTCGCGCTCGATGGCCCCGGCTGGATGAACCTTGGCCAGGTGCGCTGCGCACCGCTCGAAGCGCGCGAGGTCGCGCGCGTCGACGCGGCGGCCGCGGCCCGCATCGTGAGGGTCATCGGCCTCATCGATCGTCGGGCATCGGGTGCCGGGTCTCAGCCGTCGGGTGCCGAGCCTCGGGGTTCGGAGCGCTGAGCCCGTGCGAGCTGCGCGGCGGCGGCGCGTGCTCAGCGATCAGCTCGCGGCGGCTGGTCGTCGGGCGCGAGCAGGCCCGCGCAGCGCCACAGCGCGCGCGGCACGTGGAAACAGCCTTTGTACGGGCCGCCCTTGAAGCGCTGCGAGACCTCGCCGCGTCGGTCGATGTAGCCGAACCACTCGCCGTACTCGGGGTCGGGGAAGTGCGCGAAGGTCCAGTCCGCGATTTCCTCGAAGCGCTCGAACCAGCGCGACTCGCCGGTCGCGCGCCACGCGCTCAGCGTCCCGATGAGCGCTTCACAGTGCGGCCACCAGAGCTTCTGCGACCACTCGAGCTGCACGGGGCTGAACCCCTCCGCGTCGAGGAAATAAAAGAGCCCGCCGTGTTCCCGGTCCCAGCCCTGGTCGAGCGCGCCTTCCATCATCGCGAACGCTGTGGACTCGAGGCCCCTGTCGCCGATGCGCGCCGCGTACTCGGCGAGGAACCACCCGGCTTCGACCACGTGACCGGGGTTCAAAAGGCGGCCCTCGGGCGAATCGAGGCGCTCGCCACGCGGCCCGACCGTCTCGAACGTCATTCCGCGCGCGGGGTCGAAATGGCGCAGCACACGCGCGACGGCGTCGCGCTCGATCGAGTCGTAATCGGCGCGGTCGTCAAAGGTCGCGCTGCCGGGCGCCCCGCGCAGCTCGGCGACGAGGTTCAGAAGGATCATCGGCACCGCGAGGTCGACGCTCGGCGTCTGGCCCGCGAGCCGCGGCTTGCCGAGCGGCGTCGGATCGGCGACGAGGGCCAGCACGCGCTCGAACAGCGCGAGCGCGCGCACGCGGTAGGCCGCGTCCCCGCTGGCGCGCGCGTACTCGGCGAACGCCATGACGAGGAAGCACTCGGAGAAGATCTTGCGCTGCAGCGCGATCGGTCGACCGTCGCGCGCGAGGCAGAAGAACGCGCGGCCGTCGGCGGCGACGGCATGGCGCGCCAGGAACTCGGCCCCGAGTCGCGCGGCATCGAGGAAGCGCGTCTCGCCGCGCTCTGCGTAGAGCTTCGACAACATCCACACTTGGCGCCCTTGTAGCCAGACGTGCTTCTTCGTGTCGAACGGCCGGCCGTCCCGGTCGAGGCAGTTGAGGTAGCCGCCATGCTCGTGATCGAGCGAGTGCTCCATCCAAAAGGGCACGACTCTGTCCCACAGCTCGCTCGCGATGCGCGCCTGCCAGCGCGCAACGTGCGCGGGATCAACCACGATGTGTGCCCTCCGACTGCGCCATCGCCACGTCTCTCCACTCCATGTACATCCGGTGCAGGCCCGCAGCCGACGGGAACATCGAGTGTGGCGAAAGGAAGTGCGAGAACTCGAACGTGATCAGCTTGTCGACGCCCGCGGCGCGCGCGGCCTCTAGTTTGTAGCGCAGCTTCGGCCAGGCGAGCGGCGGGAATTTCCAGTGCACGTCGCGGTCGAAGCTCTCGACGTTGGACCAACACGTGATGCCAGCCTCGCGCGCGAGCGCGGCATTGGTGCGCAAATACGCGGGGAGCTCTCTGAACTCGACCTGGCCGTCCTGGAACGCGACGATGTCGACGAGCCCTCGGATACGCGCGAAGATCCGACGCCAGTTGTCCGTGTGTTCGGCGAGGGTGAACGGCCGTTCGAACTGCTTGGCGCCGCGCGGGTACGGCGAGATCAAGGTCGGGACGTCGCGCAGCGCCTTCAGGTGGCGCGCGAGCGACTCGTAGACGCGCATGACGCTGTCGTCAAAGGCGTCGATTTCGTGGCTGATATACCAGCCACCAAACGCGGGGTGTGCGCCGTAGCAAGTATGGAACTCCTCGGTGAACGCGAGATTGACGTCGATCTCGGCCTGGTATTCACCCTTTAGCCAGTGCTCGCCCGAGTCGTAGGTCCCGAACCAGAACGTCATCCCGTGGCGCTCGGCGAGCTCGAGGAAGAGGCCCACGAGGTCCTCCTGCACGATCAAGTACCCGTGGCGCTTGCGCAGGACGGCCGAGTCGTACGCGCAGCGGTCGCGATACCCCGCGCGGATCAGGATGACGGTGTCGATCCCGGTCGCCGCCATCACCTCAAAGTCCCTCGCCCATTCGGCGCGGCCCCAATTGGCCGAGGGAATGTCATGACTGATCTCGTCGAGGAACGTGCCGGTGAGCATAGGCCGGGAGGTTAACGCAACACCGAGCCAGGCTCTCGACGACCACGCGGAGTTTGCTGCTGCGAGCACGGCGGAGCGGAGTCTGGCCTGCGCTTCCCCGTGAGAGCCCTACTTCTAGCCCTCGTGGCGCGTCGGCATCCCCGTCATCCCCGTCGTGAAGTCGATCCTCCGTGACGTGCTCGACAGAATCCGCTTGTGAAGTCTCGACTTGGGAAACACCTCCGACACGCGGCAGGGCCAGGGCGCTCGGCGCGTGCAAGTACCGTGCAAGCCGCCGGGAGTTCGGGCACAATCTGCGCCCGATCCGGACCCTCTCATCCCACCACGACTATGCGACTTCTGCTTCCTTTCGTCTCGAGCCTGTGCTTCGCCAGCGCCGCCTTCGGGCAAGTGCGTTTCGAGTTACTCACCACCGTCGATCTGTCGTCGACATCGAATCCTGTGAACCCCGAGTTCATCGGCTCGAACCCCGCCGCGGTCGCGTGGAACGGCACGGACCTCTGGGTCGGCGGCGCGAGTGGCGCCGGCGTCGTGATCGACACCGCGCTCGTCAAGGTCTCAAATGCGCTGACGGCGCCGACGTTCGGCACCAGCTTCGGGCGCGTCCAGACGCCGAACCTGCGCGGTTACACGGGCCTCGACTTCTCGAACGGCCGGCTCGCGGCCTCCTGGGATCCGGGCGCGGCCGATCCGCTCGGCTACACAGTGTGGGACACGAACGGCTCGCTGGTCTGGTCGCGCAACGGCCGCGGGAGCTGCGGCCTCGGCTACGACCCGGGTGTGCCGGGAGGCAATCCGGCCCAAGGTTCTGGCGTCGCGCACCTGGCGTTCGGCTCCGGACGGCGCGCGCTCTTCGCGGCGGCGACGGGCAACGACATCTGGACCTCCGCGAACGGGATGATCATCCTCAACGCGACAGCCGGGACCTTCTGGCGGGACATCGACTTCGACGATCGCACGGGCGATGTCTACCTGCGTGCGGGCGGCAACCTGTTGCGCTGGACGCGCACAGGCGACAACTCGGTGGGCGTCGACAGTCTGCTCTATTCGCCGATCATCAACGCGAACAACGTGACCGGTCAGAACGTGGCCTTCCTGAGCTCGCCCTTCTCGAGCTACGTGATCTACAACCGTCGCGAAGCCTCGGGCCCCGGCCAGGGTTTCTTCAGTGTCGTCGAAGTTCTGCGCCCGGACGGCACCGCGCCCACGGTCGATTGGGGCACCTTCGCGCCGCCGACCGGTATCGCGCTGTACGACTTCGCGTGGCACGAGCCCACCGAGACGCTGGCGATCCTCGACTTCGCGAACCGCAACGTGAACATCTTCCGCGTCCGTGACGGGATCGGCATGAACTACTGCCCCGCGGTCGTCAACACCACGGGCGCGGCTGGCTCGCTCTCGGCGCGCGGTTCCACGGTGGCCGCCGCGAACAACTTGACCCTCACTGCGAGCCAGATGCCGCAGAACGTGTTCGGCTTCTTCCTCGCGGGTCAGAACCAAGGGCTCATCCAGAATCCGGGCGGGAGCCAAGGGAATCTGTGCCTGAGTGGCACGATCGGTCGTTACGTCGCGCCTGGGCAAATCATGAACGCAGGCGCGAACGGCAGTTTCGCGCTCGCCCTCAATTTGACGCAGACCCCGGCAGGTTCCGTCTTCGTGTCCGTCACCGCGGGCCAGACGTGGAACTTCCAAGCCTGGTTCCGCGACATCGGCCCCGCAGGCCAGCCGTGGTCGAACTTCACGGATGGTCTAACACTGACCTTCAACTGAGTTCGCGCCGTCGCCGCGTCCAGTCGGGCCCCTTGGGATCGATTGGGCGGGCAGGTCCTTCGCCGAGCGCCGACGGGACGGTTGGTTCCGCTCGGCTTGCACGCTAGGGGCGCGAGGCGCGCCGCCTTCGGCCCGTGATCCCATCAAGCGCTGGACTACGCCGGCCAGCGCACTCTCGCAATCTCTCCCTTCTCTCAAGCACCAACATGCACCTGAATTTCTGCCACTGGACGGCGCTCGCCGCCATTCTCGCCACATCTGCCGTTGCGCAAATTCAACTGACTCCGCTCGGAACGATCGATCTCGACAGCACGGCTGTCTCGACGAATGCCGAGTTCGTCGGCTCGAATCCCGCGGCGATCGCTTGGGACGGGACGGACCTGTACATCGCCGGTTTCAACTCGTCGGGAGTCGCGGCCGAGGTCGCGATCGTGCGCATCGCCGCCGCGCTCACCAACCCTTCGAGTCCGACCTTCGGCCCGCGCTTCGGCGTGCTGGGCGCGACACCGAACTTGCGCGGATACTCCGGCCTCGATAGCGCCGCGGAGGGCCTCGCCGCGGCGTATGACTTCGGCGCTTCCAACCCGAACGGGATCACGTTCTTCGACGGCGCGAACGGCGCTTTGCTCTGGGCGAAAGCGGCGCGGGGCGGCAGTGGCGTCGGGGTCGATCCGGGCTTCGCAGGCGGCAATCCAGCGCTCGGACGCGGTGTCGCCTGGACCACGTTCGGATCCGGCCGCCGGGCGCTGCAGGACATCCTCACCGGCGCCGACATCTGGACCACCGGGACTGGGATGATCATCAACGCTGGCTCGGGCACGTTCTGGCGCGACATGGATTTCGAGTCCGCGACCGGGAACATCTGGCTCCGCCAGAGCAACCGCGTCATCACGCTGGACCGGACGGGTGACAACAGCGTCGCGAACGGTCGCGTCGTCGTCGCGCCGACCATCGCGGACTTCGTCGGCGGGCAGAACCTCGCCGTGATCGACGGCGGCGGACTCGCGTACGTCATCTACAACGATCGCTCGGCGACTGCGGCTGGCCAGAGCTTTTCCCAAGTCGTGAAAGTGATCGACTTCGCTGGCAACGCGGTCTCGGTCGATCTCGGCGCGTTCGCGCCCGCGGCGTCGGTGGGTTATTACGACTTCTCTTGGCACGCGCCCAGCCAGACTCTCGCTGTGCTCGATTTTGGCAATCGTGATGCGCACGTCTTCCAGCTCTCGGAGCCGCCCGTCGGCACCAACTACTGTGGACCTGCGGTCGTGAATTCGAGCGGGGCGTCTGCGGTGATCACCGCCGCAGGCAGCAACGTGCTCGCACAGAACGACCTCACCCTCGACGCGGCTGGCCTGCCGGCGGGGACGTTCGTGCTCTTCCTCGGGAGCCCCGAGCAGGGCCTGTGGCCGAACCCGGGCGGCAGCGCTGGCACGCTCTGCCTGGGCGGCTCCATCGGTCGCGGCGTCGGCGGCCAGATCTACAGCGCGCCGAGCGGCGTGGTCAACGGGGTCATCGTGGACCTGACGGCCCTTCCGACCCCGATCCTCTACAGCATCGGCGCGAACGTCGGCGAGACCTGGAACTTCCAAGCCTGGTTCCGTGACAACGTCAACGGCATGGGGACCGCGAACTTCACCGACGCTGTGGCTGTGACCGTGCAGTGAAGGACGTCGACATCCAGAATTGGTAGCTTGGATCTCCTATCCGCAGTAGTTGTTCCGTCCTGCTTACGCAATTTCAACCCAATTGTAGGGGGGGTCGAGATAGTGTCCAATGCCGCCACCGAGCGGATTGAGGCCGAGCCGTTTGAGATATGACCGAATCCTGTGGATGAAGGTCTGAGCAGAGTCGCGGCGTACCCTTGGTGCTCCTCATCACAGGACACCACAAGCCCCCGCGAGGGGGAGGGCAACGCCACATGACAGAAGCTACACCGATCATCAACATCCACCAAGCCCCGACGACTCGGA
>Ga0163144_10030529_pt1 | contig 10306 bp, 4 predicted proteins | sample OliLak19BULKMAT1_FD_123175 | JGI IMG/M metagenome (GOLD analysis project Ga0163144, IMG submission 123175) | Freshwater microbial mat bacterial communities from Lake Vanda, McMurdo Dry Valleys, Antarctica - Oligotrophic Lake LV.19.BULKMAT1 | ecosystem: Environmental > Aquatic > Freshwater > Lake...
CCGGCTCGAAATACTACAGTGCGAATCTACTTCCCGACGATTGAATATGCGAATCGACGATTACGGCGAGAACAAGGGGACGTGGCAACGGGGTGAAAGATGCTGCGGATGCAGGAAGTGGGGTACAGTGGACTACGCGCCGAAACATGCAATTTGTACAAGCTACTAGAAGATCGCATCTAATTTTCAAGTAGAAAGGGGGGTCTCATCTATAAAATTAAGTTCTGCCCAATCAGGACTGCGTCTACAATTTTAGGGCATATGCCCTGCCCTACTTATTAGCGGTGATTCATTGTCAAGATTGCTGAGAGCTCTGCTGGGCAGCTTGCGCCCGCAGAGAATTCGCAGCTTCAAATAACTTCTGGCATGCTGCCACAGATTGAGGGGGCAAGGCTTGCTGTATTTGTTGATAAATCTGAAAAGTCGAACAGACAAAAACAAGAATGGGTTAACACAAAAGAAGCTTCATTTCGTAGGTTTTTATAGGCATCCAACTCGTCGCTCTTACCTCAGGTTCGCGCTGAAATGCAGCGTTCAACGTATCATTAAGAAATAGCAACTCGTCAACTTTGTCAATGGGAGACGTGTAATCTTCGTCAACGTCTTCCGCATCTTCGTCCCAATCACTGCCGAGCAAAAACTTGGCCATGTCGTCATCCCAGCTAGTAACACCTTGAAGTGCCTTCCGGTAGGCTTCGTCAACCTCATTGGTGACATCTTCATGTTCATCAAATCCCTTGTCCAAATCGCCGAGGACATCTGCGTCGCGGCCACCGTCGGGATCTTCGTCCAAACCATTTTCGCCTTCGGCAGCTGTGTCGCCCTTTTCAGCATCCTCCTTCAGAGCTAGAGCAAGACGCACAACTGTATCAATCAACTGCGGAATTGCGGGTGCCACGTTTTGAGGAATATTAGCTGTGGGGAGCGCCAAAATTGCAGAGAGACCCAGCACAGTTAATTTCCGTGGCAACCACCGGTCCATGGTTTCCGTATCTTTCAGCCATCTGGCGAGAACTTGTTGCGTTACACCGCGTTTTTCCAACTCCATCAACTCTAAGGCAGGGTTGTAGTACAAAGCGGATCCCAACACCTGGTAAATAGAAATACGAGTCAGAGGGATTTCTGCGTTCACTTGCTGTCCCAATTTTCCAAGAGTAATTTCGTTAATGTAGGGAATGTATGCGTCAACGCGACCGTGGCAGTTGTGGAGGATGCTCATGAACAGAGAAAGTGCGTATCGTGATTCCGACTCGGAGGCTCGGTCATTTGTTACAGTCTTGGCCACCATGCTCACAATGAGGTCGATGTACGACGCGTTGCCCTCTGGTAGCTGTGCCTGCCCTGTCAAAAACACATCAGGAGCCTTACAAATATAACTCTGCAAACATGGGACCATCATATTGAGGTAATCGTAAGCCCACTGATCAAAAGCGTTGTAAATGAGAGGAAAGCATTGCCACAGTTCGGGAGAGACTTGGTCGGGAAAGTATGTCAAGAAGGTCAGAATATCAAGTGCGCACTCGAGATATTCGATGTATTCACCATCATTACCCATGATCTTCAAAACGAGAGGAACAAGTTGTGGCTCCAAGCTCTTCAGTATACTCGGCTTGTCGCACACACCCTTGAGCACAGTTGCTATGCATTCCAAACACTGCGCCGCGGCCATCGCAGCATCGTCGTCGTCTTCGTCCTCGCCAGCTGAACAGTATTGTTGAAATGCTTGACTTAGTTGATTGACTAATGCCACAGCATGCGGTTCGATGTGATCTCCAAACTTATCCAACAGGACCTGAAGGGCCGACACAACTTCGTCGTTTCCAATCTCATTCATGATGCGGAAATACTCCGTCAAAAGTTGTGGCAAGACAGGGAGCAATGTTTCGTCCGTGCCGCTGCCATCTGCTTCAATGAGGAATCGTAGCGACTTGCTGGCTTCGATTTGGACAGGCAAGGCAGGGTCGCTGAGGCGTTGGAGAACCAACTGCGTCAAAGTCTTACGGTTGGATCCGTCATCAGACCACTGGCATGTATGGAATTGCTGTACCATCCAACAGGCGCGGTACCTGAGAAAGGCTATGGGTGAATTGAAGTCGGGGAAGACGGATGTCACCAGCAAGCCTTCGATTTCTTTGGCGTACTTTTCATTGCTGAGTAAAAACTTGGCAAGCGAGCCAAACACAAGGAGCGCTCCATCCTTTTCGATGTGGTTCTTCGCTTCTGGTGCTGCCTGATTGTAGCGGTGTAGATGCTCCGTCATATGACCCAAAAGGTTCGCTGTCACGTCTTGGCCACGGTGCTTAACCAAGTCCGTTACCAAGGTAATGGCCGACATGCGCGGATCGTAAAAATCGGCCAGAGGACTGTTCTGTCTATGAACAAACTCATGAGGGTCATTCTGAAACACGGTAACATCCTCCTGCGTCAGGCACATTGTTGGAAAACACACTTGATACAGCAAAAACTCCAGGTGAGGCTTGAGCAGTCGATAGGTTGCCGCCAACTCGACGGATAGATCGACATACGTCAAACACAAGTGAACCACGCGGTCTGTACAAAATTGTCCGCTAGGTCGTAGATTGAGGGTTTCACACACGGGCCCCAAGAACTGTGTCGCCACATTTTGAGAAAAGAAGGTAGCAAAGTCTTTGGCATCGTCATCCGCGTAACTGGGCATTCCGTAGCGAGAAAACAAGCGGCTCATGATTTGGACCGCCCACTTTTTCACCTTCCACCACGGCCACGCATTTCGTTCTTCGACTGTAGTAGGTTGATTGCGGGGTTCCTGTCCAGAGGAAGCTTCCGGCAAAGGCTTTTTGAGTGCTACTTGTAAAACATCAAACCAAGGTTGCATGGACTCAGGACTAGTCAGAGCGGGAGAAGATCCATTCTCCCCATCAGCTCCAGGTAGATAGAACTGTGTAGACGACCAAAAGATTTTCAGGATTTGTTTGAGCATCATTGCAGCTTCCAAAGAGTGCTCCTCCGGTTGCGAGAGCCTTTGAGCAAGCGGCAGCAACAAAGGAAATGACTGCTTCACAATCTCATTAAGAGGCCCTCTCTGTTCTTTAGATTTGTATTCATACCGTTTGCAGACCTTGCGGAGAGCTACTAGTGCATTGTGAACTCGCAGTCCCTGGTTTGGCTGATTTGCAGCTTGTTGAACAGTGCCTAGTAAAGTTGGAATCAAATCTGGCCAGTTGTCGGGAAAGTCATGGATCAAAATAGAGTGAAGAGTTTCAGCGAAAAGGTCTCGAACACTTTTCTCTGGCTCCTCTAACAAAGCAGCTACTAGACCAGAGCGAACTACGCCCTTGTCTTCGTTGCTTAACAGTACAGGCTTTTTGCCCTCGCTGGTCGGCATGGCAAGACCCGAAAAGTTCATACGCTCTGCCCAACATTCTCTACAGATGTTTTTAAGCTGAATAGCTGCTGCTTGTCGGACTTCATATCGAACCTAGTGACGTAGTAGCAAGCAGAAATCAAAGACAAGTTAACAGTTAGCAAAAGCTACCATGGTGGACTTCATGTCGTCCACAAAGATATTAGCTTTGGGGACGAAACAATACCATGCGAACTAAAAAACTCGACACTGTACGAAATAGTGTACTCCGGGGTTTGCCGGGCGCGAGACGTGCAAAACAACACGATGAGCAACGCACCTGCTTCTCAGAGGCAATTTTCAACAAGAGGGATGTGGAGCCTGGAATATTTTTAAGATTGCGGATTGTCTCCTCTGCTGGGCCTCGCAAGTTAGCATCCGGGCTGAACGACTGTTGCAAGACCTGGTGCAGCTGCTCAACATGGTCCACATTCGCCATGGTCGCAGTATTTAATTTTTGTTGGATGAAATAAGCAGTAAATGGAATGGAGGTACGAGACCGTACTGATACCGTACAGTAATGTGGAGTGGCAATGCCCCCGGTGACGGAGCGACGAAACCATGCCACGAGATTCAATGATGGGGTCAAATGAAGGAATTTCCGCTGACGAAGGACAGACTCCAATGCTTCTTACTCCCTATCGCGGATGAGCAAAATTTCACGGAATATATCGTTTGTTTTTAGGGAAGTGACCTCGGGATTTTACAAATAGACCTCTCACGCACATGTTCCCCATGCAGCCGAACGGACATATGCTCGATTGGAAAATGTCCAGGTGTGGGCTGAAAGGTTGTAATCCCAGCCCTATTATGCCTGTTAGATCATCAACTTACTATTGATTCATTGAGCCACTATTACTACTCTAGCTAGCTAGCTAGCTAGATAGTAGTACTTAGTAGTAATAAAGAAGATAGTTGTGTCGTGTTTTGCTTTCTTCCGTATAATGAAACTTGAACAACAACATACATAGAAAGGGACTTCTGCCGGGTCCTCCAATAGATGCAAACCATTCATTCCTTTCACTCCTTATGGAGCAAGCTCAACAGACCACGACAATAAGCAACCATGAAGATCTATGAAGAGGAAGAAATATTGCAGGAGATTGGTAGACGAAGCGATGGTCGACAATCCTGGGTTCTAATCTTGGTGCGCAAAGAGACGGACCAAGAGTTTTCCTTTGTGTACTACGCCAGTGATTGGTTGAAACGGCTAGAGGACTTAATGTACACAATTCCCATTGCTCTTCAGGATGGTGGTCTCATGCTAGAGAAACAAGTAGTTCCCATGAGCGAAGACAATCAAAGTACTACTACTGAACAATCCACTGGAAATGAGGAGGAGGAGGAGTGTAAATTCTTTGAATCATACTTTGTCGCCAAGGCGCTCTTTAGTATTCTGGACGGTGACACCTTAATGACTATAGGATCGTCCGGCTGGATGCTGGCTGTCCAAGAAAAGTTTTTGTATTTACAAGCTCAAGTTCAAAAGGGAAAAGATTTGTTGGAGGCGGGTCAACGTATGAAGAAAAAGACGGCGGCGCAAGCTGCGGCGGCTGCCGTCGTGGGAGGCGGCGTGGCCGGTAGTGTTCCCGCTGCTATGGGCTACACGGGAGCAGGCATTGCTGCCAACAGCATGGCAGCGACCATCATGGGTTGGGAGGCGGTAGCTGGTGGAGGAAGTGTAGCTGCCGGAGGATTCACGGCAACCATGCAATCGGTTGGAGCACTGGGTGTCATGGCGACTCCCGTGGGTTGGGGCCTTGTGGCAGGAGGAGCAGTCCTCAGTGGGTCTGTTTACTGGGCCACTAAGAAAAGAAGGGAAGCTAGGAGACGACAACAGCAACAAGAAGCGCAACTACTCGACGACTCCCCGTATACGATGTTAGGCAACGGCAAATGGACCTTTCTCTCGGTAGCCGCCAAGGACACAGACGCCAAGACCGATGAACCGGGCTATCATTTCGTTCATAAATCATGGAAGAGACCACAACCAGCTGAATTTTTTTTCGATGCTGCGTCCGAGACAAGTGCCAAAGCTCTCTTCAATCCTCAAGGGGAAATGGCAAGATCACACACCGCAGACACGGATGTTGATGGATGGGAAACCGCTCTGACAATACGATATCACTCTTTGTTCCTATCATAAGAATCGAAGACAAGTGGTTGTGGTTGCTGATCTAGTGTACCTTCATAAAACTATACTTCATTTTTGACCTGAAGTTTTTAAATTAAATTTTTATAGTAGAGTGCGTTGCTTTTTAAAAGGGGGAGACAGATGTAAAATATTTTGAACATACGTACTACCAACAGTTCTACTAAAGCCCTTGGCCGAGTTGAGAACGAAGGCTGAAAAGCTAGAGCAACTGTACAGAAGAATGAAAAATAGCGACGAGCTGTCCTACTAATGGCATCATCTTATCGAGAGCCATTTTTTTAATTGCAAGCCTTCAGTCAAAATGTGAAAGCTCAATCCTGCAAGATCGAGTCCAGAGAAAGGACCTAGCCGCTCTCAGTGCAGCAAGTCTAGCCAAGGACTTGTCCTGTCCTGGTGAACTCTTAGTGGTGTGAATGCGTGTGATGGTGCCTTTCGTGTGGTGATAGTGTGGTATAATGAGATTGTGTGAGGCTCATCCTCCGTTCGAATCGTTGCTATTGCTGCTGTTGGGGTCCTGCCACTCCAGAGCAAATTTGCTCACCGCCACATACAAAAGTACATGCCGGAGGAGGTACAAAACCCATTCGCCACTGAAAGCCAACGAATCGTGTTCGTCCAACAGAGAAACTGCGGAGGAATGGATTGTATCAACCCAATCGATAGCTCCAATACCCAAATACAGCGGAAACAGAACCACCAGAGCTGCCCATGCGGTTGGAGGTAAGTATGAGTACAGCTCCTTCCAAATTGACCACTCTTCCGTGGTGCTTCCTCCCCTACTAGTAGTAGCTGCAGTCGTGAGGTCGTCTGCTGCCCCACCACCAGATACCGCCCCGTTCTGTGCGAAGGTTTTGGGTACTTCTACAGACCAAGCGTATCGCCATTCCGTTTTAGTGGCGGTAAATCCAAAGTCACGAACAATTTTAGCATGCAAATCGGGACAGTGACTACACCCATACAGCAGCGCAATGCGATTGGCGTCTTTTTTTCGCAAAGATGATTTCAGCACCTGCAAAGCATGCTCATTCCGCTGCGTTATCAACAGTTTCCAGTCTTGAGTTTGTTGCTGTCGTTCTGGCTGAGACTGCTGCGCAGAGTTGCCCGCGACTAAAACTTGCCCAAATATCAATCGCCGCAACTGCGCCACTTGCAACGTCATCAAGGACTGCAAAATCGGGAGCGTCACAGGACTGAATATTGCCGAGGACCTGGACAAGAATAGAGAGCTCCAATCCAAGAGTAAGACAGAAATCTCCGGTGCTGGGACAGTGACCCACAACATGGCCCTTAACCAACCAGCAAATTGATTGCCGGGAAGGAACAAATTCGTAAAGAGTTTTCTCTTGGCGATGGAGGGAGAATCGGAGAAAAAGTCGTCAGCATCTGTGGCAACAAATAAAGACGGAGGCCCTACAAACAAGGCCGAGACGGCCGGTTGCCAAAACGCTACCCCACTTTTGTTGCCAATTTGTTGCCAGAGTGGACGGCCATCATCAATTGGTTGTTTGCTCTGCTGCTGTTGTAACATTTCTTGCCTGGTAAAGTCTGCATGCTTCCATTTGTCTTGAGTATAATCGATAACGTCCACTTGGGGTTGCCATCCATAACTACTCGCCACGGATTGATCATTGGGAGACGATTGGAGCTTCGTTGTCAACACACGTCCCGATTTGTCCTTGCTCAACCCCAACAAGTCTTGGTCTACCAAAAGTTCGTACAGGACTTCATCATGGCGGTTGTTAAATTCTGCCGAATTGTAATAGTCAAAGTATTCCTTGTCACCAAGATGCACTTGTGCATGAAGTTCGATGGACTCCAGTTTCTTGGTTTCGGGGTTGGTCCTCTGGAATGTAGTGACGGCCGTTTGCAAGGACCATACATCGGCATTGTTGGGAGACAACAACTGCTCTTGCTTCCATCGAATGTAGCTTCCACCACTTCTGGGCATGCTATTGGTGTCGCCTTTTGTTGCATATGTCGTGCTAGACGCGCGTAGGTGCGTTGTCGACGCAGCAAGCGCTGCTGATTTTTGGGGGGCGAAGGATGGAACGCCGTTGTTGCTCGTTGGAAGTTTCTTGGTCTTCGACGCCAGCGTCGACGACGGAGCCATGAATCCTTCGACAACAGAAGTCATCATGATCAAGACTTGAAACGCCAAACACAGGAACAACGATGCTGGAATTTGGTGCGTCTTGGTAGTCCGCTTGCTCCGTTTCAAATCAGATTCAGCAGTAGCATCAGCCAGCTGTTTATCATTTGTGGTGGCAGCGCCGTCATCACAACTGCTATTAGAGGGGTCTTTTGGCAAAAAGACTCCTGGCATTTCGCGGAGTAAATAGTACATCATGGACAGCGGCATAGTAGTGGCATTCCGCAGAGCTTTATTTGGATGTTTGCTCCAATGACTGTTGCATTTCGATGCCTGCTGTTCGTCTTGCTGAATTTGGAGCAGTCCTTGGATCATCAAACGACGTTCGCAGCAAGAGTTCTTCGTCGCATAAGAGATGTCCATGTCTTTGCCCTTTGCCACCACTGACGCCAAAACCGTTTGCCGCAAGCCCGTACGATTGAGCTTGAGAAAAAAGTCAATGACAGGATTCATTTCTCCACAATATGGCAAACGGAGATGCGTCAATTGAAAATTGTGTTCCTCCAAAACCCTTTGAAAGGAGCGAGTACAAAGGACAGGAGGTGTCATGTCCCAACGATGACTTGAATCGTAGTAAATAATGTCCAAGCGCTGCAATGGTGATGGTACTGTTGTTGTCGAATAATCTAATTGTTTTTGTTGTGTGGCATTGTTGTAGCCATTCATGAGAGCGCCTGCCAATGTATCCTGAAAGGATTGCAGTGCTTGGGTCTTTTGTTTCCGGAGACGTTTGTTCCTTTTGCTGTTTATATCATTAGCATCGGTTGCATTAGCTGCATCGGGATCCACCTTCCACTTTAAGCGCAAAGTCACTTGACGAAGGGGTACCGACTGCAAGACTTTCCCAATGGTACACGCCAAATCGTGAATGGTGTCCAATGTCACGTCCAAGGACAGGGATAGATTCTGAAGCGAGGAGCAATAATGAGTGGGTCTTGAGTTTGGCGAATCTAACGATTGCTGCGACGAGAGGAGTAGATTTTCAATGTGCGCATTCTCCAACTGCAACCCGTCCAAATGCAGTCCTTGGATGGTCGAGCGGACGAGCTTGTTCAATCCATTGGGATTCGTTGGGATCGACGAGTCCACTCCGGGATGATTCGATTGTACGACAATCTCTCGTAAGTTGGGCATGGTCGAAAGGGCTTGTAGCAGAGGATCCAAAGTAGTAGCACTAGTAGTGGCACCAGAGGTAGGGGCAAATTCACAATGCTGTAACCCAAAACGCAAAAGTGATGGATTCCCTGCCAAACACATGGACAGTATGTCAATACTAGCAAGTTCTTCTGGTGGTTCTTCTTGTTGTTGTTCTAGCTGCTGGTGGATGGCAGAAGTATAGAAAATCAAGTCCCGTAGCATAAGAATCTCCAATGTCTTCGTTGATTTTTCTAGCAAAACTTGGAGTGCATTGATGGGGCACAAAGCTCCAGTAGAAGAATAAAGGAATCCACAAATGGCTCGTCCCACGTGAATTTCTTTTAATTGGTGCAAACAATTGCCTAAGATTTCACACAGTCGAATGCAATTGTTGTTTGTGCCAACACTGGTCTGAGCGTCTGTCAACAAAGACTCTCCCAAGGATATGTGGAGGGATTCGCAATCGGAAAATAGAGTCGTCGACTGTTCTTGTTCCAAGAGGGCCACAATGCCCAATAAAAGTTCGTTCTTTTCCAAACGGATATGCAAGGCTTTCGTTTTGGCGTGGTACTGGACTCCTTCCATCGCTGCTGTCAGCTCATTGCTGCTCGGCGTGAAGGTCGTCATGGTGATGATGGGGTTTGTTGACGTGGTCCAAAAAGAATTGAAAATTGTTGTTGATGATGTTTTTGTTTCTGAAGCGCCATGGTTGTCTTGTCTGAAGGATCGCGAAGAAGCAAGGACGGATCGTCTTCTCATCTTCATAATGACTTTGAAGGTGCCAGAATTTATCCACGAACGAACCAATCACCAGCCGCCAATGCAAAGAATTTGCCAACTGGCGCGCCGTCAAAGAAACACCGAAGAATGGAATATGGCTAAAAACATTATGACCGTTTCGAGTCGTTCATCCTTTGCTTCTTAGGGTTCGGAATACCCTGGTCCCGCCATCCTGCAGCTTTTTTGGAAGATTCCTCTCACCACCTACTTTCTCGCTCGGGCAGAAAGTAGACTGACTCTCTACTTCACTAGTTCAGTTGGGGTTGGGAAGTGCTACATTGCTTGATTTCTAGGCAAGCCTACATACGCGAGAGAGAGAGAGGTGGCTTGGGCCTAATCTGAGGCATCTAGATGCTTAGTCTGGTCCAACAAAGGTTATAGAAGATAGTCTACGTGTGTGGGACAGGGTTAGCTCTACTAAAGATAGTGTACCACCAGGACGGCCGTGCTAATCAAAGCAGCTACCACCAAGAGCTAACCCAATGGTCTCAGCCCTAATGCAAAATGCGGCTCTCCGCCGCCGTTTCCTTCGACTCCTGTGGTTGCGACCCATTGGCCGTCGTAAGCCAAGTCGGCCAGCAGGGCCATCACGGTTACACCCACACCCGTCACGGATCCCAGTCTACCGCCAAAACAGCTCGAACCGGCATTGAGTAGGGCCTACAACCTTCTGCTTCCACAAACCGGGATGAACTAGGACACA
>Ga0163144_10030530_pt1 | contig 10306 bp, 12 predicted proteins | sample OliLak19BULKMAT1_FD_123175 | JGI IMG/M metagenome (GOLD analysis project Ga0163144, IMG submission 123175) | Freshwater microbial mat bacterial communities from Lake Vanda, McMurdo Dry Valleys, Antarctica - Oligotrophic Lake LV.19.BULKMAT1 | ecosystem: Environmental > Aquatic > Freshwater >...
CAGATCGCGGCCAGAAAATGCCTTACCCAGCACATCGATGAGCGGGGCAGTCATCCCCATGACCCAGGAGATCGCGAAGAGCAGAGCGAGGCGAAGGACCAGCGCGAGCGCCAGCCGGCGCGCGATCGGCTGCTGAGCGGGTGGCAGCTTGCCAGCGAGGATCGAGATGAAGATGACGTTGTCGATGCCAAGCACGACCCCCATGGCCGTGAGGGTCAGGAGACTCACGTAGATGTCAGGCTGGGTGAGCAGCTCCAAGGTCATGTTTCCACCTTCTCCTTGATCGGCCGCCGGAGCGCTCGATTTGTGCCATCGTGGAGCCGACCAAGTAGTCGCCGCGCCCAGATTGATTGTCCGATCGCGAACTCGGACGCCACGAAGAAGGCGTTGGCGACGGGCAGCGAGGTGGCGTGCGGTTGCATGCGGGTTGCGGTGACCTCTGGCCGCACGGAACCGGCAGTGGGGCCTCGTGTGCCTCGTGGCGCCTCATCCGGCGGCTGCGCCTTCGGGAGCTCGAACCAGAACGTGCTCCCTTCCCCCAGGGTTGAGTCGACCCCGACGCGACCTTGGTACGCCTCGACAATCTTCTTGACCGTCGCGAGGCCAATGCCCGTGCCCGGCTGGCTGGTTTCAGCCAGGCGTTGGAAGGGCTCGAAGACGAGTCGCTCGGATCCGGGCGGCAATCCGGGTCCGTTGTCCTTCACGTCGACCCTTACCGCGTCCGTGCGGTCCTTCACGTGGACAGTGATCCGTCGAACGGGGTGCCTGCCCTCGACGATGTACTTCACCGCATTGCCAATCAGGTTCGAAAGCACGCTCGTCAACGCTCCCGGAGTGCAGGCAACACGGGTCGATGGGAACGGCTCGACAACGAGCTCGGCGTTCACGTTATCGGCCCCTGGCCGCACCTCGGAGAGAACCTCCTTGAGGACTGCTTCCACATCGGCGCCCAGGCCTGGCGGAGGATTGGCGCCCGCGAGCGCGAATTCGAGCAGGCCGTTGATGATGTGGTCCATGCGGTCGACTTGTCGCGCTACCTTGTCAAAGGTGTCGCGAAGTCGCGGGTCTGTCTCAGGGCGGCGCTGCTCGCACATGAGTCTGAGCGCGATGGCACCAAGAGGGTTCTTCAGGTCATGGGCGACGCGTCCCGCGAACGCTTCCAACTCCGTTGCGCGCGCCTCACGAAGGCGGTTGTGATCCTCCATCAAGCGACCTTGCCTGCGCAGTACGAGGAGCGCGATGACGCTGGCGATGATTGCCGCGAACACGCTGATGCCGCCTAACAAGAAGGCGAGATTCATCGCGTAATTCCTGGTCTCCGTTATCTGCGCGACCTTCACTCGAACACTTTCTAGGTCGAGCTGGACGAGGCGTCGCATGCTTTCATCCACACGCTCGAGCGTCTGATGAAAGTCTCCGTGCAAGGTGACGCGAGCAGCAGCGAACTGGCGGGCATCGGCCTCCTCAAGGGCCTTGCGCAAAGCTTGGTCCAGCGCACCGAGGTCACGCGAAATGGCCGTGGCAAGCTCAACCTCGTTGGGGAAGTCCGGAAGTTGGCGGTGCCCCGCGAGCTCAGCTGTCAGGCGACCGCGCGTGGCTTCAATCTGATTCCGAGAGATCGGTCTGCCGTTCGGGACGTCTGTGGCGTACTCGTTGGCGTACATCCCCAACCGTCGCAGCTCCCCGCGGGCAGCAGACAGATGCTCGATGCTCGGCGCTGCTTTCGACGCAATGCCCAGTGCCTGCGCATCGATCGCGCTCAGGCGAAAATGTGAAAACCACAACGAGCCGAGAAAGCTGAAGACCACGGTAACCATGGCGAACATGAGGGGTCGCCCACTCGACAAGATCGGAGATGCACCCTCCAGCCTCTGACGGCCGCCAAACCATCGTGTTGCACCCGTCTTTACCCGGCGAAGGAGCCGGCGCGCCCAGAGAAGCTCTGTGGCGAGGATCGCCAGACCGATTGGAATGAAGACAATCGCGGGGCCGGGCAGCACGATGAGCGCTACGCCGAGCGCGACGACGGTGGCGCCGACCACGGCCACCACGACTTTGCGCGCCACGCGCAGCGGAGACGTCGGGATCGATGTGCGGTTCTCGTCGGTCATGGTTTGACCTCCGGCTGCTCCCCGGGCGGACCTGGATGCGGAGGGGGGGCGGGAAGCAACGGCTCCTTCGGTCGGCGCAGCAGCGAAGCGACATGGTTCATCATGAGTGGTCTCCTCCTCGACGAAGGCTACGTAGTGCCGATGCATCCGTAGACAATTAGGAAGTTTGGGCCAGCAGCGTGGTCCAAGCCGACGCTCATCGACACCGATGTTGGCGACCCGCTCCTGCAGGTCGGACGCTGCGCGCACCGAGATTGACTGCGCAACAACCCCAGAGTTCCGACGAACGACCGCTGTCTACCCTGGCGCACGGGCGGGCAAGCCAGCCGGGCTCGACTGGTCGGGCGTAGCGAGCGCAATCGGCGTGACGAAACCGCTCGGCTTGATGGTGAGTAAGGAGCAATCGATCCGTGACAGTACTTCCTCCGCTAAGTTCCCGATAAAGCGGCCCGGCTCAAGGTGACCCACGCTGCCCATGACTAAGTGAGAGACCTTCTCCGCCGCCACCATCTTGACGATGGTGTCCGCTGGGTCACCTTCCAGCAGATGCTCGTGAACGCCCGAAAGCCCCTGTAGCTCCCGCGCGAGGAGCTGTTCCAGACTGGTTTGCAGCGTCCGATGCCAGCCCTGGACGAACTGCGCGAAGGCGTCCGAGCTGAGGAGGCATCGATACACATTGAGCTTCTGTGTATCAATAACATGGAGCACGTGTACCTGCGCCCCGTAGACCTCCGCCAGGGCGCACGCCGCCCTGAGCAACGCGCGGTTGAGCTCGAGGCCTGAGTCATCATCCGTCGGATCCACCGCGCAGAGCACCTTGGGCCCATCTAGCAAGCGCCTATCGGGGCTCATCAACAGGACCGGCACCTGGCTCTTGCGCACCAAGTGGAGCGCCGTGGTGCCGAAGCTGGTCATGTGTCGCACGTCTCGGCCTCGCGCAGCCTTCACGATCAGATCATGCCGCCCGCTTGCCGCTTGCCGAATCAACTCAAACGCAGGATTGCCGCAGGCGACCTTAACTTCCACATGGGCGGACATTTGTAGGCGCTCCATGTTCTCTTGAAGCTGTTCGTCGCGCTGTTCAAGCATGAGCTCCAACAGTTCTTGCTGCGCGAGAACTAGCAGGCCGGGCGGAATTCGGGTCGGCGCATGGTGAATCACATCCATGGCCATGACCCTCCCGGTCGCGTGCGAAGCGAGCCGGAGGCCCTCCGTCAATGCAACCTCACTCTCGGGCCGACCGTCAGCGTAAACCAATACATTCTTCCAAATGGACATGTGCTTTCCTCCAATTCCTTTCAACCACCAGGCAAGCGTGTTGCTTCCCGACGAGATATCCTAGGCGAAGTAGCGATTGAGCTGCCAAGCAGCGCGGCGATCACACCGCGCTGCTCGTTCAACCACTCGGCAGAGCGGGCTGAGCAGGCAATGCTCGAATGGCTCATCTCGCGTCCGTCTGCCTGGCTGCACGCTCGTTCGAGCCGCTCGCCGCTCCGTTCCCCTGTAGGGTCGGGGCTTTGGTCAGCTTCGATCATGGCTGTGCGCATCTGGCATTGGTGCTCCTTTTTGTGTTCGGCCGGTACAATGTAGCGTCGAATAACATGTAGACAATTAGGAAAGTTGATGTCAAGCCGTAGCTAGTAACTACATATTGTTCAATCTCACCTCGGGTCGGCGGCCAGCGCTCTTTCAGAGAGCATCAAATGCGCGGCGCAAGTTCCCAGCGTCGCTCGACGGCGCGCTGGTACTCTTACCGCTCGAGCAGCTGCCGCTTCGACGAGCCCGCGCGGCATGACATGTTCGTGCAGCGCTAGCTCAGCCGTCCCCCGAAGGAGGTCGTGAGCTGCGTCGGCTGACGGGTGAGTGGAAACCCGCCGGCTTGACGCAAAAGACACCGCAATCGAGCCGCATCAGTAGCTCCTCGGCTAGGTCACCTATGAGCAGGCCCGAGACGCCGACACTCCCCACGCTGCCGAGTACCAAGGAGTGGGCTTGCAGTGAGTTCACCAAGTCAGACAGCGCCTGCTCTGGTTCAGCCTTGGCCAAATGAAGCTGAGCAGGGACTTCGAGCTCGGCCAACAATCGGTGTGCGCGAGCGATGATGTTCTGCTCTGTGAGACCGATGCGATGAAGCAGCTTGGCCGTGTGGGATGCGTCGGAGAGCCCACGTGGCGCGCCTTCGTGCACGTGGGCGACGTGCAGTTCCGCCCCCAGCGTCTTGGCCACTGCAGCGGCATGGCGCAGAACCCGCTGCGACAGCGCGTAGCGCGCTTGGTCGCCGTCGATGCCCGGATGAATCGCGGCCAGTACTCGAGCGGCAGCGCCTGGATAACGGGGCAGAAGCCAAACCGGCGCTGGGCATTTGCGCACGAGGTGGAGGCCGGTGCTGCCAAAGGCAGTCCGCCGCGCGCTCACGCTTCCGGCGGCGACCTTGATCACCAAGTCATGGCCGTGCTCCAACACGTCCCTGATCAGCTCGAGCGAAGGACGACCGAGCAGCACTCGTGGCTTTAGCTCCACACCGCCGCGCTCGAGGCTCGAAAGACGCTTGTCCAAGTTCGCCTGCTCGGTGGTCAACACTTCGTCGTGGAAGTATTCCCAGCCGTCGGGAGCCCAAGCTCGCGCGTCATTCAGGGATAGGTCGACCACCTTGGTGGCGATCACCCGCCCGCTCGGCCGAGCTAGCTCGAGAGCTTGCTCTACGGCCTTTAGGTCTCCCGTTGAGTCGACGAACGCCAAGATGCTTTTGTATCGTTGCACGGTTAGTCTCCTTTCGAGCTTGGGGGCTTAGGCCGGGTTGCGCGGTAGATCGGGTGAGCCGCTGGCGCGTAGGCTAGGCCGAGGACTGGTCTTTGCCGGCCACGTCGTCGACGGCAACTGAGCTAGCTTCGAGAACACCTGCGCGCGGGAGATGAAGCCAAGCGGGTAGTCAGGCGTAATCACGACGCCCAAGGGCGCCTCCATCTCTTCGAGGGTCTTCAATGCTTCGGCCGCGCTGAGGTGGCTGGGCAGTTCTGGGACCTGTCGAGCGAGTGCCCGAATCGACTGCAGCTCGAGCTCGGGTCGCTGCGCCGCGAGCACTAGGTCGCCGCGCAACACCACGCCCAGTAGCACACCATTCGCCACGACTGGGAAGGCCTCCTGTGCCGTACGCAAGAGTTGGGGAATGGTCTCGCCGATCCTGGCCGTGGCCTCGAGCTCGACCGCAGGAACCTCCGCTACGTCAGCGGCGCTCAGCGCATGCAGAGGAGGGAGGAGGGTAGCTGCCGTGCGCTCGCGAGACGCCGCGATCAAGACCAAGAGACCGATCAGCGCGAGCACGATCTGGCCGGAAGCCAGCGCAAAGGCCGCCATGCCCACGCCTGCGACCTGGCCCATACCCGCGGCCCAGCGCGTAGCTTGAAGTTCTCCGAACTTCATCCACAACAACGCCCGCAGTACTCGACCACCGTCGAGCGGGAAGAACGGCAGCAGGTTGAACAGAGCTAGACTGGCGTTGCCTGCCGTGAGCACTAGCAAAAATGTTTGCCAGCTGGGAGCGAGCTTGCTCGCGGTCGCAGCGGATACGTTGGCAGCGGCACCGGTGAACCAAAGTCCCGCACCTAGCGCCAACGCGAGAACGACGTTGACGAGGGGTCCTGCGACGGCAATCGCGATCTCTTGCTTCGGCGACTGGGGCTTGCCAACGAGGCTTGCTATGCCGCCGATGGGCAGAAGCACGACCTCCTTCACCTTTAGGCCGAAGCGCTGCGCGACGAAGCTGTGCCCCAACTCGTGCAGCAACACGCAGGCAAACAACGCCACCATGAACGCAGCCCCGAAGAGCGCGCCACGTAGACCGTGAGCCGCGCCCCACTGTGTCGCGCCGACGGCGACGATGATGGCGAAGGTGGCATGGACTTTTATGTCGATACCGCGAATCGTGAACAAGGTCGTGGACCACATGATGCTTACCGTTCTTGGTTTGAGAACCAGCTGGGCATGGTTCGTATCTCCTGCTCTTGTTCAATTCGCAGGCAAGCTCCGAGATTCCCGTTTCGAAACCTAAAGCGACGCCAACGTCGATCTCGCCGCAACCGGTCCCTGGATCGGCGGTCACCGTCACGAATTTTTGGGTTCAGCTCGGCTTCGACACAGATCCGGTCATGTCGATTCATATTGCCCTCGGTCTGTGTGTTGTAAATACAAATAAGAAGCTCATAAGATGTTGTAAAATAGGACATAATGTTGAGCGCGCTCCCGGGCGTGTACTTCGTCCCAGATGACTCCCTTTCAGTAGACGAGCCCGCACCGCCCGGCACTGCATCACCAAATCCTCGAAAGAACTGCTGCGCGATGGCGGTTCCGATGACGGCCCCGGCGACGCTGCTCACAAGACTTCCGCCGAGCATGCAGCCGATGCGGCCTCCACCGAAGGCGCGCTCCATTAGTCTCCTATTTTAGAGGTCACAATCGCCTCAAGTCCCTTCGCCGCTGCAGGTCGCGCTCCACAGCCCGCCCCGCCCGGCTGGCGGCACGATCGACCACCGCCCGAATGTCCGCGTCGATGTCCTCGATGAGCACGTTGCCTGACGGTCGAAGCGCGACGTCGAGTTGACACTGCTTGTCCACGCCGCCACGCGCGCCATTAACGTCGTCGAAGCGGACCGTGACCTTGGCTACGCGGTCTCCGAACCGGCTGAGCGCGAACCGCAAGCAGCGATCCACGTGGACGCGCAACGCCTCACCAACCTCGATGTTCCGGGCACGAATATCCACCACCATCGCCCAATCCTTCCTGGTCATGATCATTGGTTCGGCTCCGGCGTTGCGTACCGAAGCAGCCGCTCCCGCCGAGGTCCATGAGCAAGTACGCCCCGGCCATGACGAGGACATCCGCTTGGCCTCGCCGCAGAGCCTCGATAGTCGCCGCGGTTCCGGCTGCGCCCAGGCCAACGCGCCGCGCGGCGCCTACCAGGTCGGCCACCGTATCGAGCGACTCCTTTTGTTCGCAATCGATGAAGCTCGACAACGTGGCCGCCACCACGTCCGCGACCCGCGCGCTTGCCGACGCAGGCACCATGGCGACGAGTTTGTCTTGAAAGTGCCTGGGGAGACAGTTCCGGATGCGGGCCTGTACGTCTCTTCGAGTGTGATGAGTGTCCGGATGCGACTCCGGAGCTGACCCAGATCCATCGCGTGTGCCACAGCTCGATTGGTCGATTGCCGATGCGCCCGCATGAACTTGGCTCTCTGGGACGAAAGACATCCCGTGTTGATTGAACTCTCGCTGTGAACCTCAATCCATGAACGTCACGGCTCCCGTTTCAATGTCGTACATCGCGCCGACCACCTTGACCTTCCCCGCAGCTTCGAGTTCGGCGAGGATCGGGCTCCGCTCGCGGATCTCTGCCACACCGAGTCGGACGTTCGTCTCGGTTACGGCGTGCACGAAGGCCTCGTTGTGTGAGCTCCGCTCGCCCGACACGTTGGTCGTCGCGTTGACCGCTGGCGTGAGCTCTGCGATCACGCTCGTGAGGTTGCCCAGCTCGACATTGTCGCACGCGCCCTTGATCGCGCCGCAATGCGTGTGCCCCAGAACCACGATCAGGCGCGAGCCCTTGACCTTGCTTGCGAATTCCAGCCCGCCCAAGACCTCAGGGTCGACCAGGTTGCCCGCGACACGCGGCACGAACAGATCCCCGATCCCTTGGTCGAACAGAAATTCGGGCGTGGTGCGCGAATCGATGCAGGTGAGGACGCTCGCGAACGGGTGCTGATCCGTCGCGGTACCCTTCACCTGCGCCCTATAGTCGCGCGGTATCATGGCATCCGAGCGAAACCGCTGGTTGCCTTCCTGGAGGCGCGTCAATGCGGCGTTCGGCGTAAGGGCCTGCTGGTCGACGGCGGTTGTCGTAGCCCCGCTCCGCACAGTTGGCGCATCCACGCGTGGTGTGCTCGCGCAACCGAGTCCGGCGGTAGCGACCAGCATCGCCAGCGCGGTGAAGGTCGTGGCAATTCGCCCGCTCCGGGTCCGCAGAGGAGGTTCTAGATCCATCCGATGGTCCGCCATTCCACTCTTCGAATTCTCATGTGCCTGCATCACACGCCTCTCTGGGACCAAGATGGCCCGATGTTGGTTGGACGCGCACGGCCGTTCCTTGTCGTGCCGCCTCACCCACTGCCTCCAAGCTCTTCTTCGAAAGCGGCGGGGCCTGTCCGCTCTCGGCAGTCGAAGCAGAACCCCAAGTCTTCGAGCTCGTTCCATGGCCGAACATGTTGATCGCTACCGCAGGCTGCGCACGGCGGACGGCAAGAGACAGCCTCGAAAGGCAAGCCGGCCTTGCGGAAGTCCGCGCGCTCGACGAGCCCGACCACGCGACCACCGTCGACGATGGGCAAGCACCCAAAGCCGTTCTCGCGCATCGACGCCGCGGCCCCTGCGACGTGCGTTGACTTCGGGACGCAGAGTACTGGACGGCTCATGTAGCGCTGCACCGCGACACCGACCTCGATGAGGCCGCAGCTGCAGAGAACGCCCACCAGCTCGCCTCGGTCGACCACGAAGAGGTAGTGCGTGCTTTCTCGCTCAAAGAGGGCCGCCGCTTCGGTCGCAGAGGTTCCTGGCGACACCGCCGTCGGTGCCCGCCTCATGATCTGAGCGACCAGGGTCATGACTCAACTCTCTGCGTGACGGGTCCCCTGCTCTCCGCAAGGCCCGGGCCCTTCGTCACAGCAGCGGAGCCCAACGAGCTTGGCGCCAAGATCCAGCGCCCGTCGCGCGTGGAGTCGAAGCGGGCGCCGCGGCGCTGTGCGCACTCGAAGCACAGTAATCTTCCCGCTTCGAGCTCGCAGCACGTGCCAAATTCGGTGGACACGAGGTCGCCGCAGTCGCGACATCTCACCAAGCGCTCGCACTCCTGTTCGAACATGGTCGGTCTCCTTCGCTCCGATGTCGTTGTTTCGGTTCCCCGCTTTTGTAGCCGCGGCACCATCCGTAGACCATTAGAAAGTCTTGACGTGATCCGTAGGTAAACCCTTCATATGCTCCCGCGCTCTTGCGCTGGGGAAAGGCGAGCTCTTCTGAGCTGCGCGCGAAGCGCGCGCGGGGTAAAGGAGTGAGGGGGCGGCGGCGCCAGGGGCGAGGTAAGCGAGCTGGGTTTCGATCGACTATTCGCGTTTGTCCGCCCGTCGCCGCTGGCAGCTCGCGGCGGGCAGCTGCGTGAGCGCGATTTGAGGATGTGTAGTTGAAAACGACAGATTGTCGAGAGCCGGGAGACTGCGAGATCACGCAGCCACAAGGCCGTTCGGTAGCCATATTGCTTGGCAGTGTGAGCCCATCGCGACAGGCTCTGCGCGATCACGCTGCCGAGTCGTGACATATAGGTAGAAGCGACATATGCTCGGGCATGGAGTGGATCAACTATCACCACCTGCTGTATTTTTGGACGGTCGCTCGTGAAGGCGGACTTGTCCAAGCCGGCAAGGTATTGCGGCTCTCACACCCAACCTTGAGCGCGCAGATCCACACGCTCGAAGATCAATTGGGCGAGAAGCTATTCGTCAAGGTTGGGCGCAAGCTGGCGCTGACGGAGCAGGGGCGCGTCGCATTTCGCTATGCGGACGAGATCTTCACGCTCGGGCGTGAGATGGTGGACACGGTTAAGGGGCGCTCCGTCGGCCAGTCACTACGACTCGACATTGGCGTGGTGGATGTGGTGCCGAAATTCGTCGTGCGGAGTTTGTTGCAACCCGCTCTCGAGCTGCCGGAGCCGGTGCGGCTGGTGTGCTACGAGAAGTCCTATGAGGCGCTGCTGGGGGATCTAGCCCTACACACCCTCGATATCGTGATTTCGGATGCGCCAGTCCCAGCCGGCAGTAGCGTGCGTGCCTTCAACCACTTTCTAGGGGAGACAGGCGTAGCCATCTTCGGCACCAAGCAGCTGATAAGCAAATACAAGCGCGATTTTCCCAAGTCACTGGACGGCGCTCCGTTCTTGCTCCCGCTCGAGACTTTGCACCTGCGGCGCTCCCTCAATCTCTGGTTCGACCGCCATGGCATCAAGCCCCGGGTCGTCGCGGAGTTCGAAGACAGCGCGTTGCTCAAGGCCTTCGGGGCGGACGGCATCGGGCTGTTCCCCGCCCCAAGCGTGGTGGAAAAAGAGGTCATGACGCAGTATGGTGTTCAGGCGCTAGGGCTCGCCGAGGACGTGAAG
>Ga0163144_10030532_pt1 | contig 10306 bp, 8 predicted proteins | sample OliLak19BULKMAT1_FD_123175 | JGI IMG/M metagenome (GOLD analysis project Ga0163144, IMG submission 123175) | Freshwater microbial mat bacterial communities from Lake Vanda, McMurdo Dry Valleys, Antarctica - Oligotrophic Lake LV.19.BULKMAT1 | ecosystem: Environmental > Aquatic > Freshwater > Lake...
ATCCGAATCAGACACATCGGCCGTGGAAGTGCTCGGCACGGACGAAGCCATGACGCCATTCGCGCTGTCGGCAATCACCGAGGCGTTGCCGTCGTTGTCGCTCCGGCCTGCGTCGTCGGTCGAACACGCCGCGGCGACGAGCACCAGCGCACACGCCGCCAGCGTGGACCAACAATCTGCACTTCTATCCACTTTCCGCATCAGTCAGTCCTCCGATAGCAGGTGATCAACACGCGTGCTCGCCTTTTCTGGTTGACAGATCTAGATCAGCCCTGAGCCTGACCGATCGACGTCGCGTGCATCCCGACTTCCGATTGGCGAGATGTACGGCGAGGCCTCGCGCCCACGACGGCGCTCGCCGAAAAAGCTTCGGTCGTCGAATGCGTCGTCATCGTCCACCTCCGAGATCGGCATCGACGCACTATCGTATGCAGGCAGCGTGCGGGCATCTATCGTGGAGAAGTCGATGATGACGTTGTCTTCTTCTTCGTCGAGGTGCGCCGACTCGATTGGAATCAACACTCGGCGATCCTCATCGTCAGTGCGATCATCGAACTTGAGCTGACCTTCGATGTAGCGGACCTTCATCACGCTCGTATCAACGACGAGGTCCTCGACCTTCCCCACCTTGTGTCCGTCAGACGTCCGAAGCTCCCAACCACGAATGTCGGGATCGCCGTCGGCCACCTGAAGATGAGATGCGTCCTTCAGGTGAACGAGGCGAGGGCGCTCCGTCGAATCATGCCGAGTGTCGATGGAACGACTGCGCGCGGCGTCGTCGTGCATGTCGGAATTCATTGCTAGGATCTCCGTACTGCGGGGAGTAGGATGTGGCGTGAAAAGAAGTGAGTGCTGATCGACCCGGCGTCGTGAACACTCGGGCTCGCACGCTATCGTTGCGGTGGAACGGTCATGGTGTCGCGCCGCATGAGGGCGCTGTCTCGCGCTGGTGCGAGCGTACCCGCGGCGCTGCTCGTGTCCATCGCTCCGCCGCGGTCCGCTGTGCTCTGCGGGCTGCGCTGCGCGGCGACAAACCAGATGAGGGCTGCAACGGCGATGGCACCCAACAGCCAGGGCGTCCATGAGCGTCGCTTCTCCTCGATGTTGATCTCGGCCATGCGTGCCTCTTGGAAAGTTGAAGGTGAGATCCAGACGAAACACGTGCGTGTCTGCTTCAAAGTGAAAGAAGATGGACAACGCTGTGCACAAGCAAAGCGATAATTGTGCCACTCCGCTTTTCAGCGGTATTCATTCATGACGAACACAACGGAGAAACAGGAAGCGATTGCGAGCTACGTCACTGAGATGCTTGCGCTCGAGCAGCACATCGAGCCCTCCGTTTCGGTTGAGAGCGAAGACCTGTAGTCAGACGCGTCAGCTCCGGCGCGGCACATCCATTGCAACGCGAGGGCGTGGCCAACCGCCCAACGCCAACCACGTGATCGCGAGGTGCCGAATGTGCCGCTGTCTATTTCATGTCACACGGACCTGTGTGACTCGTGTGACGCTGTCCGCTGCTGTCGTTGCGGTCCTGATACTGGCAATGACCTCGGCCGCAGCGCCGGCCGAGGCGCAATACTTCGGGCGCAACAAAGTCCAGTACGATCACTTTGCGTTCCGCATCCTCCCGACAGATCATTTCAGGATTCACTTCTACCCCGCTGAGTCGCTCGCGACGGCCGACGCCGCGCGTATGGCGGAACGATGGTATACTCGTCACAGCCGCACACTGGGCCATGAGTTCGCTGAGAGTCCGCTCATTTTCTACGCCGACGCGCCGGACTTTCAACAGTCGAATGTCGTCGAGGGCGAGATCTCGCAGGGAACGGGCGGCATTACCGAGGGAAGCCGCGAGCGCGTCATCATGCCGTTCACGGGCGGTTACGCCGAGTTCGACCACGTCCTCGGCCACGAACTCGTGCATGTCTTTCAATACCGCATTGCGGCGGAGGGACGCAACGGACTTCGCTCGCTGAACAACATTCCGCTCTGGTTGATCGAGGGCATGGCCGAGTATCTGTCACTCGGTCGCGACGATCCGAACACGGCCATGTGGCTGCGCGATGCACTGCTGCGCGACGATCTGCCGACACTCGATCAACTCACCAACGACCGCCGCTATTTCCCATATCGGTACGGCCAGGCGCTGTGGGCGTATGTGGGTGGTACCTGGGGCGACGAGTCGGTGAATCGCCTCTACCGCGCCGCGCTCGCGGAGGGGTGGGAAAAGGGGGTCACGGCGACACTTGGAATTTCTGCCGATTCGCTGAGCAAGCAATGGCATGCCGCGATTCGACGCGCATACACGCCGGTCCTCGCGGGACGGAGCCGGCCGGATTCCGTCGGCCGCGGCGTCGCGGTTGTCACCGATCGCGGACAACAGAATATCTCCCCCGCCGTCAGCCCCGATGGTCGCTACATGGCGTACTTCTCGAGTCGCGGGTTGTTCGGCATCGATCTCTATCTCGCTGACGTCGCCACCGGTCGCAACATTCGGCAACTCACGTCGGTCACGAACGATCGGCACTTCGACGCGTTGAGCTTCATCGGTTCAGCCGCGACATGGTCGCCCGACGGGTCGCAGCTGGCCTTTGTGGTGTACGCCGCCGGTGATAACGAGATCAACATCATCGACGTCGCGAGCGGTCGCACGCTCCGACGCATTTCGGTGCGTGGCGTGACGGCGATGTCGGATCCCGCGTGGAGTCCTGACGGAATGCGCATCGCGTACACCGGTTTCAGCGGCGGACTGTCCGATCTGCATGTTTTCGACCTGCAAAGCGGTGCCGATCGTCAATTGTCCGACGATCGCGAGGCGCAACTCCAGCCATCATGGAGTCCGGATGGACGCTCGCTCGTGTTCGCGACCGATGCGGGCCCAACCACGGATCTGTCCCTCCTGAGCTTCGACGCGACGCGCCTCGCACTGATGGATGTCGAATCCGGTCGCGTGCAATTGCTGCCGAGATTCGGCGGTGGGAAGCACATCAATCCGCAGTACGCCGCCGACGGGCGATCCCTCTTCTTCGTGTCCGATCAGGATGGCGTCGCGAACGTGTACCGCGCGATGCTGCCCGCCTTCACGGTCACTCGAATCACGAATGTCGTGACCGGCGTGTCGGGCATCTCAACGTTGTCGCCCGCGATATCGGTGGCGCGTGGGACAGGCGCACTGCTGTTCTCTGTGTTCGATCGGCAAGGGTACAGCATCCGACAACTGGACCCTGCCGCGGTCACTGCGGCGGCCGTCGCGCGGACCGCGCAGGGTCGACCGAGTGCGCTGACGGACACGGTGGCAGCCGTAGCCGGCATCTTGCCCCCGTTGGATGGTCGCGACGGCATGGTGGCGCGGTATCTGGCCGACGCGACGACTGGGCTGCCAGCGGCGACGCCCAGCGACACTCGCCGATACGAGGGCGGTCTGCAGCTCGACTACATCGGCGGTCCGCAGTTCGGAGTCGCCGTGGGCGGTGGCTACGGCACGGGGATCTCGGGTGGCATTGCGGCCTCGTTCTCGGACCAGCTTGGCAATAATTCGATTCAGACCGTGCTGCAGGCGCAAGGCGATCTGAAGGATATCGGTGGACAGATGCTGTACCTCAATCGGGCGCGACGTTGGAACTGGGGCGGACAGGCGTATCACATCCCGCAGGTGGGTGGCTTCGCCACATTCGACAACACGACGGTCAACGTGGGCGGTGAGGTTCTGCCGGGCACGGTCTATACGCGCACGTTACAGCGGGTGTTCTACGACAATGCGCAGGCGATCGCGCAGTATCCGCTCACCGCGACGCGTCGGTTCGAGTTCAGCGTCGGCGCGCAGCGCATTTCCTCAAGTACCCAAGTGGATTCGCTGTACGATGTTGGCAACACCAGGGTGCGGGAAACACGGCGTAACTTCGCCGGTGCCGACGCACTCACCTTCGGCACGGCCTTGGCCGCGTTTGTCGGCGACTACTCGTTCATGGGCTTCACATCGCCCGTCGCCGGCGGTCGCTACCGCTTCGAAGTGTCGCCAAATGTCGGCACAGTCAACTACACGTCGTTGCTGGCCGACTATCGCCGATACCTGCTCGCGAGGCCGTTTACGTTCGCGTTCCGCGGCATGCACTTTGGCCGTTACGGTGAGGGACGGGGAAGTGAGCAATTGCAGTCGCTGTTCGTCGGCCAGCCCTACTTCATCCGCGGCTACGATGCAAACAGTTTCACGCTGGCCGAGTGCAGTGCAGGCGTGGGGAGCAACGAATGCCCTCAGTTCAGTCGGCTGAGTGGAAGCCGGGTGGCGGTGCTGAACGCCGAACTGCGCATTCCGCTCCTGGGCACGAACCAGTACGGCATCATTCCGTTTCCCTACCTGCCGCTCGAAGTCTCGCCATTCATTGACGGTGGACTGGCGTGGAGTGCCGGCGATGACGTGGACCTTCGCTTCGCACGCAGCAGCGCGACGCGCGTGCCCGTGTTCAGCACTGGCGTGAGCATGCGCGCGAATGTGTTGGGTTACGCGGTGGCCGAGTTCTATCTGGCCAAGCCGTTCCAGCGCGATCAGAAGAACTGGGTATTCGGCTTCCAGCTCCAGCCTGGATGGTGAGCTTCGGTCGTAAAGCGCGACGCCGACGGTCGCTCACGTCGTGAGCCCCACACCAATGTCGCGTTTCCGTGAGAAGCGAAGCATCAGAAAGCCTACGATACCGGCCACCGTCGACGCGCCAAGAATGCCGAGCTTGGCGACGTCGAGCAGCGCTGGACTCGCGAAGGCCAGACCGGCAATGAAGAGAGACATCGTGAATCCGATACCTCCCAGCCACGCCACACCATGCACGTGCATCCACGTGCTCCCACTGGGCAGGTCGGCGGCACCACTCCGCACGGCGATGAAGCTCGCCAGCGTGATACCGATCGGTTTGCCGAGCAGCAGTCCCATCGCCACGCCGACGGCGATCGGGCTGGTAAGCGCCATGCCCGCATCGTCGCCGAGCGTTACGCCGGCATTCGCGAGTGCGAAAATCGGCATGATGACGAACGCCACGATGCCGTGCAGCGCGTGCTCCATCCGCTGCAGCGGAGCCTGGGCCTCGTCCGCTGCACTCTCGAGCGACTGGAGGGCGTGCTGGTGCCCTTGATTGGTGAGCACGTTCGTTCCCGGCTCATCGGCCGCGCGAAACTCAGCCAGACTGCCCTCGGCCTTGGCGAGGAATTCCTCTTCACTGATGCGCGTGCGCGCCGGCACCGTCAGCGCGAGCAACACACCGGCAATCGTCGCGTGAATGCCCGACTTGAGCATCAGGAACCAAAGGACGGCGCCCAGCAATGCGTAGGTGAATGGCCTGCGCGCGCCCGCCCGGTTGAGTCCGAGCAGCAGCACCAGCACGATGCCCGCTCCGGCAAGCGACGCCCAACTGATCGCGCTCGTGTAGAACAGCGCGATCACGAGGACGGCTCCCAGATCATCCGCGATCGCAAGAGCGGCAAGGAACACCCGGAGACTGGCCGGCACGCGGTCGCCAAGCAGCGCCAGGATCCCCAGCGCAAACGCGATGTCGGTCGCCATCGGCACGCCCCACCCTGCGCTCCCGGGGCCCCCCGTGTTGATGCTGGCGTAGAGCGCGGCGGGGACAATCATGCCGCCGAGTGCCGCGGCGACCGGTAAGGTAGCTGACCGTCGGGTGGCCAGTTCACCGACCAGCACCTCGCGCTTGATCTCGAGCCCGACGAGGAAGAAGAAGATCGCCATCAGGCCATCGTTCACCCAGGCGTGCAGCGGCAGGGAGAGCCCGAAGCCGGGCGCCCCCACGGTGACCACCGTTTCCCAGAGGTGGTGGTAGGCCGCAGCCCAAGGGGAATTAGCCCATCCGAGTGCCACGACGCAGCACACCAGCAGCACCACGCCACCCGACGCGCTGGTCGAAAAGAAACGCTGGAAGGGACCGAGAACGCGCTCGACGAGTGGAGGGGCGGCCGTCGGGCGCTGGGCGGGCTGAGTCATGAATGCAGGAGTGCTCGTGGCTGGCGGCGGCGCTCGCGCTTGGGGAGCACGAACGTGCGATGGCAGAAACTATCTGTCGGTCGCGGCGCTGCCCAAGGCCACGCGGATACTTTCCACCAACACATCCGGCGTGATTGGTTTCTCCAAGTATGGGAACTCACCGCCCATTGACCCCTCGCTGCCGGCGCCGCCTTCCGCATAGCCAGACAGAAACAGGATTGGCAGTGACGGCCACTGTTCCCGAAGCTGACGCGCCAACTCGCGTCCACCCATCTCCGGCATCATGAGGTCCGTCAGCACGAGCGCCGGCGGGCCGGTGCGTGCCACCAGCTCCAGCGCGTGCACGCCGTCGTGCGCATACAGGACGTCGAATCCGGCCCGCTCAAGAATCCGACCGGTAACGGTGCGAATCGCTGCCTCGTCGTCGACGATGAGAATCGTGGAGCCTGCGCGACGGGCCACCTGCGGCAGGCGCGCGGGCGCCACGACGGTCGACGCTTTCGTCTCCGGTACGACCTCGGGGAAATACAGCGTGAACGTGGTGCCCTTTCCACTCTCACTGCGCACAGTGATGTGACCCCCATTCTGCGCCATGATTCCGGCGACCGCCGCCAGACCAAGCCCCGTCCCCTCTCCAACCGGCTTGGTCGTGAAAAACGGTTCGAAGATGCGCGCCTGGATCTCGCGCGACATACCCGTACCGGTGTCGCGGATGACAAGTGTTGCGTACACGCCGACGGGGATCGTCTCGCCGTGTACGTCCGTAATCACCTCCTTGACGACCGCCTCGGACGAGCTGACCCAAATGAGCTGCGCGCTCGAGGTGGCGTGTCGGGCATTCATCACCAGGTTGATGATGAGCTGCTCGAGTTGACCCGGATCCATCCAGATGTCCCGCGCCGCATTCGTCAGCACCTCCAGTCGGCGGTTCTCGCCCGCCAGACGTCGGATGATCGGCTGCAGTTGACGTAACGCGACGTCCAACTGGAGCAGTTGCGGGCGATGAACCGCGTGACGGCTGAATTCAAGCAGTTGCCTGGTGATCGCCGCGGCGTGCACGGCCGCTTTCAGAATCTCGCTGACGTCCTCGCGCGCCTCGTCGATGGTGCTCGGCGCGTCCATCAGCAGCGCTCCGAACCCCATGATCACCTGCAGCATGTTGTTCACTTCGTGCGCTACGCCGCCGGCCAACGCGCCAACCGCTTCCAGCCTCTGCGTCGCCTGGATATGCGCGGCCAGATCGCGCGCGACGGCCTCGGTGGCCAGCCGCTCGGTGATGTCGCGAATGACCAGATGCGCCGACGGCTTTCCCCGCTCGATGAACACCTGCGCACGTACCTCGACTTCGACCTCCCGGCCGTCGAGCCGATGAAACGTGTCACGCACGGCCGGCGCCTGTTCCTCGACCCGAACGGCACCGGTGAGCTGGCGCTCGACACCCTTGAGGTACGGTGGATGGAGTATGAGTTCTACCGGTCGCCCGATGAGCTCATCGCGACGGCTCGCCCCCGCCAACCGCAGCACCGCCGCATTGGCGGCGAGAATACGCTCCCCGTCGTGAATCAGAATGCCATCGGGTGCGAATTCGACGAGCTGCTCGTAGCGAACATCCCGCTCCACCGCGTCGCGCTGGTCGCCGGTCAGCATCAATCCGTGCTCATTCGACGTCCGTCTCCGAATGTTCGGCGGATGCGTGGCGGGCGATCCTCGCCGCGCGCCGCTGACGCGTGGGCAAGCCGGTACGGACTCGGTCGTACTCATTCAACGTGTTCCGCAGCACGATGCCGCTCGGCGTTGACTCGTACGTCCAGAAGTCCCGACTGTGATCGCTGCCGCGCATCTTCACCACCAGCAAGGCCTTGCGCAGCTCCCCTTCGATCTCGACAAAGCGCTGACTGAGAATGACGTCGGTCAGGAACGACACCCCGTGTCCGGTGATCTGCAGTCGCTCCTGTTCGACCACTTCCACGGTGGAATACATGGTCACGCCCAGTCCCGTCAGCGTGCCGATGAGGCGATAGAGCGACTCGCGAAAATCCTCGCGAAACGTTGGCGCGAGCGCCATCTCGAAACCGGAGATGGAGTCGATCACGACGCGCGTCGCGCCGATCTGTTCGACGGCATCGCGGATCTCCTGCAGCGTTTCATCAACCGAGAGGTCGAGCGGGCGCAGGTAGATCATGCGCAGTTTGTCGTTGCGTACCGCGTCACCGAAGTCGGCGCCCATGGCGCTAGCGCGAGCCAAATAGATGCCGGGACGCTCTTCGAACACCGCAACGACGGCCGCTTCACCATCCTTGAGTCCGGCCGCGACGAACTGCACGGCGAATGTCGTCTTTCCCGAGCCGGTCGGGCCGGCCACGACCACGGAGTCCCCAGCGGGGATACCGCCGCCCATCAGCGCGTCGAGTCCGGAAATACCGGTACCCAGGCGACGACCGTCTCGCGCCTGTGCGTTCGCGTGCGAACTCGGCACGCGCGGATATACCTGCACTCCCGCGTTCGTGATCTTGAGGGTGTGCAGCCCGGGCATGGGGCTGACGCCTCGCGACTTCACGATCTGCATCTTCCGCACAACGGAGTTGCGATCGACGGCCTGCGTGAGCCAGATGACGCCGTCGGCGACGGTGAAGACCGGATTGTGCAGTTCCTGTTCCTTATACTCACCGATCAGGATCGAGGTGATCTCCCACGTCGTCAGATGCAACGCAAGCTGCTGAATGAAACGCTCCACGCTCGTGTATGGCGCACTCGACGCGCCCCCGTGCACGAGCGATCGGAACGAATCGACGACCACCACACCCGGGTGAAGCGTTGCCACTTCGTGTACGATTCGCGCCAGCACCGCATCGAGATCGCCGCGCAGCGCTTCTTCACTCAGATTGACGAAAAAGACGGCGCTGCCGAGCAACTCCGCGCGGAAGAAGGCGAAGCGTTGCTGGTAGCGCATCAGCTTGAGCGACGTTTCGCCAAGCAACGTGATGAACAGTCCTGGGCGTTCCACCGTGGCGTTGGCGAACAGGAACTGCATCGCCAGTGTGGTCTTCCCGGAGCCCGGAGCGCCGGCAACCAGGTTGAAGGACAACCCGGGCAGGCCACCGCCCAGGACTTCGTCAAGTCCGGGAATGCCGGTTTTGAGGAGTTCGAGTGGCGGTGTTGATTCGGAGGTGTCCGGGTTGGAAAGTCTTTCAATCATCGCGGCCAACGTTGGTCTGGGTGCTCACGAAACCGCGCGGGCTCGGTCCACCGACCTGTTCGATCAGTCGCACAGCCATATCATCTCCGATGATGCGACCCAGCAGGGTCATGAGTGACGCCAGCAGCGCGATGATGCCCGCGGCGATCTCTTCACTGGAAGGCTCGCCGCCGTGTTGCGGAGGGGTTCGCGCGAGGCCGAGGGTGGTCGTCCCCACCAGCACGGGGCAGGCAGGGCCGGCCAGCACGACCGCGCGTGAGAGCAGCACGTTGTAGCCGTCGGCGCCAATCCAGCGGCGCAGGGCGATCCCGAGGTCGGCCAGCAGCCGCTCGGCGGTCTGGCGGGTATCGCCCGTTCCCGCGCTGTCGAGAATGCAGCGCTCCCACAGCCGTCGCGCCGCCGCGAGGCTGCTGGCCGAGGTATCGGTCATCGGCGTCTCACCGGGGCGAGCGGGGAGGAGATTTGCGCGTCAGAGCGTCGCGCGCGGCCTGCGAGAATCCCCGCGTGAACGTGATTTCCGAAATGACCATTACCATCCGCGCCCAGAGAGATGAATCGGTTCGACGCACCGGCATGATGGAGCCGCCGACCGGCATTACCGCACTTTTACTGCACAAAGCGTACTCACGTGGATTGTGAACCGTGATGCCTCTAAGGCTCTTGTTCTGCGATCGGACCGCGGGTAAGTTACCGGATTCCGAGAGTGAAGCGTTCGGTCGAGTGGGAGATCGTTCCGGCGCCGGTTCGACCACGCAAGTGGGGCGGTGGTGTGCGTGCGAGCACCAGCGACCAACGGAGTTGATTGGCAGGCTTTTGCACGCGTAGCTCAGTCGGTAGAGCACATCCTTGGTAAGGATGAGGTCACCGGTTCAATCCCGGTCGCGTGCTTGGGAAGTCTGGTGGAGCATAACCCCATAAACCGTTCTGGCGTATGGGGTTATCTCTTTCCCGGCGGGCCGTCGGTGCGAATGTCGAGGGGGCGCAGTCGGGGCAATATGCGCCCGAAGCCGCCCCGAAGCGACATCGCGCATTGCCCAGACATTGCCCAGATATTGCCCGCGACGCGTCGGCCGTGGCATCCGTCGTCGCGTCCGGCGGGGGGCCGGATCGCCCGCTGGTGCGCCGTC
>Ga0163144_10030533_pt1 | contig 10306 bp, 8 predicted proteins | sample OliLak19BULKMAT1_FD_123175 | JGI IMG/M metagenome (GOLD analysis project Ga0163144, IMG submission 123175) | Freshwater microbial mat bacterial communities from Lake Vanda, McMurdo Dry Valleys, Antarctica - Oligotrophic Lake LV.19.BULKMAT1 | ecosystem: Environmental > Aquatic > Freshwater > Lake...
CCGTTGAATCCAACGCCATGAAAACCCTCACCCGCCTTTTCGCCCTGACTTCGGTCAGCCTTTTCACCGCGCTTATCCCGGCCAGTCACGCCGCCCCGGCCTCCCCGGTGGGCGACTGGGACTTCGTGATGGCCGGCAAGCAACGGGGCATCGCCCTCGTGACCTTTGACCCGGGCTACACGCTGTTCGGCACCGAGATCCTCCGTCCCGCCCCGCCGGCCAATTCGTCCTCGTCGGGCGGGAGTCAGCGCAATTCGACAGGAACCGCCGCCTCCCGCGACGGCTCCACCGGCAATTCCAGCACCAATTCGAGCGTCACCAATTCCAATTTTTATGGCAGCGCCAACCTGGAAGGCGTCTGGGCCCAGGAGAGCTCGGGCCGAATCATCGGGGCGATCAATGAACTGTACTTCACGCTCGAACTCGTGACGCGCAGTTACACCAACGTGGTCAACATGACCAACGAGATCACCACGATCACCGCCCTGGAAAACGTCAAGCACACCAACGGCCTCAGCTTCACCGGCAAGATGGGCTCCGGGGGCAAGATGACCCTGAACCTCTACACGCCGCGCGGGCTCACCACCCTGACCGGGGTCCGGATGGTCGCCCTCCCCAATTACACCGGGAACTACTACGGGATGGCCACCAAGGATCATCCCTTCGTCGAGTTCTTCTCCATCTCGCCCAATGGACTGGGTACGGGTGGGTATGATGTGTTCAACGGGGTCGGCGCCGGTTACAACTACGACGGCAATATGATCGTCTCGAAGCAAAAACAGGTGGCCATCTATTCCCTGACCGAATACGGCATCCTCTCCGTGGTCACCGGTCCCTACAAAACCAACCGGTTTAGTGGCGCCGCTGCGATCTCGGGGGACCTCCGGGGCACCGACGGCACCCGGCCGAACTTTCCCTACAAATTGTCGCCCCGGCTCTGAGCCGTCGACCATCGCTCCCTTTCCTCCACACGCAGCCGCCCTCCGGGGCGGCTGTTTCGTTCTTCCCGCGACCGCGCCCGCTTGGCCGCCACGTGCGCCAAGACCCCCCTGCCCTGCGTGCGCCGGCCCCTTACTTGATCGCGAGTTCCTGTTTAATCTTAAACTTCTCCACGCGTTTGCGCAGGGTGGCGCGGGTGATGCCGAGAAGTTTTGAGGCCTGCACCTGGTTGCCTCCCGTGACCATGAGGGCCTGCACGATCAATTCCCGCTCCACCCAGGGAATCACCTTGAGCTTGGGATCCTGGCGCGCGAGCTGAAAGAGGGCCCGGGCCAGCGACGGCACATCGTCCTTCACGCTCTCCGGTCCCGGGGTGACCCCGGGCGGTCGCGGCGTTCCCGCGGACGGGGCGCCGCCGGGGAGGATCACTCCCGGGGGGAGATCGCTGACCAGGATGGCGTCGCCCTTGGCGACCACGAGCGCGCGCCGGATGATGTTCTCGAGTTCCCGGACATTCCCGGGCCAATGATAGTGTTCGAGGGCGGTGACGACCTCAGGGGAAATCGATTTGGGCCCCTCCTTTTGCGCGAATTTTTTGAGGAAATAATTCACAAGCAACCGGATGTCCTCGCGCCGTTCGCGCAAGGGCGGGATGGCAACGCGCACCACATTGAGGCGGTAAAAGAGGTCTTCGCGGAATTCCTTTTGGGCCACCGCCGCCTCCAGCGGTTTGTTGGTGGCGGCGATGACGCGCACATCCACCTTGATCGACTGGTTGCCGCCGACGCGTTCGAAGGTCCCGTTTTGCAGCACGCGCAGGATCTTGGTCTGGGTCGCCAGGGTCATGTCGCCGATCTCATCGAGAAAAATGGTGCCCCGGTTGCATTGTTCGAACTTGCCGACGCGCTGGGTGCTGGCGCCGGTGAAGGCCCCCTTTTCGTGGCCGAACAATTCGCTCTCGAGCAGGTTCTCCGGGATGGCCGCGCAATTGATGGCCAGGAAGGGCTGGCTCGATCGCTGGCTGTGCGAGTAGATCGCCCGCGCCACCAACTCCTTGCCGGTGCCGCTCTCCCCCGTGATCAAGGCGGTGGCGTCGGACACCGACAGTTGCCCGATCAGCTTGAACACATTTTGCATCTGGTCGCACCGGCCGACGATGCCCAGGTCATAATCCTCCGATTCGAGCAACGGCTGGTAGGAGACCACCTGCTTCATGGCGCGTGCAGCCGCCAGCGCATCGGTGATGATCTGCTTCAGCTTCGGCACATCAAACGGCTTCAACAAATAATCGTACGCCCCGAGTTTCATCGCCTCGATGGCCGTTTGGGTGGTGCCGTAGGCGGTCATCATGATGACCGGGAGCTTGGCGTCGACCTGGCGGAGGCGCCGGAGGGTTTCGAGGCCGTTCATCCCGCCCATGCGGACATCCATGATGACGAGGTTGGGTTTCAGCCGGGGAATCAGGCGCAAGCCCTCCTCGCCGCTCGCCGCCGTGGTCAGTTCAATTTCAGGGGAATCAAAGATGCGCCGGAACGAGTACTGCACGTCCGCTTCATCATCGATTAAAAGGAGCTTGTCCACGGTGGTTCGCTTTGGTTCGGTCACATCAATAGTCCGGACGGCCCGGTTGCAAGCGACCGCCCCTGACTCTTGAACAATCGCGCCATCCTGCCAAGTCCTTATCCTCCCACCCTCACTGCGGCCGGGGGAATCCCTTCGACTCCATCACCTCGACTTGGGGGCCGGGCGCGCGAACGATCAAGGCCGAACCCTCCCGGGTTCCCGCCACCAATTTCAAACCCGCCTCCGGCCCCAGGACGCTCACGGCCGTGGCCAGCGCGTCGGCCGTGGCGCAGTCCGGCGCCAGGATGGTCACCAGGCTGTGGTCCGTCAGGCCCAAACCGGTCTTGGGATCGACGATATGGGAATAGCGTTTCCCCTCCAGTTCCAGTCGTTGGAAGGCATCCCCCGACGTGGCGAGGGCCCCGTGGGCCAGCCAGACAAAGCGGGCGGGCGGGGCATTGGTCAGGTCGAGGGGAGCCACTTCGATTCGCCATCCCGGCTGCCCCGGCGGCGGTCCGCTCGCCGCCATGTCCCCGCCCCCCGCCACCAGCGCCCGCTCAATCCCATGCGCCCGTAGCACTTTCATGGCTTCATCCACCGCGTAGCCCTTCGCAATCCCGCCCAGGTCGAGCCGCATGTTGGGAACGAGAAGGCGGGCGGTCCGCGCCCGTGAATCGAGCCGCAGTTTTTTCCAGCCCACCGCCGCCTGTGCCTTGGCCAGCAAGTCGGGCCGGGGCAATCGGCCTTCCCGCCGGGCCTTGCGCCACAAGTTCACCAAAGGTCCCACCGTCACGTCGAAGGCCCCGTCGGAACGCGCCGCCAGCCGTTGGGCCTGCTCCAGCACGGTCCAGAGATCAGCGCTGAGCTTGATCGCGCTTCCCCCGCCCGAGCTTTGCGACAATCGGCTCAATTCACTGTCGGAATCGTAGTCGCTCAGAATGGCGTTCAGTTGTTGAATCCGGGCAAAAGCCGCCGCGGCGGCGGCCTGGACGGCCGCTTCGTCGTGCGCATGGAGGACCAGGCGGAACGGAAGTCCCATCTGGGGCTGGGTAAACTCGAAGCGCTCCCCCGCCGGAGGCGCGCTCAGTGCTGATGGGGTCACTCGGTTCGCACATCCCGCCATCAGAAAGGCCGCGGCCGCGAACAGGAGCGCGAGCGCGAGGGGCCTCGCGAATTTCAAGCAGCGCCTCGGGCGGACTTCTCCTCGTTCCTGCATCATCCTCACGCCGGCGTGGGCGCGCGATTGATGATGATGGCCACGCAGCCGTCGGGAGAAATCAGTTCCCCATGATGTGTGCCCGGGTCCGCATGCAAATAATCGCGCGGCCCCAGGATGCGGCCCTCCGTATGGAGATGGCCGGAGAGGACCAGAACCTCCTCCGAGCTGGGGTGGTCGTGTTCGGGCACCCGCCCGCCGGGCGCCAATTCCACCATCCGCACTTGATACCCCATGTCCGTGCTGATCGAGAGAAGTTTGACGCGGGCCCCGGGAAGGCCCGCCGCGGTCCAGCCCTGGCCATCGTCCGGCACCCATCGGAAACCGGCCGGCAAGGCCGGCGCGGGGGCGGCATCGGTGGACGGTTGAGGTTTAGACGAGCGGGCGATCTGTTCAAGAATTCGGTCCCGAAGGGCCGCCGAGGGTTGTCGGGCGGGCAACGCGGAGGCCAGGGCGACCGCCGTATCCAGGAAGGCCCCGAGTTCCTCGCGCGCGTCCGGGTCGTCGGCCAGGAGTGCTTCAAGGCGGGCCGTCTCCGCCGGGTCCAGCGCGCCGAGGGCGCGGGCCGCGGCGAGTTCCTGGAGCTTGGTGCAATTCATAATCGGTGGTGACCGGCAACCCGTGGTTTCATCCATGAACGTCGAGTCAAGGCGCCCACGTTAGATCCAACGCGCCCCGGCCCCCGCCGGACGCAACCTCATTGGCCGAAGGGGCGATAAAGGACGTTACCCTAATGCCCTGAGATGCCGCCCGTCCATCCTGATCGCCCGGCTGGCGCGGGAAGTCGGCTGAGCGGCAGCTCAGCCCTACCTGGGTAGGGCGGCGGTGCTCCGCCGCCGTGAACTCCCTCGCCCTCCGAGGCATCCGCCTTTCGCCCACTGCCCATCACACCCTATGGGCGCGCGCCCTGGCACTCCGGTATTGCGCCGGCCCGGCCTCCTGCCTAGGTTTCGCGGGTGAAACTCTCCGTCAAAAGTGATTACGCGGCGCGTGCCATGCTCGGGCTCGCCCGCCATTATCACACCGGACAGGCGCTCAAGTTGGATGCCCTCGCGGAGGCCTACAGTGTTCCCCCGAATTACCTGGTGCAGATCCTGATTGAATTGAAGGCCCAGCACCTGGTCCGGAGTGTGCGGGGGAAGGAGGGCGGTTACCTGCTGGCCCGGCCTCCGGCGGAGATTTCCCTCGGCGACGTCCTCAGTTGCATTCATGGCCAGGTCTTCGACACGCCGGCCCTGAGCGACCCGCAATGCCCGCCGGAATTGCGCCGCGCCTGGAGAAAACTCCAGTCGACCCTGGGCGACGCGGCCAGCGCCATCACCTTGCAACAATTGATGGAGGAGAGTTCGGAAAAGGAGAAGATGTACTACATATGATTCCCGCCTGCCTGCGTCCGCGCGCCGGTTCCCCGCCTCCGGAAATGTGCGGGCTTGCGTGACCATGGCCATTTCGTTTAAGAAATCCGCGTGAAAGCAACGTTCCTCCTGGCCGCCCTGGCGGTCACCGTCGCCGGACTGGCGACCCTCGACGCGCAGGTCAAGTCCGGCGCGACGAACGATTCCTATACCCTCGACCTGCTCCGCCGCACCATCGAGGAGCAGAAGAAAAGTCCCGACAAGGTGGTGCGCGCCCCCGAATCCGGAAAATCGCAGGGGCCGAAATCGGCGGAAGTCATTGAGCTCGAGAATCAGTACATCCAGGGAAAAATCTCGGCCAAACAATTTCAACGCGAGCTCGAGCGCATCCAGTTTGAGAAGGAGCAGCGGGAAAAGGCCGGCCTTCCGCCGATTTCCAAGGCCGCGGTGGCGCCCGCCCTTTCCCCGAAGGCCGCGAGCAGTGCCGGCCTGACCGGCGCCACCCCCACGCCGGCTTTCCCCACCCCGCCGCCCCAGCCGAATCCCAATCAAAAGAAGCTTTCCGACGTCGAGGTCAAGATTGAGGAGATGATGCAGAAACGGCTGGAACGGGAAAAGGCGTCCCGCGAGGCGGCCTCGGCCGCGGCCCTGACCAACAATCCGGCGGGCGGCCCCCCGACCAAGCGCCAGCGCCTCAATGCCCTGCTCCGGCAGGTCGTGGAGGGAAAAATGACCGACGCCGAATACCGCGTGCAACGCGAGAAGATCGTCGCCGAACCGGATTGACCCAAGTCCGAACTCGACTGGAGGCGGTCATTCGCTCCTCGCTCATTGCCACGAGCGACGACATGGTGCCGGCCACCAACCCGCTCGATTCGCAACGCACGACCCAGTGCCCACAGCTGGTCACCCGGCTCTTCGATTGTCCAAATCACAGATCTGACCGCAAGGCCTCCCTTTCTGTGCTCCGGCGGGAGGAATTCACCGGCCTGCTCACCACCCGGCCGGGTTGTCGCTGCGGTTCTTTTCCCGAACGTATTATCCCGTTGGTTACCCGGGGCCGCACCTTTAGCGAGCCAGATTCGCGCCCGTTTTGGCCGTTACGGGATTGCGCGGGCCGGCGAAGGTGTTCACCTTCGCCGCCATGAGCACCGTTGCAGAAATTGAGGCGGCCATCGAACGTCTGCCGTTGACGGAGGTCGAGAAGGTGGCCGAGTGGGAGCAGCCCGGCCGGGCGCGACCACCGCTGAAGTGATGGCGCTCACCCGCGGCGAGACATGAGCGGGTTCCTCTTCGACAGCAACGTGCTGCTCGACATCGCCACGGCGGATGCCGAGTGGCTGCCGTGGGCGGAGGCGCGGTTCCGTGAGGCCGCGGTGCATGGGCCGGTCCTCGTCAATCCGATCATCTACGCCGAATCCGGCTCGGATGGAACTTCAACTCAAATCCTCGGCCAGCGTTACAAAACGCCATCCCGCGTGGCCGAGTTGTCGATTGTGAGAACCCCTATGCCCCGGGCATCATTGCACCGGAGGGATCAGGAATGGAATTACCAGCTCGACAGTACGATGGGTGTGGTTTCGGCGAGCTATGGTCGGCGTCGCAATGGTGGTTACAGGTCAGTCCCGGGTCAGTCCTCACAACCAAGAGCGTGAAGCATCCGCTTAGTTTTACTCGATGGTTACCGATCCTCGGAGGTCTCTCCCAAAATCTGTCCAAAAAGCAGCGCAGGTAGGTTTTCCGTCAAGGGGCTCGCCAAAAAAACATTTGCAGGTGCCTTGGCGGATTTGGAATAGCCCGGCATCAGGCTCGATGAACTCTCCCACCGCTCGGCGATACACCCTCCCTACTCTGCCAGAATTTGGAGCCAGTTGTCGGATGCGAACAACGCGAGGAACGCCTTGACGGCGCTCGCCCGCCTATTGCGTTTCCCCCCGGGTCACCCGGAGAAACACCTCCTCGAGTCCCAACTCGTCCTCGCGCAATTCCGTCAGGCGGGCGCCACCGCGCACAAGGACATCCGCGATGATGGCGTGATCCGTTTCGTGGCCGGCCAGGGTGACCTTGATATGGCCGTCCTCCAGCATCGCCTCGGTCACTTCCGGGCGTGCCTTCAACAACTCGAGAGCGATGCTCTCATCGCTGCTGACCTTGACCCAGACGACCCGGCCGGTGCTCATCTGGTCGCGGACGCCCTGGACCGGGCCCGCATAGATAAGGCGGCCCTTCTCGATAATGGCAACCCGGTTGCAGAGAGTCTGCAACTCGCTCAGGATGTGGCTCGAGATGATGATGGTTTTGCCCATGCGCTGCAGTTCCTGGAGGATGGCCATCATCTCGATGCGCGCCCGGGGATCGAGCCCGCTGGCCGGTTCATCAAGCAGGAGCACCTTGGGATCATGGATCAGCACACGGGCCAACCCGAGACGCTGTTGCATCCCCCGTGACAGCGCGCCGATCAGCGCCCCTTTTTTTTCGGAGAGACCCACCAGTTCCAGGACGTCAGTGACCGTTTTCTCCCGCTGGGCGCTTGGGATTTTATAGCAGGCGCCGAAGAAATCGAGATACTCGGTGACCTCCATGTCCTTATAGACCCCGAAGAAATCGGGCATGTAACCAATCACGTGCCGGACGGCATCCGCGTCGCGCACCACATCGTGACCGAGGACCAGGGCCTGGCCGGCGCTGGGGGCGAGAAAGGTGGCGAGGATGCGGAGCGTGGTGGTTTTGCCGGCGCCATTGGACCCGATAAACCCGAACAGATCCCCCTGGTTAATGGTCAGGTCCAGCGTGTTGAGGGCCACCATCTGCCCGTAGGTGCGGGTCAGCCCGAGGGTTTGCACGGCCGGAAGAGGGGGAGCGGACATGGGGGGTTAAAGGGGTGAAGATTTAGGAGTTACCGGTCGAAAGGGGTGCGGGCTGGACGTAAAACGTAAAACATGGAACATGGAACATGGAACGTCATGCGCTGGAGGGCTCATTTTTCCATGGGCACGGTCACGCGCATCAATGTGTTCCGATGATTGCGAAGGGCGCTGAAAGTGTTCAGGGACTTGACCGCGCTGTAGTCGGGCATCCAGGCGAGGAGCACGGCGTCGCCCCGTTGCACGACGGGGTTCAGGTCGAACCCGGGCGGTGCGCCGTAATTTTCGTAACTGTTCTGAGTATTGACGAGATGGATGAAACTGGCGGCCATGGTGCCCGCCGCCTTGTCGGTGAACTTCGCCCGATCGTTGTTCCCGAAAGCGCGCTGACGGGATTGCACCGCATTCTCGAAATGGCTGGCCTGGCTGCGGACGAAGGCATCGAGGGTGGTTCGGGCGGCATTGGTGCGGCTGAAGGTCCTGGTCTGGCGGGCGGGAATTTCACCCAGGTCAAGCACCTCGGTCCCCAGGATCAGCTTCGCGACGGGAATCCGCGTGTCGAGATTGTTCTCGATCGTGATGTCCCGGGCCGTGATGGCCACCGTGAGGGGAGTTTCCTGCTGGCGCAGCCAGTCGCTGACGAAGAGCTGGCTCGTCCAGACCGGGACACTGATGATCCCGCGGAAACTGTTTCCCTTTTGTTCCACGTTGGCGCGGCTGGCCTCGGCGCCCCCGGCCAGGTTGCCCATCAACTCGCCGCGCAGGGTGGCGAAGGGCTGCTCGCTGACCAGGGTATAGCGGGCGTTGACGGGGGAATAGACCGAGCCAAAGGTGCGGCCCCGCAAATCCGCGGTGGCGCCGTGCGGAATGACATCGATGACATGAAGCTCATTCCATTCGCTGTCACCGGCCCGAAGTTTGTATCCGATGAAATAGATGAGCAGGCTGAAGAAGACCACGTAACAGGGGAACGTGATCCAGGTGAGCATCTGTCGGTTGATCTTTTTGAGCCAATATTGATCGAGCGGACCGATGACCGCGAGATAACCCACGAGGAGGAGCAGGAGCCAGCCGACCGGAAGCTTGCGAATCTGGTCACTCTCGATCATGGCGCCAAAGATGCCGTCCAGGCTGCGGCCGGAGGAATAGGTATTTAACGAGTTGTTGGGATTATTCTCGTTCAGGAACTCCGGCGGCACATCCGTCAACTTCGCCCAAAAATAAGGCGCGTTTTTCCAGCTCTTGAAAGGCTCCAGTTCGGGGGCAAAGGCGAGGACCGTGATCTGTCCGCGACCGCGCCGGGCCGTGATCATGGTCGGGGTGGTCGCGGGACCGACGACGATCCGGCCATCGCGAAGCGTGCCGGTGGCCATCTGGAGCGGGGCCTCCGTGAACTTCGCGTCCGCCGAAAGCTTTTCGTAGGGGTTCGGAAAGGTGCTGGTGGTGGCGTTGCGACCACTGCGCAACACGCTGACAAAATTGTAGTCGCGTCCATCGATGCGCTGGCTGCTGGCGAGCCACGCCTGGAGCTCGGGGTGGGATGCGAGCCGGGTCATGTCCGTGAAGTTCACGGGCAGAAGTTGTCGGAGCCATTCGCCCGGGCCATTGAGATGGTTGAGCTGTTCGATCCCCACCACCAGATGACCCCCGCCATAGAGCCAGGCCTGCAGTGCCTGGGTCTGGGGTTGTTTGAGCTCCAGGGCCCGCTCGGACGCCAGATAAAGGGTATCGAGACCCTCGAGCGTGAGCGGATTGTCCGGGAACAGCAGCGGATGCATCCGGGCGATCAACGGGGTGGTGTCGGTGTTGCGATTCTTGAACTCCGGCAGGGGCGGGGCGATCCGGCTCAACGCGGCGGCGAGCGGCATGTTCGCGGGATTGAGGCGCCTGACCCGCGCGTTCTGCGTTTCCGCCATGACCCGATCCTTTTCGTTGAGCAACCGCGCATTCCAGATCGGATTGTAGGTGGCGGAGGTGTGGATCGGGATGATGAACCGCTTGGTCGTGCCGGTGGGGAGCTCCACCACCATCGACCGGGTCTGGCTTTGATGGTAACTCCCCGGAGTGATTTCGAGCACGGCGGTAAAAGGCGGCCCGTCGTTGAAGATCTCGAAAGCCGCCGGAAACCAGGCCGCTTGCGGCACGACCCCGTCGAATCCGACGAACATATCAAACCGGATGGCCCCACGACTCGCGGGAAGCCACGCCAGGAACAGGAGCAACCCCACGAGGCCGCGCAGGCGGAAGGGCAACGACATACTGCGACCGTGAAGTGTGGCGGCTTCCATGGTGAACTGGTGGCCGATTTATACGGGCTGTGCGTTGGAGAGGCAACGGCTTTCCGCGCGCGTTGCCCGGTTCCCAACCCC
>Ga0163144_10030534_pt1 | contig 10305 bp, 9 predicted proteins | sample OliLak19BULKMAT1_FD_123175 | JGI IMG/M metagenome (GOLD analysis project Ga0163144, IMG submission 123175) | Freshwater microbial mat bacterial communities from Lake Vanda, McMurdo Dry Valleys, Antarctica - Oligotrophic Lake LV.19.BULKMAT1 | ecosystem: Environmental > Aquatic > Freshwater > Lake...
CCGCCTGCCCGGTCGAACGCGATGCGTGTGCAGAACAGGAACGCGCCACCCGTGAGTTTTCTCATGCGGAACTTGAAGTTGAGCACAGGCAGGAGCACCCGAGCGAAGCGCGGCACCTGCCCATCAAACCGCATCGACGCCCCGCCGCCCGCCGCACCTGAACGCATCGCCTCCAGGGCTTCGGCGACAGCGCCGGCGCTCACCTGCGTGTCCGCATCGACGAAGAACAGCACCTCGCCGCGCGAAGCCCGCGCTGCCGCATTGCGGGCCGCGGCGATCTGCCGCCGGTCGATCTGGACAACAACGGCCCCGCCCGCGCGGGCCGCCGCCGCGGTGCCGTCGGTCGAGGCGTCATCCGCGACGACGATCTCGTACTCGATGTTGCACGCGCGCGCGGCGGCGTGCATCGCGCCGAGCGTCCGCGGCAGGAGCAACTCCTCGTTGTGAGCGGGGATGCAGAACGAGACCATCAAGAGCGATTCACCCTTTCCGGACGGATGCCAGCAGCACACGCTCGAACTCCGCCACGGCCGGACTCGGGGCACGATCGCGCCTCCGCACGATCGCCAGGGCGCGCGACAGTTTGCCATCGCGGCAGGCCAAGCCTTCGCCCGCCACGAGCGCGAATCGGGAAACAAACCCCACGCCGATCCCCGCCGCGACCATCTGCTTGATCGACTCGATGGAGCGCAGTTCCATGACCACGTTGAGTGTCACGCCCGCAGCCGCGGCCGCACGGTCGAGCAGTTCCCGCACCGCCGATCCGGCCTCGAACGCGACGATCGGCTCATCCGCAATGTCGGCCCAGGAGAACGCGCCTTCGCGAGCAACTGTGCTTCTCCGCTTCATGCCTTTGTCCCTCTCTCCCTTCTTGCATTCTCTTTTCTGTCCCTTCGGGGCTTCCCCTTTCAGCCCCGGAGTGCCCTCCGCTTGCGGGCGCAACAGCCGCAACTCGTCCTCGACCAGCGGGACCCGCACCAGGCCGTCGGACTCGGGGCCCTTGAGGGGCAGCGTCACGATCCCCAGATCGAGTTCCCCGCTCAGCACCGCGCTCGCGACCGCGCTGCTCCCCGACTCGCGAACATAGAACCGCAGGCCCGGGTGAGCAGATCGCACGGACGAGACAACCCGCGGCAGGAGGTAACTTGTCGCCGTAGCGCCGCCGCCGATGCGGATGGAGCCACGCTCAAGTCCCATCATCTCCCGCACCGCGGCCACGGCGGCATCGGCCCGCCGCACCGCGTCCTGGGCGTGGGAGAGGAAGACCCGACCCGCCTCGGTCGGTTCAACGCCCTTGCTGGTGCGGGCGAGCAGGTCCGCGCCGACCTCGGTCTCGAGTTTGCGGAGCATGGCCGAGAGCGCGGGCTGGGTGATGCCCAGTTGCCGCGCAGCACGCGTCATGTGATTGGCGCGGGCGATGGCGATGAACTGGCGGAGGGCGGTGAGTTCCACCCACGATCCTACGAGTTCCGACGGTCATGCCCCGGCGTGACCGCCATGGGCTCCGACACACCGGCAATCGTGTATCCTCCCCCCATGCCGCGATGGACCAACGCTGCTTTCTGTTCATTCGCCGCCCTGCTGCTGTGCTGCGCGGGCGCTGGGGCGCAGTCCACCGAACTCAAACTCGACGATTCCGGCCAGTGGGAGCAGACCGATGCCCCGGTGCCCGGCACGACCGGCGCGCTCTTCGCCGATGCCCGGCGAGCCTTGGCCGACGACCGGCCCGGCGCGGCCCGCATCGCACTGGAACCCTGGATCAAGGCCAACGAGCGCTCCGGCGACCCCTTCCTGCCGCAGGCGCTCCTCCTGCGGGGCGATGCGCTCACAGCGCTGGGCGATGAGTACAACGCGCTCTACGACTACGAACGCATCATCAAGGAGTTCGCGGCGACCGAGAGTTTCACGCTCGCCGTCGAGCGGGAGTTGAACATCGGCGTGAAGTACGTCAACGGCCTGGACCGCAAGTTCTTCGGCGTCCGCATCCTCGGCGCGGAGGACATCGGCGAGGAACTGCTCATCCGCGTGCAGGAGCGGCTGCCCGGCAGCCGCGTGGCGGAGCGTGCGGGCATCGAACTGGCCGATTATTACTATCGCACTCGCCAACTGAAACTCGCCGCGGAGGCGTATGACCTGTTCGTCCAACTTTACCCGCGCAGTCAGTATGCCACCAAGGCGATGGAGCGCCGCATCTATGCGACGATCGCGCTCTACAAGGGCCCGCGCTATGACGGCTCGCCGCTGCTGGATTCGCAGGTGCTGGTGCGGCGCTTCGCCTCGCTCTACCCCGCGCAGGCAAGGGCCGCAGGGCTGGACGATGCGCTGGTAGCGCGGCTCGACGATTCCGCCGCTGATGAACTCCTGGAATCGGCCCGCTGGTACCTCAAGCGCGACGACGAGGTTTCCGCGAGATTTGTCCTTACGCGCCTTATGCGCGAGCGTCCCCGTTCCGCGGCCGCTCAGAGCGCGTACACGTTTATGCTTGAAAGGAACTGGATTCAGCCCCCGCCCGAAGAATCCGCACCGGCTGCGGAGAAGATCGCGCGCGCGGCATCCGAGGCCGAGGCCCGGAGAGGCACACCGCTGAAACGGCCCGCCCCCGCCCCCCCCCCGGGTGCGCCGGCCCCGCCCTCATCGTCCGTCGGGGCGGCGGGGGCCCTGCCATGAACGGCTCCGCATTCCAAGCCCGCCTCTGCGCGCCCGTGTTGCTCTGCTGCGCGTTTATGTTCAGCGCTTGCTCCTCCGACCCGAGCCGGGGCTACGCCTTCGCATCTTCATTTCAGAGCGACATCCGCACTGTTCATGTACCCATCTTCGAGAATCCCACGTTCGCTCGCGGACTTGAAATCGAACTCACCGATGCGATCATCAAGGAGATCCAGCGGACGACCCCTTGGACGGTGGCCGCGTCCGATTCGGCCCAGACCCAACTCACCGGCAAGATCAACGATGCGCAGTTGCGCCGGCTTTCCACCGGCAGGGACTCCGGCCTGGCGCAGGAACTGGCCTACAGCATCACCGTCGAGTTCGAGTGGAAGGATGCCCGCACGGGCAAGGTCCTGGTCGCCCGGACCAACTTCGCCGCGTCCGATACGTTCGTGCCGGCGCAGGGTTTGAATGAGCGGATCGAGACCGGCCAGCACGGGGCCATCCAGCGCCTGGCACGCGACATCGTGGGCGAACTCCGGTCGAACTGGTAGGCGGCCGGGCCTAGCGTTCACAAGCCCTCTTTCCGGCACGCCGATAGAAGAAACCCGGGCCCATCGTGCCCATCGCGGGCGGATTCCGATCCAAGTTCCCCCTGTGAACGTACGAGAAGCATGGCTGCAGCGCGCAGCCGCCGGCCTTTTGCCGGAATTCCACGGATGGACCCACGCTTGAACCGGGACAGAAAGTTGTTCACACCCACCTCCGACACGATCAGGATCCCCGCTACAGACAAGGACCGGTTCGGATCGTCCCGACGCTCCCGTGAAGAGGGGGACAATGGCCGCCCACCTTCTGCACCAAAGGGCGGCAACGGCGGTGACTCCGGCAAGGGAAGGGCTGGCAAGGACGGCGGGGGTGGAGGTGGCGGGGGCGGCGGCAAGGGCATTCTCAGCGCTGCGGTCGTGCTGCTCGTCGTCCTCATGGCCCTCGTGTTGACCCAGGCGATCTCCGGCCAGGACACGACGCTGAACACCTGGCAGGAGTTCAGGAGTTACTACACCTCCGATTCTGAGATGAAGATCGAGGTCCGCGACACGGCGATCCGCGGCGTGACGCTCCGTGCCCCCGGGCAGGAGGGCAAGGCCGTCGGCGTCGTCTTCAAGATCAGTCCGTCGGACAAGGAGTTCTATCTCAAGGAAGTCAACGAACTGACGGGGGGGCAGTTTAAGCAGGTCCCCACGAGCATCTGGCAGAACCTGCTGATCTCCCTGCTCCCGTTCGTCATCATCATCGGTCTCATCTGGTTCTTCATCTCTCGCGTGCTCCGCTCGGCCGGGGGCGGCGGGCCCGGCGGGATGCTCGGCAACTTCGGCAAGTCGCGCCACCGGATGTTCACCAAGGAGAACACGGGCGTGACGTTCGCCGATGTCGCCGGCATCGACGAGGCCAAGGACGAGGTGACGGAAATCATCGAGTTCCTCAAGAATCCCAAGCGCTTCATGAAACTCGGCGGGCGCATCCCTCGCGGCGTGCTGCTCATCGGCGAGCCGGGCTGCGGCAAGACGCTCCTGGCCAAGGCAATCGCCGGCGAGGCGGATGTTCCGTTTTTCTCGATCTCGGGGTCCGACTTTGTCGAGATGTTCGTCGGCGTGGGCGCCTCGCGCGTGCGGGACCTCTTCAAGCAGGCCAAGGAGTCCGCCCCGTGCATCATCTTCCTTGATGAGATCGACGCGGTCGGCCGGCGCCGGGGCGGGGGCTTCACCACCGGCGGGCACGACGAACGCGAACAGACCCTCAACGCGATCCTGGTCGAGATGGACGGATTCGGCTCGGCGGACGGAGTGATTGTCATCGCGGCGACCAACCGCGCGGATGTGCTCGACCCCGCGCTCACGCGCCCCGGCCGGTTCGACCGGCAGATTGTCGTCCCACGCCCGGATGTCATCGGCCGGATCGAGATCCTGCGCGTCCACGCCAAGAAGGTCAAACTGAGCTCGGATGTGGACATGGAGAAGATCGCGCGGGCGACGCCGATGTTCAGCGGCGCGGACCTTGCCGCGCTCATCAACGAGGCGGCGATCGCCGCGACGCTGCACAACAAGGACTCTGTCGAGCAGGAGGACCTGGAGGAAGCGCGCGACAAGGTGAAGTTCGGGCGCGCCCGCAAGTCGGCGCATCGCGAGAAGGATGACAACCGGCTCACCGCCTATCACGAGGCCGGGCACGCCGTCCTGCAGGCCATTTTGCCCGATGCCGACCCGCTGCACAAGGTGACGATCATCCCGCGCGGAAACGCCGGCGGCGCGACCTTCAGCCTGCCCGAGAAGGATCGGATGGGCTACGGAGTCAAGTGGCTCAAGGGAACGATGCGGGTGCTCTGCGGCGGGCGCATCGCCGAGGAGAAGGCGATCGGTGACGCCTCGACGGGCGCGTCCATGGATATCGCGCAGGTCACGAATCTCGCGCGATTGATGGTGCTGGAGTGGGGCATGAGCCCGCGACTTGGCTTTGTCCGCTATGCGCCCTCCGACACGCGCGAGATGTTCGTCCCCGAAAAGGACTACTCCGATGAGACGGCGCGGATCATCGATGAGGAGGTCCGCCGGTTCGTGGATGAGGCCTTCCAGGAGGCGCAGCGCCTGCTCGAGGGCAACTGGGAAAAGGTCGTCGCCGTGGCCGAGGCGCTGCTCAAGCACGAGACGCTCTCGGCCGACGAGGTCCGCAAACTGCTCCGCGGCGAGGCCATCGGCAAGCCCACGGTGGGCGACCTGCTCGCCGCCGAGGCAAGGCGCGCTGCACAGGCCGCAGCGCCCCGGCAGGCTGCGGAAGCGCCGCCCGAACTCCCGCCCAATGTCATGCCGCGACCGGCGTGACGGTCAGTCCTGCCACGCCTTCGTGACCACTCCGTCCCTGAACTGCACGAACGTCGCGCCCTCCGTCTCGCGCCGGCTCGAGCCGCCGAACACCAGGAAGACGCTGCTGTTGCTCGAGCGGTCGCGCTTGTACACCCACTTCCAGAGCGATGAGCCGTCATCGAGGCACGACTTGCTGCTCGGCTCGCCCAGCGCGCCCAGCACCCATTTGTCTGTCGTCCTGCCCGGCTCGATCTCCGCGAAGGTGGATTGCCCGACGAACTGGCCCGACATCGTCTCATGTGATGAGCCGCTGATCAGGCATCCGCTCAGCAGAACTGCGGAGGAGACGAACATGCCGGTAACGATGACGCGATTCCACAACTTCATGGGAACTCCTTTGATCAACGAGCGATCAACCGCCAACACTCTACCGGGAACGCTGTTCGACCGCCGCGGCCTGACCGAGGAGCACCCGCAACCGTTCGCGACGATACCCCTCGTCGGTCATCATTCCGCTCGATCTTGCATCATCCGTAGGTCGTGTTGCTCGAACAACTTGTGAACTTTCGCGGACCCGTGAGTCCGCTCCCCTCACCCGCTCCGTGTTCACCATCCCCGATGCCCGATTGTCCCAACGCATCGCCTCGGATGCTTCAACCACCGGGCGTTCGGTGGGTGCCTCTGCCGGGAGCGCGCCAATGTAATAGATCGTGCCCGCAGGCACGGTGGCAACCTGCCCCTTCTTGGTGTTGACGTACACGGAACGCGGGAATACTGCCGTGAGACCGCCGCTGATCCGCGCGAGCCGATCCGGCCCGCCCCTCCCTCCCCCGGGAAGACGGAACACGTCCTCAAAGCCGAGCGGCTGCCGAAGGTCGGTGGGCTGCAGGAAGAGACTCGTCCGCAGAGGGCCGGTGTCCTGGCGGGATTCATCCAGGCGCTGGAGGGTGCGCGGATCGATCGGGCGCGCTGTGCCGCCGGGCTGGATGGGGATGACGGTCGCGCCCATTGCGCACGCCGCGAGCAGGGAGTTGATCCACACATTCAACATCACTCGTCTCTCATCGGATCGGTCCGGCCCAAAGCCCGCGTCAACCCGTCTCAGCGTAGGAGGATCGTCACCGTGATCGTGACCCCGGCATCCGGGTTGCCCGCGGGCAACTTGCTCAGGGCTTCGCCGCGAGCGGTCCAGCGGTAGACGGCGTTGAGCACCGGCGAATCGACCTCCGACAGGCCGGTCGGGTCGACAAACTTCGCCGTGCTCACGCGCCCGTCGCGACCAAATGTCACCTTCAGGCGAGGATTGATCGGCGGATACACAGTCATGCGGGTGACGCGCGAAAACTCCGGCCGGCGCGTGACGATCTCAAGCCCCTTGGCCGCGGCGGGCCTTCCGAGCCGCACCTCGATAGCCTCGTCAAGGCTCGCTGCGTCCGCTTCGCGGTCGCTCTGCTCACCGGGCACGCTGCCCGGAGTGTTTGTGCTTGGCGCGACTGCGGCGGAAGCGGGGGTCAGGTTGTTCGCTGGGGGCGTGGGCAGTTGCGCAGCGGCCGCAGGGGCCGTAGGGGGGGAAGGGGGGGCAGGGGGGGCAGGAGGGACTGATGCCTGCGCCGCAGATTGATCCGACTCGGCCTCGCCATCGGCGGACTCGAAGGGCGGGCCGACGAACGCACGCTCATCCGGTGCGACTTCCTCGATCTTGGATTCTTCCGGCGAGTGGACGGGACCAGCGGGATCAGCGAGGTCCGGTTGCGGCGTGCCGGGCATGCCTGGTGGTGGCGCGCTGGCCCTCGGGCTTTTCGGCTGTGATTCTTCCGCCGGCGGTGGCGACGGTTCTGCCTGTTGCACGGGCCGGACCGAAGCGGGCACCGGGGGCGTGTGTGTGTGTGTCTTTTGGGGGGGGAGTGCCGGTGCCTGCGGTTCCGCTGGGGCGGCAGAGGTAGCCGTTGCTTGATCGCTTGCGGCGGCAAGCGTTGGTGGAGTAGGTGGCGCGGGTTGCCCCGCCGGAGCGGGGTTGCCCGCCGAGGGATCGAGCGCGGGCTGCACGACATCGGACTTGAGAGCAACGTGCTCAGTCGGATCGGCAAAGCCCATCCAGTTCTCGGTGTCCTGATCGGACTCTGCGATGCCCAGCAGGAGGCGCTTGATCTCCTCAGGCTCGGGTAGCAAGGGCGCAGGCCTGATGGCAACAACCGGGGCGGGGGGCGGCGGAGAGGGGGGGGAAGAGTCATCGGCCCACGCGATCGTCATGGGCGCAGCGGCACTGTTCAGGTCCTCGCGGGTCTGGTTGTCCGAGGTGTCCGCAACGCCGACTCCATCGGCCAGCAACGCCGCAGCGATGTGCGCAGCGAGACTCAGAGCGATTGAGCCCGCGACCAACCGAACTGGCTTGGGACCATGCATTCGATCGAATAATAGGTTCGATCAACTCCTGGCCATTGCTCCGCCCGCTCGGTGTTTGATCGGTTGAGGATGCAGCGTGTTTCGGTTTCGCGCATAAACTTGGAGTGATCGTCGGTCCAGCGCGGAGCCTTGCCCGCTCCGTTCAAGAGGTGGAGGAGTTCGGGCGCGCGTGGAGCACGGATTCATGATGCATTTGTCCCCCGTTGTGCTTGCCTGTCTCGGCGCGATCTTGACCGGTGGTCTATCTGTTGGGGAACTCCGCCAACCACCCTCGGGTCCGGCCGCGCCAGAGCGTGTCCCCTACGAGCCGACGCCCGTAGCGGTAGATCATCCCGCGCTGGAGGTGGGCGTGAAGGCCCCCCGCCTTTCGCTCAGCAAGTGGGTACGGGGCGATGCTGTCGGCGAGTTCGAGCCGGGCAAGGTGTATGTGATCGAGTTCTGGGCGACGTGGTGCGCGCCGTGCCGACGGGCCATCCCGCACCTGACGGACCTGCAGAAACTTCTCGGCCCCAAGGGCGTCACCATCGTCGCCATTGCAAGCCAGGAGCACAAGGGCCTGGCCGACCTCGAGCGATTCGTGGAGCGGCAGGGCGAGCGGATGGGGTTCTCCGTGGCGTGGGACAACGAGGGCCGAACCGACCGCGACTGGATGGCGGCCTCAAAGTCCGATGGCATCCCCACCGCGTTCGTCGTCGATCAGAGCGGGCGGATCGCGTGGATCGGCCACCCTGCTTCCGGCCTTGACCGTGTGCTCGAGCAGGTGCTCGCCGGCAAGTTCGATATCCAGGTCGAGGCGGTGCTCGCGCGCCGGACCCGCGACATCCGCGCCCGCACGCAGCCGCTTGGCGCGGCGTTCGCCGAGGCCCAGCGGGCCGGCGACAACGCCCGCGCCCTCTCGATCGTCGACGAGATCCTGCGGCTTGACCCGAAGATCAACGGCGAGTGGTCGCTCGCGAAGTTTGAGTTGCTCGCCACGGGCATGAAGCAGCCCGAGAAGGCCTACACCTTCGCGAGCCAGTGCATCGAGTCGAGCATCAGCGAGAACTCCGATGCGCTGCTCAATCTGGCGTGGACCATTCTCGGTGAAACGGCCGTGCCCGCTCGCAACGCCCAACTCGCGATGGTTGCCGCGAAACGAGCGCAGATCCTGACGGGCGGGCGGTCGGCGGTGGCGCACATGGTCGAGGCGCGGGCGCTGTTCGCGCTGGGCCAGAAGCAGGAAGCGATCACCCGCCAGCAGTCGGCGGTGGACCTATCAGATGCCGGGACGGATCGGGAGGAGCAGCGCAAGCGGCTCGAAGAGTACAAGCGTAAAGCGGCGGAGTAGCCCGCTAACCCGCCTTTCGCCGCAGGTTGGGCATCGGCCCCACGAGATCGCCCACGCCCATGCCGTCCATCGGGTAGTACACGCCCAGCGCGCCCGCGAGCGCATCGGGCGTCGCGAGCACGAAGTAGCACTGGATGGGGATCTGACGGGCCGCGAAGTTCATCGCGCGCACCAGCGATTCCTGGAGCGTGCAGACCATCAGTTCCGAGCCGTCGTAGCCCATCGGCAGCACGCGGAACTGCCACGCCTGCCGGCGCGTGACCATCTCCCGCACGGCCGGATCGATGCGCTCCGTGCGCGGGTCCACCCACCGGGTCGTCGCGGCGTACTGCTCGGCCCACGCCTTCTCAACCGCCGAGGATTCGACGCCGAACATCTGCTCGGCGAGTTCTCCAAAGGGTCGGTGCGTGGCGTGCTGCCTCTGGAGGACCTGCTCGCATTGCTCGCGGGTCAGCACCCGCTCGCGCACCAGCAACTCGCCGATCGGTAGCCGCATGTTCACGCCTCCTGCCGCGCCCCGGCCCCGCCACAACACACGGCGAAGCCTGGCCAACGAGCATCGACCATCGGCCGTCACGGCTGCCTCGCATCGGCCAATCCTGGCCGCGGAGATCATGCGACCCTGCATGTTGGTGGGATCAGCGGTCCTGCGCCTCTGGCGCGGGTCGCGAGGATGAGGAGGGTGAGACTTCCGGGCGGCGGTAATAGACGTCCGAGAACCGGCCGAAGTACATTCAAGAAAAAACGAACTCAGAAACGCAGAAAATGCAGAGATGAGCAGAGAAGCCAACTGTCGGCATCGCGGCAGCATCGCCCTCGACACAACTTTTCAATCCGTCTCCCCTTTGCAAAGTCTTCCTCTGCTTCCTCTGTGCTTGCTCCGCTCGCTCTGAGTTCCTTCCGGACGATCCGCAGTCAACCCGCAGCCGGCTCGATCGACACCTTCAGCCGCTTACCCGCGAACTGGTCCTTAAAGAGTTCCGCCCGCTCCTTGTGCGTGACGAGCACCAGAGCCGATCCCCTGGCGTGCGCGGTCTTCATGATGTCCAGCGCGCGCCCTGAATCCAGACG
>Ga0163144_10030536_pt1 | contig 10305 bp, 8 predicted proteins | sample OliLak19BULKMAT1_FD_123175 | JGI IMG/M metagenome (GOLD analysis project Ga0163144, IMG submission 123175) | Freshwater microbial mat bacterial communities from Lake Vanda, McMurdo Dry Valleys, Antarctica - Oligotrophic Lake LV.19.BULKMAT1 | ecosystem: Environmental > Aquatic > Freshwater > Lake...
ACCGCCGGCCAACCCGCCGGGTCGGCCCCCTCGGCGGCGCCCGGGCCCGCGGATGCGCCGGACCCGGCCCCGCGATCCCTTGAGGCCGCCCGGGCGCTGGGCCCGCGCCTGCGGGGCGCGCTCTTGCCCTGGTTTGCGGCGCATGCCCGCGACCTGCCCTGGCGGCGCACGCGCGACCCCTACGCGATCTGGGTGTCCGAAGTGATGCTCCAGCAAACCCAGGTCGCGACCGCGCTCGGTTACTTCGAACGCTTCCTGCGGCGCTTCCCCGATCCGCGCGCGCTTGCGGCGGCATCGGATGAGGATTTGCTCGCGGCTTGGAGCGGACTGGGTTACTACCGCCGTGCGCGGCTCTTGCGCGAGGGCGCGCAGCAGGTGGTCGAGCAGCACGGCGGCGTTTTGCCCACCGCGCCCGCCGAAGTGCGCGCGCTGCGCGGTGTCGGTCCCTACACGGCCGGCGCGCTCCTTTCGATCGCGTTCGACGCCTCCGAGTCGCTCGTCGACGGCAACGTCGCGCGGGTGCTGGCGCGGTGGTTTGAGTTGGACGGCGAGCTGGGCGGGCCCGAACTCACCCGCGCCACATGGTCGATCGCGCGCGCATTGCTGCCACCCGCGGGCCCGCCGCCGGATGGCCCGGGCGCGTGGAACCAGGCGCTGATGGAGCTGGGTGCGACGGTGTGTGTCCCGCGCCAGCCGCGCTGCGAGGTCTGTCCGGTCGAGGACCTGTGCGCGGCGCGGGCCGCCGGGCGCGAACGCGAGCTGCCGCGGCCCAAACGGCGCGCAACCGTCGTCGAGGTCGAGCTCGAACTTGCGCTCGTCGAGCACGGCGGGCGCTGGCTCCTTGTGCGGCGCGCGGGGGAGGGGCGGCTCGGTGGGTTGTGGGAGTTGCCCACGCGCGAAGTGGGGCCCGGCGCGAGTCGCCTGTTTGACCGCGAATGGCCCGTTCCGGGACTGATCGCGCGGCCCGGCGCGGCGCTTTTCCAGCTCCGCCATGGCATCACCCACCACCGCATCCGCGCCCGCGCCCTGGCGGCGGACGCGCCGCGTGCGCTCGCCGAAACGCGCGCTGGGGACAACGCCCACCGCTTCGCAAACGTCGCCGAGGCGGCACAACTCGCCCTCGGCGGGATTGCGCGCAAGGCGTTCAAGCGCCTCGACGGCTGACCCCGACCAGCGGCCCGAAAACCCGCGATTTGCCCGCGTCCGGGCCCGCGCCGACGCCAATCCGCGACCGGCGACCGCGCCGGCGGCTATCCTCCGCCCGCCAGCCCCCCTCGCCCCCCCTCGGAGGACGCCATTCCGCCCGCCAGCCCCCCCGCGCTTCCCGACGTTCCGTCCGCCCCCAGCGTTAGCGGCGTCACGATCGTCATCCCCGCGTTCAACGAAGAGCGCGGCATCCGCGGCGTCGTTGAGCGACTCGCGGCCCTCAAGCTTGGGCGCCCGGTCGAGATCCTCGTGGTCGACGACGGGTCGCGGGATGGCACCGCGGACGTACTGGAAGCGCTCGAGCGCGAGTTCCCCGCGCTGCACGTTGTGCGCCACCGGGTCAACCGCGGTTACGGAGCCGCGCTGAAAACCGGTTTTGCGGCCGCGCGCCACGGTGTGGTCGTGATCACGGACGCGGACGGGACGTACCCCGAAAATCGCATTCCCGACCTCCTCGCCGCGATCGATGCGGGCGCGGAGATGGCGGTGGGAGCGCGCCGTGGCGCCGACGTGCACATTCCGCTGGAGCGCCGCCCGGCGAAGTGGGCGCTGCGGCGGCTCGCGGAGTTCCTGTCCGGCGAGCCGATTCCCGACCTCAACTCGGGTCTGCGCGCGTTCCGCCGCGAACTCGTGCTGCGCTACCGCTCGATCTTGCCCGAGGGCTTCAGCTTCACGACGACCATCACGTTGGCCGCGCTGACCAACCGGCACGAGGTCGCCTGGATCGACGTCAGTTACGCCCACCGCGAAGGGCGCTCGAAGATCAAGCCGATCCGCGACACGCTCGGGTTCACCGCGCTGATCGTGCGCACGGTGCTGTACTTCAATCCGCTCAAGGTCTTCTATCCCATCGGCCTCGCGCTGAGCATCGTGTTGATCCTTTCGCTGGTCCACGACGTGTTCATCGACTCGAACCTCGGCGACAAGTCGGTGCTGCTATTTGTCGCCGTCGTGCAGGTGTTGTCCGTGGGTTTGCTCGCGGACCTGATCGAAAAGAAGTCGCGCCCGTGACACAGCTCGATTCAAGCGGCCTCGCGGGGCCGTCACCGTTCCGCGTGCACTGGGGTTTGGATCCCGCAGTCACATTTTTGAACCACGGTTCCTACGGCGCAGCACCACGGGCCGTTCTCGCCGCGCAGGACGAGTTCCGGCGCCGATTGGAGAGCGAACCCGTGCGTTTCATGCAGCGCGAACTCGAGCCCTTGCTCGACCACGCGCGTGGATGTCTCGGGGAACTCGTCCGCGCGGATCCCGACGACATCGCGTTTGTTCCCAACGCCACGACCGGCGTCAACACGGTCCTTGAAAGTCTGGTGCTCGAGCGCGGCGACGAGCTGCTGACGACGGACCACGTCTACAACGCCTGCGCGAACGCTCTGCAGCGTGTTGCGGCGCGTTTCGGTGCGCGTGTGGTCATTGCGCAAGTGCCATTTCCATTGGCTTCCCCCGACGAAGCCTTCGACGCGGTAAAACAAGCCGTGACGCCGCGTACGAAGTTCGCACTGCTCGACCACGTCACGAGCCCAACCGGCCTCATCTTTCCCGTCGAGCGTTTGTGCGCGGTTCTCGAGGGCCGCGGCATTCCGACATTGATCGACGGTGCCCACGCGCTCGGCATGCTGCCCCTTGATCTGACGGCTTTGGGTGCGAGCTATTACACCGCCAACGCGCACAAGTGGCTCTGCACGCCCAAGGGCGCGGCGTTTTTGTATGTGCGGCGCGACCGGCAAGCAGAGTTGCGGCCGCTCGTGGTCAGCCACGGCGCCAACAGTCCGCGCACGGATCGCTCGCGCTTCCGACTCGAATTTGATTGGACTGGTACGCAGGATCCCAGCGCGTGGCTCGTGATCCCCGCCGCGATACAGTTCCTGTCGGGGTTATTGCCCGGCGGCATCACCGCGCTGATGGAACGCAACCACACACTTGCGCTCGCGGGCCGCGACCGCCTGTGCAAGACGCTCGGTGTGCCAGCGCCTGCTCCCGACGGCATGCTCGGAACGCTTGCTTCCATTCCGTTGCCAACGCCCTTCTCCGGGGCACCGACGAAGGGCGCTTTTGATCCCGTGCACGATGCCCTGTTCCAGCGTGGTTTTGAAGTGCCTGTGATGCCGTGGCCTGAGCCGGGCAAACGGATTCTGCGGATCGCGTGCGCCGCGCACAACGACCTTGGGCAGGTGCAGCGCCTGGCGTCCGCGCTGCTTGAGCTGCGCTGACTGCGCTGGCCGGGCACGCTCACTTCGTGGCGGTTTGACCCTTGGGCCGCAGCTCGATGACTCCGCCACCCAGGGAAACGAAGTCAAAGCGCGTTTCCAGTTCAACGCGCAGCTCCCTCACGCCCGTTAGGCCCGGCCCGTCGCCGAGGATTGCTGGGTCGAGCAACACTCGCGCACCCGCGGCGGCAAAAGCTGCCGCTTCCAGCGCCATGCGCCGCGCCGTTGCCGCGCGCATGCGTTTAGGCACGGGGTCGAGAGCAAACCGTACGTCGACGCCGGGCGGTCCATCGAGGAGCGCGACCTGACGCCAGCGGGAGTTGCGCACGGCCAGCAACCACGGCGCCGCACTCGGTGCCGGGTGGCGCTCGAGTGCCGCTGCAATTTCGAGCGCGAACGCGCGGTCGTCGCCTTCCGCGGTGTAGCGCTGGCGATGATCGAGCGCGAGCGCGACCTGCGCGACGACCAGAACCGCGAGCAACGCGTCCGCTCGACGTCCCAGGCCCGCGCGCATCCACCCGAGCAATGCCGCCGCTGCGGGTGCAAAAATCGCGAGCAAACCGATGGGATAGCCTCCCAACTCGCGCATTCCAATGATCGCGAACGCCATCGCATTCGCGGTCAGAACGGCGATCCAAACCAGCGCGTCTGGATGGCGCCGCACGAGCCCCACGGCGATTCCGATGGCACCCAGCAACGCAAGAACTCCGAACGGCTGCGCGATTTCCTCCCACGCGAAGTCGAAGTAGTCGGCCGCGGCGGGGGCGCCAAACTCCCGCACCCGCGCGGGCAGCGCTTTGCCCAGGTCTCCGATGTTGGTCGTGGTGTCCAGATACGCGACCCACCCAAGGTGCTGGGAAACCGGCGCGAGAAACACCGCCAGTGCGGGACCCAAAAGCAGCAGCAGCCACGTGAGTGCGCTGCGCCATCGGCCGCTTGGCAGCGCGGCAATCCACACGAGCGGCGCCAGCCCGACGAGGACCGGGTGGAAAAGCGGAAGCAGTGCCGAAAATACGACGACGAGCCCGACCCGCGGCCAGGGGCGCAGCCCGCGCGACGCAAACGCCGCGGCGGTGATGGCGACGGCTCCAAATGCGTGCAGGCCGTGGACTTCGGCCGTCGTCCCGAAAAACCACAGGACCGGCGACGTGGCGGCGAGCAGCGCTGTTCGCTGGCCCCACGCTCCCGCAACCACGCCGACTGCGAGCGCCATGCCCAGTGCGGACAGCAGTCGCGCGGCGCTCCCACCATCGAGCCCCAGCGCGCACAAACCGCGCCCAAGCACCGTGAAAAGGGCGTGGTGGGAGCCGGAACCGTCCGCAAGGGCCAATCCGAGGTCGAGTCCATCGCCGAAGGTGCGGCCGAGCGGCGTGAGGGCGTAGAAGGCGAGGCTCGCCAGCGTGGCAATCGCCCCCGCGCTCCAATGGAACGCCGGGTATTTGCCCTGGGCCGGGAAAGAACCGTGCACGTGAAGAGTTTAGCCACCTCGCGGTCGGTCGGCGCCCCCCGGGATGTTCGCGGGGTTCGCCGTCGCGACCCCCGTCGGCTGTTAGGATCCGCGTTCGCTCGCGCGGAATGGGTGCGGGCCAACCCATGAAAACCAACGACAGCCGACCGTCCGCCCCGCCGCCCGCGGACCGCGCCCATTTCCTTCCGCGCACCCGCGCGGACATGGCCGCGCGCGGTTGGGATGCGCTCGACATCGTGATCGTGTCGGGGGACGCGTACGTCGACCACTCCTCCTTCGGCGCCGCCGCGATCGGCCGCTTCCTGGAATCGAAGGGTTACCGGGTCGGCATGCTCGACTGTCCCGAGCTCGCGCAAGACGGTATCACCGTCGACGACTCCGGTTGGCTGCGCTTGCCCGCGCCGCGGCTCTTCGTCGGTGTCACGGCGGGCACCATCGATTCGATGGTGACGAACTACACCGCCGCCAAAAGACGTCGCCGGACGGACGTCTACCGCCCCGGTGGCCGGCCCGGGCGCCCGAACCGCGCGACGATCGGATACACCGCGCTCGCGCGCCACCACTTCCCCGGTGTGCCCGTGGTCATCGGCGGCATGGAAGCGGGGCCGCGCCGGCTCGCGTATTACGACTATTGGGACGAGAAGCTGCGCCGTTCGATCCTGGTCGACGCCAAAGCCGACTTGCTGGTGTGGGGCATGGGGGAGCGCACCGCCCTCGAGGTCGCGCGGCGTTTGGAGCGTGGCGAATCTTTGCACGGCATCGACCAGACGTGCGAGATCGTGGGGGAGGTGGATGTCCCCGCCGATGTGCGCTGGGTGCCGTCCTACGAGGAAATTTCCGCGGACTGGACCCAGCTCGTGCCGCTGTTCGAGGCCGTGCGCGAGGAAAACCATCCGGGTGCAAAAGTGCTCGCGCAGCGCCATGGCAACCGCGTCGTGTTGCAGCGCCCGCCGCTCGTGCCCGCGAGTGGCGACGAAGTCGACAGCTACTACGACTTGCCGTTCCAGCGCGCGTGGCACCCCGACCACGACGGGGCGGGCGGTGTGCCGGCGCTCGAGCCCGTCAAGTTCTCGATCAACACCCACCGCGGTTGTTTTGCGGATTGCTCCTTCTGCTCGATCACGTTCCACCAGGGCCGCGCAATCCAAAGCCGCAGCGAAACGTCGATTTTGAAGGAGGCGGCGAGCCTTGCGGACCGCTTCGACTTCCGCGGCACGATCACCGATGTGGGTGGGCCGACCGCAAACATGTGGGGCCTTGGATGCAAGCTACTCGAGGCTGGCAAGGGCTGCCTTGATCGCGATTGTTTGACGCCCGATCCGTGTCCCGCGTTGCGCCTCGACAAGGCCAGCGAGGGGTATCGGCGGCTCCTCGGTCTCGTCGCGCGCGCACCCAAGGTGAAACACGCGTTTGTGTCGAGCGGTGTGCGCTACGACATGCTGCGCAACAAGAAGGGCGAGACCCTGCCACTGCACGACACGTTGGTCGAAAGTCACGTGCCCGGACGGCTCAAGTTGGCGCCGGAGCACGCGGACCCCGAAGTGCTGCGCTTGATGAACAAGCCGGTCTTCGAGAAGTACGAGGAGTTCGAGACCGAGTACCAGGAGGCCTGCGAGCGCCAGGGCAAGGACCAGTACCTTGCCAACTACTTCATCGTGGGGCACCCGGGCACGGACTTGGCGGCATCCGTGCGCCTCTTCGAGAAGCTGCTCGAGCGCAACTACAGCCCCGAGCAGGCCCAGGAGTTCATCCCCCTGCCGATGACACGCGCGTGTGTGCAGTGGGCGACCGGCATCGACCCGCTGACGAAGGAAGCCGTGCACGTGCCCAAGGGCGGGCGTGAGCGCCGTATTCAAAAGGCGCTGGTGCGTTGGAAGGACCCGGCAAACGCGAAGCTCGTCGAAGAGGCGCTGGTCGAAGCGGGACGCCACGACCTGCTGCCGCGTTTCCGCGACCTTTCGCGCCGCGCCGCCGAGCAGGGCAAGGGCCGCGCCAAAAAGAGCCACCGCGGCTCATCCCGCCTCTTCGCCGAACCCTCGCGGGCCACCGGCGACCCCGACCTAGACGCCGCCGGCTGAGCGCAAGGCCCCACCGGCGGCTCCCTCCTGGGCCGGATTTTGGCCGATCCTGGGCGGAGTGATCGTGCCCGATCCCGTGAGGGTGTGGCCGGGCGTGTCTAAGACGAACAGTGCCGGCCAGATCGCGCAGACCGTCACGGGATGCGGCGACTGGGTGATTCTGAACCTCCAGGCCGTGGTGCTCGACGCCAGCCAACCGAACGGGTTCCAGATCAGCAACGCCCTGTTGGTCGAGTTCCATTGAACGACCGCGTGCGGCCCTGATCGCCCCGCGGAACACTCGCGCCAGCGCATGCTGACAGCACGTGCGCTGGCGCGCACCCGTTCAATAGATTTTGACGCCGTCCAAGTATTCGCCGCTGAGCTCGGCGTTGAGAGTGCCGTCCGAGTTCCAAGCGAGGCGGGCGCCGTGGAACTGTCCCGCTCGGGCGCTGGCCACGGATACCACTCCCAGCGCTCAGGGCTCGCTGCGCATCGAAACGTTGTTGCCGCGTCGGTAGCCGCCTCGCAACGGAGCACATCGGCGCTGCGAAGAGGGATCGTTTGCACCACGCGCTCCACCCGTGGCCCATCGAATCAGGCGGCAACTACCCGGACACCGGGGGCAAATGCGCTGGATGCCATAGACTCAAGCTCGCGCCGCAGTCGAAGCCCCGCCGCCACCACACCGTGCCCGAAGGTAACTTCCAAGACCATTTCTCTGCGCACGCCGGTGACTATGCGGCGCACCGTCCGCGTTACCCGGACGAGCTGTGGGCTTGGCTCGCGGCGCGGGCCCCCGGCACGGAGCGCTGCTGGGATGCGGCCACGGGCAACGGCCAGGCGGCGGTTGCGCTTGCGCGCTGCTTCGGGGAGGTGATTGCAACGGACGCCAGCGCGGCGCAAATCTCCCACGCGCCGGTCCACGACGGCGTGTGCTACCGCATAGAGCGTGCGGAAGCGACCGCGCTCGAGGATCGCAGTGTGGATGCGATCGTTGTCGCGCAGGCGCTGCACTGGTTCGACTTCGCGGCGTTTTTCGCGGAGGTCCGCCGGGTGTTGCGACCGGGCGGAGTGCTGCTCGCCTGCTGCTACGAACTGCTCGACGTGGACGACGGCGGCCCGCTAGACCGCGCGGTCCGCAACCTCTACACGGGTTCGATCGGTCCTTATTGGCCACCCCAGCGGCGCCACATCGAGCGCGGCTACAGCGACATCCCGTTCCCGTTCGAGACGCTCGAGCCACCCGCCGCCGAAATGACCGCCGACTGGGACCGTGACGCCCTGATCGCCTACATCGCCACCTGGAGCGCCGTGCGCCGCCACGACGCCGCAACCGGTGGCGACGCGCTGGCCATGCTGCGACCCGCCTTGGCCGACCTCTGGCCCGACGATCACATCCGGCGCGTGCGCTTCCCGCTGGCCATCCGCGCCCACCGCGCGCCGTAATCCAGCGCACCCCCGCGACCCGTGCGCGGACCCCATGCGCGCCGGTCCCCGCAAGCGCCGCCGGCATCTCGATCCGAATGGGCCCGCTCGCAGTTGTACGGAGATTATCGAGTTTATCGCCCTTGCGGGCCGCGATCAGCTTCGTGAGGCCGTGCGCATCGCCACCGAGCGTGTGCGGGCTGGGCGATCCGCCAAAAGCCTAGTCCGGGTTATTCACCAGGTTTGCGATCGGACGGCCCAACCGGCGGCCTTCGGCCGTCTTTCGCCCTCTGGCGGCACTTTACGACCACGGGCGTCCTCGTTGACCTGTTCAAGGTCGACTGTGGATCGCGCGGCCGCAAAGCACCACCAGGCGACGACTTGGGCTCGTCTGCTCGAAAACCTGATGAATAACCCGGGCTAAGTCGTACACGGAAAGGCGCTTCGACTTTCCTCCTATTGGCCCGCTCGACACGGTTGCTGCATGCGAAGTCATCTCCATCCCCGCCGCCGCAGCGCACGTTGAGATCGAGCCCCGCGCTGGATAGGATCGTCCGAGAGACCTCCGGGTACCCGTACTTTCTGCAGGAGTGGGGCAAGCACGTCTGGGATGACGGCAGGGCAGGCGGAGCCATGCGTTGAACGTGACTCCGCCGTGGTTGGCGACTTGGCTGGCGGAGGCATCGATCGAGGCCCAGTGCCCGCCATGCAGCCGCGATCACGGCAGGCATGGGTGGGAGTGCGCTGAGCAGGGTAAGCGGGGACGCTTGGCCAACGACTTGAGGTGGGTCCCCGTGCCCAATGCCGCGCTGTCTTCCGCTCGGCCCGCGCTCCGGGGCCGCGCGGCCCGCCAGGGCGGTCCGCACGACGCCCGATTCGGGCCGCACAGGGATGCTTGGCGCTATTCCCATCGCATAGGACCCGCTTCAGCTCGGACCCGCCCCTATCCTTGGGCCCATGCGCGAGCCCAAGCCCCACTTCGTCGACTGCCCGTACTTGGTGCCCTTCGATGGCAGCTTCAATCTTGCCAAGGCGCCGACCCAAAGACCCGAGGATGCACCCAAGAAGGCCGAGCGCCGAGCGCGCTTGGCCATTGACGTGGCCCAGGTCGCCGCGATGCAGGAGGCCATGTACGCTGAGGACAAGCACGCTGTGCTGCTGCTCTTCCAGGCCATGGACGCGGCCGGCAAGGACGGCACGATCCGCGCGGTCACCTCCGGGTTGAACCCCGCGTGGTGCGCGGTTCACTCCTTCAAGGAGCCCAGCAAGGAAGCGCTCGATCACGACTTTCTGTGGCGCATCTCGAGCCGCCTGCCGGATCGCGGGCGCATCGGCATCTTCAACCGCAGCCACTACGAAGAGGTCCTGATCGTGCGTGTGCACCCGGAGCTGCTCCAGCACCAACGCTTGCCCCATCCAGAGCCCACCAAAGACCTCTGGCGGGAACGCTACGAGTCGATCCGAAACTTCGAACATCACCTCGCCCGCAACGGCACGGTGGTCTTGAAGTTTTTTCTCAACGTGTCCAAGGACGAGCAGCGGGAGCGATTCGTCGAGCGCATCAAGGATCCCGAGAAAAACTGGAAGTTCAGCTCCCACGACGTGCACAAACGCGCGCGTTGGGACGACTACATGGAGGCCTACCAGGACGCCCTGAGCCACACCTCGCGTCCGTGGGCGCCCTGGTACGCAATTCCGGCGGATTCCAAGTCCTACATGCGCATGGTCGTGGCCGGGATCGTGCGCGCGACGATCGAGTCCCTGAATCTTGAGTTTCCGCGCCTCACCGATGAGGAGCAGATCGAAATGCATCGACTGCGCGACGAACTTGCGCGGGATTGAATCGACCCAGCAGCGGCCTCCCCGCTACTGACTAAGGCTTAGGTGGCGCGACTTGCGCCAGCGCGACAGGGGATACGGGAAAGGGGATACGGGA
>Ga0163144_10030538_pt1 | contig 10305 bp, 8 predicted proteins | sample OliLak19BULKMAT1_FD_123175 | JGI IMG/M metagenome (GOLD analysis project Ga0163144, IMG submission 123175) | Freshwater microbial mat bacterial communities from Lake Vanda, McMurdo Dry Valleys, Antarctica - Oligotrophic Lake LV.19.BULKMAT1 | ecosystem: Environmental > Aquatic > Freshwater > Lake...
GAGATCCCGTTCGGGCCATCGCCAGTAATTTTCTTTGATGAAGAGCCCTGGATAGGCGCTCTTTTAGGATTTCCTCAATGCTTGAAATGCCGGATGCCAGTGAAAGCCATGGCGATGTTGCGTTCGTTGGCGGCGGCGATGACTTCTGAATCACGCACGGATCCGCCCGGTTGAATCGCGGCTGTGGCTCCAGCCTCTGCGGCGGCGATCAATCCGTCCGGAAACGGGAAGAAGGCGTCGCTGCAAACCACGCTGCCTTTCAGCCCAAGTTTGGCTTCTCCGGCTTTCCAGACTGCAATGCGGCTCGAATCGACACGGCTCATCTGTCCGGCACCGATACCGAGGGTCTGGGAGGCGTTCACATAGACAATTGCATTCGACTTGACGTGTTTCACAATTCTCCAACCAAAAAGCATCGCTTCCAGCTCCTCGGATGTGGGTTGACGTTTGGTGACAATTTTTAAATCGGCAATCGAGATGTTACGGGTGTCCCGTTCCTGAACCAAAAATGAGTCGCCGGGGACGCTTCGAAGTTCCACGGAGCCCGCACGCACCGGGTTTTTCAGGAGTTTTATCAGGCGCAGGTTTTTTTTCTTTTTCAGAATTTCCAAGGCGTCAGGCATGAATTCCGGGGCGATGATCACTTCACTAAAAATCTCGGCGATGGCTGTGGCGCAATCTGCGTCGAGCAGGGAATTGACGGCGATAATGCCGCCGAATGGCGCCTGTTTGTCGGTGGAAAACGCGCGAGTCCAGGCATCCATCAAGGTTTTTCCACGACCAACCCCACATGGATTGGTGTGTTTGAGAATGGCCAGGGTTGGCGTCAGGGCCGAAAATTCGTGGATCAAATGTGCGGCGGCGGTGAGGTCTAGGATGTTGTTATACGACAGCTCTTTCCCATGCAGCTGCTCGTAATATTCGTTGAATCGTCCGTAGAGGCCTGCTTCCTGGTGTGGGTTTTCGCCGTAACGGAGCGATTGCACCTGGGTCAGTTGCAGGCCGAGTGATTTGGGCAGCAACGAAGCTGGTTTGTCTCCACCGGAGGGGGCGGGGGCGGGCGCTGGTTCGGGTGCCGCCGTGCTGGCAAATGTTTTCACCAGGTGCGACGCGATGGTGGCGTCGTAGGCCGAAGTCCGGGCAAAAACTCTGGCGGCCAGTTTTCGTCGCAACGCCAACGAGGTTCCCCCGGTTTTTTTTATTTCCTCCGCAACCTCGGTGTAGTCGTTGTGGTCCATGATGACGGTGACGCTCTCATGGTTTTTGGCCGCGCTGCGCAGCATTGCCGGGCCGCCGATGTCGATGTTTTCGATGGCGTCCTCCAGTGTCACGTTCGGTTTGGCGATGGTTTGTTCAAACGGGTAGAGGTTCACCACCACCAGATCAATCGGCTTGATTTGATGCTCCTTCGCAGCGTGTTCGTGCTCGGCGTTTCCGCGGATATAGAGCAATCCGCCATGAATTTTCGGATGCAAAGTTTTGACCCGTCCATCAAGCATCTCGGGGAAACCTGTGTATTGGCTCATTTCGACTACCGGAACGCCGGCTTCCTTGAGCATTTTGGCGGTGCCGCCGGTGGAGATGATCTCAATTTTAGCTTGAGCCAGGGTTTGGGCAAATTGCAGGAGCCCGTTTTTGTCGAAGACCGAAATGAGTGCGCGTTGAATTTTCGCCATACAGATTACAAAGTTGAGAAGCCAATCTTCAAAGTGATATTACGGATTTGGTCAGGTGCGACTTCAGGGCGGCGGCAAAAAGCTCGTGGCTGAACACCGCTTCACCTGGCAGCACGCAGCCAAATCCCTGCTTCAATTCCCCCGCTCGTTCCAGGGCGAACGCGGCCCACATCTGGAGGAAACAGTCGGGGAATCCGGCTTCAAAAATTCCACCCGTAATCGTCGGAAACTGCATCTGGTGGCCAAGATCGGTTTTTTTCCAGAACTGTTCCTTGCCCCTTTCAAAGATCCAGAATGTTTTGGGCTCTTTAGTGCTGAAACGAATTCCGCCCTCGGTGCCGAGGACTTCAAAAAACCAGGTATTGGTTTCCCCGGGTGCCAGGCGTTTCATTTCCAGGCGCATCGGGACTTCACTGCCCTCAATGGAAACATCGGTGTGCAGGATCGCGTTGTCCCATGTGTCGCACGGGGCTGTGCCACCTTTGCCATCGGGGCGTTCCGTATAGATTTTCTGCAGCTGGGCAAAGACCCGCTGCGGTTTCCAGCCAAGCCGGAAGGGGAGGTGAACGGCGTGCATTCCGAGGTCGCCCATGACCCCGATTTCCCCACAGAACTTGACCTGGCGTTTCCAATTCACGGGCTTTTGCGGGTCCATGTCACTCGAATGCCAGAAGCCGGAATGGATTTCCAAAACTTTGCCGAGTTGACCCGAGCGGACGTAGCCCAGGGCTTTTTGAGGCGCTGGCAGAAAGGGGAATTCAGAACTGCACCGAACGAACCGACCGGAGGCAGCGCCCGCTTCCATGATTTTTCTGGCTGCTTCAAGATCGATTCCGAAAGGTTTTTCAGCAAACAGGTCCTTTCCGGCGCGGAGCACATCGAGATAGATCGATTCGTGAAGATGATGAGGGACGGCGACGTAAACAACATCGACCAGGTTGCTCGCGAGCAGTTCCTTATGGTCTTTGGTCAGGAGCTGGACCGTTGGAACTTTTTTAAACCAGTTGAGCAGTGATTCCTGAAGATCGCAGACCGCGACCAGTTCGGCATGGACGGGCATGTTTTCCAGGACAAACCAACGTCCAAAGGCGCTGGCGGCCTCCCGCCCCATCAATCCGCCTCCGATTATTCCTACGCGCATTTTCGTCATATTTGAACTTATAAAAACTTCAGGGCCGCTTCTGCCGTGGCGTTTTCATGCACCACCGCCATCAACGCCCTTGTCATCCCCGATGGATTCTGGTGCTGAATGATGTTTCGACCGTAAACAATTCCCGCAATGCCCTGGCCGATCAGCTTCTCTGTCCGGAACAAAACCTCTGCGTCGGCCGCCTTGCCTCCGCCACGGACCAGCACTGGGATTTTTCCCGCCGTTTCCACCACCTTATGATAAACGGCGACGTCATCAGTGGGATCGGCCTTTATGATATCGGCACCAAGCTCCACAGCTTGACGTACCAGAGGCAGAATTTTATTCAGATCACCATCGACCATGTATCCGCCGGCTTTCTGGTTGGGTTGAAAAACGAGAGGTTCGATCATCAACGGCATGGAGTAGCGGTCGCATTCCACCTTGATTTTCAGGATGTTGAGGATGCATTGATCGGTTACTTCCGGTTGTTCCGGGATGCGGAACAGGTTGACCACCACACATGTGGCATCTAGGCGCAGGGCTTGTTCGACCGGGGCTTCAATCATCCGGCTGAAGAGCGTGCGCGGGAGATTTTGCCCGTATACGTTGGCCACATCGGTGCGCAGGACCAGTGCCGGTTTTTCTTTGCCGGCGATGTTTTGCAGGTAATGCGCCTGGCCCACGGTGAGCTGGATGGCATCCGGATTGGCGGTTACGAGTGTGCGGATCGCTTTTTCAATGTTCTCGATTCCCTGAAGGAAAGGGGCTTCGTTAAAAAAACCATGATCGATGGCCACATCAAAACAGCGGTTCGAGCGGGAATTGAACAGGCGGTTTAGTCGGAAATTCTTCATAAAATGGGCGATCATCCCGCTTTAAAACAGGGTATTTGTCAAGATTCCGGGCGAAAAAGTTTTTCGCGCTTGCCCTCGGGTGTTCCGCATGAGAATCAAGTGTGCATTATGTTTTCACACGTGGTTGTTTTTTGGACCGATCCCGCCGACCCCAAGGCCGCTGATGCTTTGATCGAGGGGGCGAATCGTTATTTGCGAAACATTCCCGGAACGATTTCTTTCCACATCGGCAAGATGGTTCACAGCCCCCGCCCGGTGGTGGACCAATCGTACCAGGTTGCGTTGAACCTGATATTCGAGACCAAGAAGGCTCAGGACACTTACCAGGATCATCCAGAACACATCGAGTTCGTGGAGAAAGTTTTCAAGAAAGTCTGCAAGAAGGTCGTCGTTTACGATTTCGAGTGATCTGGGACGGCCTCCCGGATGGCATGAAAAGACGAACAAGACTTCGCTTGCTCCTCGCGGTGTTGCTTTCTGGGGCGGCTTTATTCGTTCTTGTTTGGTTTCGAGGCCATGGAGTGTATGAAAGGGGCCTCCTTGAGCGAGATCCTAAAGCCGCTGCCAGAAAGATTATTTTATTCCAAAGCGGTGCTAGCTTGTGCTCCGTGATTTCAGCGACAATCTGCTCACCTTCTCGCCAAAGTTCTGTTTCCGGGAAGTAGTTGTCGAACACGCGTATGGTTGCCTTTTCCGGCATCTCCAAAAAAGAGTCGAGTGGGATAAGGTCAGATTTGCTTGCGTCAAAGGCTTCGCCGTCCTCCTCGGACGCAGCATCCTTCATTTCTTCAAAATTAAGCATGAAACTCCTGATTGGCTTCGGCTCACTCATTCTCGAAACCGTGGCTGGTGAATTTCAAGGTGCGACAATTCTCGTTCACAGTCCGCGCTGTGGCGTCGGGAACTCCAGACGGAATACTTGCCTGAATCTCCACAGTCACCTTGACCACCGCCCCCGGGAGGCTGGCGAGGTGTTGAATAACCTCCTTGGCGAGAGTGTCCATGTCGCGGCTGATACGAGCGGCATCAACCTCGACGTTGCCAAAGAAATGATTCGGCTTCTCCACTGATGGAACTGGCGGCGAAGGTGGAGATCCGGTTCCGGCGTTCTGCTGAGTCGATGATGTTGTCGGCCCGCCTGCTGTCGAGGTTATCGGCGTAATCGGCGCTGGCTTCGCGGACTCCTCCTCTGCCAGTTGCTTCGCAGCCCGCTCTGGTTTCACCAGCAGTCCAGGAGCACTATCGGAAACAGCCACTACTTTACCGGCACGCAGGCCCAGATAACGACCTGCTTTCTCGTCAAAACTCTCGGCGAAAGCGAACGTCTCAGAACGCCATGTCATCGATCCGATCCCCTCGCGAATCGCAGTTACCAAAACCTCTGGGTCGCGCGGACGCTGAAGATACAGGTAGCTGGCAAAGTCCTCCACCAACTGTTTTACCGCGACGTGCTCCCCTCGCCAAAGAGGAATCTTGTCCAACTCCAGTCGGAGTGATATTGAATGAAACAACGTGATGAGTTGGCCGTCATTCTTCAACTTCTTGGCCGCACGCACCGCGAGTGAATCGCTGCCACTGACCCTCGAAGATTGCCATTCGAGCGCGGCTTGGGCGTTGGTTTGCATGGGAGCCAACAACCATTGAAAAGTCTCAAAAATCCGGCCTTGGGAAGTTTTATCCCAACTGCCTCTTTGCGAAGTCGCTTGTCGAGTTTGAAACGGATCGAGATTAAGCGGGATCGCCTCATCGCAAATAGACTTCCACGCAAGGAAGTATCGAGTGGCCGCATCCAACTCGTCCAGACGGCTTCTGTCTACCGCCAAGAAGACAAGCGTGTTGCGATAAAGACGTGCGCTGTTACCGCGCTTTTCCAAAATCTCCGTCGCCGCCTGTATGGCTGGATTCGGTCCTTCTTTCGCGAACGGCTTGTCCACATTGAGCACCACCAAACGGGTTTCCAATTCATCCGGCACGTCCCCCGAACCACTGGGAAATGCATGAACCTTCGGAAAATCGCCCCGGTTCTTCAGATCCTCTTTCACCCTCCGCTGAATCTCTTCCGCAACCCTTTCGGGTTCGCGCTTCAGCAATTCAGCCCGGTCGTCGGCTAATTTAGTGACCGTGGGCTGGGTCGAATACCAGTACCGCGCATTGTCTTGATAAAGATATGTCGCGGCCTGTGCAAGATAACGCAGAGCGTCCCCAAAAACTGCGGGTGCTTCACCCGGTTGAACGCAGCCCAACTTTATCCTGCGGTCTTCCTCCCCACGGTTTGCTGCGCCGGGCGTAGGAGCTGAACCCAAAAACAAGGTTCGTGCGACGCGAAGACAAGCTTGATAACGCCCCAGATTGGGGCGGTCGCCGTCGAGTTTGCGAGGCAAGGAACCGAGCCCATCCACGTCGCGTTCGATCACAGTCTCCCATCCGCCCGGCAAATAACTCGTGAGCTGCGACACAATACCAGGATCATCGAGAGGGATACTTGCGGGCAGAATCAACGGACACTTGTCGTTGTCGGCCCAGAGTCGATGAATCACAGCAGCCATCAATCGGAGAACGCCACGCGTCCGCTGGAACTTCACCAAACCAGACCAATCCTGATACAGGCGGGCGAAGACTTCAGGATGGATGGGATACGCGGCCTTGAGTTTTCGCTCGAAGTCAGCCTCGCGGCATTCCGCTGGGAACTCCTGATGATGCTGCCGATACAAATCACAGAAAGCTTTCGCGGTGGTATCCCGTGCGGTGAAGAGCGTGTTGTCAGTGATCGGTTGAAACAAACGCCGTCGAACAATCTCAAAACTCTCGTCCGCATTCGCGGGACGCCATGCAGTAGCCACGCGGCTCACGACATTCCGCAACGCCGCCAAAGCTGCTCGACCTCTCACGCCACCGACTTCTTCATCGTGCGCGTCGCTGGTAGGCGACACGCCTCCACCGCCGTCGGTCGAGGCGGGCAAGCTGACCACGAGCATGGCTTGAGGCGCGGCTTTCACTTCTTCGGTAAGGGTCTGTGCGAAAGTGAACTGCGTCTCGAAGTCGCCGCCGGGTAAATCCTTATCGTCGTGCAACTGCCGCGCGTAGGCAACCCACTCATCCACGAGAATCAGGCAAGGCGAGAACTTCCGTAGAAGCTTGCCCAAGGCGTCGCCGGGATTTGTTGCCGTCTCGTCCGCTTCCTTCAGCATGGCATAACCCTCTTTACCTCCGAGTTGCCAAGCGAGTTCGCCCCACAACGTGCGCACGACCGTGCCGTCATCCTTCTTGTCGGGTTGGCCCGGTTTGATCTTGTTGCCGACGAGCACCACGCGTTTCACACCAATTGTCAGAGCCTGCTTCGCTTCTTGCATCACGGGTTCAAGGCCAGCCAAGTCCGTCACCTGTCGTCCTGAAAACAGGTGGTAGAGGGCCAGCATCGAGTGCGTTTTGCCGCCGCCAAAGTTGGTTTGCAGTTCCACCACCGGATCACTGCCATCCCCCGCCAGCCGTCGCACCGCTCGCACGAGCAGGTCTTTCAATCCGATTGTAAGGAAGGTCCGCCGATAGAATTCCTGCGGATCACGGTATTCCTCGGAACCGCGTCCCTGGTAAACTTCCCACAGGTCCGCCGCGAACTCGGCCAACTGATAGCGTCCCGATGCCACATCAGGATGCGGGGTCACAACCTCCCGCCAAGGCTTGAGACCCGCCAGCGGCGCATCGAGTCCGAGCGTCGTCTGGCTTTTACGGCGCTCATGGCGAGCCTGTTCATCGAACTTCAGTCGAAGCAATTCAGCGGACTGCTTGGTCAACTCATCAGCCTGTTCCCGCGCTCCAACGGCATTGAGCAATCGTTGCATCGAGTCGAGCGCCCGGTAGGCGTCGTCCGTGGTGAAGGTTTTCTGGTGCGCCCACTTGTTTCGCACCTCGATCAATTCGCTGGTCAGTCTGCGTTCGGCCCGTCCCAGTGTTTTGGCAAAGATGTCGTTCCAGCATTCCCACAGCACCTTTAGCACGGACCCAGCGTCCCACTCGGGCGCGGCTTCCGTTCCGCCAACCTGCATTCCTGCACCGGTGATTTGTTTCACCGTGCCCCACCATTTCACTCCATGCGCCGATTTAAGTTCGCGCTCCACGAAGGCCGGGAGTCCCGCCTTCAACGTTTCGAGAGCTTTGCCGATGCGCTCGTGGTTGCTTTGTGCCATAGATTAGTGCTGATTGAATTCGCTCTCCCACTCCCGCAAGAGATTTATGATCTGTTCAAAACCCGGTGGTTTTCCGAAGAACATTTGCTGCATATTCGCGTAATCGTCCCGCAACGCCTTCAATCGGTGTTCCGGTGGCGCGATTCGCAGTTGTCCTTTTGCAGCCTCGCCATACTTGGCCCAAGAGGATTTGAAGAACAGGGTCTTGTGTTCCGCAACTCGTGCGAGCAACTCCAGCTTCTCCGTGGCTGATTTTGCCACGCCCTTGCGAATTAGTTCGTGGAAATCACAGTAGTGCCGTGAGAATCGTTCCGGCATCGCTTTGTCGGTCGGCCGGTGAAACTCTGCGTGCAGGATGGTTGCCTTTTCCCAAAAAGTCCGCTCCGCCGACAAGACTTTAACTGGGCAACTTCATGCTTTGAATCCCTTCGGAAACTGCTCGGCCACGTACGGAGTGACCGTCTTCGCCTCGTGCGGCCAATGATCCGCTCGCGCGCCCATTTCGATTTTCACCACGCGCCGGATATAACCCACTTCGTCCGGCGCGAAACTGGATGGATACTCGAACAGTAACGTCTGCTTGTCGGCGTCGTCCTCGTCCGTCCGCAGGGACCATTTCTCGTTCGACTGCACCTTGGATTTAATGGCCGAAGTCAGCGCCGGGTGAAGCTCGGAAGCGATCTTCTGTTGGCACGCGGCTTTAAGAGCCTCGATTCGCCGTTGCCTCTCCTTGTTGCTTGCGCCCGCCTCTGGTTCGTTCGGCCCGCCGAAACCGAGAAAACCCCGGTCAATGGATATGTCGATGTCTTCGGAAAATCTCTCGATGATCTTGAAGACCTTCGACAGCGACGTGCCGCCTTTGAAAATCAAATGTTCGCCAATCTGCGGTAAACCGAACATTTCCTTCAACGTCCAGCAAACCCAGAAGTCCTTTTCGACGATGACCGCCTGAATGCCGGTCTGCTGCGCTGTCTGCTCGAAAAGTTCGATGCGCTGCCGCTTTGAGAGATGAAGCACGGTATCCATGATCTATGGCCGGATGATCTCCTGGGCAATTGGGCGCATCCACGCCACGAGTTCGGGAGTGAGGGATGCCAAACTCTTTTTGGTGTCCACGTCCAAGGTTTTCCTGAGTTTGTCCACATGCTTCGGCATGTCTGCGCTACCCTTCAGATAACGGAGAGCCTGAATCACCAATCCTGCCCGCTGGCCAACGCCCAGAAGATTGCGCGGCGCGGCGCGGCGAAACACCAGCGTCAGTTTTCCCAGCGACACGTTTCGAGGCACGCCGTCCGTCAGAATAATAATCTTGGCTGGAACCTGCTCCGAAAGCCCCAGCGCGTTCGCGGCGTATGCTCCTGTGAATTGCCACTGTGCATGGCTGCCGTCCATGAGCGCCTGCACCGTCGCCATAATGTTCGGCGCAGTTTGCCCGGTGATGGGATGGGCACGCGGCAGATCGTAAAGCCCACGACGAATCCGCCGGATCTTCCCCGCCTTCACCAAGCGGCTCAGCGCCTTCCGGATCGCATCCGGGTTGCCAATGTCGGCGAAATGCCTTGGCGCGAACACCGAGGCATTCGGTTTCGCTCGCATGGAGCGAATGACCGTTTTATCAATTGGTTGAGCTACTTTCATCACGTTCCTATTGTCACAAGAACTGCACAGTATTTGTGACAGCAACTGCGTCGCGTTGCAAGCTGGTTTTGGCAAGTCCAACGACAACCTTCGAGACTCCTGTTTACCACAAAACTCATCGGCGAACCTTTGAAAGTCGGCTTCAAATGTAGTGTCTAAACGGAAGTGGCGCGTTGGGCACAGTCGGTCCGCTGATCAAAACTTCACCGACCGCATCAGCGAACTTCAGTGTAACCGGTACGCCATCCGCGAATCGGCACGAGTTGTAGTTTAACTTCGTCAGGGCAAGCACATCGTGCATTACGCGTTCGATTGCAGCGTCGCCGCGACTGATTTCCACCAAGAGCGGACTTGGCACCTCTTTGCCTGGATAGGTCTGGAGTCTTGGGGTGAATCCTCGGGTCCAAAGGAAACCAGACCGTTCATTTTGAGTCCATGCGACACCTCGCATGACAGGCATTGAACCAGATTCGCGATACAGCCGAAAATCGTCGGCATCGGTGATCCTGATTCCGACAACACTGGTCGCCGTTCCGACTGCATCGAGGAATCCGTTCCATTCGCGATCCTCAAACCGCATCCGACCATGCACAAAAACTTCTTTAGGTGGTTTTTGATCGTGTTTGGCCTTGTAGGAATCAATCGCCTGTTTCAGCAACTCGCACGCGGCGTTTCTTGTTAAATGAAAATGTCCGCGCTTGCCGGTTCCCCACGGTCCGACGTTGCCCTTGAACACAACGCCGTCCCCAGAATCCAGAAACATTTGAGCGGCACAACAAGCTGCCTGTGGATTTGATGATCGTTCATCCCGTTTGAAGGCC
>Ga0163144_10030539_pt1 | contig 10305 bp, 9 predicted proteins | sample OliLak19BULKMAT1_FD_123175 | JGI IMG/M metagenome (GOLD analysis project Ga0163144, IMG submission 123175) | Freshwater microbial mat bacterial communities from Lake Vanda, McMurdo Dry Valleys, Antarctica - Oligotrophic Lake LV.19.BULKMAT1 | ecosystem: Environmental > Aquatic > Freshwater > Lake...
AATTGACATAGTCGGCCAGTCGGTCCAGCGAACCAATAATGTCGCCGCTGGGTGCCGTCGTCGGTCGATCAGTGCTGCGGTCATCGAAGAAGCCGGCGATACGAATTCCCAGGTGAGGTGAGCTGCGAATACCGGCGGCAAGCTGGATGCCGAGCTCACCGTGTCCGGCTATCAGCGCCACGCGTTGCGCGTCCTCCGTTGCCATCCAGCGCCGCACGACGATGGGAAGCACGAGTTGCGCGGCGAAGAGCGCCGCCGGTGTGGCGATTGTCCAAGCCAGCAGAACGCGCGGATCGAAGTGAACCAGGCTGCGGGTGGTCCAGCCAAACAGGGCCAATACGGTGACGATGAGCAGCCAGCCTGAAATTACCCTGAGGGCCAGGCTGGTGAAGCCGGCGCCACGATGCAGGCGACTTGGAAAGGTGATCGAAAATACGATCAGCACCAGGATTAGATAGGCCCCAGTGATCGGTTGCTCAAAGAGGCTGGCGCTTAGCAGCAATGCGGAGATGGCCACCAGAGGCACCAGCAAGGCTTCCGCCAAAGATGCGGAGGCCAGGGCGCGGCCCCTCAGATAATGGTCCGGCTGGTGAATTGTCTGCATGTATAGGTCAGGGCACGGGTCGCAACGATCGGTCAGCTCGCGGTCTCAACCGGTCGCGGATGGCGTTTGGCAAGGTTAAGATCCTTACGGGACACGAACGACTTGGCGATAAACCGTGCCCGGCCTGAAGTGAATCAATCAGACTAACAAGGGCGTCGATGCGCTTTCGGCTTTTCGACGGGTCGGTGTTCTCTATCCGAACGGGAATCCGCGTCGGACTGTCCCCGGGGATACCGCTACGCATAAAGTCCGACCTACGAAAACCCCGAGCTTGCTGCCTTTGTCCCTCAAGGGATTTCCTTTGGTCATAGGTCGGGCTTTAGCCCGACGCGGAGGTTCAATCAGACGACTCTCAGTCACTTCTTACACAGCGTCCCAACGAACATTTCTTGAGGGGCAAAGGCAACCTATTGAACCGCTTATAGTTTTTGTGTGATTGCCTTGGCTTTTCGTCCTGGCTCCAAGAAAAAAAGCCGCTTTAATTTATGATTACTTAACATTGCCTTGGTTTACTGGCGCGGCTTCCTATTCCCATTGGGTGTGCCATGCAATTAGTCGAGAGTCAATTCACTGAATCTGCAGTACTTCGTTCCGTAGCGTATGCGCTTGCGGTGCCGGCCAAAGTGCACACTGAACGGGTTGTTACCGATGAGGGACGGGATGAACTTCTGGCGGTGGTGGGCGAGATCAGGCCGGAGCCGTGGGCAACTGCAGCCGCCTTTGACACAGCTGATTTACCCGTAGCGGGTTTTGATGTGAAAGCCGATGCCCCGGTTGCTGAAATCTTAAGCGATGAGCTGGGCGGCCATCCCCGCTTGCTTTCGCCCCTGGAGCGCGAAGCACTGGTGCTCAATCTTGACGCGGCGCTGCGGGTACATTCCTCGCATCATTTTTTCTGCTGGACGCAGGGTATGTTGCAGAACTTGATGCGCCACGAGCTGCTGATTTGTGCAATCCGCAAAGAAGAGTCGATGGCCTTCTGCGTCGATAGTTTCTCGACCAATCCAAGCGACCCTTCCCTGATCAGCGGCCTGTTCTCGCGTGACACGGTTCTGGTGCCGCATCTACTCAAGGCTTGGGAAGAGAATCACTACGAGCCTGTCACGTGCGAGATTGGCAAGGGCACGCCCACGGCCGGCAGCGCGCTGGCGCAGGAGTTGGAGCGCGCCGGGGCCACCAGTCTGGTCGCCCATGGCGCGTACGATACCTTCGGCAAGCCGGTAAGTTTCTTCATTTTTGCGTGTAAGCGCGCCGTCACTGGCAGACAGAGTCATCTGGTCAATCTGGTCGTGCCCGCATTGCATGGCGCCTGGGTTCGCACGCAGATCAAGCAGTCATCATCCAACGAAGCGGTTCGAACGCGCGAAGGAAGCGGCGATATCCTGACGGCGCGCGAACAGGAAGTCCTGCACTGGGTTTATCTCGGCAAGAGCAACATTGAAATTGGAATCATTCTGGGTATCAGTTCGTTGACGGTGAAGAATCATGTGCAAAAAATTCTCCGGCGGCTGGATGTTCAGAATCGGGCACAGGCGGTAGGCAAAGCGCTGGCGCTTCGGATTATTGATGGCTCGGGGCCGCGCTGACCTGTAACGAACGAAAAACGTCGGGCTTCAGCTCGACGTTTTTCACTGGATTGGGGCACCGCGTCGGGCTGAAGCCTCTACAAAGGCGACAAAGTTCGGGGCCTTTGTAGGTCGGGCTTCAGCCCGACGCGGATTCTTGATCGGGCGAAAAGGCGTCGGACTGAAGTCCGACCTACACGGTCTACACATTAGCCCGCCTGGAGCGCGTCGACCTTGTTGAGTGCGACATTGCGGTCAGGGTCGCTTTCCATGCCATCGTAGGCGATGTGGCTGAAGCTGCCATGGAAGGAGATAACCCGGGCGGGGTTGCCTAGAACCACGGCTCGGGCCGGCACCGAGCGAGTGATTACCGCGCCGGCGCCGATCATGGCGTCGTCGCCGATGGTTATTTTTCCGACGATGACTGAGTGCGGGCCGATGAACACGCGGTCGCCGATCGACGGGCAGCCGCGGTGATCGCCAATTCCGCCGACGCCCATGGTGACGGTTTGCCCCACGTTGCAATTCCGACCGAGTTGCCCGTAGCGAGGAAAGATGATGGTGCCGTAGTGGCCGATATAAAGGCCCTCGCCGATCTCGCAGTGACGTGGAAGGCAGATGCCGGTCAGGACCTCAATCAGCTTCTGTGCCAGTGCCATGAAGACACGCAGAATCGTTTGAATAATCCCGGGCCGCATCTTCGTCACCGCATGGGCGATTCGATAGACCGTGCTGGCGGCAAAGCCCTGCGACAAAAATAGGGTGCCGGCCCAGGATTCATCGGTGGCCCGATAGCGACGGTAGTCGAGGTAAATGTGGCGATACCAACTCGTCATGCCGCTACCCAGTCGTCGAGCACCGGTTCAATCAGCATGGGCGGTTCGTGTTGGTAACGAGTGGCACGGCGCCGGCTGACAATATGCTTGTAGATCTGCTCGACCTGATCCTTGCTCAGTCCGACAGTCGCCGCCGTCGTTTTCGCCGGGACATGGTGATTGAACGCGAACAGGCACAGATCGAATTTCTCCAGCGCTATGGCAAAGAAGAATTCCTCCTGAGTCTGCGCCATTGAGTAGGTGTCGGTGGTGGGCGGGCGCAAACAGATTTCCTTCGGTACTCCGAACCAGTCCGCCAGGCGATAGACCTGGGTTTTGTACAGGTGCGCAATCGGCTTGAAATCCGCCGCGCCGTCGCCGTTTTTGACGAAAAAGCCCTGGTCGTACTCGAGACGATTGGGCGTGCCGGCAACAGCGTAGTTGAGGCGGTCGGCATGGTAATACTCGATCTGTTTTCGAGTTCGCTGCTTCATGCTCGTCGCGGCGACGATCTCCAGATAGACGTTCAGCGGCAGGCGTGCGCGCTTCTGCTCGCCCTGGGGCGACTCGATCACCAGCATCGGCGCGGCATAGCCGGTGTTCGAGAGCATGTCGGGCATGACAATCTTGGATTTGTAGTTCTCGTCATACTCGTGGAAGACCTGTCGTATGGCATCGTCGCGCCGTCGGTAACACCCGGCGGCGGCAAGTATTGGGGCAATATCTTCGACGACCACCCGAATGCCCAGGGTGTCGGCCAGCAATTGCCCCAGCCGCAGGCTGTCTCCGTCCGAATCGTGTTCCGGCATCAAAATGCCGAACACGCGATCTGGTCCGATCGCATGCACGCACAGTGCGGCAACCACGCTGCTGTCGATACCCCCAGATAGCCCAAGCACCGCGCCTCGCCGCCGCAGGTCCTTCAAAATCTGGGTCTGAAGCTTCGTGGCGATGGCTCCCGCGATGGCCGCAGGATCAATGCGCAAGGCGTCGGCTGAAAACTCCACGTTTGTTTCCGTCGGGGATAAAAGCGGGGCGGAAGCAAACACTTTTTTGGCTCTCTCGATTAAATCGTCTACGGCTTTATTGGTATCCATTTAACTTTCCACACTTTCCAATGACTCGGCCTGCAGCGCGTTACGCCGAATCTTGCCGTTGTCGCTTTGCGGCAGGTTTTGGCGGAACTCCACTCGTTTGGGCACCATGAAGTCCTCCAGATGCTTGGCGCAATGCGCAATCACGTCGCGCTCGGTCAAGCCGGAGGCGGGGTCGACCATTACTGTGGCCTTGACGGCCATGCCCAGCAACGGGTCGGCAATGCCAAATACGGCCGCCTCGCGGATACCCTCCAGGGCATACAGCACATTCTCGACTTCCTTTGGACTGACCTTTTCACCGCGACTCTTGATGATGTCGTCCGTCCGTCCAACAAAATACAGATAGCCTTCGGCGTCGCTCATGAACAAATCGTTGGTGTACAGCACCTTCTCCCAGGGATAGCGGCCCGGCCGCAACATCCGGTCGGTAGCAGGTTGATCCTCCCAATACCCCTTGAACACATGGGCGCCACGAATCACCAGTTCGCCGACGACGCCGGGCCCGGCACGCTGGCCGTCCTCGGTCACCACATAGGCGTCGGTGCCGGGTATGGCGATGCCGACGGAACCCGGCCGGTTCCGCAACTGGGCCGGTGGCAGATAGGTGCAGCGCTTGCACTCGGATAGTCCATACATCGAATACAGGCGGGTCGCCGGGAACATGTCCTGCAAGCGCAGGACATGCGCTGGCGGCAGGGCCGCACCGGTGCTGGTGATGTAGCGCAGGTTGGGGAACATATCCGGAGCGATGTCCTTCATCTGCAGCAGGATGGCCGCCAGCGTCGGCACCACCGGCAGACCTGTCACCCGTTCGGCTTTGAGCTTTTGCAGCATTACGGCGGGGTAGGTGAATGCCTTCTCGAGAATCAGCGTCGCCCCGACCTTGACGCTCATCAACGCTTGATACAGGCCGTAGTCGAAGGCTAGAGGCAGCGCGCTGAGAATGACGTCTTCCGGCACGTTTTCCAGGTAGGTGGTGATCGACGTCGCGGCGGCAACGATGTTCTGGTGAGTCATCATCACGCCCTTGGGCAGACCCGTCGAACCGGACGTGGTGACGATCATGGCCAGATCAAGGTCGATACCTGCGCGCGATGGGGCCTCGCATGAAGCCTCGGCCAGCGCCGCTTCATAGACGATGGCGCCGTTCTGCGGTGCCACGCCATGAGCCACCAGCGTCGCGGTGACCGATGGCGCCAGCTCGATTGCCTGGGTCGCCACCGACATCAGGCGCCCTTCGGTAATTACCGCTGACGCCCGATACTTGTTCAGAATTTCGCTCAGCTTGGCGGCCTTGGTGCTGGGATTGACCACGCTGAATACGCCGCCGGCCTTGAGCACACCAAAGATTGAGACGATCACCTCGCTGGAGTTGTCCATGAACACCACGACGCGCTCACCTTGGCTGACGCCGTGTTGACGCAGAACGTGGGCTAGCCGATTCGCATCGGCCTCCAATTCGGCGTAGGTCATGCGGCGGACACCTGCTACAACCGCGACTTTGTCGGGAAAACGGCGAGCACTGTCGCACAGGAAATCTTCAACTCGCACAGACCACCTCTTCGCTTGAGGCGATCGGCGCTGCCGTGGTTGCCGACACCGGGTCGGCGGCACCCGCAAGCGGGGCATCGAACGCGCGTTTGCTCTGCAAGTAGAGGGCAATGGCGCTGATCGAATCGAGATTCTTCGGCAGCATTTCTTCGTCCTCCACCTGGATTTTGAAGTCGGATTCGAGAAAACACACCAGTTCCAGGACGCCGGTCGAGTCGATCAGGCCGGCCTCCAGAAACGATGCGTCGTCGGCAAGCGCCTTCTGGTCCTCACGGAAAATGAAATTCTCGGTGATGAACTGGCGAACGGTAGTTTTGATAGTTTCGTGCATGAGCGTGTGACCTCCAGTGGGTTAAATTCAAGCGTTTGCGGTTGCTACGGGCGCCGGTGTTGTGCCGCTGACGAACCAGTAGTCGAGCAACTGTGTCGACAGGATGCCGACCAATGCCATGTTGTCGCCTATCCCGATTTGGCCACCGGCTTGGCATTTGGCGACCAGTTTCGACACCGCCTTGGGATCGAAATAGCCCGTCTTGGCGATTGCTTGCGGCGATAACAGTTCCTCGACGTATTCCGGCGCGCCAGGGCCAAAAAAGCATTCGCTCTCCGGCGCCCGGTAGGGTTGTTTCGGTCGCGTCGAAATGTCGTGCGGCAAATAATTGGCGACGGCGCGCCGCAGGATGTGTTTTTCGCGCAGTCCCTTGAGCTTCATGCGCGGCGGTATGCGCGCGGCGAATTCGACCACCCGGTGATCGAGAAAGGGGAAGCGCCCCTCGACCGCATTCGCCATCGAAACGCGATCGCCCTGTGACGAAAGAATGTAGCCGGGCAGCAGATGCACGGATTCCAAATACTGAGCCTGCGATAGCGGGTGCCATTTGACGAACTCGGCTGGCAGGCTGGCGCGCATGTCGGCGAGCGCGTCATAGCCTTTTACGGCTTGCCGCATGTCATCGGAGAAAAAGCGCTTGGCGCGTTGCGTCACGCCGAAGCGAGGCAGGTGTGAAAACAGCGGGTCTGATACAGCGTCCAGGCCGGTGCCGAAAAACGCCTTCAGGTAGGCCTGCGGTTGGCGCTGCATGTCGGCAAGGTAGGGATAGAGCCGGTTCAGCAGCAGCGGACGCCACTTTGATTGCGGTTGCGTGGCCCAGAAGCGGCGAATCTTGGCTTCCTTGAAGATGTCGTAGCCACCGAGAACCTCGTCCGCGCCCTCACCGGTGATGACCACCTTGCAGCCATGCTGGCGGGCGAGTTTGGACAGCATGAACAGCGGCGCGGGAGCGGTGCGGACGATGCTGCGCTCGGTATGGCGAATAACCTCCGGGAAGCTTGCGCCGATATCGCCTTGGCGACATAAGATGCTCGAATGTTCGGTGTCGAGGGCGGTGACGACCTGCTGCTGGTACTCGGTTTCGTCGAAGGCCTTGCTTTCGAATCCGACTGAGAAGGTTCTCAGGCGGCTGTCGGGCACGCGCTGGATCAGCGCCGTCGTGGCCGAGGAGTCGAGCCCGCCGCTCAAGTACGCGCCCACCGGCACGTCGGCGCGCAGGCGAATCCGCGTGGCATCGATCAACAGGGCTTCAAGCTCGTCAGCAACCTGCTGTTCGCTGCGCTCGGCCGTGCCAGTCGACGCCCCGGCCTCGGGAAAGCGCAGTTGCCAGTAGGGCTTGATGCTGACGTTGCCGCGTTCGCTGGTCAGTACGTGTCCAGGCGGCAATTCAAATATGCCTTGATAGGGCGTGCGCGGAGCCAGGGGAAACCAGAAAGTGAAGCACTGATCGAGAGCGACGGGGTCCAGCCTGGCCTGTACGCCGGGATACTGGAGCAGCGCCTTGACCTCGGAGGCGAAGATCAATACACCCTGATGAACGGTGTAGAACAATGGCCGCACACCCATTCGATCGCGGGCCAACACCAGCTTCTGGCGCGTCTTGTCCCACAGCGCGAAGGCGAAGTCGCCGTTGAGCGCGTCAACACAGGATGCGCCACGTTCTTCATACAAATGAACGATGGTTTCGGTATCGGAGCGCGTACGGAAGACATGGCCGCGCGCCTCCAGCTCACGACGAAGTTCGACGTGGTTGAAGATCTCGCCGTTCAGCGTGATCCACACCGTGCCGTCCTCGTTGGATAGCGGTTGCTGGCCACCGGCCACGTCAACGATGCTCAAACGCGCATGCCCAAGTGCGACCGGCCCATCAACGTAGGTGCCGGCTTCCTCCGGTCCGCGATAGCGGATCGACTCGATCATCCGGTGCAACACAGCCAGGTCCGGCAAACGTCCGCCGCCGGGGTTGGCGCTATACCCTGCTATTCCACACATGCGATTTTCCCCCTACACCGCGATCATCCACGGTGGCCGACGTCGGCCCCCTTTTTTATGGATTGAATCGCCTATGCAGGCTAATTGTGGTTATGCAAAAGACAGGTGTTCCAGCCACGCCTCCGGCTAGTCTGTTTGGCGGCTTCTGCTGAAGCCCGACCTATGACCGAAGGAAATTCATGGAGGGACGAAAAGGAGTTGCAGCGGTTTCGAAGCTCCACGAAACCGGATGACTGACTAGTCCGTCGAGCAGCACTTTTGCCATACCCGCCGCGCATCTCTTTTAACGATACGGGCGCATCCTGATTCGACGTAGTGATCACATTCGTAAAGGAGTTAGCGATGAGCCGTCTCACCAGAGGAATTCTTCTATTTGTTTTACTTGCATTGATCGTGGTGGCTTTCAGCTTCGCTTCAGCCGACGACGCCATGGCGCCCATCCGCAACCTGTCCTCAGGTCCCGGGCTTTCCGTGGCGGCGATACCCGACGCGCCGGGTTGGTTCTCGGTTTTGAGCAGTCTGGTAATCCTTGCTTTTATCGCTTGGCGGCGGTTGCGTGGCGGATTGGACCGCGATGCTTGAGGGCTACTAGCCCCTTCGGACTAGCAACCCTCGGTACGGCGACCATGTTGACGGATTATTCTTTTGCCCTATGAAAAATACATTGCCATCCAACAGATCCTTCGGCTTGACCCTCTCCGGCGCATTCACTATTAGCGCTATTTTTTATCCATGGACGGCGTCCATCGCCTTGGTGCTGTTGTTTTTTACCATCGTCCGGGAAGAGTGGCTGACGCCGCTTAATCGGGCCTGGATGAAGCTCGGTGAGTTGATGGGTCGAGTGGTTAACCCGATCACCTTCGGCGTCATCTTCTTCGGTGTTTTTACGCCTACGGGCGTTGTCATGCGTCTCGCCGGGCGGGATGTATTGACACGCAAGTGGGATGCCAAGCGCAAAAGCTATTGGGTCAAACGCGATCCGACGGGTTTGCCACTCAGCAGTTTTGAAAACATGTTCTAGGAGATGCAATGGACTTCGTTACTCAGATGTGGAATTTCCTCGGTGCACGTCGCAAGTATTGGCTGTTGCCGATCATCGTCATCACCGTTGGCCTGGGAGGATTGTTGGTGCTAGCGCAGGGATCGGTTGTCGCGCCGTTCATTTACACCTTGTTCTAACCCGGTCTTTTGCCTTTCGCAGGTCGAGCTTCAGCCCGACCTGCGACCAACGGAAGTCCCTTGAGGGGCGACCAACGGCCCCTCGTCAACCAACTGAGTACTTACAACTTATGCGCATACTTGGCATTTCCGCTTACTACCATGACAGCGCCTGTGCGCTGGTTGAGGACGGGCGCGTCGTCGCGGCGGCCCATGAGGAGCGGTTTACCCGCAAGAAGCACGACGCAAGTTTTCCACACAATTCGATTCGCTCCTGCCTTCAAGCCGCCGGCGCACGTCCCAGTGACATTGATTTTGTCGCTTTTTACGACAAACCATTTCTCAAGTTCGAGCGCTTGCTTGAAACCTATCTGGCGTTTGCGCCACGCGGCTTCGCCTCTTTCCGCACGGCCTTGCCGGTTTGGGTCAAGGACAAGCTATTTCAGCGCTATGCGATCCTGAAGGAATTGAAGCAGCTGGACCCGAGCACAAAGTGGGACAAGCGGCTGCTCTTCTCGGAACATCACTTGAGCCACGCGGCGAGTGCCTTCTTTCCATCGCCGTTTGAGCGTGCCGCTGTGCTGACCATGGATGGCGTGGGGGAGTGGGCCACGACGTCGCTGGCGCTGGGCAATGGAAGCGATTTGCGGGTGACGCGCGAGATCAATTTTCCGCATTCGATCGGACTGCTGTACTCGGCGTTCACGTACTACACCGGTTTCAAGGTCAATTCTGGCGAGTACAAGGTGATGGGGCTCGCCCCGTATGGACGGCCGCGCTTCGCGCAATTGATACGCGACAATCTGATCGACATTAAGGATGACGGTAGTTTCCGGTTGAATCTCGAGTATTTCGAGTATTGCACCGGTCTGACCATGACCAACTCGAAGTTCGACGCACTGTTCGGCGGCCCTGCGCGGGAATCCGAGGAGCAACTCACGCAGCGCGAAATGGATCTCGCCGCGTCGATCCAGTTGATTACTGAAGAAGTTGTGTTGAAGCTGGCACGCGGCATTGCCCGCGAAACCGGCGAGCGCAATCTATGCATGGCCGGCGGTGTGGCGCTGAACTGTGTCGCCAACGGCAAGTTGTTGCGCGACAAGAGCTTTGATCGTATCTGGATACAGCCGGCGGCGGGCGATGCCGGAGGTTCGCTGGGCGCCGCTTTGGGTGCCTACCATCTGCACAACAA
>Ga0163144_10030540_pt1 | contig 10304 bp, 9 predicted proteins | sample OliLak19BULKMAT1_FD_123175 | JGI IMG/M metagenome (GOLD analysis project Ga0163144, IMG submission 123175) | Freshwater microbial mat bacterial communities from Lake Vanda, McMurdo Dry Valleys, Antarctica - Oligotrophic Lake LV.19.BULKMAT1 | ecosystem: Environmental > Aquatic > Freshwater > Lake...
AAAAACAATACTGTCAATATAAATAAAATTGTTCTGTGTTGTCTAGTCATAAAGTATGCTGTTGTTTACATCTCATTTTATTCCTATCAGTTGATGTTAGCAGTGTCCTGATAAGGTTGCCGCTAACGAGCGGCTATACGATGTGGCCGCCTTCGTAAGTAAAATTATAAAATTACAAGTGGCAAAAACAAATAAAAAATAATTTTCTTCCGCTGTGAAATGTTTTTGCCACGACCGATTTTCATTGCGAACGCAAATCATGAAACTGGCTATAAACGGCCATATTGTATAGCCAATGTTGGCTGCTGGCGTTTCTTTCGTGGTAGTGCTTAAACCCTTTCCCAACAGTCATTTCACACTCATTTGTCGTTTTATTTTTTGGCGGCTCGAGTGTTGGGTGTTTTAATTTTTTAAAAGCGTTGGAGAAAAAAAATGAAATTCTTTCTTTGGACGGCTTTGTAAGCTCTTTTAAAAACTTTGGCTGTGCGCTGATTGGCGCGGTTTTTAAATGTGCTTACAAATTGCGTTGGCATAAGGTTTTGGTTAGAATGAATATCTTAATGAAAAATAAATGACTTTATTTTATCCTCTACCGATTTTCTATTAGTAACATGAACGTTTTTAGTATCACTTATTAAAGCTTTCAAATCAACATCTGGGTCTTGTGTATAAAATAAAATTGGTATCCCATCCAAATGTTCTTCATCTCTAATTTGTTTAATGTAAACATCTCCGTTAAAAGGATTCATGTGAAAGTCCATAACAATTAAATCAAATGGATACATCATAAAAATCTGTTTTAAGTCTTCCCCGTTTAATTGTGGCATAACTATCAATTTAACACCTTTTTCTTCGGCAATTAAATAAAGATTACTTGACGTTATACCTGTCCACGATTGCATATCGTCTATCCATAAAATAAATTTGTTTTTCATATAGTTATATTAAATGTTACACCTTTTTCTTGATTGTTGCTGACTGATATTTTCCCCTTTAAATCATCAATTATTTGTTTTACGTGATATAAGCCTAATCCAGAGCCATCTGTTGTTGTAAATCCAAAATCATATATATTTTTTATATGTTTAGGGTTAATGCCTTTGCCATCATCGATGAAACTTAATGAAAGTTTACCCTGTTCTTCTTTAAGAAGAATATCTAAGTTAGCTGAACTTGCTTTCCTTGCATTATTTATAAGATTATCAATTAAAATATTTATTTCAATAGGTTTTATGTTTTTTAAAAGTTGGCCCATAGCATTATTTTGAAAGACAATTTTCATTTCTTTATCATTAATTGTCGGAATAACATTAGTAATATACTCAGATATATAGTTAACCAAGTCAACATCCATATCCTCCGTTTTCAATTTGAAGTTGGCTTTTGTTGCAAACTCCGTAATATTCAATATTTTATTTGCTTCAAAACTAATATTTCGAATTATATCAATTAAATCATCTTTAGTAATTTCTATATTTCTATTTATTTTAAGAGAAATGTTTTTTAAATAAGAATTGATAGTTTGAGCATAAATTCCTGCATGATGCATAAAACTTACAAGCTCATCAAATTCTTGAGATTTTATTGATTTTAAAAATAAATTTTGACTATGTTTTTCTTTAATTTCTTTCTCAGCCCCCTTTAAATCTTCTTCAGCTAATCCTGCAATCACTATTGCATCATCAAGCTTGTTTTTAACTTTTTGTATTTTTTCAAAAAGGACTTGATTATCAGAATTTTTAGCTATTGTCTCAATTGATTTAATTAGGGATTTAGCACTACTGCTCTCCTCTTGTGTTATATTAATAAGTTCAAGTAAATTGGGATTAAATTCAATCGAAATAATATTGTCCGTGCTTGATATGTCAGCAATCAATTTTACAATTTTTTCTTTGCTATGTTGCGTGTTTTCGAATTCATCTAAATCAATACCATATTTAATTATATTTCGTCTAAAACTTTCAAGTTTTACTACTACTTTTTCAATAAAATATGTTTGTAATTGTTCATAGCTCGAGTTTTTTATAAGACCATCGCCTCGACTTGTAGTTTCTTTAAATTCTTCGTTCTCGCCAGAAATCTCAATTCTACCGATTAATTCATTAGTACCGACATGGTCTCCGAGTCTTTTTTGTTGACGCTTATCCAATGAAAAGGAATCTTCACCCGGTTCTCCAAAGGGATAGATTCTAATGCCGTTTTTATAAAGGAATACAGAACCATAATCACCTGACCTTATTCCCATTAATTTTGTAAAGTTGGTCTTTGCTTTCCTATCTAAATAATACAATTCCGTTAGAACATTCTTTAATAAATCATATTCTAAATTTTTTTCGATTATTCTATACAGCCATGTACCATTATTTGATAACTCAGTTGTAATTTTTTGACCATTTATAGAAACATGAGAAACAATTTTTGTAGTTTTTATTCTTAAAATATCTAATAGGTTGTTCTCAACAACGCCATTTATTTTTCTATTGCTACCTGTTTGGTTTGCATCGTGGTTTCTAAATTCATTAGCTTCAATAATTATTCTAAATGGCCGCTTGTTAGAATCATCAAATGGATTAATTAGTTTGGCAAGGGAGCGCTTTAATCTAATTAATTTTTCATCATTCCATGTGGAATCACTTCTGATACCTGAAATTTCAAGCACTGTCCCTGTTTTATACTTTGAAGGATTGGTTATTAATGTTTGATGTTTTACGTTAACATTAATAAACTCTTCTTTTGAATCTTGTTCGAATTTTGACCAATCAACTTCTATTTCTTCGGTTTTTGAATTGCCCTCGTCTTTTGTTGAAACTAATCTCAATTTTGAGCCTAATTTATCACATGAAAATCTACCAATGCCTTTTGCCCCTGCATAATACATTTTTGATTGGATTTTACTTCTATAGTCTAAATCCTCAGTTCCATCTTTTTTTGCGGAGTATGCTACAAACAGCCACTTAGAAACAAGGTCGTCATAGTTCATTCCTTTTCCATTGTCAACTATTATTATTTTTCCGGATGGAGAAGTAATGTTTACGAAAATGATTTCAACCTCAGTAGCGTGTGCATCAAAGGAGTTTTTTACTAACTCAAAAATTGCTATAAAATCATCGGTGATTAGTTCTCGACCAATAATATTTTTGAGGCCAGAACTTACTCTAAATTGTAAATCTTGGCTCATTTAATAAATCGAATTTGTAAATTTAGTTTTAACTTCTGTAAACCGTTTTCAGAATATATTTTACCAAAACCGTTTCTTTCAGAAGGTGTCTCAAGCTTTGTATTGTTGAACAAATAATCTTCGAAATTCTTCGCAAAATAGAAATGATAACAGATTAATTCTCCATCATCTTTGACTATCAAATACCCACCAGTCGCTTGATAATCTCTTTTCCATACCTCAGCGGCTCTCATTCCAAGGGCATAATCTGTAAGGAATTTTTTCATAATCATTTCATACATACTCGAATTTATTTCTAAGTTGTACCCGATGGAATTTTTCTTTGTTATCTTATCTATAAATTTTGCAATTGTATTTTCTGAGCTAATATCATTAGCATAAAACAAAAGAAGGACATCAGATAATATTTTATCAAAATTATAGTCAATCGTTTGTAAATTAGAATTGAATATTTCGCTATCTACTTTTTCAAAAAAAAGTTTGCATCCAAAACTCTTTAATAGCTTTAATTTATCGGAAAATTCCCTTAAGTTATTTATTTGAAGAATTTCACTTTTAGATAATACATTACCTGTAATTTTAAATGTGAAATTCGTTGCTCCACTTGCATTAAGAAGAGTAGATGGCCTCCCTAACTGAGACTTAATACTGAAACCCAATGTGGGGGTTATATATGTATTAGGGTCTTCTACCTGAATTGTAATATCATTTTTGAGTTTTGACTTGGCTTTTAAAGTTTTTATAGAGAACGAGGCTAAGAAAGCTTCAATTTCTGGTATTTCAAATGCTCCCTTTCCTTTCTTTGCGCTTTTAATTTTATCAAAACATATCTTGGCATTTTTTACAAATTCCACGATAGGGATTTTGAATAGAAGCTTATCATCAGAAATAATTACAAGCTTATCCTTATAAGTAAAATCAACTAATCTGTCTTTTTCGTGTCGTAAAATTTTTATTATGGGATAAAAAATCCCTTTTATTTTGTCGAAATTTTCATCTCCCAAATAAAGTTTTCCATCAGCTAATAATTTTAGAAGCGTGTAAGGTTCACTCCATTCCCCTTTATTTCCTGTTAGCATAATTTTCAATTCCTAATGTTTCTAAAATTTTATTTGCTGTTGCTTGAATTGCGGGAACGGCAACGGAATTGCCGAATTGTTTATATGCGGATGCGTCAGCAACCGGGATTTTATATTTGTCTGGAAAGCCCTGTAATCTTGCCCATTCTCGTGGTGTCATTTTACGAATACCTTCTCTATTTACAACTCCTTTAATGTGCGTTGTTGGTGTAAAATCTGTTATGCGGTCATCAATTACTAAATTTCTTTCTCTGCCCATTCCTCCTACAACTATTGCGTTTGCAATTCCATTGTCGGGAATAATTTCATAACCAAAACCGTTTCCTTTGTCAGCGTGTCTTGCTTTGTGATTAATTAATGTTTGTACGTATTGTGTTGAAAGATAGTAACGGGTTGGAACAACCTTTTTCTCTCTAACATTCAAGAATGATACTTTCTTTTTTGTTGGCTTTGGATATTCAAAAGATGAAATATTTTGGTCTTTACGAAAACCAACAATATAAATTCTTTCTCTGTTTTGCGGAACTCCAAACTCTTTTGCATTTATTATTTGTGGCTCCGGAACATAATAACCAAGGTCGTTACGTAGCACATTTAGAATAGTTTCCAATGTTCTGCCACCATTGTGATTTCTTAATCCCTTTACATTTTCAAGGAAAATGGCTTTTGGTTTTTTGCGTTTAATTATTTCTGCAACGTCAAAAAATAATGTTCCTCTTGTATCTTCAAAACCGCCACGTTTTCCTGCAATTGAAAACGCTTGGCAAGGAAAACCTGCACATAATAATTCAAAATTGTCAGGTATGTAATTTTTAACTTGCTCTTTTGTTATGTCGCCAAATGGAATTTCTCCAAAGTTTGCTCTGTAAGTTCTTTGTGCTTCTTTGTCCCACTCACTTGTGAACACACATTTTCCACCGAGATTTTGCATTGCAAGCCGAAAGCCACCAATACCAGCAAAAAGGTCAATAAATTTAAAAGTGTAATTGTCTGGTGTTGGAAATGGAACATTTTCAACTTCAAAAAGAAGTTGTTGCTTGGCATCTTCTGCCACCATAGAAATATTCTCTGCCACCTTTTTATATTGAACATACTCTTTGAGAAACTTCATTGCATCTTTTTTGTAATGTTTTGCAACTCCGTTGTGGATGTTATGAAGATAGTGAGTAATGACGGCTTTTCGGGGGGTAGTTGGTTCAATTAACTTTATTTGAAAGCGTTTGCCATCAAATTCGTCAATGCTTATTTTCTCTTTTAGTTTCATTTATTACATTTATAATTTTGTCGGTGCAAGTTCGTGAATTTTTGATTATGTCTTTACCCCAAAACCTTAAAACTTTCCAGCCATCTTTCAACAGTCGTTCATTTACTTCTTTGTCACGCTCAATGTTGCGTTCGATTTTGGCGAACCAAAAGTCCTGATTGCTTTTGTGGTCGTGTTTCTTGGCCTGCCAGTCCTTGCCATGCCAAAATTCGCTGTCCACAAAAATGGCAATTTTAAGTTTTTTAAAAGTCAGGTCTGGGTTGCCAAAAACAGAACGGTCGTTTTTGCGGTAACGGTGTCCAAGTGCAAATAACTCTTTAGCTAAAATAGTTTCAATTTTTGAACCGGTCGCCTTAACGGCTTGCATATTTTTTCGCCTTTGCTCTTTTGTCAGCTTGTCCATCCATTTTATTATTCTTAGGTTTTAAAACAATTTCAAAATTTAAATGAACTGATAATCTTTCTAAATAATCTATGCTAATGGCGAATTTTCCACTTTCAATTTTAGAAATAGTAGTTCTGCTTATTTTCATAAGATTCGCTAATTCATCTTGACTATAACCTTTGGACTCTCTAAAAGTTCGTATGCAATTACCAACTATAGAACGATAATCCATAGCAATCGATAATGTATCAAGTTTCACTTTATTATTCATGGTTTCCCTACGAATAAAGTTCCCATATGTTCAATGCCGTTCCTGTCCACAATAGTTAGCCAAACATTCGTTTCAACTCCTTTAACACCTTTTGTTAGGTCGAGATTTATTTTCTGTTCACTAACTTTTATTACTTTCCCTTCAGCCTGAGAATAATCGGATTTATTAATAGTTACTTTATGACCAATTAAATCGTTAGTATTTACCTCAACAACTTCAAGGTCATTTAGATTAACGGTATTAATTGGAGGAAATGCCAGACCAGTATTTAGAGCTTTAATATCTACTCTTGGCCTTTCATCGTCTTCTTTGATTTCTAAAACAACGTAGAGTTGATTCGGGTTTTCATCCGCCAGTGGCGTGTGAAATTTAGCCACTTGACCTATTTTATTTGGTTTCATAATTTATACAGAATTTATAGCGTTGCCCCCGCTTTTATATTTTCGGTAAAGTTATAAAATTACTTATGATGTGCAATATATTGAACAATTAAATTGTTGCCATTTTGTATTTATTTGCATGCTGGTCGTAACACACAGAAATTTTAACATTCAGTTGTAAAAACACTCCGGTCGAAATACTTGCTGGTCGTAATACCCAGAAGTTTTAACATTTAGTTCTAAAAAACACTCAGGTCGAAATACCCGTTGGTCGTAACACACAGAAATATTAACATTTAAATATAAAAACACTCCAGTCGAAATACCCGCTGGTCGTAACACACAGGAAAATTAATATTCAATTTTAAAAAACACTTCGGTCAAAATACCAGCTGGTCGTAATACACAGGCGTTTTAACATTTAGTTCTAAAAATACTCTGGTCGAAATACCTGCTGGTCGTAACACACAGGGTTTAGCATTTAGTTCTAAAAATACTCCGTTCGAAATATTTCACAATCTGCAACGAATATAATTTTCGAAGATGAAATATTTTTCCGTTTATCCTTAATTGCATTGGTAACACTATGTGTTTTTTTTTGCGTTGGCAAAATTGGCTCTTTTGGTTTTGCCCTTGTGGTGGCTTGTGTGAGGGGGGCAAAACCAAATGTGCCAATGTGGGGTGCAAAAGAATTTCAAATTTTTTTTGTGCGGTGGAAAAAAAATAAAACACAAAGCGATGGGCTGTCGTGTCGGTAAAAAGTCTGTCCAATGGTCGATATTTATTCCGGTCGTTTTGATATTTGTCAGTCCGGATATGGTTTTCCTGTTTTTTTTTCTACGCTTGCAGCCAACGGTTTGCAGCTACAAGAAGTTGGCGATTTCGGAGACGAAAACTTTCTGCCACCACAAAACTTGATACGAAGCACAAAGCGTCATTTAACCACTGAACCGCCAATTTTTTGTAGGTGCTGTTATAGGGCGTTTTTCTTTCTGTCGTCATTAATTTCGTCCGGTTAAAACATACATTTCTGTTAGTCCCTTTCTGTTGAACAATTCGTCTTGTCGTCTTGCAGAAACAAGTAAACTATCAATTTCTCCTTCTGGTTCGTCCCAAAGTGGATGATTGAAAAGTCTTTGCAAACAAACTCCAATTCTATCTTTTTGGTTGGTGTCCATTACACCTCGATATAAAAGTTTTTCTCTGTCGTCATTTGTTATGAAGTTGAAAGCCATACCTAAAATACTTTTTAAATATGGAGCCCACGTCAACACAGCACCTTTGTGCCAAATTCTTCTTGCTTTTAGTTCAATATTTGTCAATGACTTTCCACGAGTGTTCGGAACCCAATTATTTAATTGACCATACTGAACAAGTAATGCTGAAACTTCTTTGAAATTTTCTAATTCAGAGTCTCTAAAATCTCCGCTGGATTTAAAGTTTGCAGAAGATGGTTCGAGAAATAATGTGTTTGGGAATACTGCTGTTTTTAATAAGTCTATTGACAATGCAAAGCCTGTGTCTCTCGATGCAACAGCAGTAAAATGATTGATTGCAGATAATTCAACTGCATTAGTCATAATCACACTTTTAAGCATTTGCTTTGCATCTGCTCTGCTATGTTGTTTGTCGGAAACAAGATAGCTTATGAAATTTTCTTCTGAATGTTTGTCAACGGATTTTGTTGATGTGAATTCGCCTAACATTTCTTTATAGATAACAGAAAGACGGTCAAGTAGGGTTGAAGTGTAAAAAGGAATTTGTTTGTGTTTTGAATGGGCATCAAGATTTGTAATCATCAAGTCATCAAACAATTTTTTTGCCTTATCTGCTTCCGTTGGTGAAATATATGCTTTGATGTCAACTTCTAACGTATTATTCAAAACCTGTCCTGCTAATTTGTGCTGTCCATCAAATAGCTTAATTCTATTGTCAATAAGTCGAGCAATTGAAGGTGCAAGTTGTGGATGGTCTTTTAAATGGTCTCTTAAACTTATTAATCTTTTATAATCTATAACCCGTGGTTGCAATCCCTCTTGGTCGTCATTTTCAAGCCATTTAATAGGAATTCGTCCATAGAAATATTGCACATTTAAAATGCTGTCGAACAAAAGTGAAAAGTTTCTTTTATCATTTCCGTCATCAATTTTTATGTTGTCGGGTTCAATTGTAAAATGAAATGATTTTGGCAATATTTCTTTTAGTAGAAATATGTCTTGCAACTTGATGTTGTTTTTCTTGTCGTTGAAAAGTTTTTCAAGTTTATAATTGTCTCGAAACTCATACAGTGGCTGGTCTGATTTTCTTCGATTATAATCTTTGAGAACAATTCGGATGTTTGATAAATCACTGTCACCTTGTTTTGAAAAAGGTAAAATATGGTCATACTCAAAATTGTCCGTATCTCCAATAACTTCTCCTGAAATGAAACATCTCAAAGAGCCATCTTTGTCCTGTTGTTGAAGTCTTACTTGTTGCTTTTCAGCGTCTGATATTTGTCGTTTCATATTGTATCGTGTCGTTCTTTAAAATGCCCTATAACGACATGTGTTTATGACGGCTGCGGCTTTCGAAGCTGCATCTTGTCCCACGTGCCGAAACGAAATATATAAACTAAACTTCAATTTAACACTTAACCCGCAGCTGGCATAAACACTTTGTTGCCGGCTGGCACCTAGTCTACTGTCACTAGCTGTTTCGATTTTGATTTTATTTTAGCTGTTGTCACTAAATCATTCTCAGTCATACTCATTGTCATTGTAAGGTCAGTCTCATTTCTTGTAATTGTGCTATTTGAAATGTCGAAATCTGAAACTCCAGTGCCAGTCCCGTTTGCTGTAACGTTATTCTGTTCGGTAGATATGTCAAGTGTCACAGTCTGTTTAATGTCAAATGTTGCCTTGTTGCCTTTGATTGAAGTCAATTTATAATTTGTAACAAGGACTATTTTAACTGGACTTTGTCCGCCAATTGGAATTTGTAGTGGTAATTTTTGGTCGAAGGTGTCCCCAATTTTCATGGGGCTTTCAGGAAATGAGATTTGTTGCTGAACATTCTCAAGTGTCGATTTGATTATTGACTTGGTGCTTTCATCCATTGTATCGCTTATCATAGTGTCAATTCTCAGTTTAGTACCATTCTCATAGAAACCTTCTATGATTAATCCCGTCATTGAAGTGTGCTCTTTTAATTTGTCATTTTGTTTTTGACTTGAGGTAACTTTCTCAAAAACCATTTTAGCAGGAAATATATTTTCTGCTGTCATCGGTCCAGTTGTTGTTATTGTCACTGACTCACTTGCACCAATAACCACTATTGGAAGTTTTGTCCCATTCGCCTTAATTTTTTCAATTCTTTCTTGATTACCCGAAAAATCAACTTCGGTCTCAGATGAAGTCGTCATAGTCGTTTTGTAGATTTTATCTGGTTTAAAATAAATCTTAAAGGTCAACTTATCTTGTCTACAAGATGTCAGGGTCGCGATAATTAAACTCAACAGTAATATATTTCTCATGTCGTCTTTTGGTGCTTGCCGGCAACATTTGGATAGGCGCAACCAGTTGCGTCTATATACCCAAATATAGGTAATAGACGCATAGAGTTGCGTCTATTTCCCATTTAGCTGCCGTTGACGATTTCGGGGTCAGCGCTCTATTCATCTCAAAAATCCAAACTGTCCTGTGGGCTTTTTATTCCTTTTAATGCCTTGCTCGTCACATGGGCATATATCTCGGTGGTCTTGCTGCT
>Ga0163144_10030542_pt1 | contig 10304 bp, 7 predicted proteins | sample OliLak19BULKMAT1_FD_123175 | JGI IMG/M metagenome (GOLD analysis project Ga0163144, IMG submission 123175) | Freshwater microbial mat bacterial communities from Lake Vanda, McMurdo Dry Valleys, Antarctica - Oligotrophic Lake LV.19.BULKMAT1 | ecosystem: Environmental > Aquatic > Freshwater > Lake...
GGATGCTCTTTGGGAGGCGTGCGCTTATTCGCGACGAAGTCCGTTTAAGGAATCGTTCAACGAAGATGCTGTCGGAATCATCCGCGTTGACGACGAGACCGCAGTCTTTGCGATCGCGGATGGCTGCGGAGGCATGCGAGGTGGCGAACAAGCTTCGAGTATCGCTTTGCAAGTTCTGGCGGAATCGATTGAACGCAATGAGAGCGGTCCGGATCGATTGCGAGTGGCTATTTTGGATGGAATTGAACAAGCGAACATAGCGGTGCAGGAACTTCGAATTGGAGCGGCTTGTACCATCGCGGTCGTCGAGTATCACAGGGGAACGATTCGGCCCTATCATGTTGGCGATTCGATGATCTTGGTGACCGGAGTTCGAGGTCGTATTCGATACCAATCCGTGAGCCATTCACCTGTTGGTTTTGCCGTCGAGTCGGGCATGTTGGCTGCAGATGAAGCGATGCACCATGAGGATCGTCATTTGGTATCGAACGTCGTCGGAGATGCTCGCATGCGTATCGAGATTGGACCATCGTTGACTTTGTCGCCACGCGATACAGTTGTGATTGCCAGCGACGGATTGTTCGATAACTTGAGCATAGTCGAAGTCGTGGATGGATTGCGAAAGGGCAAGCTGCCGCTGGCGATCGGCACTGTCACGGAACTCGCATACCAAAGAATGCTTGGGATCAAGGACCAACCCTGCAAACCAGACGACTTGAGCGTGATTGCGATACGCCCTACTAGTGCGGGCTAGTGCGTGGCACGGGCGTCTCGTCCGTGATTTTAATGGGCGAGACGTGATTATGTAATCCTCGCCTTTAACCTCTTGGATGAATCACGACGCGGAGCGTCGTGCAACTAATGTCGTGCACCTAATTAGGCGATTAGGGCGAGATTTTGACGTTGCGGATCTGTCGCAGAAAGGATTCCATGTCTTGGGTCCGTTCGTCGGGGTTTGGCTTTATGGCGGCCATAATGGCGCTTGCCAGTGATTTATCGAGATCGGGTCGCAGTTCGAGGATCTGTTGTGGTGGAGAGGTGTCGTGGTGCAACGCCGCTTTGCCTGTCGTGTCAGAAATTTGCCACGGCAGCTCGAGCGTTACCAAGTGATAGCAAGTGACTCCAAACGAAAAAATATCGACTCGTTGATCGGTAGCGCGACGTCGGACAATTTCGGTTGCCATATAAAGCGGAGTACCTGTTCGGTTTCCGGGCACCATAAACGCCTTCGTTGCGGGAAGAGTTAAACCAAAGTCGATAAGCTTTACGGTATTCAAGTCTTGGGTACACATGAAATTGCGAGGGCAAATATCTCGGTGAATGAATTCCCGTTTATGGACATAATTTAGCGCATCGGCCATTTGCAGAATCATGCTCAATCGGCGACCCTTGAGTTTCTCTTCTGCTCGCTCTTGGATGAGCACTTGCAGGCCCGGCCCGTCTACAAACTCCATGACCAGGTAGGGTTGCCCCTTAGTGGATAAACCATATTCCAAGGTCTTGGCGATGTTGGGATGGATCATTCCCATCGCGATTTGTCCTTCGGAAGGTTTATTAAGCCCTTTAAACCTAGCCTCGAAGAACTCAACTTTATCGATATCGCATAGCTTCACTCCGACGGTCTCATTGTTGTTGAAGCGATCTTTCGCGACAAAGAAATTGCTCATCGTGCCGGAAATGGCCGAACGAATGCGCTCGAATCGGAGTTCGATATCAGCCCGGTTTTTGTTTTCGTTCTTGCCAAAAAACTTGTCGAAAAAACCCATCTGTCATGCCGTAGGAGGAGGCCGCGGCTAACGCCGTGCGGCTGGTCGGTGCTGTCACTCAAAAACGAGTGCGGTTGTGCTTTGTAGCGTTCGATCAATTAGTGGGATAGGCTTCGAGCCTGTCGCGTTGAAATTGACAGCTTGGAAGCCTATCCCACTTCAAAAATCGGACCTTTATTAATCGACTGACCCTTAGTATACACGGACAACCGAAAACGCTAGAACAACTTTCCTCCCGTGCTGTAAAATCCATGTTGCCAGCATCGCATTGGCGTTACGAACGCCACATGATCAATAAGGGAATGGATAGAAAAAAGGGAAAAGTTCGAGCCGTGGAACAACAAAAATTAACTATTTGGACCAATGCCAAGTTGCCGGTGGATGCGGCTGACCATTTGGCTTCCCATGTTTCGCCACATCGCTTGGTTTTCGCTTGCGAAACAAATTCGTTGAATCTCGTTGCGAGCCCACCGGATCCGATGCTCGCAGAGGCAGATATTGCATTCGGGCAACCCGATGCGGACCAAATCCGCCAGTTGCCCAATTTGAAATGGATCCACTTGACCACCGCTGGTTACACCCCCTATGACAGGGAGGACTTGCGAGCCGAATTGCGTTCTCGCGATGCGTCGTTGACGACCAGTTCGGGTGTATACGATGAACCTTGCGCCCAACACGTACTTGCAATGATGCTTGCCTTTGCCCGTCAGTTGCCGCAGTCACATGCAACGCAAATTTCGGATCGTTCTTGGCCAGCCGCCGAACGGCGTCATCGCTCCTTTTTGCTAAATGGCCAGACGGCGATCCTGTGTGGTTTCGGCGAAATTGCGATCCGGCTCTGTGAACTGCTTTCACCTTTTCGAATGAAGCTCTTTGGAACACGACGAAATGTACTTGGTAACGAACCGATCCAAATGGTTGCCCCGTCTGAGCTCGCCGATATCCTTTCGGTTTCTGACCACGTTATCAATGTGTTGCCTGCGAACGCGACGACGACCGACTACTTTGATTCGGATAGGTTGAAAGCAATAAAACGAGGTGCGTATTTTTACAATATCGGGCGCGGTGTTACAGTGGACCAGGACGCGTTGCGTCTCGCATTGGAATCCGGTGCGCTCGCAGGTGCGTACTTGGATGTCATGACCCCCGAGCCACTGCCAACGGACCATGCATTGTGGCGGACAACCAATTGCGTTATCACTCCGCACACTGCCGGCGGATTTGAATCAGAAATGATGGGACTAGTAGAGCACTTTCTAGACAATCTAAGCCGATTTACGACAAACACGCCATTGTTGAACCGAGTGATTTAGTTGTGCGACGCTCCGCGTCGCAGGAATCACGACGCGGAGCGTCGCGCAACTAAGCAGGAATCACGACGCGGAGCGTCGCGCAACTAAGCAGGAATCACGACGCGGAGCGTCGAGCAACTAAGTTTGCCAACCCAAGTTTTTACTTGCGTATAGGTGCTGGGCTCGTTTTGATTGCCGAATTGACTTGCGTGTTGCGGTTTGGTTGACTCGGCAGGTTCGAGACTTCCTTGGTTCTCTCTTGGTACAAAGCAACCGCTCGCGTGGCGTGCCCGCGAGGACCGATTGGCCATTTGTTGTCTCGCTTGTCGTAGATTTTGGTCAAGAGGAAATCGATCGCTTTGCCCGCTCGCGGATCCTTCATTTCTGCGTCGGACAAAGTGTACATCAACCATTCGAGCATATGTCCAGAGGTTTGAACTTTCCGCTCATCGTTCGGTTCATTGGCTCGGCCTTCGTACCAGTTTGTACTGAAGCTGCCGTCTGGGTTCTGCAGCTGCCAAGTGTACGCCACGTAGTCGCGAACAAATTTTGCCGCCCTCGCATACTGTCCATTGATCGGCTGCCCCTGCAGCTGTCGCTGTCGAACAGAGAACGAGTATCCCATCAGGCGATGAACCCCACCGCAGGATGCTCCGATAATCGGTTGAGCCAATTCCTCTTGAATCAGTTTCTGGATGCTCCAAGTTTTTCCATCGTTGCTTCGCCACTGCTTGTTCGAATCCAGGTAATAGGAGAGACCGATGAGCTTGAAGGTGAGTTCCGACTTCTCTTTGCAGGTGGCCATTTCGTAACGAACCAAGTCTTCGACTGTGTACTTGGCTGATCCGACTTGGATGGGATAATTGAGAGGGACATTGGACTGTGCGAGGATGGCCAAAAACTGTCCGTCGTGCCCTTGTACTCCACCGCCGACGTTGGGCTTAAACCCAGTTGCGGTCGGAGTAAAAATACGTTGAGTACGACAAGTCCCATTGTGGCACATCCAGCCAATCGCATTGACACGCCCTTGGCCATGTACCATTTCGTAGTCGCTGCCGAAAGCAAGCAACGCATGCATGACCGCCCAAGGGGAGCGAACAGAAGTCGACTCTGGGTTATTCAAATAGTAGCTAAGACACGCTTCAGTGCGTTGAAGCCGCTTAGCAAGAACGGGGTCGGCAGGTTTTCCCTGAATGATTGATGGAACCTTCATCCCGTCATTCGACGGGTCGTCGATTCGGATTTCTCTCCGATTGGAGATCGGTTTGGAAGCGAGCAGTGCGTCGGTTCCTTGTTGATCCCGTTCGTTGCCCATCCCCCTAAGATCCAGTTGTGGCTCCTCCTGATCTCGTTGCGAATCCTTGTCACGGCCCGCGATTGAACCCTGGTTTCGCGTCGCTGGCTTTGCAACATCCGTCTTGACGTCGATCGGATCTTTTTCAAAAGGTATTCGAACTGCCCGCGGTGCCGGCTTGCGCGGTGCAGTCTCCGCGATCTCCGCGTCAGGCGGAAGTTTAGGTTCGATTGTGCTCTTTTCGGCAGGCGGCGACTGCGAGGGCTCCGATATTACCGCTTCAACCAGTTGTTTCATTCGCGGTGGTTCTCTGGTGCCGGTTTCGGTTTGGATGTCGCGATCAGATTCCTTTGATTCACTGGCTTCATCCGCAACCAACTCGGCTTCGAGCGTTCCGTCGTCAATAGGCTCTTCGCCGTGAGAGTCGGCGGGAATCAAATTCGTTGTTGGCCCAGCCATCCACCATAGGAATGGTGATGAGTGCGACATTGTTGCCGTCGCAATTTTCATCGCTAGACATGACGCAATGGCTACTTCTGCATCGCTTTCCGACAGGGTGTTTTCAATCGCGAACAAAGGGGATTCCGAATCATCTGCGCTGGCAAGGCGAGTACTCGCTGATCCAATGAATAAAACACTATCCGTTTCGGGCGAGGACGCTGGGTCAACTAGCCGAAGTGCGTTGGACTTTTTCTCAGCAGTCCTGTCTTGCTGCCCAAAGCTCTGAGGGCCGTTGATTAATAATGAGCTGAATGCAAGCAATGCGAAACAGGAATGCAAATGTCGACGAAACTGCAACCGCATAGTTCCTTGGCACCAATCTTAAGCGAATGATTCGTAAACTTGTGTCAACCTAGTGTTGCTATCGGCGGGACAGCTACGAATAGACCAATCATTAAAGTCGGAAAATTTTAACAGGACGTGGAGACAGCCTACGCCGCATCCCGCATCGCTATCGCGTGAACGGGTTATATGACTGCATTGCTTCGTAAAACGTTGGCTCCTTTGGCTCAACGTTTTCACCATTGAGGTACCGTTTCCACAAAGAGACATCGCCCTTGAAATCTTTGCCAGTCAGGTCCTTGAGGGCTAAGGATGCGGAGTATTGCATGGCCGGATTCCGGTCGCTCAGCTGTTTGGCTAGAAATTGCTTGACCTCTTCCGATTTGTGCGGCCCGAGCGACTCGACTGCTGACAACCGTACACTTTCGTTCTTGTCGGACGTTGCCATGGCCATGAGAGTTTGAGTCGACTCCGGCGTGGTTTGATCCCGAAGTGACTTGGAAACTGCCAAACGCACTTTATCGTTCTTGTCCTGCGACAGTTTCATGACTGTTTCCGCGGCAAGTGGCAGCTGGATCACCGTTGTCAAGGCTAGAACAGCTTCACGGCGTAGTTCGGGGCTTGTTTCCGTTTGCACAATCGAGCTTATCGTGTTTACCCATTTCGTCTGCTCGTCGGGTGGCATTGATGGAAGCTGGCGAGCAACCAATCGCATTTCGTCGACGCGCTGAGAGAAGACGGGGCCGCGTTCCCTGTCCTGTCTCCATTGACTCTGTATAACGGGATTCAACTTTTTTAATTTGTACAACGGTCCATCCACACAACCAACAAAGCTGGAAAGTGCCATTGGAATGAGGTAGAAACCCATTCGAGCTGATTGATTAACTGATTGATTGTCGTCCACGGAATCCATCCCTGGGCCATTGAATGCGACGGTATGCGGTGGGAACAATACCAAACACGCGGACTGCGCATCCAGATCAAAACTCTATGAATTTTCAGCAATGCTTGCCCGTCGAACGTTTTCGCTTAGAATCAGATGCGAATCTGATGACGGTTTGCCTTCGCCCAATGAGTACGATCCATGATCCAGACGAGATTGAGTTGCCTTTATAGCTGCCTTTTCCTATTTGGGCTGCTTGGGCTGCATCGTGAGGTCCCGCTGGTTTCAATCGGATTCTGCGACGATTGGCCTGTAGGGCGAGGGAATTCTTCGTCAACAGCGACCTCCGACAGCAAATTGCCCGTCAAGCCAGAAGTGCTTTGGGAGTACAAGGCGGGCTCAGACAAAGCCGGCTTTGAGGGGACGCCAATCATCTACGACGGCAAAGTCGTTGTGGGTGACTTTGAGGGGACCGTGCATGCAATCGACTTGATAACGGGCAAAAAGGTTTGGACCGTAAAGAAGAAAGATGGCTTCGTAACGTCAGCCGCAGCCAATCAAGGAAAGATCGTTATCGGCGACTTTAGTGGGATGGTCTACTGCTTGGACACAAAGAACGGCGATACCTTATGGGCTCGCGAAATCGAACAGCAAGTTGCGTCCGGAGGCAACTTCTTTGAGGACAACGTTCTCGTAACAAGTGAAGGGGGCACGATGTTTGCCCTCGATTTAAAGACTGGCGAGCCCAAATGGAATTACGCCACCGGCGATCAATTACGATCGTCGCCAACCATTTGGAAAAACTATTCTCTGCTGGGTGGCTGCGATGGGCAGTTGCATAAAATCGATTTAGTCAAGGGAGAGAAGATAGGCGACGGCGTACCGCTCCAAGCACCTACGTTGAGTACACCGAGCATGATCGGCAAGATCGCGATCGTACCCACTCAACCTGGAGTGGTGCTGGCAATCGATGTCGATACACAAAAGATACTCTGGACGTTTTCGGAGGCATCGCAGGCTAGCGACATTCGATCGTCTCCTGCTTCGCTGGGGACTTTTGAGAACGACCAACTTAGCGGCATCGCAGTCGTAACCACTAGAAACCGCCGTGTTTTAGGTTTGAATTTACAGGATGGAAAAGTTCTGTGGGAAGCAGTACTCAAGAAGCGAACCGATAGTTCTCCGATCATTTGCGATGGGCGAGCTTGGGTGGGCGCGACAGATGGTCAGATTTACGCGATCGATTTGAAAACCGGAATGGAAACGTGGTCCTATCAGATGGCTGGCCAAATCCTCGCTTCGCCCGCAGTAGCCGACGGGCGACTCATTGTTGCAACAGAAAAAGGGAGCGTGTTCTGCTTCGGTGCGAAATAGGTTCGACACCGCTACTACCGATCGCCGCGGTTCAAGTTTCGGGAAAACTCCTTACCTCCACAATCTCCTCCTCAAACAACGTATCACTCCACCCTGGCTCACTCCAAGTCACACTTTGACATGGAGTTTCTGCATTCGCTAAATCGACTCGCAGCGTTGCGGAATCGGGCTCCGATTCGTCAAATTCCACAAGTCTGAATTGTACGTTGACTTGGCCTTCGGTAAGCGTTTCGCACCTATCAAGCACAATCCAGAGACGACTGCGGACGAGCACTCGGCTTCCCACAGTCAATTGAAACAATCGACTGTGGCCAGGCGTGAACCGAATGCGGTCCGCAGTCCACCAGTTTCGAATCCATCGAAGCATTGACACAGCTAGCATTTCTTCAAGTTTGCGAGTCGCTGATTTGAACCTTGAGACGCTCGAGTTCGAGACTCAAAGTGCGCTCCCTTTCCTGGGCTTCAAACTTGCGCTCCAGCTCAGAGGTTTCAAGATCGTTGCCATCCATGCGATCCCAAGCTTCCACGATGGATTCTTGCCGTTCCACTTTTTGCTCCAAGCGGCTGAATTGAGCGAACGCGGATTGGCTCCCCGCTCGGTCAATCGCACCATTGATCTTTTGTGTGGAACTGGCTCTAACCATGCGAGCCATTAGCAGTGTCTTCTTCTGTCGGGCTTGACGAATCTTGTCTTCTAAATCGCGAACAGCAGTTTGAAGCTTTGTGACCTCCGACAATTGCGTTGCATGCTGAGCCGTGTATTGCTCAAACCGATCTGAGACAATCAGCTTTTGGCTTAAGGCCGACTTAGCGCTGGTTTCATCGCCGCGCTTCATTGAGACTTTCGCGCGTTCCGACCATTTTTCCAATTCCACTTGCTCGCGTTCCGTACGTTTGCGCATTTGGATTTCATCCGCGATCGCTTCCGCAACGCTTGAACGAACACTACATAGTTCTTCATCCATGTCGATAATCAGCTGATGAAGCATTCGCTCTGGGTCTTCGACCTTTTCGCGAAGTGCCGTAATGCTCGACCGCATGACCAAACTAAACTGAGATAACCAAGCCATAATCTTGTAAACCCTTTTAAAAGTAGAAACAAACACAAACGAAATAAAATAGGCAGTGCAAGTCACGCACTAATTCCACGTGGCCAGTTCCGCGAATAAGAGTCGGATTTTGGCCAAAACATTCTCGCGGTGGTTCTCACACAACGCTGCCAGCGCGATCACCGCACCACCCAAGCCGACGCCTCCTATCCACAGCATGGCTCGATTGTCGATTGAGGACAGAATCAGCATGCCTGCCAAGTCGGCGAAAAGGAAAGCCGTTCCGGTGTACATGAGCACCCGAATCCGCAATCCAATCGCCAGCAAGACAACGAGTACGCAAAGTACCATTAGCGAAAACAGGTGCAACCAACCTGAGTCCAGCATGCCGAATACAGGCGATACCAGGATGAACAATCCACCAACATAGCGAAGTGGATCGTGCGATTTCACGGGCAATTCTTTTCGGAGTAGTTCGACCAGTCCAAGAATGGAAAGCCCGATCGGTACGCAATAGAACTGTGGGTCGGTGAAGCCGTTTGTGAACCACAACAATGCCAAGTCAACATTGAAAATCGCGGCCGCAAGAATGGTGTAATGTTTACGGCCCGTGCTGAGGCCGTGAAAGAAATACAATGCTCCTGCACCAAGTAACGCCAAAGTGTTAACCGATCGCGATCCTACTGTTCCAAATTCAGAGGAAATCGGCGACGCTGCAATCATCTCGAAAGCGATTGACAGCGAGGCCGCAATTGCTGGCCCAATTAATCCGATCGTCAAAAATGGATTCGCGAAGCAACGTAAGTGATCCCGGCTGGCAACCACTTTGGTTAACCACAAGCATACCGCCGCAATCACAACCAATAGCAATTGGCTCCATCCCGTACCAAACTCAAGCCATCCTTGAACCCCGCCCCAGACTGCGACTAAACAGACCGTTCCGATTGCAAACCATGCACGTAGTTCCGATTGACGGCGAACCGCTGCCAACATCTCACAGCCGATTGCGATTGCGATGCCGAGCAATACCAGCAGATGAGCCGAGACCGGTGCCGTTCCGCACAAAACCACAATGACAAAGTCGATCGCAGCAATGAGCCTCAAGTTCATACCCCACCACTCTGCCCCGCGAAGACTGATCCTTCGCAAAACGACATCCGAAATCAGAATACTGAGCGTCAGGGCTGGAAGCAATGCTGCACTGATCGAGAGGATCTCGGCGGTAGAATAGGGTTGCAGCACCCAACCTTGTGCGCCGGCCAACGTCATGACCAACAGCAAAGCATGTACGTTGCACAAGATTGCGATGAACATACGTTCGCCTGGTATTCGGAAGTTCCCTCGTGTCGTCAATAGCGTGCCCACCGCAATCGCGACCGCGACTCGCATAGGAATCGACAAGTAGACTAAGCCAACGGTCGCTATTCCGCTCAGCCAGATCCGGCTGATGAAGCTGGCGATCCCGAATCGCGATTCGTCTTGAAAGTGCAATGCCATGCAAAACACGGATGCTGTGCTTACCCAGATCACTGGCAGCCATTCTGGCATAATCATGGTAGGCCAAAGGGTGACAATGGCTGACGAAGCGTAAATGGGACCAACGACCGCCAATGCGCCGGCAGCCCATTGACTTCGGTGTAGTAGCATGTTCGCAAAGAGCCACGCAACCACGAAAACAGATGCGAAATGCAAAGGCTCGCCCTGCCCCCAAAGAACAGTCGCCATCAACGCGTTCGGTGCATACAAAAACAACCCAAGTGAGACTGCAATACAAGTGCCCAAATCGCTCACCGCAATCGTTTGACACAACGCCCATCTCCCCATTCGATGAATCGGATTACTTGGCGGAGTTGCACTGTTCAC
>Ga0163144_10030543_pt1 | contig 10304 bp, 8 predicted proteins | sample OliLak19BULKMAT1_FD_123175 | JGI IMG/M metagenome (GOLD analysis project Ga0163144, IMG submission 123175) | Freshwater microbial mat bacterial communities from Lake Vanda, McMurdo Dry Valleys, Antarctica - Oligotrophic Lake LV.19.BULKMAT1 | ecosystem: Environmental > Aquatic > Freshwater > Lake...
CAGGGCGGCGGCGGCGGCATGATCGGCCAGGTCGCCCAGGGTCGCGCGAATCAGCGCCTCGTCCCGATCGTCGACACCCGTGCCATCGGCGATGACCGCGACGCTGCCATCGGCGGTCGCGAAACCGGCCTGAAGGTGAAGCTGTCCCGCCACCACCCTGCCCAGGGCCCCGATCGGGGCCCGGCAGCCACCGCCCGAGGCCGCGAGCAGGTGCCGCTCGGCCTGGACGGCTCGCCGCGTCGGAGCGTCGTCGAGGGGGCGCACGGCCGCGCGCGTGGCCGCGTCGTCGGCTCGCACCTGCACCGCGAGGGCGCCCTGACCCGGGGCGGATGGCAACCGGTCGAACGGCAGCACCAGCGAGATCCGGTCGGCGCGTCCCAACCGTCGGAGGCCGGCGGCCGCCAGGACCAGGACATCGGTCTCGCCCGCATCGAGCCGGCGCAGGCGGGTGTCGACGTTGCCGTGCAGCGGATGGACCCCCAAGTCTGGCCGGACCGCGCGCAGGAACGCGCTTCGACGCGGACTGTCGGTCCCGACACGGGCGCCCCGAGCCAGATCCTCCAACCGGTCCAGCCGCCTGCCGCTCGGCAACACGAGCACGTCGTTCGCCGGTTCGCGGGGCAGGAACGCGGCGATGGTCAGTCGCGGGTCCTCATCGGTCGGAACGTCCTTGGCGCTGTGGACCGCGATGTCGATGTGGCCGTCAGTCAGCGCCCGCTCGATCGCGGTCACGAACGCGCCCTCACCCCACGCGGTATCGGGGGCACGCTGGTCGCCGGCGGTGACGATCGTGTCGATCCGAACGTCCGTGCCGCACGACCGCAGGGCGTCGGCCACGAGGCGAGCCTGGACCAGCGCCAGGGCGCTGCCACGCGTGCCGATCCGGAGCGTCGACGCCGCCACGACCGTCATGCGCCGAACAGGTCGTCCGCAGCGCGACGCCGCCGACCGTCCGGATCGTCGGCGAGGCGCTGCAACGGCACCCGGAACAGGCGCGCCGCCAGGTCGCGCGTCACGGCATCAAGATGGCGCCGTGCGTCCAGGTCCAGGTCCGGCCGCCGGCGGAGGTAGGCGGCGACTTCCTGGGCTCGCTGGCGCTCGATCCGCTCCGCAAGTCGGTCCGCGCCCGACCGGTCGCGAGCCGTGACCACCTCCACGTAGCCGGCCAGGGTGCGCTCCGCCAGACGCTCCAGCCGTTCCTGGTAGTCTGCCGCCACCGCGCCGGCTGTCCCCGGGCGCGCCAGTGCGTCGATATCGATCAGCCGTCCCGCGAGTCGCCGCCGCACGGTCGGCGACAACGCCGGAGGCATCGACAGGTCCACCACCACCGACCGCTCGGCCAGCACGAGTTCCGTCGAGCGCTCGATCCGCCACGGCCCCGCGAGCGCGACGACGACCGCATCAACCTCCGCCAGGCGCGGGCCGGGGTCGAGCGGCCAGGCCGTGGAACCGTGGCGCTCCGCCAGCGAGCGAGCGTGGGCGACCGATGGCGAAGTAAGCACGGCGCGAGCGCCATGCCGAAGCGCACCCACCACGGCGGCTTCACCCATCCGACCGGCCCCGACCACCAGGATCGTCCGGTCGCGCAACGAGCCGTGGATTTCCAGGATCCGCTCGATCGCCGCGTCGGCGAGCGATCGCGTCTCGCCCGGGGCCTGGGCAGGGCGCCACGACCGCCCGATCCGACCGGCTCGCAGTGCGACGTCCAGCAGGAGGTCGAGGTCCGCGCCGAGTGGCCCAAGGTGGCGGCTCCGGGCGGTGGCGCTGCGAAGCTGGTGGATGATCTGGTCCTCCGCCAGCACCGCCGAGCGAAGGCCCAGCGCGACCGAAACGACCTGACGCGCCGCGTCGATCCCGATCAACCGTCGCAGGCCGGCACTATCCAGGCGAGCCTCGTCGCGCTCCGCGATACGGGTCCCGTCCCCGATGTACAACTCCACGCGATGACACGTCGCCAGGAGGACCCGGCCGCTCGACGCGGCGACCTCCTCGACCAACGGGAGCAGGTCGGCCCGGTGATCGGCATCGACATCGGGGGCTGCGGCGACGTACGCCGTCACGTTCGGTCGCGGGTCGACGGTCACGGCCTTGGGTCGCGCAACGGCCGGATGGCGGGCACACTCGGCTTGACGGCCCGGATACTGTGCCCGGACATCGTCGCGACCAGCAGTCGGTCCAGGGCACGCTCCGCATCATCGAAGAGGGCCGTCACCTCGGCGGCATCGAAACCACGACGAGCGGCAGCGGCGCCGACTTCGGCAAGGAACGGGCGACGGAACGCGAGGAACCCCTCGACGACGTCGCTCATGGCCAGGTGCAGGTCCGCGCCGCGCCGGCCATACTCCGCGGCGAGGGCCGTGGCCTCGCCCAGATGGCGTTGACGGAAGTCGGCTTCGGCCGCATCCAGGTGGGCGATGAGCGCCCAGGCCAGTCGGCGGCCAAGTTGTCGGAACGTGTCGCGGTCGGCCGCGTCCAGTGTCGAGATCCAGGCGGCACCCGGCGCGACCGGTGAGGCGTCACGCCGGTAGGCTCGGCTGAGGCGCGCCGGGGTGAGCGCCCCGGCCCCGATATCCGGCCGCCGTGAGCGATCTGTCGGGAGCATCCGCTCCAGGGCTGCCTGGCTGAACCGACGATGGCCGCCGGGCGTGGTGAACGGCTTGAGGCGACCGGAATCGGCCCACCGTCGGACGGTGGCGGTGGATACGCCGAGCAGGCGACTGGCGTCACCCAGGGTCAGCCAGCGGGGGTCGCGCCGGCTTGGTCGTCGTTCTTCGGTCATCGCTCAGAACCTATGCAAATCTATATAAATCACTCAAACGTCTACAAACGATATCAAATCAGCGGCAAGGCCGCAGCATGGGGCGCGACGCCCCGCCGGCGCCCGAGCGAGGTGGCTACGATCCCGCCTCATGACCGACCTGCGCTTTGGTGCCGCGTTCTGGATCAATCGGACGACCTGGCCGGACCTTCGCGGCGCGTGCCTTGCCGCGGAAGACGCCGGCTGGGATTCGATCTGGATCGACGACCACCTGCTCGCCGATGAGGGCGATCCCACCGACGGCAAGCTGGAGGGCTGGACGACGCTCGCCGCCCTCGCCGTGCTGACCACCCGGGTGCGCCTGGGCCTGCTCGTGGCGGCCAACACGTTCCGTCCCCCGGGCCTGACCGCCAAGCTCGCCACGACCCTTGACCACCTGAGTGGCGGGCGCGCCGTCCTCGGCATCGGCGGCGGCTGGTTCGCCCGTGAGCATGCGGCCTTCGGCATCGACTTCGGGAGCGGGTTCGGCGAGCGGCTGGATCGCCTGGACGAGGCGGTCGGGCTGATCCGGCGCCTCCTCGACGGTGAGACGGTCAACCACCAAGGCCGCTTCTACAGGATGGACGAGGCATCCTGCGAGCCACGTCCGGTCCAGCCGCGGCTGCCGATCCTGATCGGCGGTTCTGGCCCCAACAAGACCCAGCGCACCACGGCCCGCTACGCCGATCTGTGGAACGGCTACGGATCACCGGACCGGATCGCGCAGGACTCGGATCTCCTCCGGACGAGGTGCGCCGAGATCGGCCGTCCCAATGAGGCCATCGAGCGCACGGTCACGCTCCACGCGGTGATCCGCGACACCCCGGCCGAGGCGGAGGAGGCCTGGGCACTGATCGTGCAGCGCCACGGGCTGGAGGACGACGTGGGCTCGGACGGCACGGAGCGCGGCCTTACCGTGGGCGGATCACCCGCGCAGGTCGCGGCCTTCATCGACGGCTATCGCCGGATCGGCGTGGGCGAGGTGATCTTCGTCTTCCGCGACCCGTTCGACCTCGAATCGATCCGGCGCATCGGGGAGATCCGGGCGGCGTTGGGCGAGTGACCGTGGGGCCTCCAGGCCACCGTGCGTCATCGGGAACATGACGGTCTCCACCTCGCGCAGCCGGAGGGCGACCGCGTCGCCCACACGCAGACGTCGCACCGCGTGGCCGGCCTCCACCCAGAGTCGCGCGTCGTCCGCGGCGGCCACCTCGTACAGGATCTCCGTGCCGGTGAACCGTCGCCGCAGGACGCGCCACGCCCCGGCATCCGCGGGTCCGTCCGGCACCTCCCGGAGATCCAGGTGTTCCGGCCGGAGGACCACGAGCCCGCGCGCACCCTCCTGGCGGCGCACCTCGCCCACGATCTGGACCTGCCCGAAACGGGTATGCGCCACGCCGTCACGGAGCTCGCCGTGGACCAGGTTGCTGGTGCCCACGAACGTGGCAACGAACGGCGTCGCGGGCTCCCCGTAGACGACCTCCGGTGGCGCGACCTGCTCCACCCGGCCGCGGACCATGACCGCCATCCGGTCGCCCAGGGTGAGCGCCTCGTCCTGGTCGTGGGTCACGAACACCGCGGCGGCCCCGGCCGCGCGCAGGATCTCGCGGACGTCGCCGCGCAGCTGCGTCCGAAGGGCCGCGTCGAGCGACGAGAACGGTTCGTCCAGCAGGACCACGTCCGGCCGCGGCGCCATCGCCCGGGCAACGGCCACCCGCTGCTGCATCCCACCGGACAGCTGGTGCGGCATCCGTTCGGCCGCATCGGGCAGGTCCACCAGCTCCAGGAGCTCGCGGATGCGCACCTCGCGAGCCGGGTCGCGGCGCAGCCCGTAGCCGATGTTGTCGTGTACCGACAGATGCGGGAACAGGGCCACGTCCTGGAAGACCATGCCGACCCGGCGCCGTTCGGGCGGAACGACCGCGCCGGATCCCGCCACGCGACGACCGCCGATCTCGATCGTGCCGGCGTCCGGCGTGTCCAGGCCGGCGATCAGGCGCAGGACGGTGGTCTTGCCGCAACCGGACGGGCCAAGCACGGTCAGCATCTCGCCCGGCCGAACATCCAGGTCCACCGCGTCCACGGCCACGACGTCCCCGAACGTCCGACGCAGGCCACGAACCCTTACCGCGAGCGCCTCGCTCATCGGGCGCGGTCCTCCGAACGGAGCAACAGCGCGACGGTCCCGATCGACACGAGCAGGAGGAGCGATGCCGGGCCGGCGGCGCGCGCGTAGAACCCGGACGACGCGGCGTCCCAGATCTCCGTCGCCAGCGTTTCGAAGCCGATCGGCGCCAGCAGCAGGGCCAGGGGCAGCTCCTTGACGACGGTCAGGAAGACGAGTGCCGCGCCGCCCACGATCGCGGGGCGCAGGTACGGCACGGTCAGCATCGCAAAGGCCCGGACCGGCCCGTCGCCCAGCGTGCGACCGGCCTCTTCCAGGCGCGGCCCGGCCGTCCCGAGCGACGAGCGCAAGCCACCGAGCGCCTGGGGCATGAACCGGACGGCGTAGACCGCGACCAGCAGCGCCAGCGTCTGATACAGCACCGGCAGCGTGCGCGTCGCGAGGAACACCATGGCCAGGGCCACGACGATCCCCGGCAGTGCGTAGCCGGCGTAGGCGGCCGACTCCACGAAATGAGAGCGTCGGGATCGATAGCGCGCGGCCAGCAACGCGACCGGCACGGACAGGATGACGGCCAGAACGGCAGCGACCGCGCCGACCATGAAGGTATCCAGCGCGACGTCGATGACGAGCCGCAGCGGTTCCCCCTGGGCGAGTCCGCGGACCAGCCACCAGCCCACCGTTCCGACCGGGACGACCAGCGCCAGCCCGACCACGAGGGTCAGGAAGGCGAGCGACGGCCAGCGCCATCGGCCCAGGCGCACGACCGTGGGCCGCCTACGTGTCGATGCCGCATAGGTGCCCGCGCGCGCCCGCAACCGAGCTTCACCCCAGGTGATCGCCACGGTCAAACCCACGAGCACGAGGGCGAGCGCGGCGGCCAGCGATCGATCGAACGAGGCGCCGTACTGCATGTAGATCGCCCGGGACAGGCTGTCGAACTGGAGCAGGGAGACGGCGCCGAAGTCGGACAGCGCGTACAGGACCGCGAGCAGGGCTCCGGCCGCGATGGCCGGCACCAGGACCGGCAGCGTCACCCGCCGGAAGACGGTCATGCGCCGATCGCCGAGCAGCCGCGCCGACTCTTCCACGGCCGGATCCAGGCGCAGCAGCGCGGCCCGGGTCGCGAGCGCGACGTACGGGAACGACACGAGGGTCAGGACCAGCACCGCCCCGAACAGGCCGCCGATGGACGGCAGCCGCTCCACGCCGAGCGGCGCCAGCAGGCCCTGGAGGGACCCACGGGGCCCGAAGAACGCGAGGAACGCGAACCCCACGACATACGACGGGAGCGCGAGCGGGACCAGCGTCAGGACGGCCCAGGCGCGCTTCCCCGGGAGGTCCGTCCGAGTCGTCAGCCAGGCGATGGGCACACCGAGGGCTACCGTGCCGGCACCCACCAGGGCACCCAGGGCCAGGGTCGCGGCGACCGCACCGACGGTCCGCGGTCGGAGCAGGAATCCCACGACGTCCGACTCCGACCCCAGGGCGCGGATGACGAGATAAGCGAGCGGGAGCAGGGCAAGGAACGCGATGAACAGGCCCGCGCCGACCAGCGGCCACGGCGCTCGTCGTGAGGTGTCAGCCGCGTCGGCCCGCGCCGCCCGAGAGAACGGTCGAAGCGGCAGGCGTGGACGGGCGTCGACGGACATCGGTCAGGATGCTAGAGGACGCCGGCCTCTTGCATGATCCGAAGGGTCCCCCCCAGGTCGGACAGGTCGGACAGGTCGATATCCGGGCTCTCGATGTCGGTCAGGGCGGGAAGGCTGTCGTCCGCCGCGATGCCGTCGATCAACGGGTACTCATTCGTCTCCGTCGCGAAATAGGTCTGACTCTCGTCGGTGAGCAGGAAGTCGACGAAGGCCTGGGCCGCGACCGGATTCGGTGCGGTGGCGAGGATGCCGACGCCGGCCACGTTGACCAGCGAACCGGCGTCGCCGCCTGGGAAAAAGAAGTTGCGGACCGGGAATTCGTCGCCCTGCTCGATGAGCTGGCGCATCAGGTAGTAGTGGTTGGTGAAGCCGACCTCGACCTCGCCGGCGGCGACCGCGGCCAGGATCGCATCGTTGCCCTCGTAGACCTTGGGTTCGTTGGCCTGGATGCCCTCCAGCCAGGCCTTTGCGGCGGCGTCGCCCTTGAGTACGCGGTAGGCCGTGACGAACGATTGCAGGCTGGCGTTCGTGGGGGCCCAGCCGATCCGACCCTTCCAGGCGGGATCCGTGAAGCCGTCGATGGACGCCGGCAGGTCCGCCTCGGCGACGGTGCGCGTGTCGTAGACGACGACGCGGGCGCGACCCGACACGCCGATCCACTGGCCGTCGTCCGACGCAAATCGTCCATCTACCTTGCCGAGCGTCTCGGCGGGCAGTTGGGCGAGTCGTCCTTCCGCGGCAACGGCGCCCAGCGCACCCGCGTCCTGGGCGAAGAAGACGTCTGCGGGACTGGCCTCGCCCTCCTCCAGGATCGTCGCGGCAAGGTCCGTCGTACCGGCGTAGTTGACCTTGACGTCCAGGCCGGTCTGTGTCCTGAACCGTTCCATCAGCGGGCCTACCAGCTCTTCGCTCCGACCGGCATAGATCGTGAGGGTGCCGGACAGGCCGGCGGACGGCGCCACGGTGGCGGGCGTGGACGATGCCGCGAATGGGGTTGCAGACGGCGGAGTCGCCGAGCCCGTACCTGTGCCACAGGCGGCGATGGCGAGAAGCGCGACCAGCATCAGGGCAACGGGTCGGAACGAGGGACGCAAGAACGAGGGACGCAAGCGAGATACCTCAGCACGTGGGCCACGGTCAGTCGGTGGGGACAGACCCGGATGGTATCTGCTCTTGCTCGAACACGTCAAGATGCCCTGTCAGCGTACCTCAAGGTAGCTTGTCATAGGCGCTCGCACGACCCCATAGTGCCGCCGCGAGCGACTCCGCGACCACCGAGTCGACGATGGCGCGACCGATGGGCCCGGCAGTGCTCGAGATGGGCCAGATCGAGGCCACCCGCGAGACGAGCCCGCCCCGACGCTGCGCGGTGACGACCACCTCATCATCAGCGGCGCTCCCCGGGAACAGCAGGACGCGATGACCGGGCAATGCCAGGTAGACACCGGTGTGGAGCCATTCGGCCGTGTCGCCGGCACGGGCGGGTAGTCGGGGCGCCTCGCGGAGCATCAGCGCGGCCTGTTCGGTCAGGCCGAGCAACGAGGCGTCGGCCAGGACGTCGATCGAGGGCGCCCCGTCCAGCGCCTCGACCATCTCGTGGTGCGACACGTCGCGGTCGGCGAGCCATTCGGCGAGGGCATCGACCGCCGGTCGAAGGCTGGCGACCGTGGCGATGCCAGACAGGAGGGCCGCTGCGGCGATCGTCGCCCGGAACGTTCTGGAGGCGATCCCCGCGGCTTCCTCGCCGGCATGGAGCGGGATGACGATGTCGGCTCGGTCGGCCAGCGGCGATGCCGGCTCGTTCGTCAGCGCGACGACCAGGCTCCGGCCCTGATGCCGTTCCGCGGCATCAATGACCTCGCGAGTGCGGCCGGACGCCGAGATCGCGATGCAGGCGAGGTCGGCAGCGGGCGGCGTCGGGGCGCTCGTAGCGGCCGACTCCACCCAGGCCGTGCCACCCTGTGCGACCACCTGCGCGGCCACGATCTGGGCCGCATACCGGGAACTGCCGAGGCCGGTCATGACAGATCGCCCCCGACCACGGAGGTCGTGCGGCGTCCAGCGGTCCAGCAGCCGCTCCAGGGCGACCGGCGAGGCGGCGATGTCCGCCTGGAACTGCGCGACGCGGTCCTCGATCACGAGCGGGTCCCCTGGAAGCGAGTCCCCTGGAACAGGCCGCGCATCCCTTCGGTCGGTGCCCACAGCCAGGATGGCAGGTAGGTCGCGGCGTAGGCGAACTCGTAGAGCTCCTTGTCGACCTCGAAGGCGAACAGCAGGGCGGGATCCAGGTCGACCCGGATGCGGGCATCCCGCAGCCCGTCGCGATACGCGTCCAGGAACCGCTCCCGGGACCGCCGCAGCCAGGCGGGCAGGTCGAGGCCGGGGGCCGCGAGGGGGCCTTCGTTGGCGCGCTCGGCTCGGTGCCCGGCGCTCCGCCCCACGTGATCGAGCGAGCGGAGCATGGAGGCGACGTCGCGAAGTGGGTGTCGGTGGGCGCGGCGTTGGTCCGGAGTGCTCAGCGGCTCACCCTCGAAATCGATGATCCGGTAGCCGTCGCCGGTGATGAGGATCTGGCCCAGGTGCAGGTCGCCGTGGGCGCGGATCACTTCGGGGGTGGTCGGCAGCGCATCGAGCACGGTCAGCGTCTCGGCGATCCGGGGCGCGAGGTCGCGGATCGTGGTCCCCGCGTCCGTGTCGGCCGGGGCCATCTCAAGCGCGCGTTCAAGGTGGTCGTGGGCCTGTTGCGCCCAGGCGCGGAGCTCGCTAACGGTGGCCTCGCGAGGCGCCATCTCGGGCACGCCGTGCGCCTCTGCGACCGCCGCGTGGAGACCGGCCGTGAGCGTTCCCAGATCGACGACCACCTCCGTCGCGAACTCCAGGCTCACCTCGCCGGGCGCCAGCAACCATCCGGTCAACGTCTCGGCGATCGATTCGAAGGCGTCCGCCCCGGCCGCGACGAATTGCTGGGCCATCGCGAGCGTGGCCGTTCCATGGCGGGCCTCGACCAGCTCCGCGAAGCCGCCCAGCGGCGGCACGGCACCAAAGCGGGCTTGCTCGCTGAGGAAGGCGGTCATCTCCAGCTCCGGATTCAGGCCGGGCTGGACGCGTCGGTAGGCCTTGAGCAGGAGCGCATCTCCAAGGACGACGCTCGTGTTGCTCTGGTCCGCGCCGAGATCCCGTTCCGTGCCGGGTCCGTCGGTGGGCATCGCCGCGGCCGGCCTGCAGACCAGGGCCGCGGTGATCGCCCCGCTTTTTGGTGCTGCTGGGGCCGCGGGCAGGGCCGGGATGGTCCGTCCCTCGCTCATCGCGACGGCCAGGGCGCGCCACGCCCCATCGCCCGGGTTCGCCTCGCGAAGCGGCTCACCGGTCAACGCGAACTGGTAACGCTGGCGAGCCTTGTCGTCCAGCGTGAGGGTCGCGATAGCCAGGACATGGGGCGGCCCCGCATCCAGGACGAACGCCTCGTCGAGGTGGATGTCCACGATCGACCGGCCCTTGGCGCCGAACCAGCGCCGCTCGGTCATGGTGGCGCGATCCAGGCCGGCGAGGGCCGCCGCGACGGCGGCGCGATCGGTCACGCCCGGGCTCTACTCGGAGCGATCAGCTCCCCGTGTTGATCATCACGTGCTTGACGAACGTGTAGTCCTCCAGCGCGTACTTGGAACCGTCTTTGCCCCAACCGGACTGCTTCACGCCACCGTGGGGTGTCTCGGCGGCCAGGGTGAAGTGC
>Ga0163144_10030545_pt1 | contig 10304 bp, 5 predicted proteins | sample OliLak19BULKMAT1_FD_123175 | JGI IMG/M metagenome (GOLD analysis project Ga0163144, IMG submission 123175) | Freshwater microbial mat bacterial communities from Lake Vanda, McMurdo Dry Valleys, Antarctica - Oligotrophic Lake LV.19.BULKMAT1 | ecosystem: Environmental > Aquatic > Freshwater > Lake...
AAAAGACCGCCTGTTTAGGGCGGTTTTTTTTCGTTTATCATTTGCAGGCGTAATTGAAAGGCAAGCAAAACGGAAAACCAATTTTTTGAAAGATGTGCTAAAAAAGAAACCCCACTTTAATACCTGCCCAGCGATGAAAATTGCCTGTCGTAAATTCCCGGGTAAGGTAAGACTGGCAATATTCGAGGTTGAGTTTTCCCACATCTATTATCAGGCCTACGTTCGCCTGAAAAGTAATCCTTTCAATATTTTTTGCTGCAATGGTGTAGGGGCTACTACTATTAAACACACCGCCTTGCAGCGTGGCATCGTAGCCTATCAGGTTTAAATTGGGGGCACCATATACATACAAGCTGAATTGCTTTTTTACTGGGTTGCCCGTTATGCTGCTCCGTATGGGTTGTTTAATTTCCCTATCATAAAATTAACGCCGGTGCGTAGTTTATCTTTTAATGTACCCGCCTGTAGTTGGGCAGCGGCATTTAAAAGTACCAGGTTTTTAAAACCCCATATTTGCTGTTCATAATCTATTTGATAGTTAATAATAACATCGTTTCGTATCTGGTGCTGCCAACCCTTTGGGGTAATATTATCTAACCAGTGGTGTATGTCTGTTTGCATTTTTTTAGCTCCGGCCGCCGGGCCTAATATCCCCGTACTAATAGCCGAAGAAATACGGCGCTGCTTCGCCACATTGGTAGCAATCGCAAAAGTTTTCAGGTAAAGTGTGCCTGCAAACGGGCGGTCGCCGAAAAGTATTTCGTTACTGCTGATGCTGGTGGGCGTATAACCAAAATCGTTGAGGGCAATACCAAATTTTGTTTCTGCTTTGGCAGGCTGTATCAGTAATTTAGTAAGGAAGAATTTATGTATTGCCGGATGCACAAACTCGAGGCTGATGCCCTGAGAATAGTAGTAATCTGAATTCGTAAAAAAGTCGTTGTCGTAATGAATACGGAAATATTTGTTGCTGCCGATGTTACGGTAGGTCGGGCTGTTATCATCTACCTGGGCGTATGTTTTACCAAAAAAAAGAAGAGAAATTGCAACTAAAAATTTATTAAAAGCCATGTTTGGTTTCCAAAAGATACGGCAGGGGGGCTCGTTTTGTTTGGATAGCTTATGCAAAACCTGCCAGCCGTTTACAAACGCCCAATTAAAAAACCTCTTTTATTTTACCGGCCAATATATTTCCTAATCTTTACGCACTATTTTTCTTCCAAACCACCTCAAAACAAAACCATCCCTATGCAAAATTTTAAAAACCATGGCCGCATGGTGCCTATGTACCATTACGTTTTATTTTCGTTGATACTGGCGGCACTCATTGGCTCCATCATTAACCTTTACCATGTGTGGCACCATGCCGATTTGCATTTGGGTGGAGCCTTGTTGGTAGTTATCAGTATAATATTAACACCCATGGCCTTGTTCAGCCGTTCCTTTGCCCTTAAGGCTCAGGACCGTGCCATACGTGCCGAAGAAAGCCTGCGCCACTTTGCCCTTACCGGTAAGCTATTGGATAGCCGTTTGCGGATTGGCCAAATCATTGCCCTTCGTTTTGCACCCGATGAAGAATTTGTAGGCCTTGCCAAAAAGGCGGTAGATGAAAACCTGGATAGCAAAGCCATTAAGCAGGCGATTGTTAATTGGAAGGAAGATAATTACAGGGTGTAATTAGGGTCGTTGGGTACATTGTCATTGCTAATTGTTAATGATAATTTGAACCGTTTTAATTGCATTTTAAAATCCGAAGGCATGGATTATCAGTTGCGCAATGCAATTGGATTATTCTAGCAAAAATTTGATCATGGCTGCTTCTAAACTTACAAGCCTTCAATTACAGGGTTTTAAATCAATAGGTAACGAGCAAACGATACGGTTTGGAGATGTGACTATTTTTATAGGAGCCAATGGTGCTGGCAAAAGTAATTTGATGAGCTTTTTTAAGATGCTCAATTTTATGATGGCTGGCAGTTTAGCGCAATTTGTGGCTGCGAATGGAGAAGCTGAGAGTTTCACGCATTTGGGAAATACTACTATTCCAATTGATGTCAAGCTTTCTTTCGAAAGAGAAATGGTTGAAAATGCCTATGAGTTTCACCTCAATTCAAGCCTGCAAAACAAATTGTACTTTGTTGAGGAAGTAATAATTAGAAATAATATTACCAGCATCTATCCGCATTCCCAATTTGAATCTACATTTCAGAATTTTGATTTAAAAGAGGATGGTCTTGAAATTGAAGTCAAAGAAATTTTGAATATTTTAGAAAAATGCAAATTTTTCCAATTCCACGACACCTCATTAGATTCGGCCATTCGCAGGGATGGATATGTTAATAACAGCGACACCTTAATGCAGGATGCAGGAAATTTGGCAGCCTTTTTATACGGCTTACAACACAATAGAGGCTACGGAAAATACTATCGCAGGATTGTAGAAAGTGTCCAGCTAGCCTATCCGCAGTTTAAAGACTTTATGCTTACACCCAAGCTATCTAACCCAAACAACATACGGCTGGATTGGCAGGATAATAATTCACCACCGCATTACCGCTTTGGCCCACACCAATTAAGTGATGGCACCATACGGTTTATGGCATTGGCCACATTGTTATTGCAGCCACCACAAACCATACCTAATATCATTGTAATTGATGAGCCGGAACTTAGTTTACACCCCTCGGCTATTTCGCTATTGGCAAATATGATACACGCGGCTTCTAAAAATTGCCAGGTTATAATAGCTACCCAAAGTGCACAACTTTTAGATTATTTTGAACCAGAAAATATCCGTGTGGTGGAAAGGGATGGAAGTAACACCATTATTAAAGAACCCAGTGAGGAAGAATTAAACTCCTGGCTAAATGATTATAGCCTTGGGCAAATTTGGGAGAAAAATATCTTGGGGGGAAGACCTTAACCAGATATGAAAACGCTTATCATTTCAACCGAAGGGCAAACAGCACTGCAGCCCCACCTTGCTAATTTTGGCTTGTATGCCAAACCTATTATTTTAGGTAATGCCCGAAGAAAAGGAACCGGTGGCTGGAACAAAATGGGCCAGTTTATTGCAGAGATAAAATTGTTGCTTAATAACCCTGCTGAACGGAACTCTTACGTAACAACAATGTTTGATTTTGCTGACATCAGGGATGATTTTTCTGATTATCAAAATATGGTTAACGAACCGGATAAATACATTGCTGTCACTAGGGCTGAGTCCGTTTTAAAAGCAAGTGTGCCAAACGAAAGATTCATTCCATACTTTCAACTACCCCAATTTGAAACATTTGTTTTTACAAAACCCGAAGTGTTATTACACGAATTTCCAGAAGGAGATTCTGCAATAAAAGAATTAGAACACCAACGGGCTGACTATAAAGATGGCAATCAGGAGTTAATCAATTCAACGAATAAGCCATCCAACCGCATCGCAGAAGCTTTAATTGTTTCGCCAGTTTCCTTTAAAGGCAAACCAATTGCCAATATCACGGCTGATATTGAATTGCCATTTTTAAGGGCATCCTGCAAACATTTTAATGTTTGGCTTTCTACTTTAGAACTATTAAACTTAGGTAACGCAATGATTTAGCTAATTACCAATCATCTCAATCATTACCGGCATTTGTTAAAGAACCGCCACAATAATCGTGGCGGCTCTTTTGCTTATGCACTGGTAAATATCATTGCATCCCTAACCACAACTATTTTTATCTTGTAATCAAATTTCAGGTCATGATCCATCAACGAATTATCAGAATTGGTTTTATCATTTTTACCCTCTTTAGTTTTTACCCCACCATGGCACAAAAAAAATTCAACTACGATACCGCCTGGAAAAAAGTGGAAGCCCTGCAAAACAAAGGCTTGCCCAAAACTGCTTTGGATGAAGTGAAAAATATTTATGCCAATGCCAAAGCCGATAAGCAGCAAGCCCAACAGGTAAAAGCCCTAATATTTCAAAGCCAGTTGGTAATGCAGGTAGAAGAAAATGAGTGGGTAAAAAACGTAAACGCATTGGAGGCCGAAACCCTTACTGCCGCTGAACCAGTGAAGCAAATACTCAGCAGTATAACCGCCGATTTGTACTACAACTATTTTCAGAACAAACGCTACCAGATTTATAACCGTACTAATACAGCCAACTTTAAAAAAGATGACCCTGAGACCTGGACAATTACGGATTTCCATAAAAAAATAGCTACGCTTTACGAAGCAAGTTTGAGCAATGCCAAACTGTTACAGGAAACTAAACTGGATAAGTACGACCCCATTATTATCAAAGGCAATATGCGGAAACTCCGTCCTACGCTTTACGATTTGCTGGCCTGGAAAGCCCTCGATTATTTTAAAACCGATGAAGCCGACATCACAAAACCAGCTTATGCCTTTGAACTAAAAGATGCCGCCGCACTCGCAGCAGCACCCATTTTTATCCGTTATAAATACGAAAGTAAAGACAGCAGCAGCCTTCAATTAAGAGCGGTAAAACTATATCAGGACATACTGGCGTTTCATAAAGACGATACTAACAGAGGGGCTTTTATAGATGCCGACATCAGCCGTATAACTTTTACCCACAACAAAAGTGTAAACACCGGCAAAGAGCAGCTATACAAAGAAACTTTGGAGCAGATTTTTTACACCTACAAGGCCAACCCCGAAGCCACGCAGGCTGGTTACATGCTGGCGCAATGGTGGCAGGGCAAGGGCAATGCCTATAAGGCAGGCACCGGAACCATAGAAGATAAATACGCAATAAAGCAAGCCGTGGATATTGCCGAAGGCATTGTAAAATTATTCCCCAAAAGCGAGGGCGGCATAAACGCTATAAACATGCTCGACGGTGTAAAGAAGCCCAGCCTCAATATGCAGGTGGAAAAGGTAAATGTACCCGACCAACCTTTCAGGGCACTCATAGATTATAAAGGCTTTGACCAGCTAAACCTGCGCATAGTAAAGGTTACAGACGATTTGCAAAAGCAATTGGATGAAGCCATTTACAACAACAACGATGCCTATTGGACTAAACTAGTTTCGCAGCAAGCCCAAAAAACATGGAAGCAAGCCTTCCCTAAACAAGACGACTACAGGCAGCACAATGCAGAAATAAAAGTGGATGCGTTACCGGTAGGCAAGTATGCTATACTTAGCAGTGCCGACAACCAGTTTTCGCTGGGCAAAAACCCACTTGCGGTGGCTTTCTTTTATATAAGCAATATCAGCTTTGTACATAACGGTGGCGATTATTATGTGCTAAACAGGGAAACCGGCCAACCCCTGGCCAATGCCAAAGTGCAGGTTTGGTACCGGCTATACGATTACAATAGCCGTAAGTATAACCGCACAAAAGGAGCGCTTAAAACAACAGATAAGAATGGCTTTACAAAACTGTCGGAAGATAAACAGAACAGAAATGTATCGCTGGATATTACATGGAACAACGACCGGCTGGCTTTGGACGATGAGTTTTATATTGGCGAAAGCCGAAGTTACCAGGGAGACGTAAACGTAATAAACCCAACCGAAAAAAATGCAGCAAGTTTTGAAGAAAAAAATGCCAGGTATTTCTTTTTTAGCGACCGCAGCATTTACAGGCCGGGGCAGCTTATTTACATTAAAGCCATTGGCATTACCAAAGATTTTGACAACAGAAAGTCAAAGCTGTATTTGCCAAAAGATTCGGTGGAAGTGGAACTGAAGAATGCCAACTACCAAAAGGTGGAAAGCATTAAACTAATGACCAGCGAATATGGCTCGGTGTTTGGCCAGTTTCGGCTGCCGGAAAATACCCTGAACGGCAACTTTACCCTTAGCATAAAAAATAATTTTACCTACAGCTTTAATGTGGAAGAATACAAGCGGCCAAAGTTTTTGGTAGAGTACGAAAAAGTAAAAGGCAGCTACCGGATAAACGACAATATTAAGGTTACCGGCACCGCCAAAGGTTATGCTGGTAACAACATAGATGGAGCCGCTGTAAAATACCGTGTGTATCGCAATACCCGCTACATGTATCCGTGGGTTTTTTGGCGCCGCGGTATATGGCCGCCAAGTGATAATGGCAAAATGGAAATCACCAATGGCGAAACAACCACCAATGCCGAAGGCAAATTCGATATCAACTTTGATGCTATACCAGACCTGAGCGTAAGCAAAGAATTTGATCCAACATTTGATTATACCATTGAAGCGGATGTGACCGATATTAACGGCGAAACCCGCAGTGGCGAAACAAGCGTAACCGTTGCCTACAAAGCGTTACAGCTTTCCGTAGCGGTACCGGGTGGCACTACCCTACTGGTTGACAGTTTAAAAACCATCACCATCCGTACGCAAAATATGAGTGGTGAATTTGAGTCTGCAACAGCCGAAATAAAGATTTATCCCTTGCAGGATGTTGACCGTTTGCTTCGCAAAAGATATTGGACAGTGCCAGATACTTTTGTAATGAGCCAGGCCGAATTTATAAAAGCTTTTCCCTACGACCCCTACAAAACCGGCGATGATTACCGCACCTGGAACAAGGGGGCGGCAGTTGTTAGTATTACGGTAACAACGGAAGAAAATCGTAAATCCGAAATCGTAAATCGTAAATTCCTTTCCGGTTGGTACATGATAGAAGCCACCGCTAAAGACAAGTATGGTGAAGAAGTAAAGGCCGTGGAATATGTACAGTTGTACGATGTGAAAAGCAACAAGTTGCCATCGAAACAATACGAGTGGGATCATACAATTAAAGCCAGTGGCGAGCCGGGAGAAAAAGCAACATTTGTAAGCGGTACGAGTGCCGATAATTTGTGGGTGGTACAGGAGACGGTGAAGCCGGAAAAAGGTTCAGGTTCCAAGGTGCCAGGTTCAGGTTCTACGACGGTGGAATACCTCAAACTGAGTAATCAGATTGCTACAGTAGAATTTCCTATTACGGAAGCCGACCGTGGCGGGTATTCTGTAAACAGGTTTTTTGTAAAACACAACCGTTTTTATAGTAACCAATGGCAGATTAATGTGCCATGGACGAACAAGCAACTCGACATCAGTTTTGAAACATTCCGTGATAAATTATTACCCGGCCAGAAAGAAAAATGGAAGGTGAAAATTAAAGGCTACAAGGGCGAAAAGATAGCCGCTGAAATGCTGGCCAGTATGTACGATGCATCGCTGGATCAGTTTAAACCGCATGATTGGAACCCCATCAATATCTGGCCTAACTATTATTTCTTTAATAGTTGGGATGGGGGCACGGCCTTTAGCCAGGTAAGTAGCCAGGAAAGGTACTGGGGCAACGTAAGGAGCGATTATTTTGAGAAGACTTATGACCAGTTGATGAGTGTGGGTGGAGGAAATTATAGAGGTGGAGACAGGGTAATGATGCGGGGGTATAACACTATGCATGATATGTCACCCAGAATGTCGGCACCGATGGCAATGGAATCAAAGTCCGCAGACAGAGAAGACGAAGGTGATAATAACGTGCACATGAAAATTTCTCGGCAGGCCAGCGAAGAACAAAAGACGCTGAGTGGATTGGTAAATGTGGAAGACAAAACAGTAAAACCCACCGAAGACCTCTCCTCCGTCCAGGTTCGCACCAACTTACAGGAAACCGCCTTCTTCTTTCCCGGTTTACACACCGATGCCGAAGGCAATATCGAGTTCAGCTTTACCATGCCAGAGGCTTTGACCAAATGGAAAATCCAAACCCTTGCTCATACTAAAGACCTGGCAACCGGTATGGCCACCAACACCACCATCACCCAAAAAGACCTGATGGTGCAGCCCAACGCCCCAAGGTTTTTTAGAGAAGGCGATAAGCTGGAACTAAGTACCAAGGTTGTAAATGTTACTGATAGGGAATTAACTGGCCAGGCACAGTTGCAACTTTTTGATGCTGCTACCAATAAAAACGTAGATGGCTTATTTAAAAACAGCATTGCCCTACAAAACTTTACAGCAGCCCCCGGGCAAAGTATTGCGGTAAAATTTCCGATAGAAATTCCATTTAACTATGGCAGTGCTTTAACCTACAGAATCGTAGCAAAAGCATCCCCCTTTGGGGGTTTACAGGGGGCTAGCGATGGCGAAGAAAGTGCCGCACCAGTGTTAACCAACCGTATGCTGGTAACAGAGAGCCTACCCATCAATATGCGCAACACCAACCAAAAGGATTTCAAGTTCGAAAAACTGCTTAGCTCGGGTTTAAAAGCCACCCCTGCGGGGAAGTTGGAGGGGGCGTCCACGTTATCACACCATGCCCTAACCGTGGAATTTACCAGCAACCCGGTTTGGTATGCAGTACAGGCGTTGCCCTACTTAATGGAATACCCTTACGAGTGTGCAGAGCAAAATTATAACCGCTTTTATGCGAATGCATTGGCAACAAAAATTGCCAATAGTATGCCTAAGATAAAAGCGGTATTTGAGAAATGGAAGAACAGTGATACAGCTGCGCTAATGAGTAATTTAGAAAAGAACCAGGAGCTAAAACTAGCCTTGCTGGAAGAAACGCCATGGGTAATAGATGCTCAAAACGAAAGCAAACAAAAGAAGAACATTGCCCTGCTTTTCGATATGGTGAAAATGAGCCAGGAAGCTGCCAAAGCCATTGCCAAAGTAAAAGAAATGCAAACCAGCAATGGTGGCTTTATGTGGTTTAAAGGCGGGCCGGATGATAGGTATATGACACAATATATCATTACTTCAATGGGGCATTTGCGTAAGTTGGAAGCCTGGCCTGCCAATCAAAAAGATGCCATTACAAGCATCATTGCAAAAGCTATTCCCTACCTCGATGCACGGATTAAAGAGGATTACGACTGGCTGATAAAATACAAATCGGATTTGAGCAAAAACAACCTGTCTTCTATCGCCATCAAATACCTCTACATGCGTAGCTTTTTTACCGAATACCCCATACCTGCTACCAGCAAAACAGCGTATGAATACTATTTAAAACAAGAAGCCCAATACTGGTTACAAAATTCTAAATACGATCAGGGCATGATTGCTTTGACACTCCACAGGCAAAAAGAATTGTCAACTTCTCCTTTGGGGAAGACCGGGATGGGGCTGCCAGCGGCCATCTTAAAATCGCTACGTGAAAACAGCATCACGAACGAAGAGTTTGGCATGTATTGGAAAGAGTTTAACACCGGCGGTTATTATTGGTATCAGGCACCTATTGAAAGCCATTCGTTGCTGATAGAAGCGTTTAGCGAAATAGAAAACAAAACCGAAACCATCAACGACCTTAAAACCTGGCTGCTGAAACAAAAGCAAACCCAAAACTGGAAAAGCACCAAAGCCACTGCCGAAGCCTGTTATGCCTTATTGCTGCAAGGCAGCAATTGGATAAATGTCGAAAAAACCGTCACTATTAAACTAGGCCGCCTCCTCCTAACCTCTTCCGAAGGAGGTGGAAACGAGGCCGCAGAAGCTGGAACCGGTTATTTTAAAAAACGTATTGCAGGTGCAGATGTAAAGCCTGAAATGGGCAATATTTCAGTAACACTCTCCGCAACCGGAGCCGCAGGTTCAAAAGCCTCCCCTGCGGGAAGGTTGGAGGGGGCGACTAGTTGGGGGGCTATCTATTGGCAGTATTTTGAAAACCTGGATAAAATAACAATGGCTGCCACGCCTTTATCGCTTGTAAAAAAATTGTTTGTAGAAAAAAACACCGACCGCGGACCCGTGCTATCTCCAGTAAATGATGGCGACATTATAAAAATTGGCGACAAAATAAAAGTTCGAATAGAACTACGCGTTGACCGCAACATGGAATATGTTCATATGAAAGACATGCGGGCCGCCTGTATGGAGCCAGTGAATGTATTGAGCCAATACAAATACCAGGATGGCCTTGGGTACTACGAAAGCACCAAAGATGCCAGTACCAACTTCTTCTTTAGCTACTTAAACAAAGGCACTTATGTATTTGAGTACCCACTAACGGTTACGCACAGCGGCAATTTTAGCAATGGTATCACCAGCATACAATGCATGTACGCACCGGAGTTTACCAGCCATAGCGAGGGGGTAAGAGTAACAGTGAAGTAAAAAATAAAGAGGAATGTTTTTTGCAGTTTCTATAACCCTAACCAATTTTTTATACCTTACCAGTCCAAATTAAATAAACTGTTTATGAAAAATTCATTGAAAATAAGCTCCTTGCTTACCATTTTGGCAACCAGTCTTTTCGCCACATCGCAAAATGTAGGTATTGGTATTACCACTCCACAAAGTAAACTCCATATTAATGGCGGAACCGGCGTTTTTACGGGATTATTGATGACGAGTACACA
>Ga0163144_10030546_pt1 | contig 10304 bp, 10 predicted proteins | sample OliLak19BULKMAT1_FD_123175 | JGI IMG/M metagenome (GOLD analysis project Ga0163144, IMG submission 123175) | Freshwater microbial mat bacterial communities from Lake Vanda, McMurdo Dry Valleys, Antarctica - Oligotrophic Lake LV.19.BULKMAT1 | ecosystem: Environmental > Aquatic > Freshwater >...
CAACCACCGCGGCTGCGATCGTGGCCTTAGGAAACTTATCGTCATCGCTCGCTGCCTCATAAATGCTCCAAGCGAACTCATTCAAAGTGGTCGCATCAATCTCCTTGCTCTCAGTCACTTCCCAAATCGCTTTGACTGCCTCCTCATGCTTTTCACCTTTATCTGTCACGATCGCGATGAGCGCCCTGCATTTCGCAATGGCGAGCTGTTGCTTTTGTGCAGGCTTCGGCGACAGGTGCCAGGCACCTGTCGCTCCTCCTATCGTCGTGTGAAAACGGACATGGCGTTCTACCGGCCAATGAATCGTACCGTTCACGAACACATTAAGAGTATCATGCCGGATAACCCCGATCCCAACGCTCGTCGACATCACGTGAATGAATTACCTAGACAACGGTCATGGAATGATGGATAGGATGCCCTTGTTTCGAAAAACAGTCGGTGGATACCGAGGGCCGACCACTGTCAACCGCTTTTTTTCGTCAGCCGGTTAGATCGATTGACGCTTTAACCAGTAATCCGTAACGTGCGAATGGTGGAGCTTTGGCTTGGCGATTTCTTACTTCTTTAATGCTTCAGAGGCTTTTTTCGCTACGCCAAGTTTCGCGAGTTGCTGTAAAAGTTCTTGCCCGTGAGTCTCGGTCTTTACTAACCAACGCGGTGCTTCATCTGGACGGGTATGGACTCAAGGGTCTTTACTCGCTCGAAGAATACTACGCCAAGAATCTCGGAGCGTACTACGAAGCGATCGCCATTGGCCTATCGCATAACGACTACTTCGATCGAGCTAACGCCGATATCACACCGTGGATAGATTATTTCTGCGAAAGGATGGCCCGCAGTTTCGAAGCGGTTGCGGCAAGGGCCGAACAAGCCGCGTCCGAAGGTATTGATGACAATCATCTTCAAATGCGAGCACTCAACCCTATGAAGCGTCGCTGTTTGGAACTATTTCAAACTCAGAACGAGATTGCTTCCGGCGATATCCAGGCATTCTTCAACTATAGGAATCACGACGCGGAGCGTCGTGCAACTAAGTTTGCCAACCCAAGTTTTTAGTCTGGATGATGCACTATCCCTTGCCGTCGCAACTAAAAAAGGTGGCCGCTCGGGGAGTTGAACCCCGACGCCTCTCGGCACCAGATCCTAAGTCTGGCGTGTCTGCCAATTTCACCAAGCGGCCAATCTTCGACAGTATTTTGAGCACCTTGTCGAGCTGATTAGAAACATTTTAGTCGTTAATCTGCTAGCATGCGACCTCTGTTTTTAAGATTTAGTTCCTTGGCTGACCCTAGCCGGAGATTTGACAAAGTGCGAGCACAAAACGTGTTGTTAATCTGCTTAACTTTGTTGACGGCATTAGTCGTTCTTTCGGTGTGCCGTATTGAGTATCTAAATGCTATCGGAGGGCATGTTTTGCCTCGTCAGGAAATGGCCGCAGGCCGGTCAGGGGATTGGGAACTCGCGGAACTCAACGTGGTTTTGGCGAGATTGGACGACCAGTTTTTCGAACGTCGCGAAATAGCCGTCGGTGTCGATGCGTTCGAGAATGGTGCAATTGAGCCTGCAGCTCCAAAGCATGGACCTCCCTATTCCGCTGCCGAGCAACGATCGATTGCTTCGGTTACCCGACAGCACGAAGTGCTAACAAAATTGCATTGGAGCCTCCGAAACTTAGGTTGGCCCCAGTACATTCTCGCTCCCACCGCTCTGCTCTTGGCCGCAATCTGCGGATTAGGCTGGAACGGAATCGGAACGAAGGTTCTTGCTAGCGTTTGTGGTAGCCTCTGCTGCATGGCTTTTTTTCTAGTGCTGGTTCGAGGATATTGGCAAGCTCTGTGAGATTGCCAAAAGAGCTCTGACGGGATCGATTGACTATTCGACTGGATAGTTGGCTTCTGTCCAATCTCGCCATCCACCGTCAACACTGACAACATTGCGGTAACCCATCCGCTGTAAGTTTTCTGCCGACAATGCAGAGCGAAATCCGCCGCCACAATAGAGTAGGATCTCTTTGTTCGGATCGGGGACAACCGTTTCGATGTCCCGCTCGATAACCCCTTTGCTCACGTGGATGGCACCTGGAATATGCCCAGCGGCGAATTCGCTTTCCTCGCGCACGTCGATGAGCAAGATCGACTCGCCCTGATCCATGCGCAGCTTGAGATCTTGAACCGTGCATTCCAGCACGCGTGCTTTCGCTTCGGCTGCGATCGCTAGAAATCTGGGAGTGTGTTGCTTGGCCATGATTTTGTAAAGCTAGGAGGGTTTGGTGAAAGTTACTCACGCTATTCGAAAACAACTTGAATTATTTTGCAACAGGGTGAAGAAACCATTCCTCGGGCGCCGATAGAACTTTTGACGGTTAATGCGGACTGACACAACGCAAGAAATTGCGACAGAACGCACAAACCGTCAACGTCCAGCCTTTAGGGAAACCTTGGGCAAAGAAGTTCGAAAACCCTATCCCCAGTGAGTAATTCGTTGGGACGTTTGTTTGCCGCATGCCTTGGCACTATCGCTCTTTCGACCTCGATTCTTCTTGGTCTGATGAACGATGATTCGCCAGAATCGATCTTGATCCAGAGTCTTAAGATGACGGTGGTTTTTGCCACAATCGGCTTAGGAGTTGGACATGTTGCAGATTCGGCGGTTCGCCATAGCGTCGAAATGAACTACAGGAAAAAGTTTGAAAGATTACGGGAACGGCGAAAGAACACGACCTGATCGCACTGAATTGTTACTCCGCTTGAAACGCAATGGGCGAAAACCCAAATTTGCGTAGGGCTGGTAATCTAGTTAAGCTCGATCAAGAACCGGACAGTTCTTTCGGCAATTGATGTGGAATTAACAGTTCCAAGTCAGTAGAGTCCGCGTCCCAGGACGGAATACTCGCACAAGACCACAACGGTTTTGTGCGGGAACCATGTGTTGCCAAATGGAATGGGTACACACAAGTTCGCTTCGTTTACGGAGCAACACCAGAATACACGACCGTTTGATCCCAGTAGCCGCTGGAGATCATACCCCTTGCCATGTCAATCACGGAGGTTCGGATGGCGACGACTGTAGCATCGAGCATCGACATATTTGATGTCTGGACTAAATACAAAGCGGACCTAACTAACGTCGATTTGAGAAACATTCTCATCGAACGCTATATGCCCCTTGTTCGCTTCAACGGCGAACGACTCAGAGCCAAGCTGCCAGAGGGTGTCGAACTCGACGACCTCATCAGCGCAGGCATCTTCGGATTGATGGATGCCATCGACGCATTCGACATGGAACGCGGGGTCAAATTCGAAACCTACTGCGTCCCACGTATCCGTGGTGCCATGCTTGACGAACTCAGAACCATGGACTGGGTGCCCAGACTGGTCCGCAGTAAAGCCAGCAAGCTCAATGAAGCCACGAAGCTTCTCGAAGCGAAATATGGACGTGCTCCAACCACCCACGAGCTATGCTCCTACATGGGCATCTCGATCGATGAAGTCGAGAAGATGAAAAGCGACGCATCTGCCGTCGGTTTGGTTTCGCTAAACAAGAAATGGTACGAAACAGACAGCTACAAGGATGTTCGTGAAATCGACGTCCTAGAAGATAAGCGTAGCGAAGACCCAACGCGTCGCGTTAACAAGAGCGACCTCATGCGTTTGGTTACCAAAGGGCTCAATCGCAACGAGCGCCTCATCATCATTCTGTACTACTACGAAGAATTGACGATGAAAGAAATCGGTGCGACGCTCGATCTGAGCGAAAGCCGCGTGAGCCAGATGCATACCAGCATCGTTGTTCGTCTCCAAGAACAACTCGGTCGCCGTCGGCCTGAATTCGGTACCTGAAGTCATCGCGGCGTCTATTGGCACTGTCCGCGATGCTGGCCCCCGAAGAGCTTGTCTCGTCGGAGCCTAAGGTTCACAGCTAGGAATCGTCTCTCCAGGAACGTCTGCATCCCCCTCTCAGGCCAACGCCTCCGGCGTTGGCCTGAGAGGGGGATGCGAAAAATCTTTGACGCGTTCGACCCTAGCCCCGAACCTTTACGTCCGATGGGTCTAGCCCATCGGGGCGTCAACTCCTGCAAAGGTGCTTACCTGTTGTTGCCGACCCATATTCATTCAGTCGGATCTTCAGCATTGTTAATGGACTTCGAATGCATCGTTTTCAACTCTCGAACGGGTTGAACTAGCATCTGGTCAATCCACAAATCCCGCGTAGTGCGGAATTGTTCGATGCCAATCTTCATTTTCTCATGTCCATCCTTGGGCTGCGCACGATAAGTTCCTAACAGATGATCCCACCATGGCAGATTGAAACCAAAATTGCTGTTGGTTTCGCTCTGCCGAACGGAATGATGAACTCGATGCATGTCGGGCGTTACGACGAACAGACGCAAAAGACGATCCAATGCAAATGGCAAACGAACATTGCTGTGATTGAACATGGTCGAGCCGTTCAGCACGACTTCGAAAATCAATACCACTATCGCAGGTGCGCCCAAAACGAGAATCAGCACCAGCTTGAACGCCATCGAGATCAGTATCTCTATCGGATGAAAACGCAATCCTGTGGTGACATCGAACTCCAAGTCCGAATGATGCACGCGATGCAGTCGCCAAAGTATCGGTACTGCATGAAACATGACGTGTTGCAAATAGATAGCGAAATCCAAAAGCAGAAAAGAAAGAACGAAGGCAATCCAGGTAGGTATTTCAAATAGGTTAAAAAGCCCCCAGCCTCGCTCAGTCGCGTAGGACGCCATCCCCACTGCCAGAAGGGGAAAAGTCAATCGAATAAGGACCGTATCAATCACAGTCAGCGCCAAATTGTTGCTCCATCGCAACAGGCGTGGAACCTCGCGCCGCCGTTGCGGTGTTAACAGTTCCCAAATGGCCATGATGGCAAGAATGGAGAAGAGGAAAGTGAGGCGAACTTGCGGTTCGTGTCCGAGTAGATATTCAAACATGGCGGTTCCGTCCAGGCTCTTGGAGACCATTGCTGTAAATCGCTGCGATGCGTTCTATCGAAATGCCACAGTGATAGGCGAGGATGCAATATTGATTTCTTAGGGTCGTTCGAAGCATTCCTAATCGCTGCCAGCGACGCGATGAAGTGGTAACCTCCGCACCTGTGATAGCGAGTCCACCTTGACTACGAACCCGATGGCAAAACTCGTAATCTTCCATGAGCGGCCAATGGCGAAAACCGCCTAGGCGATAGAAGTCTTTCGCCCGCACGAAAATGGCCTGATCACCGTACGGAATTTTTCGGACTCGCGAACGAAAGTTCGTCCCCCATTCAACCATTCGAAAAGCCAACGAAGCTCCGTCAATGCGCAGTCGAAACGCACCCGCCACCACTTGCTTGCTCATCACCTGCCAAACGTGATCGACGAAGTCGGGAGGAAGCCGAGTGTCCGCATGTAAGAACAAGATCACTTCGCCCGAAGCCAACGCTGCACCCGCGTTCATTTGCCGTCCACGCCCCTTGGCGGTCGAAACAACTCGCACTCCCATCCTCGTTGCAATCACAAGCGTCCCGTCGGTGCTACCGCCATCTGCAACGATGATCTCAATGGCGTCCTTCGTTAAGCCAACTATTGGAGTCAGCGTATCCTCCAAACACGCCGACTCGTTTAAGGTCGGGATAACAATGGAAATCAAGCCAGGCGCGGTTGTTGCGAGGACATCAGCGAATACAACACTGTGACGCCGACAAACAATCAAATCCTCCGGATGATCGACGTCGGAGTAAGGTCCCAGTAGATGCACCTTGCGTTTCATCGCTTTGCATTGGTCAAGTGTTGTCGACAGTACATTATTTGTTCCCCACTCGATGCCTGAAAACAATTCTGGGTGAGGAGCTTTCAGTCCGATGAGCGTGTAGCCACCATCGAACGCCGGTCCCAACACGATGTCCGATTGATTCAAAGCATCGAACGCCTGTATTAAATACTTTGCATCTATATCAGGGCAATCCGTACCCACGATCACAACCTTCTTGATCCCGGCATCGAAAGCAGCCTTCGCTGCATGATGAAGTCGCGAGCCCAAGTCACCGTCACACTGCGGTACAAACGATGTGTTGATTGAGCCAAAGCGATCTTGCATCTCCAGTTGCGAACTGCCCGTAAATCGCACCTCAACATCGATACTTCGCACTGCTTGCATTTCATCCGCTGTCTTTAGAACATGCTCCGTGAGTCGACATTGAAGCTTCGCCGCCCCCTCTGCTCCAAGCGCAGGAATAAGACGTGTTTTCGCGAAGCCGGGTGTCGGATAGCGTGCAAAAACGATCAATCGCTCCATCGTGACCATTTGCGATGAAGTGATAGGACTCACTTCTGAAGACTTCCTTGGCAACTTGAGCCAGCCCCTGCCGTGCATCCCAAGCAATGTTTCCCCGTTGCAATGGCACGGTTTCGAGTAACCCGCAAACTGGCCTCGTCGACGCCGCGAATGTTTTTTGGCGATCCTGGCTTCAACCCCAATTCGAGCATTTGATTGAAGTCGCAATCGAATAAGTTCCCCAGCCAATCGACTGACAGCATCGTCCGGCACATGACGCCGCCAAGTGTCGAAGGGTTGAACGCATTCAACAACTTGTTCATGTACTCTTCATACCGACCGGCCGTCAACAGGTCATCCAGGAAGCGACTGATCGGCATGTTAGTAATAGTGAACAGTTGCGTGAATTCGATTCCATAGCGACTCCTGAGCTCGCGTCGATAGTCTGCCTCAAGGTCCGCTTGCGAAGGTGGCAAGGAGAATCCGACGGGGTTGTAAACGAGCGATAGCGGGAGCGATGAACCCGGTTGGCCGTAGCCAAGTCGGTTCAAACGTTTCAAGGCCTCAATCGATCGTCGAAAGACGTCGTTGCCTCGCTGCTTGTCGACGTTTTCCTCGAGGTAGCATGGTAGCGAGGCCACGATCTCAACGCGATGGGCTGCCAAATACTCCGGTAGATCATCGAACTTGGGTGCAAGGAGGATGGTCAGGTTGCAACGATCGATGATCCGTTTTCCCATCGAGGCCGCTTCGGCAACAAGCCGTCGAAACTGAGGGTTCATCTCGGGCGCACCACCGGTGATATCGAGCGTTGGTATCTGAGCTATTTTCAAAACACGAAGACACTCCGAGGCAATCTCTTCGGACATGCTCTCGCGGCGATCTGGACCGGCGTCCACATGGCAATGCGTGCATGTCTGATTGCAAACTTTGCCGACATTGATTTGCAGCACATCGATACCATGTGCAACCAGCTCGTCTTGCCCGTGCGATGCAAGGATTTGGTTAAAGCTTGGGATGGATTCGTTGGACTCCAAAACTCGCAACTGTTCGCTGGCAATAGCCAGCGAGTTTTGACGTTTGGTCAGCGATGTTTGGGCCATGATGCTCTCTTTTTGATTTTGTTCGAGACGTGGTTTTTTCTACCGGCCCAATACGCTAATCCTAGCAACAGACGCCGTCCGTTCCGCAGTCCGGCCCTGAAGCAATTGTTGTTGAACAATACTCCAACCCTTTTGTTTCGCGAGGATCTCGCAACTGGCTGCGATGGCAATCAAACGCGATCGTTTCATCGACCGGAATGGCTTCCCGTGGCTCAATGGGAATAAAGGATGCTTCGTACGGCGCGTTGGTCAATAGCTGAAACGTTTTGTCGCAAACAGCGGTTCGCATGCCCCTGTGATACGTGTGGCCATCGTCATCTCGCACGGTCTTAAACGGGCCGCGGTAGACGACCGCTTGTTTACGTTCGAGACAAGGGCCTTGTTTTCCCTTGTAGGCAACGACGGTCATCGACCGAAACTCAATTCCCTCGATCGTTTGCCAAGGTTCACTTTGACGTTTTGCAATTTGTATTCCATAAAACCCGGCTTCCTCGAACACTTGGAGGAATTCGTCTTCACGGAAAGCGCCCGACAAGCATCCTGACCAGAGCGTGGGGTCCTTGGTTAAATGATCGGGAACGGATTCGTCCGATACTATATCGCTGATTGCCGCCCTGCCGCCACGCTTGAGCACTCGGAATATCTCGGCGAACAGCTGTCGACGGTCAGACTGCCGGACTAGATTCAATACACAGTTGGAAATAACGCAATCAACGGAGTCGCTTTCGACCAGCGGATGCTCTGCACGCAATTGCTCCTCCATGTTTCTAAGGCGCAGATACCCGGACGCATCTTGGATTGGAGATTCGCTTAACGCGTTTTCCAACTTTTCCAAACAGAGGCGCAAATCCTGGATTAATCCGTATCGGAAATCGACGTTGGCAAACCCGACGTTGGCAGCGACGGTCGGTGCATGCTTTCGAGCGAGTCCCAGCATCTCGCGATTGCAATCTACTCCGATCACTCGGCCAGTCGAGCCGACAATCTGAGATGCGATGAAGCAGAGTTTGCCTCCGCCCGAGCCAAGATCGAGTACCGTTTCGCCCGCGTTGATGTACGGCGTCGGATCACCACAACCGTAGTCTCGCTCGATGATTTCCGCCGGTATAGCCGCCAACAGCGCGGCATTTGTATACTCGATGGGACAGCAGAGTGCGGGTTCAACGGCTTGAGCTGCAGCCGCATAACGTTCGTACACGCTGGATTCTGTGGTGTGACCCGGAGCGTTCACAGTACTTTACTTTCCATGAGATTCGTTTTTCTACTCTTTGGAAGACGTTTCGAAGCGATAAGTTGAGATCGTTTCACTCCGCAGTGGTATTCTAAGTACAGAGTGTACCACACCCTGAGAGTTGGGCTTTAATCGGCCAACACCGCTATAGACGAGATTACCAATGCCGCCTTACAAGAAAAATTCGCAAATGTTCGCAAGCAAGTGGCATGGGCGTCCCGCCTATAAATCGCGATTTCACGGGCGGGACGCCTGTGCCACGTGAGTAGTGACCTCAATTCGTCGTTAGATCAAAGCTCTACCGATTTTTGACGTGGGATAGGCTTCCAGCCTGTCATTTTCAATCCGACAGGCTGGAAGCCTATCCCACGAATTGATCGAACGATCCTAACTAACGTGAGTGAGGCCTATTTAAGAGTTGCGGCACGAGTCTTATGACACCTGCTCCCGTAATGCGTGCTGGCCTCGTTCCAAACTTCACCTTGAACACTAGCGAAAATTGCTCCCCACATCATGAATCCGTCTGGAAACCCTTCAAGCAGCGATTTGGACGAGACTCCAGCCAGCTCGAAGCAGTCGTCTCGTCCGTGGGCTAAGCTTGGCGCGTTGGTGGTCGTGGTTGTTATCGCCGCAATCGCATACTCACAGTTCGGAGACCGATTGTCCCTCGATTACCTCGCCCAACGTGAAACCCAATTACGAAGAGTGCAGCGATCGGCGCCTTTGCTTACTGCCGTCGTCGGGATCGCCCTATACGTCGCGATGACCGGGCTCTCCCTGCCCGGAGCAGCGGTATTGACGCTGGTCTTCGGATGGTACTTTGGCTTCGTTCAAGGTCTCGGCATCGTCAGCTTCGGCTCGACGGCGGGTGCGACTATCGCATTTCTCATGAGCCGGTATTTCTTTCGTGATTGGGTTGAGCGTTCCATGAAAGCTCGATTAGCCGGGATCAACGCTGCGCTGGAACGCGAAGGCGCCCTGTATCTGTTCACATTGCGATTGATTCCCGCTGTTCCATTCTTTGTTGTCAATGCATTGATGGGGCTGACCAAGATTCGAGTTACCACGTTTTGGTGGGTGAGCCAAATCGGGATGCTGCCCGGTACGGCTGCTTATGTCTACGCGGGTTCGACTGTGCCTAGCCTCGATGTATTGGCAAAGAAAGGGGTGGGTCAAGTACTTAGTTGGCAGCTCGTTCTCCCCTTTGCAATCCTAGGCCTTTTCCCTCTCGTCATCAAAAAGTTAGTTAGCGCTTTCGCAAGAAAACCTACCACACAGGAAGCCACTTAAGCATGAGTTACCTAAAACAACTTGAACCGCTCGGACCATCGAATCAGATCTTGCAATCGAACGTCCACCCGCTTGATTGGATCAATCCGATCCCGAGTGGGCGCTACAACCTAGTGGTGATTGGAGCAGGCACGGCGGGACTCGTTACCGCAGCAGGCGCGGCCGGGCTTGGTGCCAAAGTCGCCATTATCGAACGTGGTCTGATGGGTGGCGACTGCTTGAATGTAGGATGTGTCCCGTCGAAAGCGATCATTAGCGCTGGCCGTATTGCTTCGTCGGCTCGCCATGCTCAGGGCTATGGCGTCAACGTTTCGGGCGAGACTACCGTCGACTTCGCAGCCGTCATGCAGCGGATGCGGGACCTGCGTGCTCGCATCAGCCCCAACGACTCGGCCG
>Ga0163144_10030547_pt1 | contig 10304 bp, 11 predicted proteins | sample OliLak19BULKMAT1_FD_123175 | JGI IMG/M metagenome (GOLD analysis project Ga0163144, IMG submission 123175) | Freshwater microbial mat bacterial communities from Lake Vanda, McMurdo Dry Valleys, Antarctica - Oligotrophic Lake LV.19.BULKMAT1 | ecosystem: Environmental > Aquatic > Freshwater >...
CTTCGCCGCAAGAACTTCAGCTTCTACAGGTCTTTCGTCATCTGCAGCAATTGATTGCATTCGCGCTTTTGAAAGAGCTGGTTTATGACCTCAATCAAGTGCTCGAGCAAGACGTAGATTTGGTCGATCCTCCAACGCACCTACTTGTGGACGAGTACCAAGACCTGACAGCCGGCGAACTTCGTCTGCTTCAGCTTCTTTGCGAGCATCACGGTTCACGGATCAGTGCTTGTGGTGACGATCGGCAATCGATCTACGGGTTCAGGTCCGCGGATCCACTGGCACTACATCGCTTTCCGGACGTCTATCGACCTCCGGAAGTTGATTCGCTTACGCGCTCGAAGCGACTGCCGCTCTCGATGTGCAAACTTGCTAACTACATCGCAGCGACCCTGCAGCCCATTCCTGGTCTCGCACGTCCTCTACTCGAACCATGGGAAGGCAGAACCGATGTTGGAACGTTAGAAGCCAAGACGTTCCCTTCACTGAAACAAGAGTGCGAAGCGATCGGGACCAAGGTCCGCGACAAGCTCGCTTCGGGCCGATCGCTAGACGACATCATTGTCATCACCGCGACCTGCCACGATCCGATGCTTGCGGCATTACAGGAATATGCGAAGCCAATCGCGGGCGTTGACTTTGTCGATGCACGGGAAGCAGCTGTTGTACCTACGAACGAGGAGCTATTACTTCGTGCTATTCGTTTGTTGGAAGTACGGCGTGGTCTCCAACTTGGCGCGCGCTTGCTTACGAAGCTTTGTTCCAACCTTGGGGATATACGGATCGCGCAGATATTGAATGCTCCTGGTGTGGACTATTCGGCGCGTGTCAATCACGTTGCTGACCGTGACCCGGTTGTTGCCAGAGTCCGTGATGCCACTCGCGCGATCCTGATTGCGCACAAGGAGAGTGACACTGACCGAGTCGAACTCGCGCTTGCAGTGGCGCAGATCCTCAAGCTGCAAGTCGATGAAGCTGTGTTACGGAAGCTCACCACAGAGCCTGACCCTGCGACGCCGGCGTCAGAGACCCCGGAAGAGCATGCAACAAGCGTGCTGGTTCATACAGTTCACAGTTCCAAGGGTCTTGAGTGTCCGGTTGTCTTTTTGACTACCGTTGTTCAGGAAGCGTTTGTCGGTCGATCAGACCCCGGCGACGGAATCCGCCAGCTTTTCGTAGCGGTGACGCGAGCCTCCGAGGAGTTGTACATCTCAGCACCCGGCATGATCCGAGGTACCCAGCTGTCGGCGCAGCTAGGAGGGAAAGGGCGTGCGATCTTGGCCGATCTAATCGTTCACGCGGTTCAGGCGGCTACTTCGTAACTCAACCTCAGCTCGCTCTGTCGTAATTTGCACGATCACGATCTCACCCTGGGTCCAAAGCATGACCTTCGATGTCTAGGCTTCCGTGGAGTCCTTAAGATACTTGAACATGCGCCCGCTCGTCCGACCGCCAACTCTTAGTGGGGTCGGCCCACTTGAAGTCTTCCGCGCCATTGCGCCGGTGACCCAAAATCTCGTCCAGACGCCCCAGCGATTCGTCCTGTCGTCAAACGCCCACGCTGGGCTGGTTGCCAACCCGACGGCGGCCACAGCGGCAGCCCTACACGCTGCACAGGTACCAAGCGTCATAAAAGTTTGGACTGAACTCGCATTCGAGAGTGTTCGTGCGTCCATCGTGCCTGACGCTCCGTCACGATTGTCATCGGTTTACGCAACCGCTGACGTATACGAGGCGTTCTCCTTCACAGAGATCACCAACGGGGCACATTATGTCCATCGGGGAGTCGTCCAAGACGGGGTTCCTTGGCGACTGGTCGACATGGGCAGCTTTGAGATTGTCCATCCACCGACCGCCGACGAAGCTGGATTTGAAGAAGCATGGAAGGTTGCGCTCGACAAGGCCAACCGATATTGGCTAAAGGACCGTATACCGGCAAGCACACCGTTCTTTGCTGAAATACTGGTTGGCGGAACAGTGAACCTCGATCCCAAGCCGCTACGACTGCTCGATGTGCTGGAGGCCGACGGCTTCATTTCGAGGTAGGGCCAGATGGAGTTCTGATGACGATGGTGGTTGTCCCGCACCTTCCGATGGAGTCAATTTGTCCGCATTGACGTTCAAGATCACGCGACGTAAAGCGTCGCGTCGCGCATGATCAACAAGTGAATTTTGACACTTGAGACCCGTCGTAGAATGGGCGGTACCCGGGACTCCCCAACTACTATCGACCATCAGCGTGGCGGCTCGAGACGGTCGACGGCTTGAGCGGAGAGACGCGCGAACGCCAGGAGCGATTGGCGGCCAGTAGGAACCCGAACGAGTTGCTGAACCGCGGTTCGGTAGTTCTTGATCGGCTTCTGGGATGTTCACGGGATGCTGTATTCGCGAGCCACGGTCATCCGTGGCTCGACTATTGAATTGCCTCTGCCGAATCATTGAGCTGTAAGTCAAAATGAGGATGCGAGCTAATACCTCGTGTCGACGTGGAATCCTGCTCGGCCGTAGCACTGGTTCCCGTAGCTGTCGGTGTGCTTGTTCATTTTGGTCGACTGGGTCTTGCGAGAGAAGTGCTTGCCGCAGTATGAGCACTCGATGATGTACACCGGCCCCGATGAGACGGAGCGTCGGCGCGAGACAGTTGGACGTCCTCCGAGTCCGGACATCATTCGTGATGTTCGTTGGGCGGCAAAGGTCCCCGCCGTGCCGATGTCGCCAGCCTTGGATAACTCCATCGCGAAACGAGGCGTGAAGGTTTCCTCGGCGATCTCCAGTCCCTCAATCTTGTGTTGAAAGAAGCTCTTGATACCCGGGCCGCTGGAACGACCACCGGTGCGGTCGTAAACGTAGAAGTATTCGAACGCCTTTCCGTCGACGCGTCTCTTGTAGGTCAGCGAGTACGGCTCGACCAACCGGGTGACACCGTCGTAGCGAAGCCTTAAGAGCCTCAACTCACTCGCCGCCTGCAGGATTGGGTTTCGCAGACGTGAGGGGAAGAAATGACCGGCGAACTGCGCGCCGGTTGGGAGCGGAGCGAACAGGGACTCGATGCCCGCTCTCATTGCCGCGACAGCGTCATCGAAGGCCATGCGCGATCCCTTCGGGCACAGGACTGTGCCCCAGTAGCCTCGTAAGAGATCGAATGGTAGGTCAAGCAGAAGCGACTTCGCCGCGTGTGGACTACCGCCGAAAATGGTCTTGCGAAAGAAGACGCCCATCATCTCTGTTCGGTCGATGGCGATCTCCTGAGAGATGAATGTCGCGTAGACCAGGTCGAAGAGGTCATAGCAATACCTACGTTGCAGCAAGCACTTGAGTTTGTCCGCCAAAGCCTCCTCCAGCTTCACGCATCGAATCGCTGTACTACAGGCATCGGCGTCGGAATACGGGTGGATGAGCTGTCGGGTTTGAGGCGGCAGGTGGAGGCGGTCGAACTCTGTCAGATCCATCCGTACCGACAACGTGACGTGATCACGCGGTCCGAGAAAATCTCGAAAGTAGAGCCTGAACTTGTAGGCGAGACGTTCCTTGTCGATCTGCATTTCGTCGACCAGCCGATTGCGGGCGGTATCGAACTTGATGCCAGCGTGCTGTTCGGCGAAGTCGCAGACGCGGTTCAGCTCCACGAGGACATGATCAGCATTCATGCCCGATGCGCTGCTGAGATCCAAGTCGTCTGAGAAACGAGTGCCCGGGAAGTAGCCCTTGCGGAGTGCGTTACCACCCTTCAGCACCAGATCGCCAGCTAGCGCCGACTCGCGAAAGATCCCAGAGATAAGCCACCCGAATACGTAGTCACGCTGAACATCTGCTTCGTTGAGATCGAAGGTACGGGCGCTCTCGAGGAGCTCCTCGCGGGAGATCATTGAGGCTTAAGACTTCTTTCGGCGGTTGTACGGCGGCTGATTCGTCGGCTTGAGTGACACCCCGAGGTCCTGGGCCTTGCTGCGCACACCATCCTCGGTCCGACCCAGCTTGAGACCGATGATGCGTGTCGGGGTACTCCTGTCGCGAGATCCTTCAGCTTTCCCTCGTCCGACTCACTCCAAGCTTTTCCGCTGTTTGCTGCTGCCATTTCATCCTCCTTCAGTGATTGTCATTGTCCTACTCGGTCGCGAGTGCGTCAACTCATCGAACAGGACTACCTGTTAAGTGGAGGCCAATTCAGACTGCCATCGCCAAGCACTCCGCGAATCGAGGGAGGGAGGCTTGAACAAACCGACCGTCGCCCGCAGATGATCGTTCTAAGTTCGGCCCGTCCAGGGCAATGGATACCTAGTCTGCCGAGTGATAATTGCTGTAATTGACTCGCGCGCTTGAATCATTTTGTCTGCAAGCGCCACGGCCTCATCATCGGTCAGAGAACGAGTTCTCGATGTGTGAGCGGTTAGGCAGCCGATGGCCGGGGTGAGATTGCGTGCCGGCAGACTCACTGCGATAACAGAGCCATAGATGTCGCGAAGTCTACGGAAGTCTTTCTGCACACGCCCAAGTCGAATTTCCGGTGGCAGTCTTCGGATTTCTCGCTTCGGGTAGAATTCGATACCTTCGGCCCAATCGCGATCGTGATGCAAGACATAGACGTCATCTACACCAAAGTCTCCGAGACTGCTGTCGTATGCGAGGGTCCTACTTAGCACGCCCTTTCCGACGCTCCATTTGGTGCCGCTCGATTTCGCGAACTCATCTCCCGTCAGTTCGCCCACCAAAACCAACCGAGGCCAGTGGATAAGTCGAGCTGTGAGATCGGTGAGTGCGAGACGCATTAGGCGACGCGTCGCGAACAGGCGGTAATACCACGGCGGCAGCACCCACACCTTGAACCCCAGTTGCTCAACTACCCGCTGGTCGACGAAGTCTTCCGCGATACTCCTGCGCAGTGCGTGTAGCGAGGGATGTAAATAGTTAGAGCAGTCGACGATCCGGCCGCCCCGAATGCCCGAAAGAAGCAGATTCTGTCGACGCTTCGACATCAGCAAACCCTGCCGAGCGGGTCTTCGTTGAGGCGAGTCTGATCAATGGGGAGGGCAATGACCTTCGGCGGAGAGGGTTGATAGATCCAGACGAACCCGGAACCCTCGCCGAGACGAAGACCGCATACCGTGTCACCGTCTTCAACCACTGGGACTTCAGATGCCTCCACCCATCGAATATCGATGAGCAGGATATGAACGGAGTGACCACGAGCTATTCGGTCGCCGACGGCACGCCCGGCGCTAGCGGCGAAGACGAACACCATCAGGATCCAGACAAATATCACGGCCATCAAATGGCGTGCTGACACTCGACGTCCAAGCGTTGGTCCTGTCGGGCTGATTGCTTTGTAGTCAACCGCTTGGAGGAGAAGCGCTGCCGCGAACAAAGTCGTCATAAGTGAGAGGAGAGCTGCCAGCGCGCCTGCGAGCCAGGGCTTGATACCGAACCAGAATGTTGCGGAGGCGTACAGCGATGTCGTTGTCGCGCAGAACAGGAATAGATGGGACGACAAAAGAAGAAAGTGAAAGGCGCTGAGATCACCCTGACGACCTCGCGATAGCCAATCAAAGAAGGCAGTGGGCATTATGAGGCCGCCTGCTGCCATCATTAGAACAACGGCGGCGAGCGTTGCGCGTACAAGGATGAAGTCGGCACCGATGCCGACATCCTCCGGCTGAACACCGACCTGTTTGAACATGACAGCCACGAAGAGCCAGCCGGCCCCGTAGCACAGAGCCGCTGCGAGCGTTGCGGTTTGCGCAACCTCAAGCAAAGCGGTCCGACCGGAGACTGTTACATCGATCGGTTTGGGCCGCGTGATTTCTCCGCTCACCGCCACGCAAATACCGATTTCGAGCTAACCGAGTCGAATGCTGAGTCTGCCAAGAACTCGAGCCGCAACGGACCGCGCCGCACGGCTTGAAGACTTCTCCTGTTGTTCAGCTGCCCGCTCCCTTGAGTCCACCATTTCCAATGCTTCCTCACGCGTCAAGAACAACGGTAGATGATTTTCTCGTTGCAATTCACGATTCACGCACTCAGCACGGGACCTGAGAAGTCGCGACTTGTAGAACTGCTGGCGCTGTTGTGGATGGGCTCCAAGGTAGGTGAAGGACACGTCCAACTCGCTTTGGGGGTCAAAAAGCTCGCCCGCCGGGTTGCCTTCGCCATCGTCGCTGTTTGCGATCTTGGCTGACGACATCATGTTGGGTACATCATTTACTCGTTCGGTGGAGGTCCGATCGTTCGGCACCGTCGGGCTGTGTTCAGCCGACATGGCATCGCCGTTCGGAGGAAGATCTCGCATCGTTGCACGACTCACAACTCATATGCAAGACCTTTGTTCACCGTGAACATACAGATGTATGGGGACTCGAATCACAATGGTGTAATTATACGTCAAATGCGCAGGCATGGATAGTGCATTAGTGAGATTATCTGTGTGATTCGGTGACCGACGTCCGAGCTCTGGGCGATGTTCAGTGCAAATGCTATATTGGGGCCCGAAGGAGGCGACGGATGTCACTGTCGAGCCCGGATGAAGCCACAACTCAGCTCGGCAACGCCATCAAGGTCGCTCGTAAGCGTCTGCGGCTGACTCAAAAGGAACTGGCTGAGCGCCTCGGCGTCGCCGACGCCACTATCGGTCGTTGGGAGCGCGATGAAGTGTGGCCCCAAAAACACCTCTGGACAAACTTGGCGGAGATTCTCGGAGCGCGGATAGCAGCATTGCTTGGGGTCCGACCGACTGGATCGATGGCAGAAATCGTGGAGTTCCCTGCGACTGGTCAGCCCGATAGATCGCCCTCGCAGACCGATCTCGCGCGGCTGACGGAAGCGATCTTCGTTGGTATCGAGAGTGGCTCAGCGACGAGCGAGTCATGGTTCGCAAGTGTGCGGGCTGTCGCCTATCTGAAGGGCATCGAGCTGTCGGACAATCGGCCGTTACACCCTTGATGACGGACGAGGACGCTTGAGGTCCTTTGGGGGCGGGTTTGTGTCAGCCGTGCGCAATGGGTCGAGCCCGCCCGATTGTCCGCCACCTTGACGGCGGTATCCTCGCAGCGCAAGGGTCGTCCCTCCCAATCTCGGCCTTCGTGGCCTGGGCCGACCACGTCGGAGTCACCGAATCGGACCAGCTCGACCGCTTCGAAGAGCTCTACCGCGGCCAATGGGACAGTGCCGAGGACTACGCCCAACAACTACTCGACGACATGGGGGCTACGGAGGCGATCGAAAAGTTGCCGGAGTGGTTGCAGTGCTACGTCGAACTCGACGTAGCCGGCTTCGCCCGCGACCTGGACATCGGCGGCGACATCACGGTCGTCGCTAAGCCGGAAGGTGGAGTGTGGATATGGAGCTCGACGTGAGTCAGTCACTCTTCCCGATGAAATACGCGGCGACGATCGGGATGACCATTCCCGCGAAGGTCGTCGCGATGCCCTTCACTGCGTCCGAAATCACGTCGCCATTCGCAAACCATGTGACCGCGGACGCGACTCCGATCCCGATGTACGCGGTTACGTAGGTCGCTCCGATGACTTGCTTGGTTGAGGTGCCCGCGGATGTGACTTTCGAGAGTGACCGAAGCGCTGACGTTTCCTTTACTCCAAAGGCAACTGCAACAATCCCGCCGATCAGACCGCTCGCGCCGTTCATGAAATATGTGAAGGCGTCGCCGGGGGTCGGCGTCGTCTTGGCACTCCAGACTTCGCGGATCGCCGAGAAGCCCAGCAGTACGTACGCCCCTACGGCCAAGACTGCGAGTAGCGCTACGGCAAATGCGAGAAACTTGGGACTGACGATCGGCGGATTACCGGTTGGGTTATTCACTGATGCTCCTTGTGTCGAGTGCTCAGCGCCGACGGTACTCGTTCGGTACAACGCACAATTTCGAGCTGCGCCTCATGTTGTGGAATGGACCACGGAGTGCTGCATACGTGCATCACATGGTGTACAATAGGTACTGTAACCAGGAGATTTAGATAACTGTGGATAAGCAACAAGCCAAACGGCTCGGCGAACTTCTGCGGCAGAAGCGAGAGGCCGTAGGCCTTTCATCAAGGGCGCTCGGCAAGCTAACGGGAGTAGACCCGGTAACCATCCAACGGTTCGAAGTCGGTTTCATCGCCGTGCCGTCACCGGACAAGCTGGCCCGCATCGCTGAAGCCCTTGGTCTTACCCTGGCGGATGTTTACGCCCACGCCGGGTACGCCGTGCCAAGTGACCTACCGAGCTTCACTCCGTACCTGCGAACTAAGTACCGCGACCTTCCAAACGAGGACGTCGAGGCCATAGAGCGCTATGCCCAAAAGCTCGCGAAGAAACACGGAGTCAGGCTGACCGGGCCAGCACCTGGCGAGGACGAAGACTAATCACCCCCATCAGTGGAACAAGGAACAACAACGAAAGGAGGAACATCATGACGAACGCCACAACGAACAACTCAACGAAGAACAACGAGGCCCGTATCGAAGGGGTCAGTGTCTTGAAGTCCCTCCGTTCTTTGATGCCGCATCGCGTACTCAGCTACGCCGAAGCACTGCAACGCGCCGAGTTGCAGGCCAATCGCTTGCTGTCGCTGCATGGCGTCAGTCGCGGGCCCGTGCCTATTGAAATCGTCACCGAGTTACCTCGAATGCGTGTTGAACAGCGTTACGACCTACCGGCCTCAGGCTCCGCGCACTGGGACGGTGGTTCGTGGGTGTTGACTGTCAACGCTGCGGAGTTCAGCCTTCGTCAGCGCTTCAGCGTGCTGCACGAGTTCAAGCACGTCCTCGATCATCCGACGCATCATCTCATTCACGGTGACCGTCGCGCTGTCGCTTCAGAACGCGTGACGGAGAAAGTCGCCGACTACTTCGCCGCGTGTGTCTTAATGCCAAAGGCGTGGGTCAAGTCGGCCTTCTACAACGAACGCGTGCAAAGCGTCGAGGCGCTAGCCGAGATGTTTCAGGTATCGCCCCAGGCGATGAGCTTTCGACTGAGCCAATTAGGGCTGGCAGCGCCAATTGATCGCTGCGCATCACGGATCGGACAAACAGCGCGTGAGGTTCGACCGTACCGGTCAACGCGATCGATTCGTTACTTCCGTTCGATGTCACGGCGGTCGGCTCTTGAAGGAGTATCGCCATGAGTACCGAGGCGACGTCAAGCCTTGACCCCCAAGTAGATGCTTCAACGGCCCGCCTCGCGCGGGCCGTTATATATCTACGAGTGAGCACCAAGGAACAGGCTGAGCGTGGTGGTGGAGCTGAGGGCTTCTCCATCCCAGCCCAGCGTGAGGCCTGCCACCGCAAAGCCGAGTCCCTCGGTGCAGAGGTAGTCGATGAATTCATTGATGCTGGCGAGAGCGCCAAAACAGCCGATCGACCAGAGCTGCAACGCATGTTGAGGTTTCTGGTGGACGGGTCGATTCAGTACGTCATCGTTCACAAAGTCGATCGACTAGCGCGAAACAGAGTTGATGATGTCGAAATCAATGTCGCCATCCGCAAGACCGGAGCGATGTTAGTCAGCTGCACCGAGAACATCGATGAGACACCCAGTGGAGCCTTGATGCACGGCATCATGAGCTCGATCGCAGAGTTCTACTCCAAGAACCTGGCCAACGAAGTCATCAAGGGCAGCGTGCAGAAGGCAAAGTCCGGTGGAACGGTCGGCAAGGCCCCAACTGGCTACATCAATGTTCGCAAGATGGAAGCCGGGCGCGAGGTGCGCACCGTCGAGGTTGACTCCGAGCGTGGACCACTGATGAAGTGGGCGTTCGAGGAATACGCCACGGGCGAGTGGTCAGTCCGTCGACTACTCGATGCTGTCACAGCGAAAGGACTGACGTCGAACGGTGGACCGAGAACACCGTCTAAGGCGTTGTCGCTAAGCAACTTCTGTCGGCTTCTCAACACGCCTTACTTCTATGGCGTTGTGAGGTACCGCGGCGTTGAGTATGCCGGCAATCACGAACCGCTGATCTCTAAGTCACTCTTCGACCGAGTGCAACAAGTCCTGCAAGCGCACGCGCACTCCGGAGAGAAGCGGCGCACCCATCATCACCATCTCGTGGGCACGGTGTTCTGCAAACAGTGTGGGTCACGTCTCGGCGTTATGAACGCCAAGAATAGGTACGGCACGGTGTATCCGTATTTCTATTGCCTGGGCAGGCAACAGAATCGAACCGACTGTGCGCAGCGCACTGTGCGGATTGAGACGGTCGAGGACAAGATCAGCGAGCTGTGGGAGCGAGAACGACTCACGGCTTCGCAGCGCGATGAACTGGAGACGTTCATTCGCTCCGAGCTTCGGACACTCGACGAACGAAACGAAAGCGA
>Ga0163144_10030549_pt1 | contig 10303 bp, 8 predicted proteins | sample OliLak19BULKMAT1_FD_123175 | JGI IMG/M metagenome (GOLD analysis project Ga0163144, IMG submission 123175) | Freshwater microbial mat bacterial communities from Lake Vanda, McMurdo Dry Valleys, Antarctica - Oligotrophic Lake LV.19.BULKMAT1 | ecosystem: Environmental > Aquatic > Freshwater > Lake...
CCTCGGGCGTGGGTCAGATCAACTCGGCGGTCGTGCAGTTGAGCCAGACCACGCAGCAGAACGCCTCTAGCTCGGAGGAGCTGGCGGCGACCGCGGAGGAGATGAGCGGGCAGGCCGAGCATCTGCAGCAGACCATGGGGTTCTTCAAGATCGCCTCCATCGCGAACGCGCGCGTGGCGAAGTCGGGTGCGCACAAGCAAGCCAAAGTGACACCCAGGAAGCAGGGCCGGGGCAAGGTCGTGGGCAACCTGGCTCTAGCGGCGGACGACGCCGAGCCCTGACGAGACGCAGTTCTCCAAGTTCTAAAGGGGCACCCACATGAATGCAGTCGTGACCACCACCCCATCCCAGCGCGCAACCGCCGCACCCGCTGATCTGCCGGTCAGAGCGGCTGAGCAGCCGGCGCTCGCAGCTCCCAAGTAGCCGAATTCACAGAATCGTCGAACGCCTGCCCAGTTGCGCTCGAGCGGATTCGCAATCTCCTTTGGCCCGTCCCGCAGTGGCTGAAGGGGCGTCAAAGTCATTTGCTCGCATTTCACGCCGAGCCGGACGACCACGCATCCTGAACAAGGCAGGCCGTTCCCGCACGCGAACGTTGTCTACGCGGGCGCACCGGACTCCATAGATCCGACCAAGGCTTTCCGGAGCAATGCACCATCATGAGCATGATCATCATCACCGACCAGGAATTCACCAGCTTTCAGCGCTTCATTTACGACGCCGCCGGCATCACGATGTCGTCGGCCAAGAAGGCGCTGGTCGGGGGCCGCCTGGCGAAGCGCGTGCAGCAATGCGGCATGCGCAGCTATGGAGAATATTTCCATCTTCTGGCCAGCGGCAATGCGGCAACGGAAGTACAGACCGCGGTCGATCTGCTGACCACCAACGAGACCTATTTCTTTCGCGAGACGAAGCATTTCGACTTGCTGCGTGAACTGGCAACAGCGGCGCGCAAGAGAACGCAACCATTCCGGGTCTGGAGCGCAGCCAGTTCCACCGGCGAAGAAGCCTACAGCATCGCGATGGTGCTCGAGGATTGTCTGCAAGGCGCGCCCTGGGACGTGTTCGGTTCCGACATCAGCACGCGAGTGCTGCAGCGCGCGCGGGCCGGACACTATCCGGTGGAGCGCACGACACACATCCCGCCCGGTTACCTCAAACGGTTCTGCCTGAAAGGCATGGGCGCTCAGCAAGGCACGATCCTGATCGAACGTGGCTTGCGAACCCGGGTGCAATTCCAGGAGATCAATTTGAACGCCCCGCTGCCGCAGGTCGGCCAGTTCGACGTCGTGTTCCTGCGCAATGTGATGATCTATTTCAACGAAGACACCAAGCGCCAGGTGGTCGATCGGATCGTTGCGCAGATCAAGCCGGGCGGGCATTTCCTGATCGGCCACTCGGAAAGCCTGAATGGCATCAACGACGCCATGAAGCCGTTGGCGCCGTCGATCTACCGCAAGCCGTGAGCACGTGGATCGCGCCAGCAACGTAATCGACATCTTCCTGCAGCCCGGCGAGTACTACGTCGGTGATGCAAGCTGCAGGATACGCACCATCCTCGGATCATGCGTATCGATAGCCCTTTGGCATCCTATCCGGCGCATCGGAGCGATGTCGCATTTTCTGCTGTCGAGCCGCGGTGCCGCCGCTACCGGCGAGTTGGACGGACGGTACGCCGCGGAGGCAATGACGTTGATGCTGCGCGACCTGGCACGCGAGAAAGTCGCGCCCCAGGAGTGCCAGGCGAAACTCTTCGGAGGCGGCAACATGTTCCCCAGGCAGGTTCCGCGCAATGCGCAAAACATCGGACGCAAGAACGGCGAAGCAGCGCGCCTGCTGCTGGACCGTCACAGAATTCCCGTCATCTCCGAAAGCCTGTTCGGCGTCGGCCACCGGCAGATCATCTTCGATGTCGGAACCGGCCATGTCTGGTCGCGGCAGATCAAGCCCGTCGAGTCTGAATCTTCGGAAGTGAGGGCATCCGCATGAACCGCATCAAAGTCCTGGTGGTGGACGATTCCGCAGTCGTGCGCCAGGTGTTGACCGCCATTCTCGATGCCGACCCCGGCATCGAAGTGATCGCTGCAGCGGCCGATCCCCTTCTAGCGATCGAACGGATGAAGAAGCAATGGCCCGACGTGATCGTCCTGGATGTCGAGATGCCGCGCATGGACGGGATCACGTTCCTGAAGAAGATCATGAGCGAGCGCCCCACGCCGGTCGTCATCTGCTCGACGCTGACCGAGAAAGGCGCGCAAACGACCATGGAAGCCCTGGCGGCCGGCGCGGTGACGATCATCACCAAGCCCAAGCTCGGTTTGAAGGAATTCCTGAACGACGCGTCCGACGATCTGGTCTCTGCGGTCAAGGCCGCGGCGCGCGCCAACGTGAAACGTCTGGTGAATCGCGCCACGCCGGCCCTGGTGCCTTCGATCAAGCACACGGCTGACGTCATCCTCGCTCCCGTCTCACCCCGCGCGATGACCCAGACCACCGAGCGGGTCGTGGCAATCGGTACGTCCACGGGAGGAACCCAGGCGCTCGAAGCTGTGCTCACGACGCTGCCCAGAGTTTCGCCCGGCATCGTCATCGTGCAACACATGCCCGAAAAATTCACCGCGGCGTTCGCGGCCCGGCTGGATAGCGTTTGCCAGGTTTCCGTCAAGGAAGCGCAGAACAACGACCGTGTGGTCCAGGGCCGCGCGCTGATCGCCCCGGGCGGCAAGCATATGTTGTTGAAGCGCAGCGGAGCCCAGTACTACGTCGAAGTCGTCGACGGCCCGCTGGTCAACCGCCACCGACCTTCGGTCGACGTCCTGTTCCGCTCCGTTGCGAAGAGCGCCGGCTCCAATGCGCTCGGGGTCATCATGACCGGGATGGGTGACGACGGGGCTGTGGGTCTCCTGGAGATGCGCAACGCCGGGGCGCGCACACTCGCCCAAGACGAGGAGACCTGCGTCGTCTACGGCATGCCGAAAGAGGCGGTCAAGTGTGGTGCCGTCGAGAGGAGCGTGCCGCTGCATGCGATCGGCAGGGAAATACTTCAGCAGCTCTCGCTGGTGGCGACCTGAGCTTTCTCTTGAGCCGGTAGCCCCGGATGGAAAGGGAGAGCTAACAGGCGCCCGTTGAAATCCTTCCCGGAATTGTTGTCGCTATCGGTGCTTGCGCCATCGCGTACTCCGGTGAAGTAGCCGGGCTGACACTCGAGCCGCTCATCGAATACGTCACCGAACACCTGATAGTCGAGGTCGCGATTGGGCACCAGTTGGGTCGGGAAGCCGCGTTCGAGGAATGCGAGTTGCTGATCGGACTGGAGGGAGTTCGAGCCCCACGCTGCTGTCCGCGGTGCCGGAACCCTCGACGATCGTATTGTTCGTCGCAGGCATCGCGTTGCTTGGCGCGATCAGACTTCGGGCCGAGAGCCCCCTACGACAGGCGCCCCAGCTTGCCGCTCTGGAAGTCCGTCATGGCTTGCCGGATCTCCTGCGTCGTGTTCATGACGAAAGGGCCGCTGCCCACGATGGGCTCGTCGATGGGCTCGCCGCAGAGCAGGAGGATGGTCGCATCGCGGTCGCTCGTGATGCGGATGGACCTCCCCGCACGGTCGAACAGGCCGACTTCGGCGGCACCGATGGCGCCGCCACCGTTGGCACGAACCTGCCCGCGGAGTACCACCAACGCCGTCGTATAACCCTCGGGCAGCATGAACTCGCTCTGCGCACCTGCGCCGAGGCGGACGTCCCACACTTGGATCGGCGTGAAGGTCCGGGCCGGACCCCTGGCGCCCGCATACTCGCCAGCGATCACGCGTACCGTCCCCTGGCCGTTCGGCAGCGCTACGGCAGGAATGCTTTCATTGGTGATGGCCTGATAACCCGGCGGCGACATCTTGTCCTTCGCCGGCAGATTGACCCAGAGCTGGACCATCTCGAACTTGCCACCGTGCCTGGCGAAGTCGCGGCCATGGAACTCCTCGTGCACCAGACCGGAGGCCGCCGTCATCCATTGCACATCGCCGGGGCCGATGCTGCCGCCGCCTCCCGACGAATCGCGGTGTTCCACTTCACCCTCGTAGACGATCGTCACCGTTTCGAATCCACGATGCGGATGCGCGCCGACTCCGAGGCGCTCGCTGGTCGGGGGAAAATCCATCGGCCCCGCGTAGTCCAGCATCAGGAACGGACTGAGCAGAGGGCCCGAGTCGGCGTAGAAGAACAGCGAACGCACGGGGAACCCGTTGCCCACCCAATGACCGCCTGCGCTTCGCAGCACGCGGCGAAGCGCCTTGACCGATACGGTTTGCGCAGTCTGCATGCGCGACTCCTGATTGATCGAATGAGCGGGGTGTCGGGGATCGGTGAGCTGCGCGTCGTCTCGCCGGCCCATTTCCATTGTCCCACGGCTCAGGGCGGGCTTCGTCGAGTGGTCGCAATCCCACCGGTGGTCAGGTTGCCTGGCCGCCCTCGTGACCTTTTACGGATTCTGCTAACTTTCCGGCAATGATCGAACTGTCCAACGTCAACAAGCGCTTCGGCCCGCTCCATGTGCTCGCCGACATCGATCTATCCGTCGAAGCCGGCGAGGTGGTCGTGGTCTGCGGCCCGTCCGGCTCGGGCAAGTCGACGCTGATCCGCACCATCAACCGCCTCGAAGAGATCGACTCAGGAACGATCCGGGTCGAAGGCAAGAACGTGCACGCGCCTGGAACGGATGTGAACAAGCTGCGCGAGCACATCGGGTTCGTGTTCCAGCAGTTCAACCTGTTTCCGCACCTCACGGCGCTGGCCAACGTCACGCTGGCACCGGTCAAGGTATCGAAGCATGCTCACGGGACCGCCGACGCGAAAGCGCGCGAGCTGCTTACCCGTGTCGGAGTTGCTGAGAAGGCGGATGCCTACCCGTCCCAGCTATCCGGCGGGCAGCAGCAGCGCGTGGCCATCGCACGGGCGCTTGCGATGGAGCCTCGGATCATGCTTTTCGACGAACCCACCAGCGCGCTCGATCCCGAGATGATCGGCGAAGTGCTGAAAGTCATCCGCGATCTCGCGCGAGACGGCATGACGATGATCGTGGTCACGCACGAGATGGGCTTCGCGCGCGAAGTGGCGGATCGCGTGGTCTTCATGGATCACGGGCGCATCGTGGAAACAGCGCCGCCCGAACGGTTCTTCTCCGCGCCCCAGAGCGATCGGGCGCAGCGCTTCCTCGCGCACGTCTTGCGGCCGCTCGAGTAGGTGGGGACGGCGAGGCCAGCGGAGGCCCGCGGAGGCCCGCGGCGAGGCAGCGCGACGGCGCCACGACTTGATGCATCACGGCGGCGTGGACTCCGCGCTTTCCGAGCCGGGTTTCGGGCCGGCATTCAACCTCTTGACGAACTCCCGCAGCACTTCCGCGAACTCCTTGCCATTGACGCTTTCGAGACGGCGCTCGCGCAACTCGGCGATGTGCTGGAATTCCAACGGGTCCTTGTCGATGACTCCCATCGACCAGTTCTGAAACATCCGCTCGTTCGCGGGTGAGATTTGGATAATCCGGAGGTTGCCGTGTCTTCGATCGTCCAGGATTTTCACATACAGCCGGAGCGCGGCTTGTTCCGGGCCTTCCAGGACCTGCATGAACAAGCCGCCGCCGTGGACCAGAACGCCCGTGATGCCGATGGTCTGATTGTTCCGCCGCGACGATTGCAGAATGTTCTGCACGTCGTCGCCGGTTATCCCTGGCGCGGCCTCGCTGAAGTAGAGCATTCGAATCATGCGGTGGTACCTCTCGGAATGAGCGGGCGACCTCGAACACTTCGGCAAGAAGTCCTGTCTCTTCGACAGTAGCCAAAATCCGGGCGTAGATGGGGAAAACCCCGACGTCGAAGGGAATCGGCGCCGTGCGCTTCTATCGCGCAGCATCCGATCGACCGCTGGGTTGGCCGCGCTTTCGCCGCTTGCGGTCAATGGGGACGAGTTCGATCTTCAGTGTGCAGCCGACCGCGGCCGCATATTTTTTCAGCGGCGCCACAGAGGGAGCGTGTTTTCCGGTCGACTCCAGATGGGCGATTGCACTCTTCGTGGTCCCCATGCGAGCTGCAACGGCCTCCTGGGTAAGACCCGCGCGAGCGCGAGCCGCCAGCATTTCACGAGCGAGCGCGTATTCGACTTCGAGGGTTTCGTATGCTTCGTCAAAGCCACGGCGCTTGGATGCTTTTGCCAGGAACGCGTCGTGGTCATGGAGTACAGGTTTGAATTTCAGTTCAGCCAGCTCGAATCTCCTTCAATCGCTTTCTCGCGAGCTTGATTTCATGCTCGGGTGTAGCCGACGCGGACGTCGCGAGAAACCGCCTCAGTGCTTGAAGAACGACAGCCCCCGCCACAACGTGACGAAGCCCACCAGCACGAAACCCGCTCCGTATCCGAATCCCGCCTGCACGACGATCCAGATCAAGAGCGGCGACAAGACGACACCTGAGAACGTGATGGCGAGCGAGCCGCCAGTCGCAATCGCGGCGAGCTCTGGTTCGACACTGCGTGCGACTTCGGACAACTGAACGCCGTTCCAGCCCACCGCGGTCGCGCCGAAGCAGAACGAAAAGACGAGCACGACAGGCCAGGGCCATGCCGGCCCCACGAAGGGCATGACGAAGGCGGCCACCGACATCGCGATTCCGAGCCAGCCCAGCAGCACGCGCGGCGAGATCGCGTGGTCGGCGACGATGCCCCAGCCGATGCGGCCGACGATGCCGCCAGCCATCGTCACCGACAGGGCCGCGCCGGCGGCAACCAGGGAGATTCCCGCGACCTCGTGCAGCATCACCACGAGATACGACCCCAGACACATCTGCATGCCTGAATAGGCAAAACCCGCCAGCGCCATGCGGCGCAACTGCGGATGCTCCCAGACCAGCCTCAGCGGTTCGCGCAGACGGATCGAACCGATCCTGCGCGCGCGGTCGCGATCCACGTCGACGGACGAGCGGGTCGGCTGCAGGAGAAGCATCAGTGCGAGCGACGCCGCTCCGACTGCAAGTGCCGCCACTCGCCAACCGCCGGCATGAGTGAGCACCGGCACCAATGCGCCCGCAAGTGCACCGCCCACCGGCACGCCGGTTTGCTTGAGCGAGAAGATGAACGCCCGCCATCGAGGCGGCGTGCGTGCATTCAGGATCGTGGAAGACGACGGCGTCACCGGCCCGTAGCCGAAGCCGATGAAAACGGCGCCGAGCGCAGCGGCCCACGGATTGGCCAGCGCGATGCACGAGATGCCGACCGCAACGAACAACAGGCACAACTGACTGGTGCGCATCGGCCCGAGACGTGCAATGAAGCTTCCGCTTGCCGGTGCGGCGAACGCCGCGGCGCCGTAGATGATCGCGGTCGAAATACCCGCGCTGCTGGCGGCCAGGCCGAGATCCGCCGCAGCGATCGGCGCGAGCACCGGAGGCGTGAACACAGCGAAGGACACCATCGCCTGGATGGCGAGCGTGAGAGCGACCGAGACCGCGACGCCGTTCACGGGATGCGCGCGGCCGGACGATAGGCTGTTCGCAGCCTCGGCGCGACCGGCCTCGAAGATGAAGCTTCAGGGTCGACGGCGACCGCGAGCTCAGTGCCGATCCGCATCGCCCCCATCCCAACCTTCCCCCGCGCGTTTGCGCGAGGGAAGGAGCGCACTACCTTCCCACCCTCGCTCCCTCGACGCAGCCGGGGGAAGGTGAGGGAGGGGCGACGACGCATATCCTCGCCTCCATCCCCACTTCCTCTGCGCGTTTGCCCGAGGGAAGGAGCGCACTGGGTTCCTTCCCTCGCTCTCTCGACGCAGCCGGGGGAAGGTGAGCGAGGGGCAACGACGACGCACATCCTCGCCTCCATCCCCACTTCCTCCGCGCGTTCGCGCGGGGGAAGGAGCGCACTGCGTTCCCTCCCCCGACGCAGTCGGGGGAGGGTGACGGAGGGGGCAGCAAAAGAACGAATGCACAGGTGCCGGTCATCCGTCACCAAGCACCCGTCACACCTTCGCCTTCGCCAGCGCCTGCTCGATGTCCCACAGGATGTCCTCGATGTCTTCGATGCCGATCGAGAGCCGGATCATGTCGGGGCCGACGCCGGCCGCGATCTGTTCATCTTCCGACAATTGCCGATGCGTGGTCGACGCCGGATGAATCACCAGCGACTTCGCGTCGCCGACGTTCGCGAGGTGCGACAGGAACTGGCAGGCCTCGATGAACTTGACGCCCGCTTCCATGCCGCCCTCGATGCCGAAGGTCATGATCGAGCCGCTGCCCTTGGGCAGATACTTTTGCGCGAGCGCGTGGTATCTGCTCGATTTCAGGTTGGGGAAATTGACCCAGGCCACCTGGGGATGCGACTCGAGGAATTCGGCCACGCGATTGGCGTTGCTCACGTGCCGATCCATGCGCACATGCAGCGTCTCGAGGCCCTGCAGCAGCAGGAAGGCGTTGATCGGCGAGAGGCACGGGCCCATGGTGCGCAGCGTCTCCATGCGGCACTTCATCATGAAGCCAAAATCGCCGAAGGTCTCGAAGAAGCGCACGCCGTGATAGCCGCGCGAAGGCTCGGTCATGCCGGGGAAGTTGCCGTTGTCCCACGGAAACTTGCCGGATTCGACCACCACGCCGCCCATCGTGGTCCCGTGCCCGCCCATGAACTTGGTGGCCGAATGCACCACGATGTCGGCGCCGAAGTCGAACGGGCGGCACAGGTAGGGCGATGCGAACGTGTTGTCGATCATCAACGGGATGCCTGCCTCGTGCGCGATCTTCGCCACGGCCTCGATATCGAGCACGTTGATGCCGGGGTTGCCCATGGTCTCGGCGTAGAGCACCTTGGTTTTGCTGGTGATCGCCTTGCGGAAGTTATCGGGGTCGTCGGGATGCACGAACTTCGTGTCGATCCCCATGCGCCGGAAATTCACCTCGAACTGCGAATAGGTGCCGCCGTAGAGCGTGCTCGCGGACACCAGTTCGTCGCCCGCCTCGAGCAGCGTCAGCAATGCTGTCATCTGCGCCGCCTGACCGGAAGCGAGCGCCAGCGCCGCGCGGCCGTTCTCCAGAGCGGCGACGCGTTCTTCGAACACCGCCACGGTCGGATTCGACAACCGCGAGTACACGTTGCCGAAGGTCTGCAGGTTGAACAGACTGGCCGCGTGTTCCGCCGAATCGAACACGTACGAGGTGGTCTGATAGATCGGCACCGCGCGCGAACCGGTGGCGGGGTCGGGAATCTGGCCGGCATGGAGGCACAAGGTGCCGAAGCCGAACGAATGATCGGACATGGGAGCTTTCAGGAGGATCGGTGCAAGCGGGGAATTCTAACGTCAGACCACCATCAGCCGCTCGACCGGCGCAGGCGCGCCGTCAACTCCGGCAGCAGCGGCGGAATGTCCTCCGCGGGCAACGCTGCCGCGAAGGCGGTACCGATCATGTGATCGCAACCGAGATCGCGCAGGAACGCGGCGCAGCTCGCGTCGTCCGCACCGCTCGCCACCGCCTCGAGACCAAGGGCATGAACCAGCGCAACGAGCGCGCTGGTGATCACGGCGGCGTCACCGCCGGGCAGTGCATCGCGCAGTTGCTCGCCGCGGATACGCACCATGCCGATGGGATAGTTTGCGAGGTCCTCCACCGACACCTTGCCGCTGCCGAAGTCGTCGAGCACGAGCGTCACCCCCATGCCGCGCAGAGTCTGCATGACGGCCGCCACATGATCGCGGTCGGCACGCGTGCCCGGTTCCCGCAGGCACAGCAGCAGGCGGTGCGGATCGAGCCGCGTCTGGGCAAGGGTTTCGCGGACCGTGTCGATCAGGTTGCCGCGTTCGAGCAGCACCGGACTCACGCTGACCGACAGCTGCAACGGTGGCATCCCCGAGCCTTCCCACGAGCGCAACTGGAAGCAGGCGGTGCGGATCACCCAGTCGCCGAGCGGAGCCGACAAGCCCGCGTCGCTTGCCACCGACTGGAAATCGCGCTCGGCCGTCATGCCATGCTGCGGGTGGTCCCAATAGAGCTGCACGTCGAGACCCGATACGACGTTGCGGCGCGTATCGATCACCGGTTGGTAGAAGAGCAGGAACTCGTGTCCGGTCATTGCGCGGCGCAGGCTCGTCTCCATGCCCAGGCGTTGCCGCGTGAGCGAGTTCATCTCGTCGTCGAAGTACCTGGCGGTATTGCGACCGCTCTCCTTCGCGTGATACATGGCGAGGTCGGCCTTCTTCATGAGCGTGTCCGCATCCTCCCCATCGGCCGGATACAGGCTGATCCCGATCGACACCCCGCTCATCACCTCAGCACCCCCGCTGA